>JAAUYD010061699.1_pt1 | contig 28148 bp, 26 predicted proteins | sample 7278101 | NCBI WGS metagenome assembly JAAUYD01 (sample SAMN14350128, study PRJNA611818) | marine sediment metagenome | isolation source: surface marine sediment (0.6m) | place: French Polynesia: Moorea | collected 2018-08
ATCGAGTCTCGGGATCATGGCCTTGAAATCACTGAAAACGGCCTCTTTGAGGTCTTTCAGGCCGGAGGCGTACTCCCGGGTCATACCTTTGGCGGCGCGTCCGAAAGGCGGCGGTGTCCCGTCACCGGCCCTGGACAAAAATAGATTCTGCACCGGTGTAAAACCGTTGACGTGGTTGAAATTGGTGTTGATCAGGAAAAATTTTCCTTGGGCCGCGCGGATTTTCTTCACTTCCGCCGCATAGTAGGCGTGCATTTCAGGCCGCAGCAGATCGTTCCGCGGATTACCCGTCACATGAATGGCGGCGTCGGCAGGCATCTTGGGGAAACGACGCCACAGTTCGGCATTGTCTTCGCCCCAGGCGAAAAAATGCGATACATGGTTCATCGCGCCTGGAGAAAGCCGTCGAGAATAGTAAATATCGTCGGGCAGGTGGACCAGCGCCTCTTCGTCCCAGGCGACGATCTGATGCCCCAGGGCGTGCATGATACGAAACATCAGGTCGCTGGCACCCGTCATACTTTTGGAGAGATAGATGCCGCGCGGAAAGGCGGGGATATGGAAGTGAATCTCCCGCCGCGAACCGATGTAGACCGTGAATCCGCGTCGGGCGGCAATACAGCTCAGCAGAAGCTTGGGGTCCAGCTCCCGCACTTGATTCTCGACGGGTATGATCAGGGGCGTCTTGGGCATGCACGCGAGCCTTTGAGTTAAACCACCCGCCAACCGGATATCGCCATCGGTTGCGCGGCCGTGGGTCCTGTGATGCATGTTGTCATGCCGATCGCTTGGCGGCGTTCGAGCCCGCCGGGTAAACCTTGAAAATGACATCGGATAACGGCTCGACTGCAAGCCGCAAATCATCCTGAAGCAAATCCTGAAACCTTTTGAGCTTGCGCATCACCGCTTCCATGGCAATACCGGGATAGCGATGGCGTTGAAATTCCGGGCGGTTGTGCGAGCCCGGCAATTTGGGCTGAATCCATCGGGCCAGGCAGAGGGCACCGGCAATGACGCGCCTTTGTACCGCCGCCATTGTCAATGGTGGGGGGGCGGTTTGCATGGCGGCACGGATATGCTCGAGTTGTTCCACGATTTGTTCGCACGCCAGCGGACCGTCTTGACCGGCCAGATACCGGTCGATCAAGGCTTTGCGCGCGTCACCGTCGGCCGAACCGACCGCTCCATTTAAAATTTGGGCCAGCTTTGACTGCAGTTCCTCGAAACTGAAACACTGGTAGCTGATCTGATTGGGCAATCGATAGAAGCCGTTGTCATAGGTTTCATCGATGGACGCCCGGTACGAAATGGCCGGTACGCCCAGCACATAGGCTTCGACACCGGTCGTGCATCCGTTGTGGATCAGGGCTTGAGCGGCCATCAGCCAGGGCACGACGTTGCCTGCATTGGTCACTTCCACCCGCCGGCAATCAGCCGCTAATTTCCGGTACGCGTCGTGTTTTTCCGTAGGGTGTGGGCGGATCACGACCGTATGTTCGGGAAACGCCCTTTCAAGTTCGGGAATCAGTCGCTTGAAATCTTCGAATACGGCGGTTTTGTGATCCCGTAGCCCTTCGGCATAAGCCAGGTTCATCCCGCGGGCGGCGCGTCCGAATTTAGGGGGTTCGCCAGGTTTCTGCACCGATTGAAACAGGTTGAGATCATCCCCGAAAGCGTTGATATGGTTGAAATTGGTATTGACAAGAATGAATTTTCCATAGCGCGTGGCGATCTCCTGGGCATCCTCCTGGTAAAAATTGCGCAATTCCGGACGCAGCAAATCGCCTCGCGGATTCCCGGTGGGATGGATCGGCGTTTCGGGCGGCAGTTCGGGGTACTGCCGCCACAAGTCCACATTCGCGTGCCCCCAGGCAAACAGGTGCGAAACGAAACGAATGGCCCTCGGATGCAAACGGCGCGAGAAATAGGTCTCGGGCGGCAGATGCACCAGGGCTTCCTCGTCCCAGGTAACGATTTCGTGGCCAAGCCGGTGAGCGATCTGGAAAAACAGCAGACTGCGAACGGTCATGCTTTTGGATAGATAGATTCCCCTTGGAAAGGCATCAATTCCCATTTCCATTTCACGGCGCGATCCCAGCACCGATGTAAATCCCCGGCGTGCCGCGACACAGGCCAGCAGCAGCTTGGGGTCAAGCTCCCGCACCTGGTTTTCAACCGGAATCAATAGCAGACCGTTCGTTTTCATATGGTTGCTTCGTTCTCCAACCCTTCGCGTCTCCGCGGGTACCCCGGATAACACCCCGCATTGAAAAGCACGGCGGGGATGGTATTAACCTGGATATTTCACGCCCCTGAGGTGTTCAAAAGCGAGGCATTATGGGTGACACCGTAGTCATTCGACTGCGATCCCTTGATAACAAGGCCCATGGACACCTCAGGCAGCGCCCGCAGGGTGAAATTATTATTACGATTTGCGGTACAACATCCGGGTGTCAATGGTGCCACGGTGGCTATTGCCAATCTTAGGCTCAAAGCCTCGATATTGTATTCATTTATTGACCTGTAGAAAAAAAATCATGAAATATACGGGCTAATCGCTTGTGCGTCCCATGCCGGCCAGAACGCGGTCGGCCAGGCTTTCGCCATCCAACCGGTGAAATCGCAGCGCCTCGGGAGGTGTTCCACAGGCGGGAATCTCATCGATGCCGAATTTTTCCAGCCGGCGGCCGGCGATCGATCCTGAATCGGCCAGGGCATTGAGCACGTTGTCACCGAGACCGCCATAGGTGGCGTGGTTGTCGAGGGTGAACAGATATCCGCAATCGGCAATGGTTGTTTTGAGCCAATCGTGGTCGACCGTGTTGAGCCAGGGCAGATTCACCACCTTCAACGACAAACCCTTGGTTTTCAGGATATCGGCGGCGGTCAGAGCTTCGTTGAGCATCACCGGCCCGTAGGCAAACATAACCGCATCACGGCCGTCGTGCAGTATCGTCCCCTGCCCGGGTTTGAACCGATAATCATCCGGCAGCGTGATCGTTCGCGGCGATGGGGATATAATCAGGCGCAGCATGCAGCTGTGGTCGGCTTCATTCACACACCATCGCAGGGCTTCCCGCGTTTCGACCGCATTGCAGGGTTCCAGGATGGTCATCTTCGGCAAGGCGCCGAAAAGAGATATGTCCCGCAAGCTCTGATGGGATTTGCCCGGTCCGGCGGGTATGAGACCGGCATAATGGCAGACGTAGATGATCTTGGTTTTTTCAGTGGTGTTGGTGTAGATTTGCTCATTGGCCCGCGAAGCGAGGAACACACCAAACGAATTGACGACAGGCAGCAACCCCTGAAGCGCCAGACCGCCGGCTGCCGAGACCATGTCCTGTTCGGCAATCCCGGATTCGATAAAGCGCTCCGGGAAGGTGGTCTCGAATGGTCGCAGGCCGCAATCGGCCGATAGGTCGGCATCCAGAACGATGACATCTTCTCTTTCCTTGCCGACTTCGACAAGGGCCTCGCCAAAGGCGGTCACGACTTTTTCGGCCGTGTCTTTCAGACGCTCACGATTTTTCGCCTTTGTATCGATGACCTCCGAGCGGAGCTCTTTCAGCCCCAAACTAGACAGCCTGACGTTGATCCGTTCAATCAACTCCGCATAGCCGGCCACGAAATCATCATCGCCCGGAGCGCCTGAGTGCCAGCGATAGATACCATCGCCGTTTTTGACGGCCACCGGGCCTTCCATGAAGGAGATGCCCTTGCCCTTGACGGTGTCGGCAATCAACACCTTGGGCTTGTCCGATATGGTCTTAAATCGCTCGAAGACGCCGGCCATGGCCTCGAAGTCATGACCATCGCAGCGTTCCACGTACCATCCGAAAGCCTGGAACTTGCTTTGCAGGTCGCCCAAACTGACGATCTCGTCCAGCATTTTGTCGGACTGAAACTTGTTGCCGTCCACGATGACGCTGACGTTATTGATCTGCTGGTGGGCGGTGGACTGCAGCGACTCCCAAATCTGCCCCTCCTGAAGCTCCCCGTCACCAGTCATGACGAAGACACGACCGTCATGGCCTTTGAACGCCTTGGCCCAGGCCATTCCCTTGGCTTTGGATATCCCCATGCCGAGCGATCCGGTATTGGCCTCCATACCGGGCACATTGAGATCCGGATGGCCGTGGGTCCCGCCCAGTCTCCTCAGGTTGATGAAGCGTTCCCGGGGAATAATGCCCAGCGCGTATAAGACCGCATAGTGCCCGGGCACGTCGTGACCTTTGGATGAGAAGTAGATATCACGATCGGGATGATCGATTCCTGCTTGCGCCAGGTTCATTTCGTCAAAATAAAGCTGGGTGACGATGTCAAGTGAACTCAGACTAGAGCCCAGATGACCGGAGCCGGCCCGTTTGACCGTCGCCAGGGCATTGGCGCGGCACATGTCGGCCAGCAACTGCAGGCGGTCGGCCCGCGCCAGGGGTTTCTGGTTTATGCGTTGGAACTCTTCTGCCGGTATCAACCGGATTTCGTAAGTGTCCATGTTGTTCAGCCTGCCTCCATTTCGTAGGGCGTTTGATTGATATCGGGAAGATGGGCATCCTTGTTCATTACGAGGTTTTCCGCCAGCTGCCAGTCGTAGGGGCTGTTGACATCGAAGCCTTCATAGTCTTCGGTGAAAAAGGGCATGACCACGTGGCCGGCAATCGTGCGCCCCTCGAAGACGACACGCGTCCAGGCCATTTCCAGACTCGCATTCTGAACGTAAACCTCCGGCAGCGACGGGTACTGACTGCTGTGCCAGGGCTGCTCCGGCGGCCCTAGCGGCAACAGCGGCGTCATCCGCTGCCCCTGGACGACCCACATCTTGCCGGGGTGCTGGCTGCATTTCTCGACCGCGCGCAGGGAGTCCACGCCCGTCTGGCCTGAAAACGCTTCCCAGGCCCGGCGGATGGTCCGGGGCAGACGGAATGGGCTCGTCGGTCTCAAAATGCTGAAGCCGTCATAGCGGCGTCCGGTTTCCGCCAGGCGCTCCAAAGTATCCGCCACCCAATCGATGTCCGGCGATGTATCGCCGGCAATCACGTCCGGACGCATGAAAGGGATCTCCGCCCCGTAGTAGCGGGCGATATTCGCATAGTGCTCGCTGTCGGTGGAAACAATTACATCGGCGAAGATCCCGCTTTGAAGGGCCGCCGCAATACTGTAGCCCATCAAGGGGTGCCCGGCCAGCGGACGGATGTTTTTATCGACCACGCGCTTCGATCCTGACCGGGCCGGTATCAGGGCCACGACGCTGAGTGTCTCTCCAGAGTTCGATCGATCGAGTGATTTCGTCGGCATTATCGGTAATTTCACCATTAACAAAGATTGCGGCGGCAGGCATGTCCCGCAATCAAACCCGTTAAGGTCCAAATCTCTCCGCTGCGCGAATGCTGAATCACGATTCCCCGCGGCGGTGCCTGCCGGACCCTGTGGCCGCAAGCTTAAATCAAATCAGGCTCGACGCAAATGTAGATGTCTTTGAGGTTCGAATAGATATCGAGTGCTTCCGTGCCCGGCTCCCGGGAACCATTACCGGATTGCTTCACACCACCGAAGGGCATGTGGGGTTCGCTGCCGTAGGTACCGGCATTGGCCACCGCGACCCCCGCCTGCACCTTCTGGGTGAATTCCATCACGCGGTGAATATTGCGCGAGTGAATGCACGCCGTCAAACCGTAAGGCGAGTCATTGGCCATGCGCAGGGCTTCCTGGAAATCCTTGACCCGGTAGAGGCAGGTGATGGGGCCGAAGACTTCCCGGGTGGAGATACCGGCCCGGGGATCGGCGTTTTCGATCAGGGTCGGGGCCATGTAAAAACCGTCGGCGTGTTCCGGATCCGTCATCCGCGATCCGCCGACCAGGATTTGCGCACCCTCCTGGCGCGCCGTCTCAACGGCGGCCACCATGTTGATGAGCTGGGTTTCGTTGATCACGGGTCCGAGATCGTCCATATCCGTCGGGCCGACTTTCAACTGCTGGGTCTTCTCGAGGAGCATGTCGCGGAATTGATCGTACACAGCGTCGAAAATGATGATCCGGCTGCCGGCGGCGCAGCGCTGCCCCGCGTTGCTGAAGGCCGAGAGCAGCACCCACTTCGCCGCATTTTCCAGATCGGCATCGTCGCAGACGACAAGCGGGTTCTTGCCGCCCAGTTCCAACGACACCTTGGCCAGCCGCCGACCGGCGGTTTCGGCGATCATACGCCCCACCTCGGTCGATCCGGTGAAACTGACCACGGCGATATCGGGATGCGCCACGAGCGGTGCGCCGGCCTCTTCCCCCATTCCCTGGATGATGTTGAGCACGCCCGGCGGAAGCCCGGCGTCCCTGGCCAACTGCCCGAAAAACCAGGCCGTTGCCGGCGTGTCTTCAGCCGCCTTTAGCACCGCCGTGTTGCCGCAGATCAGGGCGGGGAAAACCTTCCAGGCCACATTGGCAATCGGCGTGTTGGCAGCGATGATCAAACCGGCCACGCCCAATGGATGCCGAACCGTCATGGCATATTTATCGGGCACCGCACTGGTGGTGGTGCGGCCGTACAATCGTCGCCCCTCACCGGCCATGAATTCCGCCTGGGCGATGGCGCCGCCGGTTTCACCCAGCGCTGCCGATGGCGCCATACCGGTCTCGGCCGCCACGATGGCTGCCATGGTCTCGGCGTTGGCGCGCATGCGCTGGGCGATGGCCATCAAAATATCGCCCCGCTGCACCGGTGTCATCCCCGACCAGGCGGGAAAGGCCTTTCGGGCGGAGGCCACGGCTTTTTCCACATCCGATTTCCTGGAGCCCACCGCCTGGCAGAGCAGTTTGCCGGTGGCCGGCGACAGGTTGTTGAAAAGCGCCCCGTCCGAAGCCCCTTTTTCGGCCCCATCGATCCAGTTTAAAACAATTTCAGGAAATAGTTTCGTATTCATCATTCCTTCCTATCGCCCCCCCTTACCAGGCCGTAAATCCACCATCCACAACCAGTTCGGTGCCCGTCACATAGGAGGATGCTTCCGATGCCAGAAAAAGCAGCGGGCCGTGAAGATCCTCAGCCGTGGCCATTCGCCCCATGGGAACCCGGGCGCAAAACTTGTCTTTGAAATGATCGTCCTGTCCGCCGAGCACGCCGCCGGGTGAAAGCGTATTGACCCGCACACCGTAAGGCGCCCACAAGGTGGCCAGATAGCGGGTTAAGTTGACGACCGCCGCCTTGGAAGCCCCGTAGGCTGGCGGTTTCAGGAAGGGTGGGTCGCTCTGAATATGATCGTAAAAGCGACTGTCGGGGGCGACACTGGCATACAGCGAACCGATATTGATGATCGATCCTCGTCCGGCCTTCACCATGGTCCGCCCAAACACCTGCGAAACGAGAAAAAGGCCCAGGGTATTGACTTCGAATACCTTGCGGTTGAGCTCCAGCGGGATATCTTCGAGGTAATATCCCCCCCCGGGTTGACCGGGGGGCTGGTCGATACCCGCATTGTTCACCAGAATCGCAGGCGTGCCGAAGACTTCCAGGCACAGATCGCAGGCCCGCTCAAGATCCCCCCGGATGCGGACATCCGCGGCGGCGATATGCAAACGCTCGGCACCGTATCGCTTTTGCAGTGCGGTAAAAGCCTCGCCGGGCGTTTGATCCGGATGATCCAGGCCCATGACGCGTGCTCCGGCATCGAGCAGCGCGGCGATCCAAACCGGGCCGAGTTTACCGAGCGCCCCGGTAACGACGGCAGCCGCACCATTCAGGCTGAAGGGTCCTTCGCTCAAGATGCTTCTCCGGCCGAAGCCTTTTGGGCACCATTCAGCACCTCGAACGTAATGTCGTCATCCACGGCGATCGACTTCACCGTGGTGCGCCCGAGAACCTTGTCGATCTCGTAAGGCGGCAGACCGTCGCCGGGGCATTTGATCGCCAGGTCTTCCATCTGGATGGCGTGGCCTTCCGGCAAATCGCGGGAGGCAACAATCTTCTTGCCCATCTTGATCATCGGATTGACTTCACTTCCGTAAACCCGTTTGACCCCGTCTCCAATGGCGACCTTGACCCGTTCCAGATCCCGAACCATTTTGCGGAAACCGATCGGTTCGAGTGAAAAGGCATGGTCCGTTCCCTTCCAGGTGTGGTTGAGGGTAAAATGTTTTTCGACCACTCGGGCGCCCAGCATATAGGCGGCTAAAGCCATGGCGATCCCGTTGTCATGGGAGGACAATCCCACGACGCAGTTGGGGAACCTTTCGCGGAAAGTCGTAATGACGCTCAGATTGAGCTCTTCAAAAGCGGCGGGATAGCCGGCCGTGCATTGCAGAATACACAACTGGGCGTTTATCGGCATGATGGCATCGTGGGCCCGGCGCACGTCTTCCATGGTGCCGCCGCCCGTGCTGAGAATCATGGGCTTTTGAAACTGAGCGATGTGGGTCAACAAGGGGATGTTCTTCAAATCGCCGGAAGCAATCTTGAAGGCCGGCATGTCCATCTTGGCCAGGAAATCGGCACTTGAAAAGTCGAAGGCGGTTGCAAACAAGGTTAGCCCCAGCTCCTGCGCGTAAGCCTTGAGTTCGGTATACTCGGGCCATTCGAATTCCAGGAATTCGCGGTGCTCACCATAAGTCTGGCCGTAGCTGTTCGGATTCTCGTAGGGTTTGGCGTAGGCCGCCGCTGTGTACAGCTTGCGATTGTCACGCTTTTGGAGTTTGACGGCATTGGCGCCGCTTTCCTTGGCGACCTTGAACATCTCCTTGGCCGTGTCCATGTTACCCTGGTGATTGTGACCGATTTCAGCGATGACATAACAACTGCTGCTGTCATCGATCGTCGTGTTCTCTATGGTGAGTTTTCGCATATTTTTCTCCCTTGTTGAAATTCGGCGGCAAGACCTCTCTGGCCTTGGTCCGCGGCCTTAATCATCGAAATATTTTGGTTGGCCATCCGGCCTTGGGCCCCGGCGAATCCCCGATGGGGCGCCGCCCGTGGATCCACGCTGCGCGCTAGCCGTTGGCAAGTTGCACGGCCCGGCTGCCGGCTGCCCCTTGTGAAGACGCCTCCACCCCCCCCTCGCGCGCATGGGACTTGAGCAGGATGGCGGCGCCCGCTTCTAGCCGGTAGGCGATTTCCGCCGCTTCCAGCATGGCGCTCTGGTGCGAGATGGCGAGAATCGTTACCTGTCCCGTCAACCCGAGCAGAGTGTCGCAGATGGCGGATTCCGTCTCCGGATCGAGTGCCGTGGTGGCTTCGTCCAGGATCAGCAGTTCCGGCCGATTGACCAGGGCCCGGGCGATCGCGATCCGCTGGCGCTGGCCACCGGAAATCTTCCCGCCGCGTTCTCCAACGACCGTGTGGATGCCCTTGGGCAGTTCGCGCACGAAGTGTAGCGCGCCGGCAGCCGCGAGGGCCTCTTCGACGTCTTTTTCGGAAATGTGCTCATCCCCCAACGTGACGTTGACGAAAATCGTATCGTGAAGCAGTATTGTCTCCTGGGGCACATAGCCGATCTTGCGACGCCAGCGGTTCATTGCGATTTCGGACAGCGGTTGATCGTCGATATAGACTTCGCCCTGCAGCGGACGGAGCAGGCCGATCACTAGGTCCACGATCGTTGTCTTGCCGGCCCCGGAAGGCCCGACAATGGCGATAAAGCGCCCCTTGGGCAGTTCGATGTTCAGGTTCTGGAAAACCGGCTTGGTGTCATACCCGAAGTCGATCCCTTCAAGGCGGATGCCGTTTTCGAAATCCGGCGCAAGGCGTCCCTGCGTTTCTTCCCGGGCCCGTTCGGCTTCCTGCATTTTCTTCTTCAACGACCAGTAGGCGGCCTCATTGCCTACCATCGTCTGGTACTCGATCTGGATTTTATGAATATTCTTCAGAATTCTGCGGATTAGATAGACCGCGGCCACCACGATGGCCAGCGACATTTTAAGATAAACCAGAGCCACATATAAAATGACGGCCGTAAACGCCATCATGACTGGTTCTTGCAAATTGGACAACGCCGCTTTGTATGAAACCTGCTTGCGCTGCAGGCGGTTCAGATTGTCGGTTTGACTTTCTAGGATCTTGCGGGTCGAGCCTTCCCGCCCCATGGCCTTGAGGGACTTGATCGATGCCAAACCGTCGATCACCTGAGCACTGAACAGTTGTTTGATTTTGGTCTGCTTCTTGCCAGTGCGGCGTGTTTTGCGAACAAATCGCCTTAGAAGCAAAATAATCCCTACCCCAAGGCTCATTGCCATGAGGGTCGCTTTCCAGGACACGAACAAAGCGACGATCGTGTAGACGAAAACCTCAATGGCATAGCTGACCACCCGGGCGCTGGAGCTGAAAGCCGTGGCGGTGCCCTTGCTCTCGGCCTTTAGGCCGTTGGCCAGCTTGCCGGTCGGCTGCCGCAGAAAATATTCCCAGCGTGATCGGAAAAGCAGATCCAGAAATTTATAGCGCAAGTCGGTAAAAATTCGGGCGGCCGTGTAGCCCACTTGTCGCTGCGCGAAGAGTACGAGCGCGCATTTCAGGGCGATGCATCCAACAAAAATCAGCAGCAGAAGGGCGATCATCTGATTGACGCCGATCGAAGCCACCAAGTCCTGTAACAGCATTTTCAGCCAGGCTTCAAGGCCGGAGCCTCCCGGCTCCGTTATAGCGGTGCCGCTCTGCGCCGGACCCAAGATCAAAGCCAGCAGCGGAATAAACAACGAAATACCAAAGCCCTCCGATACACTGGCGAAGAGAAGCGCCCCGATCATCAGGCCGATGCGGGCGGGGTATTGCCGCAGAAATATAAGGAAAACCTTCATAATTAATATGGATCACAGCCGTCTTGCGTACACGGCAGCACGATTCAAGCCCCAAGAGACGGATGGCATCCTACACCACGTCGGCAAAGGCGTCCATTATGCGATCCACCTGCTCAGGTCGGTGATCCGCGCTCATGCTACATCGGAGTAAAGCACCGCCGTCGGGCGTGGCCGGTGGCAGTACGAGATTGACATAAATGCCCTGTTCGAGAAGACGACACCATTTTTGGATGGCCTCCTCCTTGCTCGCTAAGCGAACAGCAACAATGGGGCTGGATTCGGGCCCAACCCGCAATCCGAGGCTCTTGAAATGCCGATACAACCGATTGGCGTTTTCCCATAGACGATGGCGCAGTTCGGGTTGGGAACGCAGGATGGACAGTGCCTTGCGCGTGGAGGCGATAATTGAAGGGGAAGGCGATGCCGTAAATATGTACGGCCGATTGGCATATCGAATCGTATCAAGTTCCTTGTGTTTACTGGCACAGTAGCCACCAATAGCGCCCAGGCTCTTGCTGAAGGTACCGACGATGAAGTCCACATCCTGTTCGACGCCGGTTTCTTCGGCGAGACCACGCCCGTTGGCTCCCAAAACCCCAAGCGAGTGGGCTTCATCGACAAGAAGATAAGCGCCGTAACGCTTTTTCACCGCAGCAATTTCAGCCAGCGGCGCACGGTCACCCAACATGCTGTAAAGACCCTCGACGATAATCAGCGTATTGGCCGCACGCTCCTTCAGGCGCTTCAAACGTTTTTCCAGGTCAACCGGATCATTGTGTCGAAAACGAATGATATCCGCCGTGCTGAGTTTACAGCCATCGTAAATGCTGGCGTGGCAGTCTGCGTCGATCATGATGGTGTCGCCGGAGCCGGCCAGGGTCGAAATCATTCCTAAATTGGCGACATAACCGGTCGAAAAAACGATCACGCTGGTGCAGTCAAAAAAATCCGAGAGGTCATTTTCCAACGCCACATGGTCGGCATAGGTACCATTTGCCACACGCGAGCCGGTCGTTCCGGTTCCTTCGGTCTGAAGCGCCTGGCAGGCGGCTTCAACGCAGTCGGCATTGAGCGTCAGCCCGAGATAATTATTGGTACCGGCCAGGATCATCGGGCGTCCATTAACAATGGCCTCCGTGGGTGATATGAGTTTCTCCATCACCACGTTAACCGATTTGAGCCCGCATTCGGCCAAAGCCTGTCGTGTCGCTGCCAAAGCTTCAAATTTCGCGAAGAGGGTCATCTTCAGTTCTTCCCGGTCAGGCGTTCGAGTTGGAGCGCCAAATCTTTGATGGTTCTTACATCCGCCAGCACATTGAGGGGAATCGATATGTCGAAATAATCCTCGACGTCCTCAATCAGGTTCATGACTTTGAGTGAATCGAACTCCAAGTCGGAAATGAGATCGGTATTTTCATCGATTGCCAGATCGTGTGATACGATCTCCTTTATGGATTCAATCACCTGGTCAACAATTTGATCATATGTCGGCATGCCGCGTCCCTCTGGTCGGTCTATTCCGTTTATCCGGGATAACCCCCAGGAAAACAAAGGTTTTTCTTATTCCGTCGGTCAAACCAGTAGTCGGTTGCCACCCGATTTGGGTTGTAATCGTCGCGTTGTCGCAGGTCCAGTCCGGATGTTCAATTTCCCGGACCTTACCGGGGCTCAGCATCGGCGCGTAGCCGAAGACCCTGGCGGCCAGCATATTGACGACAGCCGCCGATCGAATGGCCGCGCGGGGAAGTCTGAAAGTGTGAACCGTTCTATCGGTCACCCCAGCCACAGCATGAGCGACATCATCCCATCGGTACCCCCCCGGATGTCCATCATGCAACTCGAAAATGAAACGATGCCAGTCGTCCTGCGCAAGCAAGGTTACAATTGCCGCGACCAGATCATCGATATAGAGCATCGAAATCCTGGCTTGCCGTGGCGACGCCTGTGGCGCGACCCCTTTGCCCATCAGTTTGAACAACGGTGTGATCTCACGATCGCCAGGTCCGTAGACCGCCGGCGGCCGCAGCGCCACCCAGTTCAATTGATGGCCGTCCGCTCTAAGCAATTCCTCGGCTTTGCGTTTGCTGGCTGCGTAATAGGACAGTTGAGGCTCACGCGCCGCCAGGGATGACAACAATAAAAAGCGTGGCGAGGGGTGCGTTTGCATTGCTGCACGCACCATTCGCGCCACGCCTTCTGTGTTTACTCGCTCGAAATGCCGCCGTTCCGACCCGCGCACGGCGCCCGCGCAGTGAATAATCGTTTCGCTTCCTTCGACCAGCCGCTCCAGACTGCCGGGGTCATCGAGTTGTCCCGGGACCCAGTGAATGTTCGGGCCCTGGATCGGCAAGGATGCACGTGATTGGCGATACAACGCACGCACGACGAATCCATCGGCACCCAACCGCTTTACCAAGGCACTGCCAATAAAGCCGGTGGCCCCCGTCAGGGCGATTACTCTGGACATGGTGGTCTTTTAGAAAACCCGTCCTCTATCGATGCCCCACCGCTGCGCTAAGGATTCGGTGCCGGTAGTTGTAGGCCGCGATATCGATGGCCGGCGATTCGGTTTCGCCCTTCGCGACGCGTTGGAGGAAATCGCGTTTGGCACCGGAACGGGAAAGCTTGCCGGAGGTCGTGCGCGGCAACGTGTTGCGCGGCACAAGCTCAATAAAACAGTCAATGCCAAGTTCGCTGCAGACCGCCCCTTGCAGTTCTTCCGACAGCGCGCTTCGTCTCGCCGGGTCAGCGATGCGGCACTCGATGACCAGAACCGCCTTGTCTTCACCGTCATCACCGCTGACCGAGAAGGCCGAGGCGTCACCGGTGCGAACCTCGGGTTGGCTCTCGGCAAGGTACTCGAGATCCTGCGGCCAGATATTGCGGCCATTAATAATGATGAGATCTTTTTGCCGCCCCGTAATGATCACGCTCTCATCGGCGATGTAGGCCAGATCGCCCGTATTCAGCCACCCATCCGGCGAGAGCACCTCCCCTGACAGATCGGGTTCGCCGAAATAGCCGGACATCACGCTCGGACCTTTGACATATAGGGTTCCCACATGGCGATCGGGCAAGGTATTACCCTTTTCGTCGCGCACTTCAACCGAATGTTCGGGCAGGGCAAATCCACACTTGACGAATTCTTTGGCATTCGCGGCACGATGGGTCGGTTTCAAAGCCGGGAAAGCCCTTTGGGTCACGGCCAGGGTCTCGGCCTCGATCTCATCGACCTGAATACCCTGCCCCAGCGGTGAGAAACTGACGGCCAGGGAACACTCCGCCATACCATAACACGCCAGGAAGGCTCCCGGATTGAAACCGCTGGGCGCCAGCATCTCTGAAAAGGCCAAGAGGGGCTGGGCCCGGATGGTCTCGGCCCCGACGCCGGCAACCCGCCAGGAACTCAGGTCGTAATTGCTCAGGTCTTTTTCCCGCAGTCGCTGCATGCACAGTTCGAACCCAAAAGGCGGGCTAAACGAAATCGTGGCTCTGTTTTTAGTGATCAACGACAGCCACAGCCGCGGTCGCATGGCAAAATCGCGTGTCCGCAGATAGTCCACCGAAACCTGGGCGGCCATGGGCGAGAGCACCAGTCCCACCAGTCCCATGTCGTGATAATACGGCAGCCATGAGATCGCCCGGTCGCCCGGCCTGATTTTGACTCCGTTGCGCACGATGTTCCCCAGATTGTTCATCACCGTTCGATTGGTGATCATGACACCGCGCGGAAACCTTGTGCTTCCGGAAGTATATTGGAGATAGGCCAACTCATCCGCACCGGAAGGCACCAATTCGTCTCGGCCCGCCGGGAGGGATCGGAGCGAATCCGCCGATCCGATGTAGGACAGCGGAAGTTCTTCCGCCGCCTCCCGCAGAAAAGATAAATAGGCCTCCGGCGCAATGGCTACCGAAGCGCGGCAACTCATCAACAGGCGCTTTAGCTGGGCCACGTAAGTGGCGTGCCCGCCCAGCCGCAGCGAGGCCGGCAAAGGAACGGGGACCATTCCCGCGTACTGGCAGGCGTAGAACATCTGCAGAAATCCGGGATCGGTATCAGCCACCAGCGCCACACGCGAACCGCGCTCGATCTTCAGCCCTAGTAAACGCTTGGCGATCGCAATGGCATCTTCTCTGAGCTGCGCGTAGGGTAGTACAAAATCGAGCTGCCCTTTGCCGTTGTAGAAGTTATACCCTGTCTCTCCTCGGGCAGCGTAATCCAGGGCTTCGGTTAAAGTTGAAAAATCGCCGTATCTCAGCTGTAACCCGTTTTTAGTAGGTGTCGGCTCCAACATTAATCAACTTTTCCTTTTCGTTTTCTTGGCTAGAATCGTTTTCCGGTGCCGGTCGCCCGAGTACTATTGAAGTCGTATCGGGCGCGACGCGTGATTCTTCGCTTGCACCGCAGCGATACTGCAAGATTAACAGTCATCATTTTTATCGAAAATTGTTTGTATTGTCAAATACAAGCGCTCATCTAACATCGGCATTGCGGTGTAAACCTTTAACCGCTCACCGTCGTAACGGCAAAAATTGGGGCACTTGGTAAACCAAATCTTTGGTAAATGCAAGGGTTTATTAAAAAAAGTTAAATTTTGCTTGAAAATCCACTTAACCTATGAAAAAGTTTGCGGTTATTTGTTATCCACGGCTTGTTTTCGATGGGGATTGGCTGATTGGAAGAATCTATCAGGCAAGGGAGCAACGATGGCGGAGATAGTGATTAAGACGGTCGAAGATCGGGCCATGCAAAGATGTTTTATCGAAATGCCCGGCGCTATCTATCGCGATGACCCCGCCTGGGTCCCCCCTCTTCTTTTTGAACGCAAGCAATTTCTATCCCCTCACAATCCCTACTTCGAGCATGCACGCCACAAGGCCTGGGTGGCCTTTCGCAACGGCGACCCCGTCGGCCGCATCAGTGCCCAGATTGACGATCTACACCTGGAGCGCTACCGGGACGACACGGGCTTCTACGGCATGCTCGAGGCCGAAGACGATCCCGCGTTATTCGAAGCCCTGTTCGGAGCAGTCGAATCCTGGCTGCGTGAACATGGTATGCGCCGGATCCGTGGTCCCTTCAACCTCTCCATCAATCACGAGTGCGGCATGCTGGTGGACGGTTACCAAACCCCGCCGATGGTGATGATGGGGCATGCGCGTCCTTATTATACGAAACACATCGAACAGCAGGGATACCGGGGCGAGATCGATCTACTGGCCTATCTGGCGCCAACCGATTTTACTTTCACACCGGCAATGGAATACATCATCCGCCGCTATGCGGGCACAATCTCCGTGCGTTCCTTCCGGTTTGCCCAACTGGAAAAAGACCTTGCGATCCTTAAGGATATCTACGAAGACGCCTGGTCGGACAACTGGGGATTTCTTCCCTTTACAGACAAAGAGCTAAAACACCTGGGCCAGGACCTCAAACAGTTCGTGCCCGAAGAGTTCGTGGCCTTCGCCGAAATCGATGGCCGCCCCATGGGATGCATCGTTGTATTCCCCAACCTCTATGAAGCCATGCACGACTTGAAGGGACGTTTGCTACCGTTTGGCTGGCTCAAGCTGCTCTGGCGCCTGAAAAGACATGGCGCTATCACCACTTTGCGGGTGCCGCTCATGGGAGTGCGCCGGCAGTATCATGAAAGCCTTACGGGCGCCGCACTGGCCCTGAGCCTGATCGCCCATGTTCAGGCAGTGGCCCTCAAGCGTGCCTACCAACACGTGGAAATGTCCTGGATTCTGGAGAATAACGAGGGCATGCGCAACATGATCGAGAATATCGGCGGAAATGCCTATAAACGTTACCGTATTTTCAGCAAGACCCTTTGAGCCGTGTTCAGGGCCCTGACTAAATTTAGCCTGAGGATCATCGCCAATGCCGGCCCCATCGACGCCATTTACGACCATTGTCCTGGCGGCTGATCGCGGCCAGCCCGACCCTGTGGCTCAGGCGGCCGGTGCAAGCTGCAAGGCCATGTCCCCGATCGGCGGTAAACCGATGCTCGTCCGGGTGCTCGAGGCCTTGTGGGCCGCCGAGAGTGTCGCCTCGATTATCGTGTGTGGTCCTCCCCGCGCCGTTGTCGACCGGGACGCAGATCTTAAAAGGATTCTGGACGCGTACCGGCTTCAGTGGCTGCCCAATGAGTCGTCACCCAGCACGAGCGCGGCTGCCGCCCTAAAATCTCTGGCCGCGGACACCCCGGTTCTGTTGACAACGGCGGACCACGCGCTGCTGACACCGGTCATGGTGGATCATTTCTGCGGCCAGGCGTGCCTCGCATCCGCCGATGCCCTGGTGGCCCTGGCGGCCCATGAAGCCATTATGCAGTCGTATCCCGGCATGCGGCGTACCGCCACCCGCTTTCAGGACGGCCCCTTCTGCGGGTGTAACCTGTTTGCCATTTTGAACGCCCGCGGCCGCCGGGCGGTTGATTTCTGGCGCCAAGTTGAAGCCGAACGCAAACAGCCATGGAAGATGATCCACAAACTCGGCTGGCAGGTGGTATTGAGATATCTGATGGGCCGTTTGACCCTGGCGGAAGGCCTCGAACGCGCCTCCGAACTCATCGGCATCGAGGCCGATGCCGTCCTGATGCCTTTTCCGGAGGCCGCCGTCGATGTCGACACACCCGCCGACTGGTCGTTTGTCGAGTCGATCGTGCGCAATGCCGGCAGGTGATGCCGCGCCGGCACTGCCGGCGGGGCACCGGCGTTCGCCCGCCGACGCCAAACCCTGCCGGCAGGAGATTCCAAGGGGATAAGCAGGCTTGATTCAGGGGCCATCGACAACCGTGCGATACCGACAGGCGGCCGGCATGCACACGCGTTACCGACCATGATCATCCGACGCTACATCATTTCCGAAATCACCAAACCGGCAGCCAACATCCTGCTGCTGATGGTGGCCATATTTGCCAGCTATACGGCGATCGTCTACCTGACGGATGCGGTCGGAGGACTGATGACTCCCGCCCAGGTTGGCATATTGATCGGCCTGCGCGTTGGGATGGCGCTCGAAATCCTGCTTCCTGTCACCCTGTATCTGTCCGTCATGATTGCCCTGGGACGGCTTTACAAGGATTCGGAAATGACCGCGCTGGCGGCCTGCGGCCTGGGCACCGGCGGGGTTGTTTTGCCGGTGCTGATGCTTTCCCTGCCCGTGGCGCTGATAGCCGGCGGCGCCTCCCTGTATATACGTTCGGCCGCCTATACGCAGATCTATAAATTGCGCGCCCAGGCCCGGGCCGATTTTTCCATTGGTCAGCTTGAATCCCAACGTTTTCTCGAAATTGCCGACGGTCGCTACACCTTTTTCAGTGAAAAAATCGACCAGGATCGCAAAGTCGCCTACAAGGTGTTTTTGCGGGAAAAAAAAGATGATGCCTGGGCCGTCATCCAAGCCCAAGAAATGACCGACGGCGGACGCAACAATCTGGGCTACCCGGTGCTGACCCTGCGTAACGGCCATCTGGTGGAATTCCCGTCATCCGGCAAGGGTACCAGCATCATTCGGTTTGAAAAGGCCCACTATCCGATTCAATCCGATGCGGGCAAGTCCGGGCGCTATCGGCGCAAAGCGGCCACGACCGCCCATCTGCTCCAATCCGATAGCCTGGAAGACGTGGCCGAACTCCAGTGGCGGCTGTCCACCCCCCTGTCGACGCTCCTGCTGGCGCTGCTCGGTGTTCCGCTGAGTCGAACCAATCCGCGACGGGGAAAATACGCCAAGCTGGGAACGGCCCTGATCATTTTTGCCGTCTACTACCAGTTGTTTACGATCGCCAAAACCAATGTGGAAAACGGCAACGTCGATCCCTTGATCGGCATTTGGTGGGTCCCGGCTCTGTTGCTGGCACTCACGCTGGCCATGCTCCGGAAAACAGGAAGCCTGAGGCCCTGATGGTGAGACGCAGACGCATCCTTACGATCGACTACCATATCGGCCGTCACACCCTTCAGGGCGTTTTCCTCGTGCTGGCCGGCCTGTTGGTCCTGTTCGGTTTTCTGGAGCTGCTCTCTCAGCTCAACGATGTCGGCAAAGGCCAGTTCCGCCTGTCGGACGCATTCGTCTACGCCGCCCTCACCCTGCCCCGGCAGGCGGTCATTCTGATGCCCATCAGCGCCCTTCTGGGGTGTACGGTTGCCCTCGGCATGCTGGCCGATCACAATGAACTGACAGCCATGCAGGCCGCCGGCATATCCGTTCGACGCATCGGCTTCTCCGTGGCCGCGGCCAGCATCGTCCTCATGCTGATTTCAATATTCGTGGCCGAATTCATTGCCCCGCCGCTGGACCAGTACGCACGCCAGCGGCGATCGGAAGCACGCTACGGTAAAAAGGTCCTGATGTCCAAGAGCGGTTTCTGGGTACGCCAAGACCGATTTTTCATCCATGTGGCCGGCTCCTTTTCAGAGCGGCAAGCTTCGGACATCGAACTCTACGAACTCGACGCCGAAGGCCAGATCAGCCGTTTCCTGCACGCCCGTTCCGCGACCCTCCAAGGCGATCGCACCTGGCTGCTGGAAGGTGTCTCTCAGCAGATTGTGCAAGGCGAAGTCATCCTGACGGAGGCCATCGGCAATTACCGCCTGAACTCCTTTCTCACGCCCCACCAGATGCAAATCTTCAAGCTTCCTCCCGGCAGTCTGTCGATCAGCGATCTGTGGACCTATATCCGCAGCCTAAAGGCGCGCAACCAAAACGCCGAGAACTACGACCTCGCCTTCTGGCAGAAGATCACGCAGCCGGTGAACACCGCCTCGATGGTGCTCCTGGCATTGACATTCATTTTCGGCCCGGTGCGGCTGCGCTCGGCCGGCAAGCGCATTGCTACCGGTGTCATCGTAGGCACCATGCTCTACATGCTCTATCAGGTTTGCGGTCACATGGGGCTGCTGTTCGACATCCCTCCGGCGCTGACCACCCTGGTGCCCGTCATTCTGATCCTGCTGTTCGCCCTACGGCAGTTGGGCCGCGCATTCTGATCGGGCGCCCCCCAGAGATCGGGGAGGTTTGGTCATCCAGGCATCGGACACGGGATCACAATCAGGATAGATAACTATTTCGATATGTTGGGAAGTACTTTCCCCAGGCTCCATGCCGAAGAGCTGAACGCCTGAGGACCGGTTCCGGAATGATTCGGCCGCGTGTCACGGACACCGACGCGCCAGCCGCCGTCCTGGGAAACGATCGAAAAAATGCGCAGGCATGCGCCCTTGTCCGGATCGGCGTGGTCGGCCGTCGAGGACGGCAGGCCGATGACCGGAATCGGCGCGGCCGGACCGTTCAGACGCTCCCGGGAATGCCGATGGGCATGGCCGTGCAGCACGAGCTCGGCCCCATGCCGGCGCAAGAGTGCCCGCAGCTCCCCGGCGTCGCGGAGGCTTTTGCGCATCCTCACCTGGCCACGGAGAATGGGGTGATGGACGAGGACGACGCGGAAGAGGCCCTGGCGTCCGGTTCGTGTTAAAACATCGGCCAGACGCCGGCGCTGGTCATGCCCCAGACGACCGGCGGCCGAAAACGGCAGCGTCGGCACGGCGGAAGACAACCCGATCAGAGCGACGCCGTTTTGCTCACGGACCCGCGGGTAGGTGTCGGGATCGGAGGCGGCCCCCTCCTCCCGGAGGCCTGGATCGGCCGCCATGTAATCGTCCCAGGCACGCCTCAGGTATTGCCTTGAAGACGCCACCAGGGCGTCGTGGTTGCCGGGGATGACGAAAACACGATCCGGTGGACCGATCCGCTCCAAAACCCTCCTGGTGCGCCTAAATTCATCTGGCAGGCCCATGTGGGTCAGATCGCCCGTGATCACCACGTGGTCCGGCATCCGGGATGACAAACCGTCAAGCAGGCCGGTGAGCACCGCCGGTGGATTGGTGCGTCCACGGCGCAGCCGCCAGGACAAATAACTCAGGCTGCGCTTGTTCAGAAAAGCGCGCCAGGGCGCACCGGCGGACTGAAAGAGGTGAAAGTCCGTCAGATGCGCCAGTTGAAATTCCGCTTGCAGCATATACGACCTTTTTTTCGGTTGCGTGACGACCGTCAGCGTGTGCGGGGCAATGCGGCAGGCTTTACAAAGCGGTGTCGGGCCTATATATAGCACCTTGCTTGACGTATGCCAATAAATCCGCCCGTGGATGGGTGCAGGATATTCGCCTGGATTCGATTGATCCGGCTCAAGCGTAAACCCGATTTGGAGATTTCATGCCCAGGAAACCACATCGCGGCGCCGGAGATGCGGACGAATCAATTTCGGCCCACCATCACCCGCCGGCATCGACCCATGCTCCTGGGGCCGGGCGCTGGCGAATGGGGATCATCAGCAACCCCAACAGCGGCAGCAACCAGAAGAAATTCTCCCGCATCCACCGCTATGTCGACAGCCAGCGCGATGTGCGGCATGCGATCGTCACCAACGCCGGCGATGTCGTCCGCGCCCTGGAAGAACTGGCCCGCCGCGACGTCAATCTGATCGTCGTCAATGCCGGTGACGGCACCATCCAGGCGGTCCTTACCGCGCTTTTTCACCACCGCCCCTACCAAACCTTGCCGCTTCTGGCCCTGCTGTCCGGCGGCACCACCAACATGACTCCCAAGGACCTCGGCCTGCCTGGCTCGCGCATCCGGGCTCTGGCGCGCATCCGGGCATGGTCGCAATCGGGTGGCGGCGAGGGGTTTATCGTTCGGCGCCCCATTTTGAGGCTTCGGCATCCAACCGTCCGCCTCCCCCTCTACGGCCTGTTTTTCGGCGCGGCCAGCATCGCCAAGGGTATCGACCTGTTTCATGCGCGCATCCACGGCACCGGATTGAAAGGCAATCCGGCCAACGCGCTGATCCTGGCCCGATTCCTGGTGGCCATCGCCGCCCGCGATCTCGACCAGTTGGGCGCCGCGCGGGCGACCATCACCGTCGACGGCAAGACCCTGCCCGCGGAGCACTTTATTCTGATTGTGACCTACACCCTGGAGCGTCTGATTTTCGGCATGCAGCCCCACTGGGGCGAGGAGGACGGTGCGTTGCGCCTCACGGCCGCCGCCGCCAGCTCACGGCATTTTCTGCGGGTCATGGCTGCCATGTGCCAGGGTCGGCGCTCGCGACTGGCGATTCCCCCGAATGGATTCTACAGCCACAACGCCCATGAAATCCGCATGACCCTGAATGGACGATTTGCGCTGGACGGCGAGCGTTTCGAGGTCGATGCCCGCCAGGGGGAATTGGTGCTGGACGCCGGCGGGCAGGCCGCCTTTCTTCAGTTGAGCCGGTAGACATGGCGGACACACTCGCGGACATCATTGGGCAGCGCTTAAACCAGCCTGTCTATCCGGCCATTCAGGCCTTGGCGGACCATATCCGCCAAAAGACGCCCAATGCCGTCGCCATCCTCTTTTATGGCTCCTGCCTGCGCTCCGGCCAGGACATCGGAGGCATCGCCGATCTATACGTCCTAGTGGACGGGTATCACCATTCGGGCCAGACCCGCTTTTGGGCGGCCATGAATGCGCTGTTGCCACCCAACGTCTTCTATCTGGAAATCCCCTTTGAAAACCGACGTGTGAGGGCCAAGTATGCGGTTCTCTCCCTGCGCGATTTCGAGCAGGGCGTATCGATGCGCTGGTTTCATTCCTATATCTGGGGGCGATTCGCCCAACCCATCGCCATCGCCTATTCCCGCAGCCAGAGGGACAGGGAAAGGGTCATCGCGGCCCTTGGAGAGGCCGTGACAACTTTCATGCGGCGGGCCCTGCCCTGCACCAAATCGCCTTTCAGGGCTCGGGACCTTTGGTTCAAGGGGCTTTCGCTCAGTTATCGATCGGAGTTGCGCACCGAGCGGCCCGATAAGCTCGCCAAGCTGGTTGCCATGTATGACGCCTACTACGAGGTCATCACGCGCGCGGCGATTTCCGGCCTGCCTTACGATGTCGTCATCGAAGAATCAGGCCCGCATTCTTGCTATACGCCCCGGATCACGAAAAGCCTGCGTTTCCGGGCGCGCCAGATCTGGCGCCTGCGTTTTTATCAGGGCAAGATCCTGTCCGTCCTGCGGTTGTTGAAGGGTGCTTTCACCTTTGCAGGGGGTGTGGCCTACGTGCAGTGGAAGATCGAGCGCCACACCGGGATCCGGGCGGACATCCCCGCTCATCTGCAGCGCTTTCCGATCATCGCCGTCGGTATTTTGGCCTGGCGCACCTACCGTCAGGGCGGGTTTCGGTAACCCGGCCGGCGGCGGAAGGCCCCGTTGGAAGCCCCCCTTTCAGCGTCCCCGCACGATTGCAACCCATCCCCGCGTGCGCGGCTTCATTGCTTTTTGATGTCGATGAACGCGAAGTAGGCAAAGGTGGCGGCAAACAGCAGACCCAGAACAGCCGACCAGACGTTTGAAATTTTGATGAGTTTTTCGGATTGGTAGCCGTAGATGCACATCCAGGATCCCAGAAACAGACATACGGCCATGACGGTCTTCAAGATGGTGTTCATGTTTCCCCCGGTTTAGTATCTGCACCAAAGCATTTATCCTTAGCGCGCATCTGAGTCAACCTCCTGGGCCGCCATCGGAGCCGATTTTTCGATGAGCGCTGCCGTCTGTGCTGCCTGCGAAAGTCCCCCGTTCCCGCCCATGCCCAAGGCCTGCGGCCCCCGCCCTAAGACCGTTATACGGCTTCCTCCGCCCAAACGCCGGATGGCCTGACACCCTGATGATCGGCCCGCAGCGGCAACAGCGACGACCCTCCCACTTCATTTCTTGAATGTAAGAATACAAGCTTTCATTATTTAAATTTATATATTAATAAATTTTTTAATATAATAATTATTAATTTTTATATTTTTTATTGATTTATTTATTTATTTAAATTAAGAATTCTTACATGCCCAAGAAAACCTTTTCAACTCGTGTTGCCGAAGACCGCATCAAAGCGCTCAAGCATCTTGCGGTCGATGTGGACAAATCCCTCGGTGTTTTGCTCGAGGAGGCCATAACGGATCTGGTGAAAAAATACGAAAAGAAAGGAATTCGATCATGACCGAGCAGTTGTTATCCTCACACGCCGGGAGGCTGAGCGATGCAGACTTTTCCTCGTTCGCGGACGGCGGGGTTTCCCTGGACAGGTGGGACGAAAAACGGGCATTTCCGCGCTTCCCCCTCGAAGAACCCGTCATTGTTGAAACCGATGACGGTGAAATGTTCGGGGCCGTGGTCATCAATTACGGCCCGCACGGACTGTATTTCGAATCGTATACCGAAATGAAACGGGGCAGCGTTCTCAATATCCGGAACGAATCGTCTCTTTCGATGCCCTGTCAGGGCGGGTGCCGGGCCCGAGTGCGCTGGACGCGGCGCATCGGGCCCCGAACCAGCGACGTTCGTTACGGCAGTGGTGTTCAGTATTGCTGATGTTTTTTACGGCGCCTGGACACAAGGCTGGTGATGACGATGGGCGCATAAATGGGCGGGTAGCGGACTGCAGTGGCCGGGTCCTGTTACATCTTTCTCCCCTAACTTAACGGAGGCTGACAAATGCCAACAGAAAAGGAAATGCTTTCCACCGAGCAGGGTATCGAATGCATCCAAACCATCTGTCTGAGCGAAAAATCAACCGAATGCATGTGCCCCAAGTGCGGTGCAAAACACCGCGTAAAAATGGCATGGACCGGCCGGGGCAAGCCCCGTAAATTCTGCCCGATTTGCAAACATTACTCATCCTCGATCAACGATGCCGAGCCTTGCAACGTGAGTTCGATCTCGGCGCAGCCCTGAGGCTCTGACAAGGGCGAAACGGCCTTCGTCCGCTTGGAAAGTGTCCATCTTTATTGTCACCGGCGTTCAGGCACCTGATAACGTGCTCAGGTGCCTGCCACACGCCTCTGCCCATGGGAATGGCGTCTGAGCCGCCTGAAATAAACCTCGGCACCGAAGATCGTTCGGATGATCGCCTGTCGCAGACCTTGCGGTTCATTGCCAGGATAGGAAACAGGATAGGAAAATGGACCGGTCGCCACCCCGCTGCCTCCCCCATAAAAGAACGAAACCCAGCAAACCTTATGACGCGCGTATGGTTTTCAACCGCAAAGATGGCGCCAAACCGCATCGTTTCCCAAGGTTTCCTGCCAACGGACTGCTTTTATCGTGTAACGGGAGTTTTTCGCAATAGAGGAAGGTATTCGGGAACTAGCTCACCAGGATTTTCTGCGCCATTCCCCTGCCGATAACCAGTTGACTGCCTTTAAGTCCTAAAATGAACGGGCCGCCGGGCGTATTGCGCTTGACTTCGACTTCGACACCGGGAATGAGGCCCAGAGCCGCGAGATGCGAACACACGGACCGGCCGCCGTCAACGGATACGAGGCGCACTTTGCGGCCGGAACCGGCCATCGCGAGGGGTATCTGATGTGAATGCATGCTGGAATTCCGTTATCGTAGACTTTAAATGTTTTCGGCTGGCCTAACCCTTTATGGCAGACTTTATCGGAAGTCAAGCATAATTTGGGCCTCCTAACATTTTTATTCCATTGATATCAGCCGGAATAATACCGTCCGGCCCCTGCAGCCCCCTTCCGGCGACGCGCCCGCCGAAATCAGCAGCGTTCCAGCCGGGCGACGGATTCTATGTGCCAGGTGTGGGGGAACATGTCCACGGGCTGAACCTCGGCCACGCGGTAAGCGCTTTTCAACACGGCGATGTCGCGGGCCAGCGTGGCCGGATTGCAGGATACGTAGACGATGCGCCGGGGCCCCATGGTCATCACCTGCGACACGACATCCTTGTGCATCCCGTCGCGCGGCGGGTCGATGATCATGACATCCGGCGTCTTGAGCTCCGACAAGCGCGCCCGGACATCGCCGTATAAAAAACGGCAGTTGCCGATGCCGTTAAGCGCGCAATTCCGGCGGGCATCCTCCACGGCGCTCTCCGCGATTTCGATGCCGTCAATTTGCCGCGCCGCCTCGGCCAGATAGATCGCGATCGTGCCGGTACCGCAGTACAGGTCGACCACGCGGTCCGATCCGCTCAGCCGGGCGTAGGCCTTGGCGATCTGGTAAAGCCGCCGGGCCGATCGGGTGTTGGTCTGGAAAAAAGAGTTGGCCGATATTTCAAATTCGTAGGGACCGATGCGATCCCGCAGGCCGCGTTCGCCCGCCAGGGCGATTTCGTATTCACCGAAAGCGATGGCGGCCTTGCGGGCGGTGACATTGTTCACGACGCTCGCCACCTCGGGATAGTCCTTCATGATCCGCTCGGCCATCGGTTTGAGTCTGTCCGTATCCTCCGCGGCCGTAATCAGGTTGACCATCCAGCGGTCATGCGCCACCGAATGCCGCAACATCAGGAATCGCCAGAATCCTTGATGGCTCCTCAAACCGTAGGGCGGAAGCCCGGACCGCCGCATTTCCTGGCGCACGGTATCCAGAAGGACGTTGCCCCGATCGGGCTGGAGCAGACAGGCCTGGGTGTCGAGCACCTTGTGAAACGTCCCTGGTACATGGAGCCCGAGCGCAAAGCTGATGTCCACATCCTCGCGGTGCATCTCGGCGGGCAGCAGCCAGCGGCGGTCCGCGCAGGAAAATTCCATTTTATTGCGGTAGCCGAAAATGGGATCGGCCGGCAGGGTCGGGTGAACGCTCACATCCTCGAGGCCGCCGATATGCCGCAGCGACTCGGCCACGTGACGGCGCTTGTAGTCCAGTTGGCGGTCGTAGCGCAGGAACTGCCATTTACAGCCGCCGCAATATCCGCTGTAGGGACAGGGGGCGGGGATGCGATCGGGCGAAGGGCTGACCAGGTGCAGCACGCGGGCCTCGGCGTATTTTTTGCGTTTGCGCACGATCCGTGCCGCGACCGTGTCGCCGGTCACGGCCTGATCAACGAATACCGCCAGGCCGTCGATGCGGGCGATCCCCTTGCCGCCGAAGGCGACGTCTTCGATCGCGGCCTCGAAGATTTGGCCTTTTTTGATACGCATAACGGTTGGATCCCCCCCGTGCGGGTCCTGACATCCGGTCTCGACGGTTTGGCCCGGACACCGGGTATACCGACGGTCCCGGACCATGACAAACCGAGCGAATTTGTATATACTCCCAGCAATGATAAATCAATTCCCACGGCCCGGTGCGGCAGCGGCTTTCCGGCGGAGCGGCTGCGCCGCCCCCGGGCCGGTGTCCGGATGGCCATGCCTGCAATTTCGTCCCCATCGGAATTCCGCGAGGAGCGCCTCAGATTCACCTCGGATGGACTGCGCATCGAGGCGGTTCTGCATCGCCCCCACGCCGACGCGCCGCCGGTGGTCATCGGCTCCCACGGTCTTTTCAGCGACGGCGATTCACCCAAACAGGTTGCGCTGGCCCAGGCGCTGAATGCCATGGGAATCGCATTTATGCGCCTGGATCACCGCGGTTGTGGCCACAGCGAAGGCGCGTTTGACGCTGTCACCACCCTCGCTGGCCGCGTGAGTGACCTTGTCGCCGCCGTCGGCGTTCTTGGCGATGCATTGGGTAATCCCTTGCGCCTGGGGCTTTTCGGCAGCAGCCTCGGGGGCAGCACCTGTCTGGCGGCCGCTTCCGAATTGAAACCGGCCCGGATGGTCACGCTGGCCGCGCCCGCGGACAGCCGCTCCCTCCTGGCCAGAGCCCGGCAGGACCCGTCCGGCAAACTGCCGCCCGTGTTCGCCAGCGATGCCCTCCAGTTCGACCTGTCCGACCGCCTGGCTTCAGTCGACAATCTGCTTGTCATCCACGGCGAAGCCGACGACGTCGTTCCCGTGGCGCACGCCCGCCGGATTTACGCGGCCAGCCGCGAACCCAAGCGTTTGATGATCCAGCCGGGCGGAGACCACCGGGTCACCGCCCCCGACCACCAGCGAGCATTCATCCAAGCCTGCCGGGACTGGTTTGCCCACCTGCTGACCGCGCCCGCGAGGAAACCGTCGCCATGTTGAACGTCAAAGTCGCCCAGTTGCACCCCGAAGACCTGGAAGCGATCCGCAATTTTGAAAAGACCCTCAAGGGCAATGTCTGCCTGCTGGCGGTCGAGAAAAGCGAGGCCCTCTATGTGCTGGAAGCCAAACTGGCGCCCAACCGCTGGCAGCGGGTGGATCGGACCTACCCGCAAATCAACGACCTGGCGGCCTTCTTCGACAGCCACCAGGATGCCCACGACGCCAAAGCCGCCCTCAAGGCCTACCTCAATTCGACCGGGGCCCGGCACCTGACCAAACGCCCCATCCGCATCCGCCTGAGTGTTCCCATCATCGACGACTGAGCCCTCACGCCCGAATGGCCTGAAAATCACCCGGCCGTCATTCACCAGCATCGCCGCTGAAGCCAGATAGTCCGGAAAATCAGCCGATCCGCCCTTGTGGGCGCCACCAGGG
>JAAUYD010047477.1_pt1 | contig 28131 bp, 26 predicted proteins | sample 7278101 | NCBI WGS metagenome assembly JAAUYD01 (sample SAMN14350128, study PRJNA611818) | marine sediment metagenome | isolation source: surface marine sediment (0.6m) | place: French Polynesia: Moorea | collected 2018-08
AGCTTGCGGGCCTCGGCGCCGTCGCGGAAGAACAGCGCGGGCAGGCGCAGGGTGTTCGCGATCAGGTTGCGCTTCGCCACGTTCTCGAGGCGCATGCGGTTCCCCGCGTACCAGACCCAGTGGTTCACCTTGAAGACCAGCAGGTCGCGGATGCCCAGCGGCGGCACGAGCCAGCCCAGCACGCCGACGCCCGCGACCAGGATCAGCGGCACGAAGGATCCCGTGAAGAGCGCGATCAGCGGGGCCGAGAACACGACGGCCTGGAGCCCGAAGAAGGAGGTGAGCGCCAGGCAGAAGAGGGCGAAGGCGCTTCCGCCCCACGCGAGCCCGCCGCCTCCCGCCTCGATCCAGGCGATCCCGGCGAAGACGGCGGTCGCGAGCGGCAGCGAGGGGGCGCGGCCGTTGGTGGCGCGGACCCGGGCCGTGAGGGGAACCAGGAGGGGCGTGCTCACGAACACGGCGCCGACTGCGAGGGCAAGGGCGCGCTGGAGGGTCGGGTCGCCGCCGGCCAGCTCGAGGGTCGGCAGCACCGGCCAGCGGAAGAGCGCGTAGAGAGCGAGCCCGATCGAGACGTCCGATGCCAGGTTGAGCGCCACCGCGGCCAGGGGCCAGCGCTTCTTGGGAAGACGCGAGATCAGGTAGTGGGGGAGCATCGGGTACGGGAAGTTCCCGTGCTGGATCGCGTCCCCGAGCTCGTAGGTGATCCAGCGGCTCTTCCGCTGGTTCGCGATCTTCGTCATCACGCCCCAGTTGTCGGAAGAGGGGCGCAGGGTCGCGACCAGCCGCAGAGCGACCGCGAAGAGCGTGAGCGACAGGCAGTCGACGACGACGGAGACCAGAGGCGCGGCTCAGCTGGCCTCGGCGCGGCCGGCGTAGGCGACGATGGCGCGGATCGAGCGGCACAGCTCGAGATCTTCGTCGGGGACCTCGAGCCCGTGGGACTCCTGCAGCGAGAGCAGCAGGTCGGCCAGGTCGAGGGAGTCGAGCCCCGCGTCGAAGAGATCCTCTTCGGCGCCCACCTCGGCCACCTCGAGGTCCGTCTCGAGCTCGGCCATCGCCTTCCGGACGGCGTCTTCAGTCAGCATCTGCCCTCTCCAAGACCGCGGTTCCCCAGCTCAGGCCCACGCCGAAGCCGCTGACCACCACCACGCGATCGCTGTCCTTCGTCTCGCGCTCGAGCAGGATCGGCACCGAGGACGAGACCGTGTTGCCGTAGTCGCCGGCCGCGAACGCGGCCCGGTCCCCGGCTCCCACGCGCTGGGCGATCCGCTCCACGATGTAGCGGCTGCCCTGGTGTAGCAGGAAGCGGTCGACGTCGTCGACGCCGAGCCCCGCGCGCTCGAGAGCGCTCTCGATGCTGCGCGGCACCACGGTCGCGGAGAAGTTGAACACGGCCCGGCCATTCATGAAGAGCCGCCCGTCCTTGCGCACCTCGAGGGCGTCCCGCCGCGAGCCGTCGCTGCCGAAATCCGTGGCGCGCACCCACCAGCGCGGCCGATCGCTGAGCAGGGTCGCGGCCGCGGCGTCGCCGAAGATCAGCGCGGTGTTGCGATCGCTCTCGTCGAGGACCTTCGAGTAGGGGTCGCTCGTGACGAGCAGCCCGCGGGTCTGGCCGTGGCTCTCCATGAATCCGCGCAGGACCGAGGCGCCGACCACGAATCCGGAGCAGCCGAGGGAGAGATCGAGGCACACGCACGAGGGCGGAAGCGAGAGCCGCTCGTGGAGGATGGCGGAGGTGTGGGGGAGCCCGTGGCCATCCGGATTCTGGGTGACGAGGAAGAGGCTCTCGACCTCCTCGGGCCGGACGCTTCCCGTGGCGAAGAGCCGCTTCACCGCCGCGATCGCCAGGTCGGAGGTGTCGGCGCCGGCGGGGAGCCGCGCCACGCGCTCGACGCCCATCTTCGACTCGAGCAGGGTCGCGTCGACGCCCAGCGCCTCCATGCGCTCCCGGTTGTCCAGCCGGCGCTCGGGGATCTCCGATCGGATCTCGCCGATGCCGATCACTGACGCACCGTGAAGGTGATGCGCCCGACCACCTGGCCGGCGTGGCGGATGTCCGAGCGGGCCGTGCGCGTGCCGAGCTTCTGGGCCAGCTCGATGCGCAGGGGATCGTCGCCGACCGGCCAGCGTTCGAGCTCGATCCCGGTGAAGAGCCACGCCACGGGGGCGACCTCGCGGCGCACGAGCTGCTTGTGGTGGGACACCACCCGCTCGATCCAGCTGTGCCCGGCCGGGGGCTCGAGCTCGACGAAGCCGGACCCGAAGCGCGCCTTCTCGGTGATGCCGTCCTCGTCGTACTCGGTGCGCCCCAGGACGGCGCGACCATCCTCCTCGACGGCCAGGCGCCGCACGACGCCCTCCTCTTCGAAGCGGAACTGGGCGGCGGCCCGCTTGAGGCGCGCAGCATCGTCGCACGCGACCGCGCGCACGCCGGTTCGCATCATCCGGCGGATCCGCAGGGCGAGTGGGCCCCTGGCCCCGGTGACGTCGACCAGGCTCTGGAACAGGTCGGTTCCGTGGAGGTAGTCCCGGCCTCCCTTGAACGGGAGATCGAGCGGGATGCCGTCACTCACCCCGGCCAGCATATCAGCTCCCCTTCCAACGGCCGGTCTGCACCCACTCACGGCTTGCGGAACATCCAGAGCGCCCGGCGGCGGATCCGCCCCACCTCGAAGGGCGCCCCGAAGCGTGCGCAGGCCTCGCCCAGCGCGACCTCGGCGGGCTGGCCGATCAGCCACGAGCGACCGGAGAGCGGCGGCGGCAGCCCGATCGCGATGATCAGCGTCCCGCCCTCCGAGAGCGCCCGATGGCACTCCTCGAGAATGGAGGCCGGGTCGGGCACGACCTCGAACACGTCGAAGATGGCGATGCCATCGAAGCGCCCCTCGGGCAGCGCCTCGCCGGAGAGCACGTGGCAGCCCGGGAGCGCGAGGCCGCGCTCGCCGAAGCGCCAGCTCGCCAGGTCGAGGATCGGCTTGGACAGATCCGCGAGGGAGACCCGCTCGATGCCGGCAGCCGCGAAGTACAGCCCCATGTTGCCCACGCCCGCCCCGTAGTCGAGCACGTGCCGCGCGCCTTGGGCGAGGAAGACCTGGGCGGCCGCCAGCCGGGCGGGGACGTGGGGGTCGGTGCCGGCGACGCGCAGGTTGGCGAAGAGGAAGGCGGGGTCTCGAGCGAAGAGATCCTGCACCTGCTGCTCGTCGTAGGCGTCGGCGTTCCAGCCGTCGGGGAGCGGAGCGTCGAGGGCCTCCTGGGCCTCTTCGGACTCGAGCGCGAAGTAGCGGCGCGCCTCCTCGCGGAGCGAGGCCGGAAGGTCGTCGCAGCCCGGCAGCGTCAAGGCCTGCTGCCAGTCGGGCAGGGTCGGATCGAGGCGGGCCATCACGCCGAAGGGATCCGTACCGAGGGGCTCCGCCTCCATGGCCTGGCGCGTGCAGCGGAGCGCCGCCTCGACGTCGCCGCGCAGGCCCAGGCGGCGGGCCCGGTAGTGGTGGAGCCGTGCCGCGATCGCGCCGAGGAATCCCTCCGTCTTCATGCGAGCCGCTCCTCGAACCGCTCGGGCCAGACCGGAAGGGCCAGCTGCTCGAGCACGGCGGTCTCGCCCCGACGGTACGCCGAGGCGACGCGCAGGCCGGCCGTGTGCAGGTCGACCACGGGCTCGGGGCCGAGCACCGCGGTCGTGAAGGACATGCGCCCGGGCGGCGCGGGCTCGGCCGGCACCAGGCGCCACCCCCGGCCGCTGACGGCGTCCGGATCGAGTCGCCCACAGACGTGCAGCAGGAGCTCCGTCGCCACCTCCGTGTCGGAGTCGATCCAGCCTCCCGCTCCCACCAGCGGCGTCTCCCAGTCGTGATGCTCGAGACACACGATGGCGTCGTAGGCGCCCGAGGGCGGCGCGCCCTCCCCGGCGTACGCCTCGGCCCGGGCTCCGGCGGCGCGGAGGGCCGGCAGCGTGGCGTCGGGGAAGACGCCGCGGCCGAGGACCAGGACGCGCGCCTCGGAGAGGCCGATGCCGTGATCCAGAAGCAGCTTGGCCACACTTTGCGCGACGGCCTCGAAGGTCCGCAGTCGCGGCTCGCGCTCGTTGGTGCCGATCACGGCAATGCCCCGCTCGCGGCAGGCCGGGACGTCGAGCTCCTCGGGACGCAGCTCCCAGGGCTCCCACATGAGCGCGATCACCGTTCCGGGTCGGAGCGCACCGACCGTCTCGGCATCGAGGGGACGCACGAAGCCCAGGTTCGTGACGAGGTCCGCCGCGGCGTAGGCCTCGCGCGGGCGGCCCTTCCGGATCTCCAGCCGGTCGGCCACGCCGAGGCGCGACGCCAGAGAGGCGAGGCCCTCACGGACCTCGGCGAAGGGGCCGAAGCGCGAGTCGGCGCCGAGGGCGATGACGCGCTCGGCGCCCGCCAGGGCGGCCACCAGGGGCGTGCACACGAAGGCGCCGGTGGCGGCCTCGGTCAGGACGACGTCCCCGCGCAGATCGAGCTCGAAGCGCTCGATCGCCCGCTTCCAGAGCTGGGGCCCGTCCATGAGGAAGGGAGGTAACGGTCCTCCAGGCCCGACGCACACCCCCCTCGGGGGCAAGGAGGTCGAGGGAAGACGGGTGAAGGACGCGTGGACGCGCTTCTGGTCTCGTGAGGCGAAGTTGCGAGACTGCCGGCCCATGGAATCCGGAATGGAGTCCGGCATGGACCCCGAGACGCTCTCCGCGCTGATCGCCCGCACCCGCGGAGGACTCGGCGAGAACGACGCCGCCTTCCTCGCCCGGGTCTACGGCCGCCCGGTCGACGACTACGCGCGGCGGCTCTCGGGCTGGGGCTTCGCCGGACTCGGGCGGGTGCTGGATGCCGGCTGCGGCTTCGGACAGTGGAGCGCCGCCCTGGCCCGCACGAACTCCGAGGTCCGGTCGATCGACGTGGGAGAGGCGCGCGTCGCGTTCGTGCAGGAGCTCGCCGCGGAGCTCGGGCTCGCACAGCTCGAGGCGCAGGTGGCCCGGCTCGACTCCCTGCCCTTCGAGGCGAAGCACTTCGACGGTGTCTTCTGCTACGGCGTACTCTTCCTGACGCGCTGGCGGGAGGCGCTGGCCGATCTCGCGCGGGTGCTGCGTCCGGGCGGCCGGCTCTACGTGAACGCCAACGGCTTCGGCTGGTACCGGCACATGTGGTACGCGCAGCCCAACCGCACCGCGGACTACGAGCCGCGGGAGCACGTCGCCCGGGTGTTCGACAACACCTGGCGCTACGCGGGCGGGCAGTCGATCCAGGAGGGCTACGGCGTGCTGATCGAGCCCGAGGAGCTGCGCGCCGAGCTCGAGAAGCTCGGCTTCCAGGACATCGCCCTCGGGGCCGAGGCCGAGCTCTCGGCGCGCGGCCTCGGTGAGCCGGTCGCGCCCTTCTTCGCGGGCGAGTTCGACGGCGATCGAGGCGTGTACGAGATGCTGGCGACCCGCCGCTGAGCCTCGCTTGCCAGCCGCGGAAGCCGGTGCCTATGCTGGATCCGCGAATCCCCCAGGGAACCGCGCTTTCGCGCCGGAGAGGGACGTGTCCCACAGCCGCACCAAGACCGCGATCGAGAAGCTCTTCACGACGCGCTCGATCAAGAGCTTCGCCGCGCACTTCCTGCTGAACAGCATGGCGGGACAGAAGCTCTTCCTGATGAACGAGCGGCTGCCGCGCGTGATCAACATCTCGTTCAACGAGAAGACCTGCATGTTCTCGTGCTCGATGTGCCCCTACGCCGAGGACCACGTCCGCGAGATGTACCGCGGCGGCTCGGAGATGGACTTCGACACCTTCAAGGCCATCGTTCACAGCATCCCGAACGATCCCTTCTACAGCTTCGACATCTCCTCGATCGGCGAGACCCTCCAGTTCAAGCCGGTGGCCGACTTCATCGCCTACGCCAAGAAGCACCGGCCGCTCGTCAACACGATCATCTCGACCAACGCGCTGCTGCTCAGCGAGGACGTGATGCGCGCGCTGGTCTCGAGCGGGCTCGACGCCATGCAGCTCAGCATGTACGCCGAGAACGCAGAGGACCACCAGATGATCACCAAGACGCGCTCCTTCGATCGCGTCTGCGAGAACGTGCGCCGGGCCAGCGAGGTGCGACGCGAGATGGGCTCGGAGACGCCCTACCTCCAGGCGTTCATGATGGACTCGAAGGAGACCCACGAGACCACCGAGCGCTTCATCGAGACGTGGTCGCAGTACGTCGACCAGGCCTTCGTACGGCCCATCTACAACCTCGGTCGCGAGGTGGAGGGCCTGACCCCGCTCTTCGAGGCCACGCCCAGCGCCGAACGCTACCCCTGCATCACGCCGTGGTACTCGACGGCCATCCGCTCCAACGGCGACGTGCTGCCCTGCTACATGTTCCACTGGTACGAAGAGGCGAAGGACCTCGTCGTCGGCAACATCAACGACGCCACGCTCGAGGAGATCTGGGCCAGCGACCGCTTCGCGGAGTTCCGCGACGCCCACCGCCGCCTCGACTTCGAGAAGTACCCGGTCTGCTCCACCTGCGACCTGTGGGACGCCTACACCGACGTGTGGACGCGGACGCCCGACGGGGGCTTCGAGTACAGCCGCCTGCGTCCCGGCGACTTCCTGGAGCCCGCGCCGGAATCCCGGGGTGCCTGAGACGGGAGCCCCGGCCCACGCGGGCTACTCCCCGGAGGCCTACGACGGCCTGATCGAGACCTTCCTGGCCGAGGGCTACCGCTTCCTCTCCTACCTCGAGCCCCCGGTCCCCGAGCGCTGCGTCTACCTGCGGCACGACATCGACTACTCGCTGTCGTGGGCCGTGGAGCTCGCCGAGCGCAATCGAGGCCTGGGCGTGCGCGGCACCTTCTTCCTGCAGCTGCGCTCCCCGCTCTACAACCTGCTCTCGTTCGAGAACCTCGAGGCGGCGCGAAGGCTGCTCGACGCGGAGCAGTGGCTGGCCTTCCACGTGACCCTCCCCGAGGAGCCCATCGACCGCGGCGAGCGCGCCGCCCTGATCCTCGCCGACTACGAACGCACCCGGGAGGCGCTTCCCGAGCTCCAGCCCGTGTTCGCCTGGCACAACCCGAGCCTGCGCATGACCGCCGAGGACCTCGACGAGGAGGTGCCCGGGATGGTCAACGCCTACGGCCGGATCGCCGACACTCCGGTGACCTACGTGGGCGACTCGAACCTGCGCCACTCCGTGGCCGAGCTCCGGGACGTGGCCCGAGCAGGCACGAGCCCCCTCCAGCTCGCCCTCGCCCCCATGCAGTGGCTGCCGGACCGCGCGGACATGCCCGGCATCCTGGCCCGCAACCTCGGCCGCAAGCTGCGCGACGCGGAGGTGGAGTTCCGCCGCAACCACGTGTACCGGGCGCACCTTCCCGACGGGCTCCCGGAATCGGTGATCGAGACCCTCGAGCGATCCGTCGAGACCGCGTTCCGAGCTTCCGGGAAGAAGGGGAGCTAGGCGGCTACTCGAAGCCCGGGATCAGCCCTCCGTCGCTCTTCTTCCACCACGGCATCCACACCAGGGCGAGCCGCTCGACCTCGACGTCCGTCTTGCGCGGGCGCACGACGACCTCCTCGAGCTCGATCCCCGCGTCGTCGATCTCCGCCTCGACCTCGGCCGTGTCCTCCGCGAACCGTGCCTCGAGGCTCTCGAGCTCCTCGCGCAGGGCCTCGGCCGTCTCCTCGGCGCGCTCGATGTCTCCCCGCTCGCGCATCGCGCGCTGGGCACCCCGCGCCGTGGTCGTCGCGCGGCCGACGGTCCGGGCGCTCGCGAGCTTGCGCCCGAACAGCGCGCCGATCACGGTGGCCCCGACGGAGATCAGGGTGTCGCGCTTCTTGGCCTCGTACTGCTCGCGCTCCTTCTCGATGCGCGCGTCGGCCTTGCGGATGCGCTCCTGCAGGCGCGCGAGCTTCGGCGCGTGGCGCTTGCGGAGCTTCTCGATCGCGAGGTCGCGCTTCTCGCGCAGGGCCTGGCGCACGCGCACGCGGAAGTCGCCCTCCTGCTCTCCCGGCTCGGCCACGAGCTTCAGCTCCCGGCACTTGAAGAGCCGCAGCGGACGCTCGCGGTACACGTGGGCCTTGATCATCTTGCCCCAGCGCGGATAGCTCTTCGCGAGGCGCCCCGAGCCACACAGCTCCGCGAAGCCGGAGTCGTCCTCGGGATCCTCCACGAGATCGAGGCGCGACCAGTCGATCTCGCCTCCTTCGTCCCACGGCGAGCCGCTCGGATCCTGCTCGAGGGTCACCTGGAACGCCACCGTCTCCCAGTGGTCCACCTGGGCGCGGGCCTGGGCGTAGTGGAGATGCACGGCGGCCACGAGCGTCGGCCGATAGTGGAGGCGCACGCCACTCGGCCGCGCACCGCGGGGCAGGGCGAAGGCCTCGTCCACCGCCGCCGGCAGCACCGGACGCGCCGGCTTCTCCGCCTCCTCCTCGGCCGCCGCGGCCGCCGCGGCCGGGGCCTTCGCCGCGTCGGGCACCGCGAGCGCAGGGCTCGGGGCGGGCTCCGTGCGCGGCTCGGCGCGCGCGTCGGACTCCTGCGTCAGCCGCTCGATCTGCGCTCGGGTGAGGGGCCCGCGCAGGTACGAGAGCGCGAAGCGGCTCTGGATCAGGATGGGCTCGTCCTCGTGGACGTTGTGCAGCAGGAACTGCCGGCTCCCGAGACCCGCGAGCAGGGCATCCATGCGCTGGCGGTCGAAGCCGCCGCCGGTGGCCGAAGCCGCGCCTTCCAGCCCGTCGAGCACCCGCGCCTTGTCGCGCTCCGTCTGCAGGCGTCCGAGCAGCCAGGTGCCCGGGTTGGAGAGCGCCTTGTAGTCGAGGTCGACCGGGTTCTGGGTCGCCAGCATGCAGCCGAGCCCGTAGGCCCGGGCCTGCTTCAGGAGCGTGAGCAGCGGCACCTTCGACGGCGGATTCGCGGTCGGCGGCAGGTAGCCGAACACCTCGTCCATGTAGAGGAGGGCGCGCAGGCTCCTCGTGCCGGGCTGGGTGCGCATCCAGGCGACGAGCTCCGAGAGCAGCAGCGTCACGAAGAACATCCGCTCGGACTCGGAGAGATGCGCGATCGAGACGATCGAGAGGCGCGGCTTCCCGCTCTCGGTGTAGAGCAGGCGCGCGATGTCGAGGGGCTCGCCTTCGCGCCAGGCTCCGAAGGAAGGCGACGCCAGCACGTTGTTGAGCGTCATGGCCAGGCCCATGCGGTCGCCGGCCGGGAAGAAGGTCTCGAGGTCGAACACCCCGACGCTGTCGAAGGGCGGGCTCTGGACCTCGCGGATCAGCGAGGGCAGATCGAGGCTGCGCCCCGCCATCCAGGCCTGCTCGACCACGTTGGACAGAAGGATGTGCTCGCGGCTCTTCAGCGGATCGGCGTCGATCCCGAGCAGGGTGAGGAGCCCCGACACCGCCGACTGCACCCGCTCCCGCATGGCGTCGCCGTCGCTTCGCAGGGCTGCGGGCGGCGCGTCGAAGGAGCGCAGCACCGTGAGCTGACGACCGGCATCGCTCCCCGGCGTGTAGATGGTGGTCTCGACGGCGTCGCGCAGGCGCTGGATGCGGGCGGGATCCTGGCCGTCCCCGGCCAGCCCCTTGCGCCACAGCTCGGCCATGGCCCGGGCGTGCTCGTCGGGCGTGCGCCCGGCACGCGCCGCCTCGCCCTCGTCGATCCAGGGCCGGAAGCTCTTGGGGGCGAGATCGGGGAAGGTCAGCAGCAGGTTGCCGAGATCACCCTTGGGATCGATCGCGATGGCCGGAATGCCGTCGAGCGCCGCCTCTTCGAGCAGGGTGATGCACAGGCCGGTCTTTCCGCTGCCGGTCATGCCGAGGCAGACACCGTGGGTGGTCAGGTCCTTGGCGTCGTACAGGACCGGCTCGTCGGTGGCCCGGGCCTCACCGGAGGGAGTCAGCTCCAGATGGCGCCCGAGGTAGAAGGCACCCAGCTTCTCGTAGATCGCAGCGTCCGGCATGCCGCGAACTTGACACGGCTCGGCAGCCTCCGCCAAGCATCGAGGCCCGGCGCATGCCCGGTGCTGGGCTCGACTGTGGGCTCCTCCCGAAACTGCTACCAACCTGGCTTCCGGAGGACCCCTGACGATGCTGACCCCCCGTTCCGTTCTGGCGCCCATCCTTCTGGCGATCTTCGTGACCCTCTTCGGGGTCGCCTGCTCCGAGCCCACCGCCGAGGAGAAGCTGGCCTCGGCCGAAGAGACGCTGCGGGCCGCCGAAGACCTGCGTGACCGCGCGCTCGACGCCCAGGAGCGACGCCAGACCGAGCTCGACGCGGCCAACGATGCCCTCGAGGCCGCCAAGACGCGAGCGGCCGACGCCCAGGCCAAGGTCGAGGAGCTCGAGCGCATGATCCAGCAGCTCGCCACCGACGACCTGCTCTTCCGCAAGGTGCAGTCCGCCCTGCTCGACGACCGCGAGCTCGCGGCCACGGCGATCTCGGCCGAGGTGGACGACGGCATCGTCACCCTGACCGGGTCCGCTCCGGACGAGGAGACGCGAGCCCACGCCTCGGAGGTGGCCTCCGGAATCCTCGGCGTGCGCGAGGTGGTCTCCAACATCCGTCTGCCCCCGGGCGCGTCCGCCCCGGCTCCGGCAGCAGAGCCGGTGCCCGAGGCCGAAGCCCCCGGCGCGAGCCAGTAGCGCGCGCGTGCGCCTCCTCTAGTCGCCGCGGATCGCCGAGACGGTGGAAGCGCACACCCCCCACGCGAGCTTCACCTTCGCCATCGCGCTGGGCGCCGCCGTCGCGGCGCAGCTCGCCGCGCGACACCTGCGCGTCCCCTCGATCGTCGTCCTCCTGGGGGTGGGCGTGGCGCTCGGCCCGGACGGGCTCGGCGTCGTCATGCCGAGGGAGCTCGGGGACGGGCTCTTCGCCCTCGTCTCCCTCGCGGTGGCGATCATCCTCTTCGAGGGCGGCCTCAACCTCGACCTCTCACGCCTGCGCCACGAGGCGAGCTCCATCCGCAGGCTCGTCACCGTGGGCGCCGTCGTCACCTTCATCGGTGCCGGACTGGCCGCCTGGTTCTGGATGGGATGGCCGCCCGGCGTCGCCGCGCTCTTCGGCAGCCTCGTCGTGGTGACGGGCCCGACCGTCATCAAGCCGCTGCTGCGCAACGTGCCCTTGCGCCCGCGGCTCGCGACGGTGCTCGAAGGCGAGGGCCTGCTGATCGATCCGGTGGGAGCCATCCTGGCCGCGGTCGTGCTGCAGTACACGGTGTCGCCCGGTGTCGACGCGGCGGCCACGGGTGCGCTCGGCCTGCTCCAGCGCGGTGGCTTCGGACTGATCGCCGGGCTGGTCGGGGGCTTCTTCCTGGTCGGCCTGCTGCGCGTCCCCCGCGCCGTCCCCGAGGGCCTCGAGAACCTGGTGGCCCTCGCCGGCGCCCTCGTGCTCTTCGCCAGCTGCGAGGCGGTGCTCGGCGAGAGCGGCATCCTGGCGGTGACCGTGGCCGGCGTGGTGGTCGGGAACTTCGAGCGCCACGTGGCCCAGGAGCTCGGGGAGTTCCAGGAGCACCTGACCGTCGGCCTGATCGGCGTGCTCTTCGTCCTGCTCGCGGCCGACGTGCGCCTGTCCGAGGTGTTCTCCCTGGGGCTCCCGGGACTGATGACCGTCGTCACGCTGGCGCTGGTCGTCCGGCCCATCAACGTGTGGATCTCGACGCCGAAGTCGGACCTGAACTTCCGCGAGAAGGTGTTCCTCTCCTGGATGGGGCCCCGCGGCGTGGTGGCCGCGGCCATCGCCTCGATCTCGGCCGCGTTCCTCGCCCAGAGCCAGCCGGAAGAGGCCGCCGAGATGCGCGCCCTCGTGTTCCTGACCATCGCCATGACCGTGGTGATCCAGGGCGGCACGGCCCCGCTGGTGGCCCGCGCGCTCGGGGTTCGCGCGCCCGGTCGCCACTCGTGGGTGATCCTCGGAGCCGAGTCGCTCTCGCTCCTGCTCGGCGACTGGCTGCGGCGAAACGACACGCGCGTGGTCTTCGTCGACAGCAATCCCACACACTGCCGCGACGCCGAGCAGGCGGGCTTCGCCGTGGTGTTCGGAGACGCCCTCTCCGAACGCACCCTGGCCCGGGCGCGCCTCGAGCGGGCGCGGGGGGTGATCGGCCTCACGCCGAACTCCGAGGTCAACCACCACTTCGCCGGCGAGGCGCGCGACCAGTGGGGCGTACGCGAGAGCTACGTGGCGGTGGACCGCGCCGGTAGCCGGGTCACCGAGCGCATCGTCGAGAAGCAGGACAGCCGGGTCCTGTTCGACGGGCCGAAGGACGTCGAGCGCTGGCACGTTCGGGTGAGGCATGGTGCCACCCACGTGCAGAAGCTCCGCTATGCGGATCCCGGCGCCGATGCGCCGGAGCCCGTGCCCTCGGTGGAGGGGCGCACCGATCCCTTCCTGATCCTGGCGCTCGCCCGAAAGGGTGCCTGGCTGCCCATGTCGGCGAACGCGAGCCTCACCGACGGCGACGAGGTCGTGGCGGTGATCCACTCGGCCGAGGAGCCGATGGCCCTCGAGGCGCTGGCATCGCGCGGCCTCTTCCCGGTGGAAGACGCCGAAGACGACGACGAAGCCATCGACGGCGAGGCGGATGCCCGCGGGGCATAGGTGATTCCCGGCGGGAAGTGGATTCCCCCTTTTCTTCGGCTCGGAACTGGCGTACACAAGTTTCCTTCCCCTTCGAAGGTCTCGTGCTGCGCGCAGGCCGGAGAGATGTGCTGGATCCCATCGTCGAGGAAGAGATCGCACTGCTCGATCGGGTGGTGAGTGCGCTCGGGCGGCGTGCCCAGAGCGAGGTCGCTCCAGAGGCCTCGCTGATCGAGGACCTGGAGAAGATCCGCGAGCAGCTGGTCCAGGGCGAGATGGACTTCTTCGAACGCTCGGCCCTGAACACGCGCTGGAACACCCAGTCCGCCCTGCTCGATCAGCTGCGACGCTCCCGGAGCGGGCCCCAGGTCGACCCCTCCTCGCCCTACTTCGCCCACCTGCGCCTCGAGGAGAACGGGCGGGAGCGCGATCTGTGCCTGGGCCGGGCCACGTGTCTCGAGAACGGCCTGCGCATCGTCGACTGGCGCCACGCACCGATCGCCCGTCTCTACTACCGCTACCAGCAGGACGAGGAGTACGAGGAGGAGCTGTCGGGGCGCAACCACGAGGGACGCGTGGTGGCGCGGCGCGCGGTCACGATCCGCGACAGCCAGCTCCAACGCATCGAATCCCCCGAAGGCGTCTTCCGCTCGGACCCCGAGAAGGGCGACTGGGTGCGCAGCGAGCACGCCGCGCGCCTGTCCGGCGGCCAGGGCTCGGCGCTGCGGGTGCACGAGGGCGGTGAGGCCGGCGAGCGCCGGCTGGGCACCGACCCGGGCGGCTCGTCGCACCGGGCCGACAAGCACCTGCCGGACATCGCGGGGCTGATCGACCCCGAGCAGTTCGCCCTGATCGCGCGGCCCTCGGCGGGCTTCGTCGTGATCCGCGGAGCCGCCGGATCGGGCAAGACCACCGTCGCGCTGCATCGGATCGCCTGGCTCGCCTACGAGGAGCCGGAGTTCGACTCGCCGAAGAGCCTCTTCCTGGTGTTCTCGCCGGCGCTGCGCGACTACGTGAGTCACGTCCTGCCTTCACTCGGCGTCTCGAACGTCCAGGTGCGCACCTTCCACGACTGGGCCGCGGAGCAGCGGCGCCGCATCCTGCCCGCGGTGCCGGACAAGCACCGCGAGGACACCCCGGCGCGCGTGCAGCGGCTCAAGCTCCACCCGGCCATCAGCCTCGCCCTCGAGCAACGCGTCGCCGAGGAGCCGGGCCCGGCCACGCCGGCCCGGGTGCTCGACGACTGGGCCAGCGTCCTGACCCAGCCCGAGCGCCTCGAGAAGGTGTTCGCCGCGGCGGACCCGGGCGGCTTCACGCGCGAGCAGCTGGAGGACGTGGCCGCCTGGTGTCGCGCCCGCAACGACGAGCTCGGCGCCTATCTCGAGGGCGAGAAGGACGCGGACGCCGCCCTCGACCCCGAGGACGACGCCATCTTCCTGCGCGCCTGGCAGCTTCGCGACGGGCAGCTCCCCGCGAGCCCGGGCGTTCCCCTGCGCTTCCGGCACCTGGCGATCGACGAGGTGCAGGACTTCTCGCCCCTCGAGGTGCGGGTCCTGATCGACTGCCTGGACGAGCGACGCAGCCTGACGCTCGCCGGCGACACCCAGCAGCACGTGATGCAGGAGGCCGGCTTCTCCTCGTGGTCGGAGTTCTTCTCCCACCTCGGGATCCCCGGCACCGAAGTCGAGACCCTGCGCGTGAGCTACCGCTCCTCGCGCGAGATCATGGACTTCGCCCTCGGCCTGCTGGGCGACCTGCGCGAGGACGAGGAGGTCGAGGCGCCGCGCAGCGGGCCCCCGGTCGAGCTCTTCCACTACACGGACCACGGCGCCTGCATCGCGGCCCTGGCCGACGCGCTCACCCAGCTGGCTTCGAGCGAGCCCCTGGCGTCGGTCGCCATCCTCACACCCAATCGGGAGATCTCGGACCTCTACACCGGCGGGCTCGCCGAGTGCGAGGTGCCGCGCCTTCACCAGGTGACGGCCCAGGACTTCCGCTTCAGCCCGGGCATCGAGATCTGCGAGCTCGAGGCCGTGAAGGGTCTCGAGTTCGACTACGTGATCCTGGTCGAGGCGAGCCGCGAGTTCTTCGCGGGCGACGCCCGCGCGCGCCGGCTCCTCCACGTGGGGGCGACCCGCGCCATCCACCAGCTCTGGCTCACGAGCGTGGGCGAGCCGGCCCTGCCGGTGCTCGAGGCCCGACAGGCCCTCGACGGGAAGTGACGGGCGCGCCATGGCCGAGCGCCTGGCCCTCCTCGGCGGAAGCCCGGTTCGCACCACTCCTTTCGGCCCCTGGCCCGAGTCCGGCGAGCCCGAGGCCCGGGCGCTCGAGCGCGTGCTCGAGAGCCACAGCTGGGGCGGCTTCCCGAGCCCCAACGTCGAGGCGCGCGCGTTCGCCGAGGAGTTCGCCGCCTACGTCGGCACGCGTCACACCGCCCTGTGTGCCAACGGGACGGTGGCGATCCAGCTGGCCCTGCAGGCGGCCCGGGTGTCACCGGGCGCCGAGGTCGTGGTGCCGGCCTACACCTTCGTCGCGACTGCCGCGGCGCCGGCGGCCGGGGGGATGATCCCGGTCTTCGTCGACGTAGAGCCCGACAGCTACTGCATCGACCCCGACGCCCTCGAGGCCGCCCTCACCGAGCGCACCGAAGCCATCGTGGTGGTCCACCTCGCGTGCTCGATGGCGGACATGGATCGCATCGAGGAGATCGCGCGGCGCCGCGGGCTCCTGCTGGTCGAGGACTGCGCCCACGCCCATGGCGCGCGCTTCCGCGACCGCGGTGCGGGGAGCATCGGCGACCTCGGCACCTTCTCGATGCAGAGCACGAAGCTCCTGACCGCCGGTGAGGGCGGCGCCGTCACCACGGACGACGACGTGCTGCAGCAGCGCCTCTTGTCGCTCGCGAACTGCGGCCGCAAGGAGCCGGGCTACGACGGATTCCCGGAACGGATGCTCGGCCACAACCTGCGCATCACCGAGTGGCAGGCCGCCATCCTGCGCGAGCAGCTGCGGCGCCTGCCCGAGCAGCACGAGCGGCGCACGGCGGCGATCACGAGGCTCACCACACGGCTCGAAGCCGAGGTGCCGGGGCTGCGCTGCCTGCCCGAAGACCCGCGCATCACGCGCCGGACCCACTACCAGTGGATCCTCCGCTACGACGCCGAGGCCTTCGCCGGCGTGCATCGCGACCGCGTGCTCGAGGCGTTGCATGCCGAGGGGATCCCCTGCTCAGGACGCTTCTACGTGCCGCTCTCGGAGGATCCGCTCTTCGCCGAGGACCCGCTCACGAATCCCGCCGTCCGCGCCGGCGCGCGCTTCGAGGGAGGGCGCTTCCCGGTGACGGCGCAGGCCGCCTATCACGAGGCGATCTGGCTTCCCCACGAGATCTTCCTCGGGGGCGACGCCGCCGTGGACGACGTGGTCGCGGCCTTCGCCAGGATCCAGCAGCAGGCGGAGACGCTCCGCCATGGCGCCGGCCAGAGCGCGGGATCGGCGGCCCGGTGACGGAGCCCTTCGCGATCGGCCTCGTGGGAAGCGGGATGATCTCGCGGACCTACGCCGCGGCCCTGGCCTTCGTGCCCGAAGGACGCCTGGCCGGAGTCTGGTCGCGCCAGCGCGCCCACGCCGAGCGCCTGGCCCGCGACTTCGACGTCGCGCTCGCGACCGACGACGTGGGCGAGCTCCTCGCCGCCGTCGACGTCGCCTGCATCAACTCGCCCAACGCGCTGCACGCCGAGCACGCCATCGCGGCGGCCGAGGCCGGCTGTCACGTGATCGTCGAGAAGCCCCTGGCCGTCTCCCTCGAGGAGTGCGAGGCGATCATCGAGGCCTGCCGCACGGCCGGGGTGGGCCTCGCGTACGCCGAGGAGCTGCCCTTCGTGCCGCGCTTCCGCCACGCGCGCGACACGCTCCGCAGCGGGGCGCTCGGCGAGCCCCGCTACCTGACCCAGCGCGAGGCCCACGCCGGACCCTACTCGCCCTGGTTCTTCCGCCGCGACGAGGCGGGCGGCGGCGTGCTCATGGACATGGCCTGCCACGGAGTCGAGTGCGTGCGCGCCGTGCTCGGGAAGCCTCCGGTGCGCCGGGTGACGGCCCACCTCGCGACGTTGCAGCACGACGACCCGGGCGAGCTCGAGGATCACGCCGTCCTCCACCTCGAGTTCGAGGGCGGCGTGACGGCGACCTGCGAGGCGAGCTGGGCCCTGCTGGGCGGGATGCAGTCGACCCTCGAGATCTGGGGCAGCGCCGGCACGCTGCGCGCCGACCTGCTGCACGAGACCGGGATCCGGCAGTACACGGGCGACGCCACGGGTCAGGCCTGGACCACCCCGCTCGCCGAGCCGCTCCACGAGAACGGCTACCCCCAGGAGCTCCGGCACTTCCTGTCGTGCTTCGCCGAAGGGCGCGAGCCGGAGGAGTCGGGCGCCGACGGACTCGCGGTGCTCGAGATCCTGCTCGCGGCCTACGCCTCGGCCGCCGCGGGCTCGGGCATCGACCTGCCCTTCCGGCCGAAGGGCGTGGCACGCGCCGTCGACCTCTGGGCACGACGCGACTGATCCCCCGCGCCGGTCCCGTACCCACCCGGCATGCCGGTGTGGTACAACGAAGCCATGACCGGTTGAGCTCCGTGATCGAAGTCCCCTGCCCGACTTCCTGTCATCGCCCGGGACGTGCCCCGGGCCGGAGTTCCCATGTCCGAGATTCAGGTGCGTCCCCTCGTGGACGCCGACGTCGACGGCTGCGCTGCCCTGCTGGCGCGGCTTCCAGAGTGGTTCGGCATCGAGGCGTCGAACCGCGCCTACATCGCGGGGCTCTCCGAGCTCCCGGCCTTCGTGGCGGAGTTTGACGGACGGCTCGTGGGCTTCGCGAGCCTTCGCCCCCACGGGCCGGCATCGAGCGAGATCGAGGTGCTCGCCGTCACGCCCGATCGCCACCGCCAGGGCGTCGGCCGGGCGCTGGTGGGCCGCCTCGAGGCCGAGAGCCCGGCGGGATTCCTGCACGTGAAGACGCTCGGGCCCTCGGACCCCGACGCGAACTACGCGCGCACCCGCGCCTTCTACGCGGCCCTCGGCTTCACGCCGCTCTTCGAGAGCACCGCGCTCTGGGGCGAGGAGAATCCGACCCTCGTGCTCGTGAAGAACGTCCGCTAGCCGAGGCGACGCGGCAGGGTCACGAGGTGCGGAGCGGAGACCGCCATCTGCGGCGGACCCATCTCCCGGGCGGCCTCGCGCAGCGCGTTCCCGCGGCCGAGGGCCTCGTCGGCGAGGGCCAGCAGACGGTAGTTCGGCATCGCGTGGGGGGCGGCAGCCCGGAGGCTGCGGGCCGCCTCGCGCTCGTGCCCGGGCGACTCGAGGGCCAGGGCGATCAGCGCCGCGGCGGGCGAGCGGCTGATGCCCGCCCAGCAGTGGATCAGGATCGACTCGTCCGGGTCGGCGCTCCCGAAGAAGTCGAGCAGCGCTCGCATGTGGGAGCCTTCGGGAAGGATGCGTCCGTCCTCGGCGCTCGAGATGTCGTCGAGCACCGCGCGGTGGTGATCCGCCGCGGTGACGCCGGCGGGCGTCGGCGGCTGGAAGCTCGGCTGCAGCAGCGAGACCACGTAGCGGGGCCGCAAGTCCGCCACGTGATCGGGCATGGCCTCGAGACTGCAGACGTAGAGGTGGGCCACGGGCTCAGACCATCTCCTCGGCGTCGGGGTTGCAGTGCAGATGCGCCGGATGCAGGACGCGGAGCCCCTCGGCGAAGGTGCAACCCGCCCGCTCGCCCCAGCGGCGCTCCTTGCTCTCGAGCCCGGCGTGGATCACGCGCAGGGTGTCGGGATCCAGCTGGGAGACGTAGGCGTCGAGAGCGCGATGCTTGGCATCCCGACCCGCCCCGATGTCGAACCAGGTGTTCGGGCGGCCGGTGAAATAGAGCGCCACTCCCCGGAGCGCGCTCCCGGCGAAGCCGGCGTCGATCTCCGGCGTCGTCCGATAGCGCGGGAGGCCGAAGAGCAGCGCCGCCTCGAGCGCCGCGATTCCGGTGCGAGTGTGGTCCCGGTGGGCTTCGTCGGCGAGCCACGGATCCACGGTCAGCAGGAAGTCCGGGTTGACCCGCCGCAGCTCCCGCGCGATCGAGTCGCGCAGGGCGAGCACGTCCCAGCGCCCCGCGTCGGGGAGCTCGAGACGACACTGCTCGGCGACGCCCACCTCCTTCCCCGCGACGCGCTGCTCCTCCGCGATCCGCGCCCGCGCCTCGTCGTCCGAGAGCGCGGGGTCGAGCACCCCGAGCAGGTCGTCCGCCACGGTCAGGTACACCACGTGGGCACCCGCCGCGGCCAGGGTCGCGATCGTGCCGCCGGCAGCCAGATCGTTGTCGTCGTAGTGGGGCTGCACGCACAGCAGCCGGCGCGCGCGCGTCAGGTCCGGGATCGGAACCAGCATGGAAGCAGGCTACCCGCTGAAGGGCGCCTCGGCTCCTCGAAGCGCATCTCGGAACCAAGCTGTTAGGATTGTCGCGCCCCATGGCGGATTGGATCGCGCGACTGACGTCCCAGCGAACCCTGGAGCACGCAACGCTCCTCGGCACCTGGGTCGGCTCGTGGTGGCTCTTCCTCACCCTGAGGGAGTCACTGCTCGGGTTCTACGCGACCACCGACGAGCAGTGGTACCTGGAGAGCTCCTTCGTGGGCGCCTCGCTCTTGGCGGGCGCGTGGCCCCTGCCGTGGATGCTGCTCTGTGCGGGCGCCATCCTGGCGGCGAGGTGGATCGGCTGGTCGAGCATGGCGACCGGGCGCCAGCTCCGCTGGTTCGCCGGAATCGTCGCACTCGTGTTCGCCTGGACCCTGTCGCTCTACGAGTACAACTTCTTCTTCGACCGGCTGCACGCCTTCGACCGCGCCATCGTCTGCTTGTCTGCCTTCGGGGTCTTCGTCTCCCCGGCGTTCTTGCCTCTCCTGGTCGTGGCTGGGTTCTTGTCGATGGCGCAGTTCACCCACCCCCTGGGCGTGCCCGCGCTATCACTGACCGACAAGAGGATCGTCTACGAGATCCTGGTCGCGCTCTCGGCATGGCTTCCCGTCCACCTGATCCTGAGCCGCGTCCGCTCACGCATCACCAGCCCGTTCCGCCTCCCGGACGATGGCGTGCTCATCTTCTCGTTGCTGTGCCTCGTCGGAGCCTCGTACTACGTCCCGGGGCTCGAGAAGCTCCGGATGGCTCCGCATTGGCACGAGTGGCTGACCGACAACGACCTGTCCATGCTGGTCCACTGGGGACTGGTCCGCGGGTGGATGCGCGAGCTCGGGCCGGATTTCACCGACGCCCTCCTCCAGCTCGTGAGCCGGACGTCGCCGTTCCTCCTCACCGTGGCCTTGCTCACGGAGCTGGCGGGAATCCTGCTTCTCTCCCGTCGTTGGCTGGCAGCCGCGCTGCTCGCCAACCACGCCATGCTCCACGTGATGATCTTCCTCAGCTGCGGGCTCTTCTTCTGGAAGTGGGTCGTCGCCGACGCGGCGCTGTCGGCCCTCCTGGTTGCGCTGCCACGGGAACGGCGGGACGCCATCTTCACGCTTCCGGTCTTTGCCTTCTCGGTGCTCGTGATCGCGACGGCGCCCTATCACGTGCGCCCGATCGCGCTCGGATGGTTCGACGGAAACACCGATTATCGCTTCGAGATCGAGCTCGAAACCGCCGACGGAGAGCGCGCTTGGGCTCGCCCGAAGGCCGTCGCTCCGTACGACATCATCTTCTCTTTCGACCGCTTCACGTATCTCATCGACGAGCCCTTCACCAAGGCGGGGAAGAGCTACGAGAGACTGCTTGCCATCCGCGAAGCGGGCCCCGAAGGGTCCGAGGAGATCCACAGGCAGTTCGGGAAGAACCGGTTCGATCCGGACAAGGTGGACGACTTCGACCGGTTCGTCACGACCTACTTCGACCACCGAAACGACAGCCTGGGGCGACCCGACCCGTTCCGGAGCCTCAGCGCACCACCACACGTCTGGAACTTCAGGCCCGAGCAGGAAGAGGCCCTGGACCTCGACGCTCCCGTAGCCGTGCTCCGTCTCTGGATGATCGAGAACTACTTCCGGGGTACCGAGAGCATGGAGACCCGGCGAAGAGTCGCACGAGAGGTCCGACTCCAAGGCCTCGATGTCAGCGCTCAGTCGAGGAAGGGCCAGAGCAGCTTGCGGCTGCGCTTGTCGAGACCTTCGGGCTCGCGCACCCAGTAGAGGTCGCCCACCACGTCCTTGATGAGCAGACCCCCACCGGGCACGTCGCGCGGCCACTCGTCCCGGTGGGTCTGGAAGCGGCGTATGCCCTGGCGCGTCCGCACCTCGAAGGTACGGATCTCGATCTCCTCCTCGACCTCGAGGAGCGCCTGCACCTCGAAGACGAAGCCGGCCTCGACCAGCGCCTCGGAGAGCACCTTGCGCGAGCCCTCGGGAAGGTCCGAGAGCCGGCGCACCAGGGCCACCTCCTCGTCGTCGGCGTCCCGCAGCGAGACGAACTCCAGCGGCTCGGACCAGGGGAAGCAGCGCTGCACGCGCACCGCGGCCCCCGGTCCCTCGGTTCCGGCCATGAGTCGTCCATCCGCACCACGCCAGAGTCGCAAGGTCGTCTCCTCGGCCGGGCCCTCGTCCTCGAAGAGCTCGGGCTCGTAGGTCAAGAGTTCGTTCATGCCATCACCTCCTGGAGCTCCTGGCCCGCGCCGAGGCGCTTGCCCGAAACGAGCTCCTGCTGCAGCTCACAGAGCTTCCGATACGTTCCGCCGTCGCGGGCCAGGAGCTCCACGTGGGTTCCCGCCTCGGTCAGCTCGCCGTCCTCGATCACGAAGATGCGATCCGCCCGCCGCAGGGTGGAGAGCCGGTGCGCGATGGCGAACACGGTGCGCCCGGCCGTGAGCCGGTCGAGCGCCTCCTGGATCTTGTACTCGGTCTCGGTGTCCACCGAGCTCGTGGCCTCGTCCAGGATCAGGATGCGCGGGTCGTGCAGGATGGCCCGCGCGATCGAGATCCGCTGACGCTCGCCCCCAGAGAGGGTCTGCCCCCGCTCGCCGACCATCGTCTCGTAGCCATTGGGCAGCTTGCAGAGGAAGTCGTGGGCGTTGGCCGCCATGGCCGCCTCCACCACCTCGTCGAAGGACGCCTCGGGACGCCCGTAGCGGATGTTGTCGATCACCGTCCCGTGGAACAGGTACGGATCCTGGAGCACGATCCCGAGCTGGCTGCGGGTGTGTCCCGTGTCCAGCTCGCGGACGTCCACGCCGTCGATCGAGACACTCCCGCCCGTCACGTCGTAGAAGCGCGCGATCAGGTTCGTGATCGTGGTCTTGCCGCCGCCCGAGGGCCCGACCAGACCGATCATCTCCCCGGGCTCGACCTCGAAGCTCACGCCGCGCACCACCTGGCGCACGCCGTCGTAGCCGAAGCTCACGTTGTCGAAGGCCACCCGGCCCTGGATCGGCTGGAGGCGCACCGCGTCCGCCACGTCGACGACCTGGGGCTCGGTGTCCAGCACCTCGAAGATCCGATGGGCCGAGCTCGTGGCGCGATTCATGATGCGCGCCATCTGCCCGATGATCTCGATCGGGTTGATGAAGAGCACCAGGTACATCAGGAATGCCACGAAGGTGCCCGACGTGAGCGTCGCGCCCACCGCACTGTCCGTCCCGAGCACTCGCGGAATCGCGAGCACCCAGACGACGACGACGAGGCCGCGCACCGCCAGCATCAGGGCGGGCCAGAAGCTCGTCCAGACGCCGTGGATGCGGTTGAACTCGTCGGTGCACGACTGGTTGCGCCGATCGAAGCGACCCTTCTCGCGACCCTCCTGGTTGAAGGCCTTGACCACGCGCATGCCCGGGATCGTGTCCGACACCACGTCGGTCACCCGGGACCATTTGCGCCAGGCCCGCAGGAAGAGCTGGTTCATCTTGCGTCCATGGACGAAGACCCACAGGCACAGGAAGGGCAGCGGCGCCGTCATCACGAGGCCGAGCTTCCAGTCCAGATGGATCAGCACCGCGGAGAGTCCGATCAGCATCACGATCGAGAGCGACACGTCGATCACGCCGAGCGCCAGGAACTCCCAGAGCCGGTCGGTGTCCGAGGTCACTCGGGTGATCAGGCTGCCGGTCTTCTTGCGCGCGTAGAAGGAGAGCGAGAGCTGCTGGAGATGCTCGTAGATCTCCGTACGCAGGTCTCGCGCCACCTTCTCGCCGAGCACCGACATGGAGCGCAGCCGCGCCCAGGCACACGCCTGGCGGGTGGCGTAGGTGAGCGCGATCGCGAGCACCGACCACCAGGCCACGCTCTGCACGTCGGAGACGAGCTTCTCGCCTCGCTGCACCGGCTGGATCACCTCGTCGACGAGGAAGCCGGTGAGGTAGGGCGGCACCAGGGTGAGTGCCGTCAGCAGCGCCGCGGACACCACCCCGAAGGCCACCTGGGCCTTGTAGGGCGAGAGGTATCCGAGCAGCCGCCACAGCACCGCCATGTCGTTGCCCGCGACCAGGGCCTGGGCCTCGCGCACGGGTCCCGCCACGGTCTCGGCATAGACCGCGTCGGCGTCCCGCGTGGGGATGGCGTTGCCCGCGAGCCCCTGCTCGACGACGAACTGGATGTTCTCCATGGCGCGGCGCTGGCGATGGCTGAAGCGCAGCCGCGCCAGCAGCGGCTCGTCGTCGGGCCCGAGGAAGCGCAGGGTGTTGCACGAGAGACCGGGCTCGAGCTCGATCTTGCGGATGCGGGAGCGCTCGAAGACGCGGATCTCGCTCCGTCCGGGCCTCGGGTGGGCCACGGCGATCTTGCTCGGGCCGAGCGCCAGCCACGCCTGGGCGAGCTGCAGGGACTCGTCGAGGTCGGCGAGGGCGTAGAGCTGGACGGGCTCGCCGTCCATGTGTCGCTCGATGGAGCGCCGCAGCTCGTTCGGCATGCAGACCGGCTGGTCCGTATACCGCTCGATGATGCGGCGGTCCGTCTGGTCGATGGAGGCGGGCGGTATGACGAGCATGGTGTCTCTCGGTTTTTTGGGGAGCGGGATCGAGGGGATGTGTGAGGTCGGGTTGTCTCGGCCAGGAAAAGAAAACGGCCTTCGGTTTGAACGGCCGAAAAGAAAACGGCCTTCCGGGTCTACACCCGGAAGGCCGTTGAAAAGGCCGGAGACGAGGTCTCCTAGGGTGCGGTTGGTTGGGCTCCGATGGCCTGGGTGTCGCCGCTGATGTCGAGCATCGGGACCCCGGAACCCACCACGACGTTCTTCGTGAACGCGCAGCTGCCGCCATGGACGGGCGAGAGGGCGGAGACGGCGCGCAGGCCGAGCTCGCGGCAGCGCCAGGCGCTGCTCTCGCGCCCGAAGGCGGCGTGGGTGACGAAGTCGCTCATGGCTCGGGATGGACTCCTGGGTTGGGGCCGCCGGTGAGCCGCAGATAGGCCTGCGGCAGCGGCGGCGGCGAGGTGATCGGCAAGCTACTCCCCGGGCTGAAGCGAAGTCAACACGAAAAGTGACCTGGGGTCGGAAAAAGTGCCCCCCCGGCCCCTTCGATATCCTCTCGTACGAGGTTTCCGTGACGAACCCCACCAAACCGCCCCGCAGGCCCCGGAACCCCGACGAGCAGGGGGCCTGGCTCGACGACCAGGTCCGTCGGGCCCAGGAGGACGGGCTCTTCGACGACCTCCCCGGGGCGGGCAAGCCCCTCCGCAACCTGGAGGAGGTGAGCGACCCCCTGTGGTGGGCCAAGTCGCTGATGCGCCGCGAGCGGCTCTCGGTGCTGCCGCCGACCCTCGAGATCCGGGGCAAGGTGGAGAAGACCCTGGCCGCCCTCCCCGAGCTCCGCCGCGAGGAGGAGGTCCGGGTGCGGCTCGAGGCCCTGAACGACGAGATCCGGAAGCTCAACAGCCGGGTCCACGAGGGGCCTCCCACCCGCCAGGCCCCCCTCGACGTCGCGCGCCTGGTCCGGCAGTGGCGGCGCGAGCGACGCGAGCGCGAGTAGGTGGCCCGGCTCGAGTTCTTCTACGACTGCGGAAGCCCGTGGACCTACCTCGCCTTCCACCGGATCGAGGAGGTCGCCCGCTCGGCTGGAGCCGAGCTCGTGTGGAAGCCGATCCTCGTGGGCGGCGTGTTCAACGCGGTGAACGACAGCGTCTACGAGCAGCGGGCCAACCCCAACCCCCGCAAGGGGAAGTACTGGGCCAAGGACCTCCAGGACTGGGCACGCTACGAGGGCATCCGGATCGGCTGGCCCAGCGTCTTCCCGGTCAACTCGGTCGGCGCCATGCGTGGCGCCCTCGTCGCCCAGGACGCGGGCTGCCTGCCCGCCTGGTCCCGGGCCGTCTTCGAGGCCTACTGGGGTGACGACCGCGACATCTCGAGGCCCGAGGTCCTGGGCGAGCTGGCGAAGCAGGTCGGCCTCGACGCAGAGGACCTGCTGGCGCGGATCCAGACGTCCGACGTCAAGGCGCGCCTGCGCGCCAACACCGAGGAGCTGATCGAGCGCGGCGGCTTCGGCTCGCCCACGATGTTCGTCGACGGCTCGGACATGTACTTCGGCAACGACCGCATCCCCCTGGTCGCCGCCGCCCTTGGCGCCCGTGTGTGACACCGCCGTCCGCGTGCTGCCGGACCGGGTGCTCTTCGCCAAGAACTCCGACCGGGACCCCAACGAGGGCCAGCTCCTCGAGTGGCAGCCGCGGCGCAGTCACTCTGCGGGCAGCCGGCTGCGCTGCACCTGGGTCGAGATCGAGCAGGCCCGGGAGACCCACGCGGTGCTGCTCTCGCGGCCCTACTGGATGTGGGGCGCCGAGATGGGCGCCAACGAGCACGGCGTGGTGATCGGCAACGAGGCCGTCTTCACCAAGGAGCCGCTGGCCGAGACGGGCCTCACCGGCATGGACCTGTTGCGTCTGGCGCTCGAGCGGGGCGACTCGGCCGAGTCGGCGGTGTCCGTGATCCTCGAGTGGATCGAGCGCGCGGGGCAAGGCGGGGGCTGCGGCCACGAGGACCGGAGCTTCACCTACCACTCGAGCTTCCTGGTCGCCGATGGCCGCGAGGCGTTCGTGCTCGAGACCGCCGGCCAGAAGCACGCCCTCGAGCGCGTGGGCGAGGGGGGCCGGAGCATCTCCAACGGCCTGAGCATCCAGCCCTTCGCCCGTCAGCACGGCGATGCCCTGCGCACCTGGGGCGCCGGCGCGGCAAGCCGCCGCGCCTGCAGCGGACGCCGCGCGCGCGAGGCCACGGGCGCGGGCGACCTCTTCGCCCTGCTTCGCGACCACGGGCCGGGCCACGCCGCCCCGCGCTACTCGTGGCTCAACGGGGCCATGTCCGCTCCCTGCGTGCATGCGGGCGGGCGGGTGGCCGCGAGCCAGACCACGGGCTCCTTCGTCGCAGAGCTCGCGCCGGGTCGGGCGCGCCTTTGGGCGACGGCCACGGCGGCGCCCTGCACCAGCCTGTTCAAGCCCGTCTCGGTGGCGGAGCCCCTCGACCTCGGGCGCGAGCCCGGCGAGCAGGACGACGGGGCCTCCCTCTGGTGGCGCCACGAGCGCCTGCATCGGACCGTGATGCGCGACCCGGATCGCCTGCTCCCGCTCTTCTCCGGAGAGCGGGACGCCCTCGAGGCGCGCTGGCTGGCCGATCCGCCCGCGGCCGCCGAGGCCTTCGCCGAGGCAGATCGGCAGCTTGCGCGCTGGACTGCACGTGTGGAGCGGGCCGCACACGCCGCGCGCGACATCCGCCCGGCCCACGTCCGGCGCTACTGGGAGAAGCGGGACGCCCGCGCGCGGATCCCGGCCTGAAGGCCGGCTTGCGATGGAGGCGGCCCGCTGCGGCCCGTGCACTTGACGGGCCCGCGGCACCCAGGGACTCTCAACTGACTCCACTCAACGTGCCCGGAGGAAATCGGATCATGTCGGATGCCAACGATCGCAAGCGAACCGTCGCGGTCGTCGGTGCCACGGGTGCCGTGGGAGAGGTGGTGCTTCGGCTGCTGGCCGAGCGCGACTTCCCCGTCGGCGAGCTGCGTGCACTGGCGAGCGAACGCTCTGCCGGGACCACCGTGCAGTTCGCCGGCCGCGACGTCGAAGTCGCCGAGGCCACCCCCGATGCCTTCGAGGGCGTCGACTTCGCCTTCTTCGCGGCCACCGGCGGGCTCTCCAAGACCCTGGCCCCCGAGATCGCCAAGCGCGGCGGCGTGGCGATCGACAAGTCGGGCACCTGGCGCCTGGACGAGCAGGTCCCGCTGGTGGTGCCCGAGATCAACCCGGAGGCCCTCGAGAAGCACAAGGGCATCGTCTCGTGCCCGAACTGCACGACCATCGGCTTCGTGATGAGCCTCGAGCCCATCCGAAAGCTCGCGCCGATCAAGAGCGTGGTGGTGACCACGCTGCAGGCCGTGAGCGGAACCGGCAAGCCCGGGATCGAGGAGCTCGAGCGCCAGAAGGGCGAGCTGGCTGCGGGCCAGGCCCCGAGCCTCGACGTGTACGCCGCGCCCATCGCCGAGAACGCCTTGCCCTTGTGCGAGAGCTTCCTCGAGGAGGGCGGCTACTCGACCGAGGAAGTGAAGCTCCTCCACGAGACCCGCAAGATCTTCGGCGACGACTCCATCGACGTGAGCATGACCTGCGTGCGCGTGCCGGTGCCGGTCGGTCACTCGGCCGCGATGCTGGTCGAGACCGAGCGACCGGTCTCGCCCGAAGAGGCGCGCGAGGCGCTGGCCGCCTTCCCCGGCGTCGAGGTCGTGGACGATCCGAGCCAGAACCGGTTCCCGACCGTGTACGACGTGACCGGGCGCGACGCGGTGATGGTGGGGCGCGTCCGCAAGGACCTGGTGAGCGACAAGCTCTGGCTCTGGCAGGTGTCCGACAACCTGCGCAAGGGCGCGGCCACGAACGCCATCCAGATCGCCGAGGAGATGATGCGCCGGGGGCTCAAGTAGCCGGCGACGCGGAGGAGCGCAGGGCGCACGGGCTGAAGACGGCCCTGCGCTACGCCCTCTTCCAGCTTCCCGAGCTCTCCCTGGTCGGGCTCCTGGCCTGGGCCGCCCACGCCTACTGGGCGGTGCCGGCCTGGGTCGGCTTCACCGCGCTCGGCGTCTGGATCGTGAAGGACACCCTGCTCTTCCCGATGGTGCGCCGCTCCTACGAGCCGGGCGATCACGTGCCCGGAAACGAGCTGCTCGGTCTGTCCGGACGCGCGGACGACGACCTCGACCCGGGCGGCTACGTGCGGGTGCGCCACGAGCTCTGGCGCGCGGAGGCGGCCGAAGGAAGCCCCGCCATCCGGGCCGGAGAGGAGATCCGCGTCGTGGCCCTCGATGGCCTCACCCTGATCGTGCGGGCCGAAGCGGACCCCGAGCCCGAGCCGAGTCGCTAGCTTGCGCTCCCCATGTCCGCATCGACCACTCCCCTCGAGCGCCTGCTCAAGCGCCTCGACCTGATCCCCGAGCCCGGGGACGCGTTCGTCGGACATCCGGGCCAGGGCGAGGGCCGGCTCTTCGGCGGCCTCGTCGCGGCGCAGGCGGTGGTGGCCGCCGGGCGCACCATCGAGGAGTCCCAGCTCCACTCCCTGCACGGCTACTTCCTGCGGCCGGGCC
>JAAUYD010142185.1_pt1 | contig 28106 bp, 28 predicted proteins | sample 7278101 | NCBI WGS metagenome assembly JAAUYD01 (sample SAMN14350128, study PRJNA611818) | marine sediment metagenome | isolation source: surface marine sediment (0.6m) | place: French Polynesia: Moorea | collected 2018-08
AGCTCTGAATTAATGGTGGCATTTGTGGTCATAAATCCCACTATACATAAAAATGCCCGATTTTACCTCTATGTTGTCAAGAGAGATTCTTTATTGCGGTGAGCAATTACACCAATTTTCCATTGATGATCCCAAACATTGCCTCCATGATTTAACCAAAGTTTTGTAGTAAAACCATTACCTGTTGATAGCGAAACAAAATAATCATTGTTAGTATTAGCAACAACAATATCGGATTTTCCATCATTATTGAAATCAGCAATTTTCCATTGATGCTGCCAAAGATGATCACCATGATTTAACCAAAGTTTCATCGTGAAATTATGTTGATTATTTTTAAGCTGTTCAGGATTCTCTGTCCAAAAATTATTATATTGATATAACAACTCATCAAGTTTTTGAGTTAATTCTTGTGAATAAGAAAAATCAACAAGTTTATTTTTTAGTAAGTTAATAGCTTCAATAATATAATCTTGTGCTAAATCATAACTATCCCAATTTTGATTATTTATATGAGTTGAAGCAATCAAAAGTTTTTGTTTCGCTGCTTGTAAAATACTATACTCCTCTTCTAACCTAGTTAAAGTTGAAATATGATCAATTTTTTCAGACAATAAATTAACCTGTTGTTGCTGAGTGGTTAAAACAGCGATCGCTTCTTCTAAACTATCAACCGACTCCCCTAAAGCATCAGCATAATTAACCTGCGCTTCTTGACGTGCGATCGCTTCTTGTAACTGAATTTTATCTAATAAATAATCCCCTTCTGGATCTGCTAAATTATCTTCTATATAACTCTCTAATTCATTAACTGCTTCCGTGCGTTGTTTAGATAAATTCCAGACATCAACCGTCAACTGATGAGACTCTTGTAAATTCTCTAACCAAATAGCAGATAAATTCTCAATTTCTTCTGCTAATTCTGCACCTAAAATAACATAACCTTCAATACTATCTGCTTCTAAAGCAAGTGCTACCGCATCTTCTGACGCTGCTTGAGACTGTAAAGAAGTCAATCTTTCTGAGAGTATTTCTTCCCCTTCCACTGCTAAATATTGTTGCCATAACTTGACAACTTCGGGGGTATCTTCATCAATATTCCAATCTAAAAACCCTGTTACATCTTTCGTTAATAAATAAGCATTAATTGTTTCAAAATCAGTTAATGCTGTCTCTGCTAAGGTTTCAGCTGCTTGTAACTCCTGTAACTCGTTTTGTAAATCAGATAACCTTTGATTGGCATTATTAACAATGGTTTCCTGTTCAATAATTTCCTGATTATTTAACCTCTCCAAATCTTCTGTTTGCTGCTGTATTTGTAACTTAACAGACTCTAATTTTTGAGTAGTATCTAACCCACTCAAGGATAATAATTCTTTATGTAAGGAATATCTCAAAATGTGAGCATTTAACTCTCTTTCTAAAACATAGATTTGTTGATCATTACTATTCACATCTTGACGAATTTGTGCTATTTCTTCCTCTGTATCAAAAATATCTTGTTTAATCTCATCAACCTTAGCTTGAATAACTGATTTTTCCTTATCCGAAAATTTTTCAATAGATTCTTTTTGTCCCTCAAATATCTCAATATCTCTGGCTAAACCAGTTTTGTCTGCTAATAATTTTTGTAATCTTTCCTCTTCAACTCGATAATAATCATCAGCAAGCTTTAAACTCTCTCCAATGGTTTCTATCTTAGAAGCTGTAATAATAATTTTCTTTTGTAAGTCCTCATATTCATCTAAAAAGTTTTGAAAAGCAGCATCAAACGTGGTTCTTAAAGAGTTAATAGCTGTTTGATTCCCTAACAACCCCAAACCAGCTAAAAATACAGTTAAATCATGATGAGACTGGGTTAATAATTCAATGCTTAATTTATTATTCATTATATCAATTTAAACAATTAAAAAAACAAATAAAAAAATATATGTATGTCCAACAGAATTGGATAGGTTTAACAATGAGCTTAATATCATTAAGCCCCTACATAATTAAAAAATATTAGGGAACAAAAACAAGATACAACAAATTAACTTTGTTGAGATTAATTAAAAATTTTACTGATACAGTAACACACTCTTATCAGTTTTTCCAGGTCACTTACGAAAATAATCAGTCAGTAAATATACGGAAAATTGAGAAGCAAATTACCAAGTTTCTGTAAAGTAATAGTCTTTATTTTAAAGATTTAATAAAGAACAATCGCTTAAATGCTGATCAATTCTATATTACATAAATCCCTAATGAACTAACTAATAATCCGTAAAATTACTGATTAAACAGTCAACTATCATTGCGAGGAGGTAAAACCTGTACTTCAATAAAGATTTAAGACTTAATTCTGCCTCCGCAGCTGAAGCCGCGAGGAGCAATAGCGACGTGGCGGACTCTTTATTTTTCTGTTGAGTGTTGTTAGAGATTGCTTCGGGGTATTTTCAATAAAAGTCGAAACGTTACTGTTTATATTCCCCCTAGCAATGACAACCCATAGCAAATACTGGTATTTTTGCCTTTTTGTCAAGAGCAGCTTTACAATCGTTTACGCAAATTTAGTACAATTGCTCAAAAAAGTTTCTATTTTTCTAGGAAAAGAGGGTCTTTGTCGCGATCGCTTACTAACCTGCAACGAACAACTGGGAATATTGACTACTATTTTAAAAGTAGACATACATACTGTAGATTTTCATTCTTATCCATCATACCACAAGCCCGTAACTTCGTTACTTATTGATAATTATTTTCATACATTGCGTAATGTTAAGGAGAACAAAATTTTTTATTTTATATAAAATTGTGATTTTTAATAAAATTTACTTATATTTATTAAGGGTAAGGTGAGCAAAAGGTAAAAACATGAGAGGATGAATAGAAATAGGTTGAGTTTTCCCCACCCTACAAATTAATTAATATTTTGCCATTCTTCAGCTTCAGTAAATAATTTGAGATGCTTAATATTAGTGGTACTGACAACAATATATCTACCTGGAAACTTGTTAACTAATAATTGCCAATGAGCAGCAATGATGATATCAATATCTAACGAATTATTTGCTGCGGTTGGGGTTCCTTGTAAACGAGAAATTGACCATATTTCTGAGGCCATATTAGCGACTTCTTCATCAACAATTAAAACATCAATAAATTGTCTTAAATTGTTAACTTGTTGTAGTCCTTCAGAAGTTCCCCCCTGTTTAACTGATAAAATTAAACTTCGTTTTAGTTCATAAAAGCAGAGGGATGATGAAACAAAATAAACCCCTCTTACTAATAAACGCTCAAACCAAATTTGACAAGCTAAGGACTCTCCCTCTTTTTTAGGATTTGATAACAATCCTAAGATATTGGTATCTAAAAAAACTAACATAATTGAAAACTATTAGGAAAAGAATTTTCGTGAGCGATTTTCATCAATAATCTTTTTCACCATTTCCCATGTTTCCTCAGCTTCTTTGAGTTCTTGTTCACTCATTTTTGAGACTTTTTCCCTCCATTTACGCATCATTTCGATTCCTTCTTGGTTAATTTTAATTTGCTCTTCTCTGGTTCGTCCATAATGTTTCATTTCCGGGGGTAATTTACCCACAGGTTCGGGATATTCTTCGTGATCGAGACTTGAATGGGGTTTATGTTGCATCGTTAATCACCTTTAATAAAGTTCGTAGGGGCATAATATTATTGTTTACCTATAGTGATTATATCACAGACAAATTAAGGAGATTTAAACAAGGGTTTTCCGTCAGGCGATCGCTTGATAGTTCCATCTTCATTTTTATCAGCTTCTGCAAATAAATAGTTACCTTTATCATCTTTTTTCAAAGATAATTTATCCCCTAAACGTTCATACAAAGGAGGACAAAAGATAGGAATTCCTTGATGTTCGATAATGTTATTATTTTCATCTAATATCACGGGACAAACTACTAATTCTCCTAAGTCATTAAATACCCAATCTTGCGTCTGAGGATCTCGTAAAGGGGTAGAATAAATAGGTAAACCGTTACTACTTTTTAAACTCTCTCCTAACTCATTTTTAACTGGGTGTAAAAACACCTGTTTTCCTTGAGGGTTAATAACGGGTTGTTGTGTTTTAGGGTCTCGCAAAGGAATCATCCCAGGAGTCGGTATTTTAACCGCTATATTTTGAGATGTAGGGGTTTGCAACTTGGGTAAATCTTGGTTACTGATGTCATAATGTTGGCTGTATTGAATGGCTGCTTTTTTAAAGCCAAATTTTTCAAGTAACTTCTGAACTCCAGTTTGTTCAATGCTAATGAGTAAATCAAGATCACTAATTTTAAGTTCTTGAGCAAAAGCGATCGCACTTTCAACTAATAACCCAATGGCTTCAGGTTTGCGGTGTTGCGGTTGAATATACATTCCGATCGCTCCACCGATACGACGAGGTAAAAAAGGGCTATCATTAATATTTTCGTAGTCTAAACTAGGGGTTTCATCATGAACATAAGTAATTGACATACTCCCGTCGACGGAGTCGAGGGATTCTAACACCTCACGATGCTAGTTTTCTGCTTCTTCCTGTGCTAACTAGAGTATTGTGACCAATACTCCCCGTCGCTTCCAGTCCACAGACATTTTTGGGTCGGAACGCCTCTGAGGTTTCCTCAGAGGACGCAAGCCGACCCGCCACGCTATGCCCTAGCGCAAAGATTCCACGATTCCTTATTTCTTGAGAAGCGGCTACATCTCTTGTAGTTGTGTACTCACACTCATGACAGTGGTGAACTCTGACATCTAGAGTTTTCTTTCCTGTATGTGAACCACAGTTGGGACAGGTCTGCGATGTGCCGTCTTTATTTACCTTGGCAAAATAGACATCCCGACGAAAGCATACCCACTCTAAGATATTTACAAACTGTCCAAAGCCAGCATCAGCACTATGTTTTGATAGTATCCCCCTTTGCCAAGCGACAAAGTTGATGTCTTCTACAAAGATCATGCCCACACCATCACAAAGATGATGAGCTAACTTAAAATGCCAGTCTTTGCGAGTGTCAGTTATCCGTTGATGTAGCCTAGCTATTTTCTGGTTTAACTTGTGTCGATTATTTGACCCTTTTTGCTTGTTGTTCAACCTACGTTGCAGTAATTCAACCTTGCGCTGTAAAGTCTTCAGAAATCTGGGACGTTTAATCTCTTCACCGTCGGAAGTAGCCACAAACTTGTCAAATCCTAAATCTAATCCCCTTGGATAACCATGAGGCATGGGACTAGGAATATCAACATCTAACTGTAGTGACAGAGCTACAAAATAACCAGATGCTTTTCTAACCACCCTAGCTTGTTTGACTTCAAACCCATCAGGAATCGGTCGAGATTGCCTCCATTGAACCCATCCTAGTTTCGGAAGCTTAAGAGCATCATTTCTTAGTGGTTCTTTTCCTAGCTGTGGAAAGACAAAGGAACGCAGACGATACTTGTTCTTAAAGCGAGGGAAACCAAAGCCTCTGGCTCTCATGTCATCCCAAGCTCTGTCCAAAGTTCTTAAAGTTTGCTGAAGAACTTGAGAATGGACGGTCTTTAACTCAGGATATTGCTTTTTAGCATCGGTTAGTTGCTTGGCTTGCCTATGGTAATCTGGGAAAGGCTCATCAACAGAAATGATATATTCAGATTGGAGGGAGCAACCGTTTACAGGGGACTTACGAGAGGCACACCAGTCTTTACGCTGCCGTAGCGCAAAGTTCCAGACAGAACGACAGACATCTAGAGTTTGCTCAATAGTGGCAACCTGTTCAGGAGTTGGCTTTAGCTTATATTCGTAAGTCATGGTTAGCATCGTTCTATTTTAGCTTACATAAGTGTTTTTCGTGTGTAAAACTTTCTTAAGGAAGCTAAAATAGGTTTATATATTGGTCGGATTTTCCCGCCCTTAGACGCGCGAAGCACCCCGTCGGTAAAACTGAGGGTCTTCAATCCGACATTTTGAGATAAGACAAAGAAAGACTGGGATGAAATCGAAAAGGTTTGGGTTGATAGAGACATCTCTGCTGCTATCAATCTTAAAAGAGTCGGGCTGGAACTGTTCCCGACGCTAAATCGCCGTAGTGGGAAAATTGTATCTTCTAAGACTCATAGTACCACGAAGGAAGTTCTGGCAGTCCTCAAGGGGATACCAGAAGCTTGCGCTCTATCCTCAGATGAGCGCAAGTAGTTCACAAAGAGATAGGGTGTCTGTTGAAAGATTCTCAACTCTCCCGTGATACCATAGTAATCTTACAGGGAAAACCATTACGAGATATTTCATGGCTATCAAAACTCCCGACTGGGTGAAGCACGCCGTTTTTTACCAAATTTATCCCGATTCCTTTGCGAGAAAGGTTCCTCCTCATCAAAAATGGTTATTAGACGTTCCCTTAGAAGACTGGGACGCACCCCCAACCTTTCAAGGATACAAAGGGGGCAACCTCTGGGGAGTCATTGATAAATTAGATTATTTACAAGATTTAGGGGTAACAGCCCTTTATTTTACCCCTATTTTTCGCTCTGCTAGCAACCATCGCTATCATCCCCAAGATTATTATGCCATCGATCCCCTCTTGGGAGAACGAGAAGCTTTCGATCAATTATTAAAAACTGCCCATGATAAAGGATTTAAAGTTATTTTAGATGGCGTATTTAATCATGCTAGTCGGGGCTTCTTTTTCTTCAACGATATACTAGAAAATGGACCCAATTCTCCTTGGTTAGATTGGTTTAAAATCGAAGGATGGCCCTTATCTGCTTACGATGGCAATTTTCCTGCTAATTATGTGTCGTGGATCGATTATCGTGCCTTACCCCAGTTTAACCACAACAATCCAGGGGTGAGAGAATATATTATGCAAGTGGGAGAATATTGGTTAAAACAAGGCATCGACGGTTGGCGGTTAGATGTTCCCGACTGTGTGAAAGCGGAAGGATTTTGGGAGGAATTTCGAGAACGGGTGAAAGCGGTTAATCCTGAAGCCTATATTGTTGGAGAAATCGCTTTTGATGCCAGTCAATGGCTAGATGGTAAACAATTTGATGGGGTGATGAATTATCCCTTTGGTCGTCTAACGGCAGGGTTTATTATTGGCGATCGCCTTGATAAAGAGACCATTCCCCATTTTTATGAACCCTACGAAACCCTCGATGCTGAAGGATATGCCAAAGGAATTGAGGAATTATTAGCCCGTCATCCTTGGGAAATTCAATTAACCCAGTTAAACTTACTCGATAGTCACGATACCCCTCGATTTTTGAGCATTGCAGGAGGCGATCGCACCTTAGCCAAGTTAGCTACATTATTATTGTTTACCTTTCCTGGAACTCCTAACCTATTTTATGGCGATGAAATTGGTATTGAAGGTAGTCACGATCCCGATGCTAGAAAAGGCTTTCCTACAGAAGATAAATGGGATCAAGATGCCTTAGCTTACCATAAACAATTAATCCAAATCAGGAAACAATATAAAGCTTTATGCACAGGAGAATATCAGACTGTATATGCTCAAGGAGAAGTCTATATTTTCGCTCGTATTTTAGGGGAAGAAGGGTTAATTATTGCAGTAAATAATGGAGAAGAAACAGCAAAAATTGCTGTTACTGATTTTAAAAAAATCCCTGCAATTCTCCAAAATAAACCGAGTAATCTTGTGTATGGAGAAGGAAGTATTAAGTGGGATAACAAGCAGTTAAATTTAACCATTCCCTCTCGTTGTGGCTTGATATTAGCGTAAACATTCGTTCAAACGAGACTCACTTTTTGATGCTAGGAATTCATGGTTTTTAGCTTTGAGTAAGTTAAGAGCATAAACAAGTAATATAAGCTGATGGCTGATATAGCATTTCCTGGACTCATGAGGTACACCTAATATTCAACTCCTGCCCTCCCGAACTCCTAACTCCGAACTCCTAACTCCTAGAACTAGAAGAGTTTGTACCTCACAAGTATGGGAACTGCTATAGCTGAATGCTTACATATTAGCTGATTAATTACGTAAAACTTATCTATGGAAGAACTGAGAAAACGCCTAAAAGAAGATATGGCCGATGTTAATTGGACTGATCTTAAACCCCATGCCCAAAGAGATGCTGTGATTGTTGTTAATGGAAACTTAAACTTATTAGATGTAGGGGTTGCCATAGCCCAAGATGATAAGATAGCGGTTGAACATTGGATTACAGAACAACTAATTAGTAAACCATCTAATCAACAATTAAGCGACTGGAATATCAACCCCACTCAATTATTTAAAACCTTAATTGTACAACCATTTGTTTTAGTTCAAATCAGTTAAGACTAAAATTGAGGGGCTTGCGCCCTCACCTTTTTTGGTCAAAGATGGACTGATATTGCCATAACGAAGGAGAGTTAGCCGTGTTTGGGTTAAAGCAGCGATCGCCATTTATCAAGTTTCTATCCAGTTCAGTCTTAATTGGTCTTCTCAGTTGGGGGTTAGTAGGGTGTAGTGATCGCCTAGAAGCCTCTTCCCCTCTTCGAGAACCTTCTCCCGTTCCTGTGACCACCAGTAAATTAACAGAAGTTGCGCCACCGTCAGCCATTCAAGAACTCAAAGAGGTTTTAGCCCAATATCATCCTCAAGTAACCATTATTAGTCCCAAACCTCAGCAAATGTTCTCAGAAACCAATGTTTCTGTGCAACTAGCGGTGAAAGATTATCCCTTGTTCAAAGACGAAACCCTAGGACTTGGACCCCATCTACATCTGTTTGTGGATAATGAACCCTATCGGGCTGTTTATAACGTTGATGAACCGATTATTTTAGAAAATTTAACCCCAGGAACCCATACCCTTAGAGTATTTGCCTCTCGTCCTTGGCACGAAAGTTTTAAAAATGAAGGGGCTTATGCACAAACCACCTTTAGTGTGTTTACGGAAACAGAAGATAACTCCCCGTCTTCAAATCTTCCTCTTTTAACATATAGTCGCCCTCAAGGAAGTTACGGGGCCGAACCCATTATGTTAGATTTCTATTTAACCAATGCACCTTTACATTTTGTCGCTCAAAGGGATCCCGATGATGATATTGTTGATTGGCGCATCAAAGCTACCATTAATGGGGAAACCTTCTTAATTGATACGTGGCAACCCATCTATTTAAAAGGGTTTGAACCAGGAAAAAATTGGGTACAGTTAGAATTTATTGATGAACAGGGACAGGAAGTTAATAACGCTTTCAATGATACCGTTAGAGTCATTACCTATGAACCCAAAGGAGAAGATACCCTTTCAAAACTGGTACGAGGAGAACTTGCTGTTGAGGTGGCGCGTTCCATTGTTGATCCCAATTATGTTTATGTCTTAGAACCAGAACCCACTGAAGAGAACATTCCTTCTGAAACCGTTGAAGAAATTATTGAACCAGAAGAACAACCTCAAGCTTCTACTGAAACCGTTGAAGAAATCATCGAACCAGAAGAACAACCTCAAGCTTCTACTGAAACTGTTGAAGAAATTATCGAACCAGAAGAACAACCTCAAGCGTCTGCTTCTAAACCCGTCACCCTTCCTAGTTCCGAAAGTATCATAGAAGAAACAGAAAACTTAGAACTTGAACCTTCTGTTCCAGATACGGTGACAGAAGAAATAGAAAACCGAGAACCCGAAATTCCCAACCTTTCATCCCAAACCGTAACCTCCTCTAGTTCTCAAAGCAGTACAGAAGAACCAGAAATTATAGTAGAACCTGTAGAACCAGAAGAAGTTATCAATGATGACATCCCTTCTCAAGACTTATCAACAACAGTGACACAAGATCCCTTAACAGTAGAGTCTGAACCTCTTAATCCCTCTTCTCAAGAGGTTCCTAAAGCAGAAAAAACCCAATGGAGGGACAATTTCCTCAATTTCTTCAAAAAAATTGATTTAAGTCCTGTTATGAACTTTATTGATCAGATTAAAGCTAAGTTAGGCCAATAAGAAAAGAGGAGATTTATTGACATCCTCCCTCGTTGAAAACGAGGGATTCCAAAGACTCACGACTTTGGTTTCTGTTTCATAGCACCAGCCTTCCGAGATTTACTCTCATCGGGTCTTACGGTCGCTCCACAGACTAACACTGCTAGCCCAGCAGCTAAAATATTTTTCCCCGCATTGATATCACGATCAATGCCTTTAGTACCACAGCTAGGGCAATCCCAACTACGAAGGTTTAATGGCAACTTATCCATCACGAACCCGCAATGGTTACATCGTTTGCTACTAGGGAAAAATCGGTCAATTTTGACCAGTTTTCGCCCATACCAATCGCACTTATATTCAAGTTGACGAAAAAACTCACCCCAAGAAGCATCGCTAATACTTCGAGCCAACTTATGATTCTTGAGCATATTTCTAATTGTCAAGTCTTCAATAGCAATCAAGCTATTTTCTTGAACCAGACGAGTAGTCAACTTGTGCAGAAAATCGGTACGAGCATCTTTAATTTTGGCGTGTATACGTGCCACTTTAAGTCGTGCTTGCGAGCGGTTACTAGAGCATGATTGTTTTCCGACTCAGTTCCTTTTGCGCGACTTTAAGCTTTTTGTAGAGCCGATTGAAATGCTTTGGGTTGGATATTTTCTCACCGTCGCTGGTACTAATCAAACTGGTTACACCAGCGTCAATACCAACTTGTTTAGATGTTGGTGGCAACGCCTCAATAGTGTAGTCATCAACCAACAGGGAGACAAACCAACGTCCAGATGGTTCGAGCTTCACTGTAACAGTAGAAGGACTACAGCCATCAGGCAAAAGCCTAGACCAAACTATTGGCAATGGTTCTTTGCATTTAGCAAGCCACAGATTACCATCTCGGTATTTAAAAGCCGACTTGGTAAACTCAGCCGAACCACCATTGCGCTTGGCTTTAAACCTTGGATACTTCGCTCTTTTGCTCCAGAAGTTAGCAAAAGCCTTTTGCAAATGTCTTAGGCATTGCTGCAATGGTACACAGCTAACCTCGTTGAGAAAGTCAAGTTCTTCGGTTTTCTTCCAATCAGTCAAAAGACTAGAACTTTCCTTGTATTGGACTCTTTCTTGTCTTTCGTACCAAGCTTTGGTTCTAGCGTCGAGAGCTTTGTTATAGACGAGCCTGACACACCCCATTGTCCGTCGCAAGAGGTTTTCTTGCTCGGCATTTGGGAAAAATCGGTACTTGTAAGCTCTTTCAACCATAGCTCACATTTTATCACACAAAATGTAAACAACACAATTGGAGGTCGGGCATTCCTGAGTGCCTGTCGCCTGGGGAAACCCCAGGCGTTTATACGGCACGTCCCATCGGTAAAACCGAGGGTCTCCTACCCGAAGAAAAGATGACTGTCTCCTGCCTCCGTAAATTATCCTCAAAATCTTGACCAAAAAATCAGGGGTTCAAGCGGAGCCGTTTACGGCGCACAGTCTAAATTATGCTATAATAAGCCAAGTTAGCCCAGTACAGGTAGGATTCGTCGGTACTACCATTGAATCTACGACGTAAAGCGATACTGGTAACGGAGGAGCGAACAACCTCCCTAAAAACGTATGGGTTCTACAGAATAGCGAAATCCAGAAAAGTCAACTAATTCCAGTAAAGTATCCTGGGGCGTAGGATAACTCTAGGTTTGTATCCTAGTACGCTTGGGGAGATAAGCCCTCTGGGGCTACCTAAGTTAAGCTCGATATTTAGTAGTGTTCTACGAATATTTGGTTTAAGTATTGCCGTAAGGATAGGTAGCTTAAAGGTGTGTCGCTGAACCAAGAATCTCCGTCCGTTTACGGAGGAGAGCGTCAAACTTATAAAAGGATAGTTAAAATTCCGAGGCTCTTCTTGGGAACTAAACTATCCTGAAAGGTGTCAATAGACAATTTACTCAATATAGTTTACCCAATTAGGTTGGAGTGAGGTCATCGTGTTTATGAAACACTCACATATATTTGCAGGATTAGCTCTTGGCTTATCCCTATTGGGGATTTCTCCTGCTCAAGCTGAACCGACTCAAGAGGTTCTCATCAGTCAATTGGCTGGCCATGAACTTGAAGATCCCATCGATGTTTATCGTCAAGAATGGTTAGACTTTAAATTCAATGATTATATCATTGGTCGCATTCGTGGCGTTACCGGAGATGTAGCTCAAATTCAAATCATTTCTGCTGGTAATCAGAAAGATGCTCATGTCAGAGTGAATCATGACGTAGGCTTTACCACCGGAGAACGGGATGTTTGGCACGTAACTGCTCAAATGCCTCATTTATGGCCCAATCTTGTGGCTGGTTCTGATGTCATCATGAGAGTTGAAGATGGCAAATTCGTTATCGTCAGCGATAAGCGTTCCTACTACCGCTCACAACAAGCTTATGCTCGTCCTTATTGGGTATCTCGTTTAGATTTACGAGAAGTTCCTGAAGTTGTACGGACAAACATTAGCTGGGAACGTCCCGACGTAAGTTTACCTCCTTTAGAGGAAAATCAAGCTGAAATTGCGCCTCCTCCTGAACCTGTTCCTGGTATGTGGTAAGGTTGATTCGATCAGGGAGTTAGAGAATTTGGTGACAAGAGCAAAATTTAATTATTGGTAAAATAAAGGCGGTACTTGCGAGAAAATTGTTGAGTACCGCCTTTAACTTTAAATGGTAAGCATTCAGCCATCAGTGTTCAGCGTTCAGCTTTTGAAAGGTTATAAAAGGCGATGTCATATTTGACTATATTCTTATGAACTATAAGCTGATACCTGAGTGCTAATAGCTGAATGCTTACCTTTAATGATGAAGATAAACATCCCGTTGCGGAAAGGGAATAGTAATTCCTTCAAGATCAAATTTCTTTTTAATATTTTCTGTGAGAGTATATTTAACAGGTAAATAATCAGGAGAATTAACCCAAGGATAGACATAAAGATTAACACTATTATCTCCTAATTCTCCTACCCAAATCACTGCTGCCGGCTCAGATAATACCCGTGATTCTTCTTCTAAAACTTCTGTGATTAATCTTCTCGCCTTATCGATATCATCGCTATAACTAATTCCAATCACTAAATCAATTCGTCTCTGGGGTTTAGTATAGTAATTAATAATATTATCTTCAATTAACTTTGCATTAGGAATGATCACTAAGTAATTATCTAATGTTCTCAGCGTTGTCGTGAAAATTTGGATGGATTCTACATACCCTTTTACCCCCGCAACCTCAATTAAATCATCTACTTTAAAATAACGGAAAACCACTAATAAAATTCCTGATGCAAAATTAGATAAAGATCCCTGTAATGCTAATCCAATTGCTAAAGCAGAAGCTCCTAAAATTGCTACAATAGAAGTTGTTCTAATGCCTATTTGAGCTAAACTCATTAATATAAATATGCTAATCAAACCTGCATAACTCAGATTACTAATAAAAGAAATAACTGTTGAATCAAGATTCGTTTTTTTGAGTCCTTTGATAATCAGCTTATGGATTCGCTTAGTCAACCAAAAACCAACAACAAGAATAATAACGGCGAAAAAAAATCGAACAATAAAAGCAATGGCTAATTGAATTAGTTTTTCTGAATCAACCAAGAAAAAATTACTATTATTCATTACCAAAAGATTGAATGATTCTAATAATTATATAATAAAAAGTCACCCCATCAACTTTTTACTTTTTAGCTTACACTAATTACTTCTTTAAACGAAAAACATTCAAAGCTTGAGATAATAGTTTAGGCTGAGAAAAATTATCTTTAAATTTCTTAAATTCTCCTGCATCAAACCAAATACCTTGACATTGAGGACAGGTTTCATACCAAATAGGATGTTTATCGAGATCAAACATTTTTATCATTGAAATATCACAACGGGGACAAGGAATAGGAGTGTCTAACACTTCTTTCTGATTTTCCTGATCTAGTTTTCCAATATCAATGTTTTCTGAACCCCTAAGCTTTTTGAGATTTTCAGCTTCTGAAAAGTCAAACCAAATACCATTACATTGACAACAGCGATCAACTTCGATATCCTCATACATAACGGGTTCTAGTTTTCCTTGACACTTAGGACATCTTAATACCTTCATAGCATTTTTAACTTTTTCAGGGTATGAGAATTGTATCAAATCTTTTTAATTATACTTAAAAATTTTAGGCTTATTTTAGTTTTTAACTATGACTAAACCCTCAAAACGAATCATTGGTTTAACAGGAGGAATAGGAACAGGAAAAACAACGGTTTCTCATTATTTAGCCACTGTTTGTCATATTCGGGTTTTGGATGCGGATAGTTATGCTAGGGACGCTGTTGAGAAAAATTCGCCTATTTTACAAACCATCAAGGAAAGATATGGACGAGACATTTGTTTAGATAATGGGGAATTGAATCGTAAAAAATTAGGTGATATTATTTTTAATAATTCGCAAGAAAAACGATGGGTAGAAAGTCAAATTCATCCTTATGTTAGGGAGAAATTTAAACAAGAGATGGAAAAATCTCAAGAGAAGATTATTGTCTTAGATATTCCCTTACTATTTGAATCCCAGTTAACCCATTTAGTCACAGAAATTTGGGTCGTTTATTGTTCTTATGAACAACAATTACAACGACTGATGACTAGAAATCATTTAACCGAAGAAGAAGCGATCGCCCGCATTAAAAGTCAGTTACCCCTTGAAGAAAAAGTTAATCAAGCTGATGTTGTTCTTGATAATTCTTCTACATTAGAAGCATTGTATCAGCAAATTGATCAGACATTAAAAAATGGTTAGTGGTATATATACCAGTTCCCATACTTGTGAGGTACAAACCCTTTTAGTTTTAGGAGTTCGGGAGTTCGGGAGTTCAGAAGTTGAATACTAAGTATACCTCATGAGTCCAGAAAATGCTATAGTCAGTCTAAATGAGTTATGAAAATTTTTTGTTTCCTGTTCCCTCCCCTCAAAAACTATAAATCCTTATCATCGAAAGTGACTCTCATTTAAACGAATGCTTACTGCTTTCATCTCTTAGCTGAACGCTTAACCCTGACGGCTGAATGCTTACAGAGGTGCTAATAACTTGCTATAGTATTTTATAGTCTACTGTTCCCTAGCAAGTAGGGGAATATCTTCTTTTTCTGCTTCTAATTTTGGAGTTAAATATAGGTTTTGTAACAAAACTCCGGCTCCAGCAACCCAAGGAGGAAGAATTAAAGCTCCTAAAATTCCTAACAATTGAACCCCACTTAAAACTGCTAACAATTGATACAAAGGAGAAACATTAACCGAGGAACCCACTAACAAAGGATCAAGGACATAGGTTTCTAGATTTTGAATAATTACAAACAGTAAAAGTACCCAAAAAAATAGCCAACCCCCTTGAGCAATGGCTACAATTAAAGCAGGAATAGACCCTAAAACTGGACCAAAGAAAGGAATTAAATTAGTGATTCCAGCGATCGTACCCAACCCTAAAGCGAACTCGCCAATTCCTAAAAATTTTAACCCCAAACTAACTGTTAATCCTAAAATAAAAGAGACTAATAATCTTCCTTGAATATACCCACCCATTCTTTGACTCACTGGTGCGACTTGATCTTTCAATTTTTGATCCCAAGGAACGGGAAATAAACTAACAATACCATTAATTAATTTTTGAGAACCTGATAACATATAACCTGATAATAAAATTGCTAATAAAACGTTTAGCACACCACCGACAATACCCTTAGTTAGTCCACTAACGCCTATTAGCAGTTGTTGACTTGACTTAAATGTCCAAGAAATAATAGATTGTAAATTAAATTGCTTATTGATAAATTCAAGAATTTCTGGTTCTGTAAACCCTTTTTCTGTCATAAATAGTTGGATTTGTTTACCTAAAATTTCTATATATCCTGGCAATTTTTCTAGTAAACGTTGCAATTGAGTAATGATTGTTGGTCCTAACAGTAAGCCTATTCCTGTTAATAATAATAACAGGATTAAATAAACCAAAATAACAGATAACCAACGAGGTGTTCCTATCTTTTCTACGCTTCCCACCAAAGGACTTAGGGTAGATGCAATCACAATGGCAATCATGAGAATAATGATTAATCCTTTTAGTTGCCACAACAATAATAGCAAAAATGCAGCACTACCAATGACAAGTAAATTAGACAAAGAAAGGGCAATTTTTTGTTTAGGAATCATAATTTAAAATATTAATAGGTTCTAAATTATCCGCAGGAGTAAAATTAAAAATTCGAGAATAAAAGTAAAATTCGCTATCTAAAGCATACTTAATATTTTCGGCTTGCCTGAAACCATGTTGTTCCTCTTCAAATGTAATATAAGCAACAGGAATTCCTTTCTTTTTGAGAGAGTTTACCATCATTTCGGCTTGATTAGGAGGCACTACTTTATCTTCTAATCCCTGAAGAAATATCACAGGACAACTTAATTGTTCTGTAAAATGAATAGGCGATCGCTGTTCATAAATCTCTTTTTCTTCGGGATATTTTCCTATTAATCTATCTAAGTAACGGGATTCAAATTTATGGGTATCTTTGGCTAATGATTCTAAATCACTAACACCATAATAACTGGCTCCTGCTTTAAATGTATCATGAAAAGTTAATGCTGCTAAGGTAGTATAACCGCCTGCACTTCCTCCAGAAATAGCTAAGCGATCGCCGTCTACTTTTCCTTCTTTGACTAAATAGTTTGCCCCATTAATACAGTCATTAACATCAACAATACCCCAGTTTTTATCTAACCGTTGACGGTATGCTTTTCCAAACCCTGTACTTCCCCCATAGTTAACATCAAGATACCCAAATCCTCGGCTAGTCCAATATTGAATTTTTAAGCTAAAACTAGGTGTGGCTGCTGCGGTAGGTCCTCCATGACTTTTAACTAATAAAGGAGGTAAGTCTCCATCAGGAAACGTATAATCTTTATTTTGAGGAGGATAATACCATCCATAAGCTGTTAAACTATTTTCTGTGGGAAATTCAATCAATTCTGGCTGGGAAAAATAGCCAGTATCCAGATTAATCTTACAAGAAGATTTTAATACTTTACTTTGACTTAAATCCAAGTCTAAATGAATAACCGCTGTTGGTTCTATAGTTGATGAAGCAAGGAATACAACCTTTTTATCCTGACTATCAAGAGAAGCTATATTACTGTAAGGAACCTCTAAAATACTCAATTGTTTATGAAGTATCTTTAAACTGCCTAAATACCAACGTCCTTCTTGAGTGAATGCACAGATAATTTCCTCTTTTGATGTGAAGGTGTAAGTAGATAATCCAAACACCCAATGAGGGTAAGAAAATTCAGCCGTAAAAGGAAAGATGGGTACGTTATTAACATTAGCTTTATAACAATAAAGATTCGACCAACCTGACTGATCACTCACATAATATAATTGACCGTCGGGTGACCATTTTGGTTCGTTAACAGCCTCATTTATGTCCCCTGCAATCCATTTTATATCTTTTAATGAACCATCACTTTCAATATTTCCTAACCATAATTTAGTTCCATCCCACGGCATATTAGGATGATTCCAACTTATCCAAGCAAGTTGTTTGCCATCGGGACTTAAACGAGGAGAAGAATAAAAGTCATCTCCTTCTATCAGTGTTATAATCTGTCCTGTTTTAAACTCAATAGAAATAATTTTATTTTGACATTCCCTATCAGTATGACTATGATCTTCACACACACTAATTAAGCGATTATTGCTAGAATCTAAAACAAAATCAGCATAACGACATTGATTTTCAGGGGTTAAAGGTTTGGGATCTTGATGAGGTAACTGTTGATAAAGACGTTGATCTTGATAGTTAACAAAATAAACCACTCCATTACTAACTAAAAAGGAACCACCGCCATATTCATGAACGCAACTGCGAATATTAAAAGGTTGAGGAGTAACCTCAGTAATTTCACCATCAGAACTATATTTAACTAATACATTACGTCCTTTTTCTTGGGGTCTTCCTTCTAACCAATAAATATCATCATTATCGAAAATGACACCCCCTAATTTAATGCTTTTAGCAACAATTAAATCAGACGTAATAGGAGATTTCCAAGAACCAAAAGGAGTTATTATAGGAGATAACATAATAAAGATTTTAGGAGTCAGTATTTACAATGGTGTACGTTAGTTGATGGTAAATCAATTTTAGGGAACGTCCAACCCATAACAAGGGTCAATTATAACTATATTTAACAAGAAAAGCACGGGAGTAGTAACAATGGCTAAAATGCGGGTAGGATTATTATTCGGCGGACGATCTGGCGAACATGAAGTTTCCATTAACTCTGCACAAGCCATTGCCCAAGCATTGCAAACAGGGGAAAATGTGCATAAATATGATATCCTTCCTGTCTATATTCAAAAAAATGGTGTCTGGGTAGCAGGAGACACCGCTAATAAAGTCCTAGAAAGCAAAACCCCTCTCTCCAGCGAAGAGAACGATCCTTCCCAACTATGGCAGTTTCCCCCTGAAGTTCAAACAGTACAAGTGTGGTATCCTATATTACACGGACCCAATGGAGAAGACGGAACCATTCAAGGGTTATTAACCTTAATGCAGGTTCCTTTTGTGGGCAGTGGCGTGTTAGGATCGGCAGTAGGCATGGATAAAATTGCCATGAAAATGGCCTTTGCTCAAGCTGGACTCCCTCAAGTTAAGTATGAGGCGGTTGAGCGATCGCAAATCTGGTCAAACCCCTGTATTTTTCCTAAACTCTGTGACGATATCGAAGCAGCGTTAGGCTATCCTTGTTTTGTTAAACCGGCTAATCTGGGGTCATCGGTGGGTATTGCTAAAGTGCGATCGCATTCTGAACTTGAAACCGCCTTAGATAGTGCTGCCAGTTATGATAGACGCATTGTCATAGAAGCAGGAGTTACGGCCAGAGAGTTAGAATGTGCTGTTTTAGGGAATGATAACCCAAAAGCCTCAGTGGTAGGAGAAATTACTTTTGATAGTGATTTTTATGACTATGAAACGAAGTATACAGAAGGTCGCTCTCAAGTCCATATTCCTGCTGATTTACCTGAGAACATTGTAACTCAAATTAAAGAAATGGCCATACAAGCGTTTAAAACTGTTGATGCTGCTGGCCTCGCTAGGGTGGACTTTTTCTATGTGGAAGAAAGCCAAGAGATTTATCTCAATGAAATTAACACCCTTCCAGGATTTACTCAGTTTAGTATGTATCCTCAACTTTGGAAAGCAACAGGCATTAGTTTTGAGCAATTAGTGGATCAACTGGTGCAATTAGCCTTAGAAAAATAAGTTAGTCGAGAATATAGCAGTTCCCATACTTGTGAGGTACAAACTCTTCTAGTTTTAGGAGTTAGGAGTTCGGGAGTTCGGGAGTTCGGGAGTTCGGGAGTTCAGATGTTGAATATTAGGTGTACCTCCTACTTATATTCAACTATTTATCATTTCCTATTAACAAAGAATTAACTTTTATGAACAAAATCACAATTTGTTCTAATATTTTCGTTAGCCTAGGAACATCAGTGAACTAAGGAATAAGGTTTTCCAGACTTATAGTATACCTATCAATAGCGAACTATTCTAAACATAATTTGCTCTTATTTACTGAATGGGGGTAAACCGTATATTTTGTCTGTCTGGAACTAGATCGATAAATTTTGAAAACTTAACGAGACTCCGACACTATTCATAGAAGCATAAAGAAATGAGGTGAAAATGAATACTCACTTAGTTGATCCAGCTTCTCAAAAGCCTATTGATATTCTCAATAGTAACAGACACGAGAATAGACATGAAAGAAACCTTTATATAGATCAAAAGCCACTTTGTCCTTGTTGTTCCTATCCCTTATTGCGTCATATTAGTTTAAATGGGGTTTATTGGTACTGTAGTCACTGTTATCAAAAAATGCCACCCGCTCATAACTAATTTTAGTAAGTGTTCTATACACATTATGGGGAGGACATTCCAAAGTTTTGAAACGTATTTATTTTCCAACAAATTCGATTATCTTTATCCACTTCAATCACCCCTTGTTGTCGTAGTTGTCCCATTAAACGAGTAACATTAACTCTGGTGGTTCCGATCGCACTAGCAATTTGAGCATGGGTTAAAATATAAGGCAACATATAACCCTTTTCTGTTCTTTTTCCTTCTTCTGTTGCTAATAATATTAAAAACCCCATTAAGCGATCAATCGTTCGTTTTTGGGCTAAAATACTCATCCATATCAGTTGAGTTTGATGTTGTTGGCGAAACAATTCTAAGACTTTAATATAGATACTCAAAGAGTCAACTAATTCATGCCAATATAACCAAATAACAGAGGTTTGCTCAATATGGGCTTCAACTCTAGTAATACTACAAAAATGCTCAACAATTTCAAAAGGTTTTCCCGTTCCTAAAATACCTAAAAAAATTTCTTCTATGGGTTCATTCTCTGTTAGTTTGTTTTTTTTATTAATGGAAGCTAAACCTATTAAACGCACAGCACCTTTATTAACAAAATATAATAAACCTGGACGAGTTGGAATAAGTTGATCTTTATGAAAGGTTCGTTGACGATAATGGGAACGTCCCCAGTTATACAATTCTTGCAAATTGTTAAAAGGAGATTCTTTTGAGGGAGTTAATAATGATTCAGAAGACGATATTTGCTGTGATTTATCATTAGAGTAGTGACTCTCTTTTCTTTTCATAAAAAGCCTAACGCTTAAACAATCATTGTTAAGAAGCTTTTATTTTAACTAATTTTACTAAAGATGACAAAAACTAGAGTAATTAACAGTATTTATCCTTTAACCATTAAAATTATTAATATTTCTATTCAGCAACAGTTACAACAATTCCTCGTTACTCAACTGTTGAAGTTAAATACATCAGATTTCACTAATTTTCTGAACAATAATCACTCTATTTCCATATACAGATTACCTAAGATTGATTCGATTACTTACCGTTGTGCGATCGCTTTTCAATTATCTCCTCATTTGTCTCTATCTCCCGTCACTGTAGCACAAAGCATTGTTCGCACCATAGAACAACCCTTAAAGGAGGCAGGAGGGTTATTGAACAAACAAAAAGACTTATGCTTAACCTTTACCCTCAAACTCCTCGAGCGGGGTTGGTTAGACTTTACCCTATGCGATCGCAGTCTCTTTATTTGGTTACGATGTTGGCAACAATTTTCCTATCCTGGAAAAAGGTTCACCCCAAAGTCAGGAAATCATAACAATTTATGGTGTCTTGAATATACTTATGCTCGTTGTTGTAGTTTACTACGGTTAGGAGAACAAGAAGGACTAATAAAGCTTAAAAAAAATCCTTTTCAATTTTATCAATGGTCATTATCGACTTTGCAAGAGATTTCTTGGTCTAGCTTAGTTTTAAATGAATTTGAGCGATCGCTAATTGCTCAAATTATCCTCACTGTTGATCGTTTAGTCAATGATTCAAATAGCAATGAAATAAAATTAGCAGTAGCATTAAGTGAGTCTTTTCTAAAGTTTGAGCGTTACTGTCGCATTTTTGGGGAAACCAGCCGACAAAATCTTCAATTATCTCAAGCAAGACTGGGTTTAGTCGCTATTACACAAATTTTGTTACAAGGGTTATGGTTATCACAAATAGACCAACCACTTCGTAACAGATTGTAAAGTCATGTAATAAATCAAAAATAAACCTTAAGGAACATGACAAAACGCAAACCTTCCTATATATTTATATGTAGTGTGAGGAGCGAACCAGACAAGAGAACCGAGACGAAACACGGAAAGTCGTCGGTTCTCTTTCTGATCTGGGGGTATTGGGGAGTAGGGAGCATTGGAGCAGGGAGAGAATATATAGCATTTCCTGGACTCATGAGGTACACCTAATATTCAACTTCTGCTGGGTAGCATCGGGCGAAGCCTGCCCTCCCGAACTCCTAACTCCTAAAACTAGAAGAGTTTGTCCCTCACAAGTATGGGAACTGCTATAATTCAAGTGAATGTATGATTCAGGATATTTTCTCAATTTTACTCTTTAAAACTAAAAAATAGAGCAAAAATAACACTTTTGCTCTCTCATATCATAGATATTTAAAATTAACTATGAAATAACCATCACTTATTTTAAATGTTCTGAGAAAAATTGGGTTGTTTTATCCCACGCATCGGCGGCCGCTTCTGGGTTATATCGTTCCCCCGATGGGTTAGCAAAAGCATGATCAGCATTGGGATAGATATAAACCTCAACTTCTTTATTAAGAGACTTCAACGCCATTTCAAACGCCTTAACGGTTTCAGGAGAAGGCCGTTGATCCAACTCTCCAAAAATCCCTAAAATGGGCATTTGTAAGGGTTTTAATACTTCTGGAGCGGTTTCTAAGTTCCCCCCATAATAAATAACCGCAGCATCAAGGGTTTCTGGGAATAATAAAGCGGTTTGCAAGGATAAACTCCCTCCAAAACACCACCCAATAGAAGCAATTTTCGGGGCGTTTTTTTCCGCTTCTAAATATTGATAAGCTAACGTAAGATTATCCTTGAGGCGATCGCTATTATTTCTAGCCTCGGTCACTAATTCCATGGCTTTTTCAGGGGTTTTCGCAAATTCTCCGCCATACATATCCACTGCCAAGGCTGTATAACCTTCCGCAGCAATTTTACGGGTCATGGCTTTAATATTATCATTCAGTCCCCACCATTCATGAATCACCATAATAGCGGGTAGAGGACGATCAACATCACTAGGAGACGCAAGATAACCTTTGATGGGTTTCCCTTCTAAATTCCCATAAGTCACTATTTCTACCTTAACCGTCTCATCTTCAGAAGGAGCTTGCGTTAAAATGTCTGTAGGAATAGGTTTTTCTTCACCATGGACTTCCCACATATATTCTGTATAATCGTCATCAGGTTGTAAAGCTGTATGGCTATTAAGAAAACCTGATTGCCAACCCACTACCACCAAAAAAGCTCCTAAAATCAGTGCAATAAATAAACGCATAGATAAGATTGATAAAGAACATTTTTAAGGTATCATAACTCTTTAAAAAATATCTTTACACAACACAATTAAATCAATTCTCAATTAACCTTGACCCAGCAACACACCCATATTCAACAAACCCGCGCTAGTCTTCAACAAGCCTTATCTTGGTACACTAGCGTCCGTCGTCATTGGAATTATCCCCCAAATTTAGAACTACAAGCAGCGGTCAAAGAAGATTTACAAACTTTAAAAGCTTCTCTAGAAAAGATAGAAAATAATGTTATTAAAATTGCTACTTTTGGGTTAGTCAGTCGAGGAAAATCTGCTGTAATTAATGCTTTAATGGGACAAAATATACTAGAAAGTGGTCCCATTCATGGAGTAACAAAATGGCCACAATCTGTGCGTTGGACTCCCCCCAGTGGTAAAGTTAAAGTCGAATTTATTGATACGCCTGGATTGGATGAAATAGCCGGAAAAGAACGGGAAATCATGGCGCGAAATATTGCTGATGAAGCTGATCTAATTTTATTTATTATTTCTGAGGATATTACTCGCACTGAATATGAGGCATTATTGGAGTTAAAAAAATCATTTAAACCGATCATTTTAGTTTTTAATAAGATTGATCTCTATCCTGATAAAGATAGACAAACTATCTATGAACAATTAAAAAAAATTGGACGAATTTCTAACATTGATAAAAAATTTTTAATTTCTGCTGAAGATATTGTTAGGGTTGCAGCTTCTCCTCAACCTATTCCTATTTTAGTTAAATATCCTGATGGAAAAACAGCAGAAGAATGGGAAAAACTACCTCCACAAATCGATGAATTAAGAAAGAAGATTTTAACAATCTTAAATCAAGAAGGAAAATCTTTGTTATGTATAAATGCTTTGCAAAAAGCAAAGAAAGCCGAAGAAAATATTGCTAAAAAAACAATACAAAATCGACAAAAAGAAGCAGAACAAATTATTTGGAAATATGTTAAATATAAATCTGTAGCTGTTGCAGTTAATCCTATCGGTTTTCTAGATATTATCGGGGGAAGCATCACAGATTTAACATTAATTCGTTCCTTAGCTAGATTATATGGACTACCAATCACCAATCATGAAGCGGGTAAATTATGGCGTAAAATTTTAGTAAGTTCTGGTGGTTTATTGTTAGGAGAAATTACAACAAGCTTAATATTAGGATTAGGAAAAACAGCATTAGCAGTGTCAAGTTTTATTGAAAATCCTGCTATTTTAACCACTTATGGAAGTACCGCTATAATGCAAGGGGGACTCGCAGCTTATGGCACTTATATCATTGGTAAAGCAGCAAAAGAATACTTAGAAAAGGGATGCAGTTGGGGTGATTTAGGTCCAAGTATGGTCATTAAAAATATTATTAATCAAGTTGATCCTAATACGATTATTTATCGACTACAAATAGATGATTAAAATTAATATATCGGTTTAAATTTGGAATGTATTTTTTAAGCATTGATCAAGCTTTTGCAATAAATTGACCTTTAATTTGCCCAGTTTTCTTTTGATTAAATTACGTTGAATTGTTACTATTTTAGCAACTCTAACTTTAGAAGTAACTTTTAATCCTGTTTTGTAAAATTCGGGATCACTCGTGTCAATTATAAATTCTTCTGAACTAATTTGATTAACATTTTGAGAGGAAATAAAACAAACATTTAGATCTATTCCTGATACATCAACCCATAAAACAACAGCAGGACGCAATTTACTTGTACTTAAATCACTAAAAGGAAAAGGAACTAAAACAATATCGCCTTTTTTCAGAGACATTAAATAGCTTCTCCGTCGTCTATAGTATATATATCCGGTTCATCATCAAGAAAGTCAAAAGAATGACTTTTTTCTGCTAAGTTCATAATATCTTGAGTTTTTATTTCATTATCATCAAAAAATAATTTTTGTTCAAACATCTGACGTTCTTCTTCAGAAAGGGATTGAATAATGGTTATTAAAGAGTTAACTAATTTTTGATTCATATTTAATAGTATAACAATAAATAAAAACTTGTATAAAAAGAGACTGTATTACTTAAGTGATAACTTAATTATCTATCTTTACTTAATAAATATTCTACTGCTCGTTGTAGCTGTTCAGTGCGTTCTCTATCTTTTTGTCTCTCTTCTCGCATTTCTTCAACAAAGCGATCAATTCTTCTATTTGTTGCGACACTAATCTCCGCAAGTTCATTAATATTTTGCTGCATTCGTTGCATATTTTGTTCCATTTTATTCATATTTTGTTCCATTTTTTCCATATTTGCTTCAATTCTATCTAATCGAGAAGAACGCCACCACATAACAAGTACCTCAAAACCTTTTTATTCTTTGAGTATAACTGAAATTTAAACTAAGGATTCAAGAAAAGTATCTAAATAGAGGAAAAATATATGAACAAAAGCTGTAGGGTGGGCAAAATAAATGACTGTTTCAAATTAGATTAGAAATTTTAAATATTTGCCCACCTATAAAATGTTTATTATTAAACCTTACTTTTTTAGAAAGGGACAAAAAGCTTTGCCATCAATGGAGATTGAAAGCGCAATCATAATCATTATAGTTGTGATCTAGATGAAATTAAAATCAAGATTACGTTTATTGCAAAAACACAATCAGTAATCGAAAATGTATTGATATATGCCTATAAATGACCAAGTGTGATTAATTGTCAAGCCTCATTCTATTTCTTATTTTCCAAAACTTAAGCAATCTTACTCAGTGCATCCTGCAAGCTTATGTAACTATTTATAAATTTTTTAGGATAAATGATCCCATATCTGATATGGAGGGAAACTGAATTAATGACGAGGAATCAGAGCATAAACACTCATTAGTTAAATTAATGAGACTGTCTATAAATTGTAATCAAAAAATCTACTGAAAAAGGGTAAAAAGAATGTTAAAAGAGTCTAACTATCGTGATATGATAAGGACTCGAAAAGCACATAAGTGAATAAACGGTTTGCTACAAGCGACTTTGAGCGACCGCATAACTTTCTAAAATTTTCTCTATTACCGGTAGGTCAGGGGAAACCGACTTACAAACTGATAAATGAGAAATTAACGATGCCCATTCATGGAGGAATAACAATATGGCACAGGCCACAAAAGCAGGGTTTAATGCCGGTGTTCAGGACTACCGCTTAACCTATTACACCCCCGACTACACACCGAAAGATACCGATTTACTGGCGTGCTTCCGCATGACCCCCCAACCGGGTGTTCCTCCTGAAGAAGCCGGTGCAGCCGTTGCCGCAGAATCTTCTACTGGAACCTGGACAACGGTTTGGACCGACAACTTAACCGACTTAGATCGTTACAAAGGTCGTTGTTATGATCTAGAACCCGTTCCCAATGAAGATAACCAATATTTTGCGTTTATTGCCTATCCTTTAGACCTATTTGAAGAAGGATCAGTGACTAACGTTCTCACCTCTTTAGTTGGTAACGTTTTCGGGTTCAAAGCATTACGGGCATTACGTTTAGAAGACATCCGTTTCCCCGTTGCTTTAATCAAAACCTTCCAAGGGCCTCCTCACGGGATCACCGTTGAACGGGATAAATTAAACAAATATGGTCGTCCCCTCTTAGGTTGTACCATTAAGCCCAAATTAGGCTTATCCGCTAAGAACTATGGACGTGCGGTTTATGAATGTTTGCGTGGTGGGTTAGACTTCACCAAAGACGACGAAAACATCAACTCTCAGCCCTTCATGCGTTGGCGCGATCGCTTCTTATTCGTACAAGAAGCCATCGAAAAATCACAAGCGGAAACCAACGAAGTTAAAGGTCACTACCTCAACGTTACCGCAGCGACCTGTGAAGAAATGATGAAACGGGCTGAGTTTGCCAAAGAAATTGGCACTCCCATCGTTATGCACGACTTCTTAACCGGTGGTTTCACCGCTAACACTACCTTAGCCAAGTTCTGTCGTGATAATGGCATCTTATTACACATCCACCGTGCGATGCACGCGGTAATTGACCGTCAGAAAAATCATGGTATTCACTTCCGCGTCTTAGCCAAGTGTTTACGTCTATCTGGTGGTGACCACCTTCACTCTGGAACCGTTGTAGGTAAATTAGAAGGGGAAAGAGGCATTACTATGGGGTTTGTTGACCTCATGCGCGAAGACTACGTTGAAGAAGATCGTTCTCGCGGTATTTTCTTCACCCAAGACTACGCTTCTATGCCTGGAACCATGCCTGTTGCGTCTGGTGGTATCCACGTATGGCATATGCCTGCCTTAGTTGAAATCTTCGGTGACGACTCTTGCTTACAGTTTGGTGGTGGTACCTTAGGACACCCCTGGGGTAACGCACCTGGTGCAACCGCTAACCGTGTTGCTCTTGAAGCTTGTATCCAAGCTCGTAACGAAGGTCGTTCTTTATCTGGCGAAGACGGTAACAAAGTTATCCGCGAAGCTTGTAAGTGGAGTCCTGAGTTGGCCGCTGCTTGTGAACTCTGGAAAGAAATTAAATTCGAGTTTGAGGCAATGGATACACTCTAACTTTGGGATAATTGTTAGTTTTTAGGAATATAAAAAACTAAAAACTAACAACTGTGTCCGAGGAGGGACGGGTAGGCATCTATGTATCCCAAAAAAATAGCTAATGACACTGCCGAAGTAATACAAAATTACCTAACTTATCAAGCGGTTCGTGTAATTCTTGACCAATTATCAGAAACCAACCCCAAACAGGCTATATGGCTGAGACAATATACGGCTTCCCACAATATTCAAAAGGGAGAGTCCTTTATTGAGGGGTTAATGGGTGAAGATAAGGAGTTAGTAATGCGTATTCTCAAAGTGAGAGAATATCTGGCTTCTGAAGTGATGGAATTTATGCCCCAGATGGTAAGACATCGTATTAGTCAGGCCAATGTAGAACACCGTCGTCAGCTATTGGAGAGGCTTACCCGTTCTTCCTCAGTATCCTCAACTGCTTCTGAGTCAGAGAATGATGACTCACCTTCTAACTGTGATTAACTTGAGATAGGAATCAACCAACCATGAAAACATTACCTAAAGAGCGTCGTTACGAAACCCTTTCTTACTTACCCCCTTTAACTGACCAACAAATTTCTCGTCAAATTGAATATATGTTGGAACAAGGTTATATCCCTGGAATCGAATTCGAGAAAGACCCCACTCCCGAACTACAC
>JAAUYD010083002.1_pt1 | contig 28095 bp, 22 predicted proteins | sample 7278101 | NCBI WGS metagenome assembly JAAUYD01 (sample SAMN14350128, study PRJNA611818) | marine sediment metagenome | isolation source: surface marine sediment (0.6m) | place: French Polynesia: Moorea | collected 2018-08
TGACTGTGGTCATAAAATTTTTTCCTTTTAGATAGGCCATCAATAAAAGATGCCTATAAATTCAGCTTACCGCAGAGAAAAAGAGAGCGCAAAGAATTTCCTCTGCAGGGTATTCTTAAGGTTTCTCGCGATGAATTCTGAGATTTGGCTGTTAATCAGATAGAGCAAAACCAATGTAACAATTAAGATGTAACCCCTATTTATAACGAAATTGTTAACATCAATCAATGTGATTCGCCAAGTAGCCAGGCAATTGCTATAATGTTTCGTTGATTTTTGACCAAAAAAACAAGGAAACAGTATGGCTCTTGACTTACAAGCATTTGCGCCCTGGCTGAGCGCAATCGAATTGATTTTATCGATCGTTTTGACCGTGTTGGTGGTTCTCCAGAGCCGAGGTAGCGATTTGAGCAGCTTCATGGGTGGAGACAGCGGTGGCTCATTCCGCACCAAGCGGGGAATCGAAGCGGTGATGCATCAGTGGACGATTTATTTGAGCATTGTCTTTTTTATCGTTACGCTGCTGACCTTTATTTCGCTGGGTCAGGCATCTTAACCTTTTAAACCATCACTCAGCAGGCAGACATTACCCGATTCGGGCTGATGTCTGCCTCTTGTTTTGTCTACAGTGATTACAAAATTCCGTTGGCAGCTGGTGCTGCTCATCTTGGGGTTAATCCTGTTGGGGATCGTTTATGCATTAGGGCGACAGGCGGAAGGAATATCTGCATCAGGTCAAACCTTTGATACCCCTTTGTTGGCCGCCGATCAAGCAAACGAGGCCGCATTAGCTTCAGACGGCCGCTGCCGCGATTTTATACCGGGTGGTGTGGCCATTCAGGGAATGGTCGGCCGCCCACAAATGATCAACCCCCTTCTGGCGGACGGCAATCCAGTTGATGAAGCGTTAACCGCTCTGCTTTTTGATGGTTTGACCACCATCGATCATCAGGGACGGGTGATTCCGGCTTTGGCGGCCGAATGGGAAGTTGGTGAAGATGGCCAAACGGTGCTTTTTACCTTAAAAGAGGGATTGACCTGGCATGATGGAGAACCGCTAACCACGGCCGATGTGGCCTTTACCTATCAACTCCTGCAGGACCCGACCCTCAATGAGCAGCTGCCGGATGGCGCGATCTGGCGGAATCTGACGGTTGAACCCCTCGATGATCGACGCATTCAAATCACTCTGGCGGCACCTTATTCTCCATTTTTGCAAGCGGCTGTGCGCGGTATTTTACCTGCTCATTTGCTGGAAGGTGTCAACGGTTCAAATCTCGAAGGCCATTCTTTTAACGAAAGGCCGGTGGGCAGCGGTCCGTTCCAGGTGGCCAACGATTGGTTGGCTGAAGGGTTTCTCCTGCTAACGCCTGCGGCCGGTCAATGGCCAACTCTCCCGATATTAGACGGCATCCAGGTGCGCTTTTACGCCGATGACTCGGCCCTCCAGAACGCCTTTGCCACCGGTGACATTCACTTCACCGCCCCCATCTCGCCTGTGGAAGTTCCGGCTTATTTGCAGATCGAGCAAACCGGTCTGTATACCGGATACCAAACGACGGTGACCCAACTCCTATTTAATGTTTCTGAGCAGGGTACGGCCGTCACCCGTGATGGTGCCGTTCGGCAAGGGTTGGCTGCGGCCATCAATCGCTCTGGTCTGCTGGAGGGCGCGTTAAACGGCCAGGGCGTGCCTCTGGTGGGGCCATTCTTGGCCAATTCCTGGGTCAATATTCCTCAACCAAACGTTGTTGACGCAGAGCAACAGCTCCTGGCGGCCGAAGAGATCTTAACCGCTGGTGGATGGCTCCCGCCTTCTGCTGAAAACGAGGTGCGGGCCTCTGGAGAAACCCTGCTGGAATTAACTTTGCTGGTTCCGGAGGAGACGCAGCTGATCGATTTGGGCGCAGAATTGGCTTCCCAATGGCAAGGGCTAAACGGCCGTTTTGAGATAGAAGTGGTTCCCTATGACGAATATCAAAGTCGTCTGGCCACCCGTGATTACGAAGCGGCCCTAATCAACATCGCCCTAACGTCCGGCCCCGACCTGTACGATTTTTGGAGTCAGGAGGCGATTGTGCGGGGGCAAAATATCGCCGGTTGGAACAATCGGCGAGCCAGTGAGGCGTTGGAAGCCGCGCGCCAGGTATGGTCGGAAGAGGAGCGCCGCCAATTTTATCAGGCGTTTTGGCAATTTTACGCCGCTGACCTGCCTGCCGTCACCATTTATCAACATATGACCAATTTTGCCATCAGCGATACAATCGAAGGAGCTGATGCGGGTCCTGTTTACAGCGAACGCGACCGATTTGCCACATTTGCCAACTGGACCCTGCCGCAAAATCGAGCGGCCGAGTCGTGTTTAGAAGAGTAAAGGGGAGAAAAATGGAAGCTTTAGACAATTTAGCGGTCAGTTTATTTGATATCGGCGCGGTGCGCTTCGGCCGTTTCAAGCTCCACAGCGGCAAAAGCTCTCCAATTTATATCGATTTGCGCCTGCTGGTTTCTTATCCAACGGTGTTAAAGCAGGTTGCGGAAGCATACGCTCACATTCTTTCCTCGCTGGAATTTGATATTTTGAGCGCCTATCCGTATGCGGGTTTGCCTTTGGGGGTGGCCGCCAGCCTGGAGATGAATAAGCCGCTGATTTACCCCCGCAAAGAAATTAAAACGTACGGCACGGGAAAACACGTTGAAGGAGTGTGGAAAGTCGGTCAGCGGGTGATCCTCATTGAGGATTTAATTACCTCTGGAAAAAGCATCATAGAGGCGTGCTCCTCGCTAAAAACGGCCGGTTTACGCGTTGAAGAAGCGGTCGTGCTGATTGATCGCCAGCAGGGTGGGGTCGAGACCCTGGCCATCCAGGGGGTCAAGGTTCACAGCATCATGACGCTGTCCCATTTGCTTGCCCTGCTTGAACGTCACGGCCGGATTGACGGCCGTCAGCGAAATGAAGTGGTTCGTGCCTTATCGATTATTTAAGTCGCGATAGTATATGACGGCTATATAATCTGGTTGAAAAAAGCGGCAAAATCGTTAGAATTTTCTCCAGCCCTCTTAAGAGAAGCGACCTCAAACTATACTGTTTGTTCAAATCAAAAACGATTCTCAAAAACACTTTCCATTTAACGCGCGTCACGATTTCCATACACAATTAATTGCTAGTCGCAATTGGCTAATTCGCTATTAGCCATTGGCAATTCGCAATTAGTTGATAGCAACTGTAGTTCAAGAAAAGGTGTAGGTCTCTGTGGCAAACCATCACACATCATCCAATCGATTGTGGATTTTGGGGCTAATTCCGCTGGCATTCGCCGCCTATTTTTTTTTGCAGCTTGAGGGTGTGGCCAGCGGGCAATTTCTGCAGTTTTCAATTCCCTGGGTTCCAGACCTAAACGTCAATTTCTCAATTTATATCGATGGCCTATCCCTGCTGATGTCCCTCCTGGTACTGGGTATTGGGGGACTGATCCTCATCTATGCCAGCGGCTACATGGCCGGGAATGCCAAAATCGGCCGCTTTTTTTTCATTTTAATATTTTTTATGATCGCCATGCTGGGCGTGGTGGTCTCAGACAACATCTTTTTGCTGTTTATCTTTTGGGAGCTGACCAGCATTTCTTCGTTTTTGCTGATCGGGTTTTCCCACGAGAGTGAGAAGTCGCAGAAAAGCGCCCAGCAGGCGTTAATTGTCACCGGTTTAGGTGGATTGGCCTTGATGGCCGGCCTGATAATGCTCGGTTATATCGGCGGAAGTTGGGAGCTGTCAGAGCTTCTGGCTCAAGGTCAGTTCCTGGACGGCCATCCGGCGTTCCCGGCCGTGATTACCCTGATTTTCTTAGGGGCGTTTACCAAATCAGCCCAATTCCCCTTCCATTTTTGGCTGCCAAACGCCATGGCCGCTCCCACCCCGGTCAGCGCCTATCTTCATTCGGCGACGATGGTCAAAGCCGGGGTGTACCTTTTGGCCAGGCTATATCCGATTTTTGGCGGCAGTGACACGTGGTTTTTTACCCTGGTTATCATCGGCGGAATCACTGGGATGTTGGGCGGCTGGTTAGCGTGGCAGCAAAAAGATCTCAAACGCATCATGGCCTACACCACCATCAGCGCTCTGGGCATTCTTGTATTTTTACTCGGTGTTGGGCAAAAAATTGGCACCGAGGCAGCCGTTTTGTTTTTGTTTGTGCACTCCCTTTACAAAGGGGCGTTGTTTATGATTGCCGGCTCCGTCGATCATGAAACCGGCACGCGGGACGTGACGATTTTAGGCGGCCTGCGGGGGAAAATGCCCCTGACAATGGTCGCCGTTACCCTGGCGACTTTATCGATGGCCGGGGTGCCTCCTTTGGTTGGTTTTGTGGGTAAAGAGGTCATTTACGAAGCAACGGTTGAAAATGTCGATTATAGGGTATGGTTAACGGCCGTCGCCTTTGTGATGAACTTCTTTAACGTCGCTGCGGCCGCGGCAATTCTCTACATGCCGTTTATCCGCTCTCAACCGGCCGATACTCAGCTGGAGCTAGATCACACCCATGAAGCGCCGTGGACCATGTGGATCGGCCCGCTGAGTTTGGGGATATTGGCCACGCTAGCCTTTTTCTTCGTGGGGTCGGAGTTGTTTAGCGGGCAGCTAATTCAGGGGGCTACAGAGGCGGTTTATGGCAAACCGGCCGAAATCAAGCTGTACGCGTTGCCGCCGGCACTAACAATCGTCCCCATCCTGAGCATTTTTACAATTGTCGGCGGGATTATTTTCTTTGCGGTGCAGGGACGATTAATCAAGGCCGCCCGAGCGGCTGACGCAGCCGTCTCTCGTTTTGGGCCGGAAAGCGGTTACTTTGCCGGTTTTGACGGGCTGCTGGCGGGGGCGGCCTCGATTACCCTTTTTGTCCAAAACGGCAAATTGCGTCGCTATGTTTTATATGTGGTTGTCTCGTTTATCCTTTTTGTGGGGCTGCCGCTGTTTCTTAACTTTGGAGCGCTTTCCTGGAGATTGTCACCTCCTCCCCTGCTCTACGAGCTAATCGTTTCCGCGGTGATCATTTTGGCGACCCTGATGGTCACTTTTGCTCGTTCAAGATTGGCGGCCGTGGCCGCTCTGGGGGTTGTGGGTTACGGTATCGCGATTCTCTTCCTTTATTTTAACGCCCCTGACCTGGCGATGACCCAATTTTCTGTCGAGACCTTTACCGTTATCTTGTTTGTTCTGGTGCTTTATCGGCTGCCGGCATTTAAGGCGATCACTTCCCCGGCCGGCCGTCTGCGCGACGTGATTATTGCCGTTTTGGCCGGTGGATTTATGGCCATGCTGGTTTTGCTGGTCACCGCGGTGCCGCAAAGTCAGCACGTCATCGATTATTACGCTCAAAGCAGCTATCCCCTGGCCAAAGGGCAAAACGTCGTCAACGTGATCCTGGTTGATTTTCGCGGATTTGATACGCTGGTGGAAATTTCTGTTTTGGGCGTCGCTGCTGTTGGGGTGTATGCTCTGATTCGCCGCGGCGTGATCCGAGGGCTTAGCCGCGGAGAGAGGGGAGAATCATGAATCGATCGTTGATTTTAATGACGGCGACCCGCTATTTGGTCCCTATTATCCTAATGCTTTCCGTCTTTATTTTGCTGCGCGGTCACAATGAACCGGGAGGCGGATTTGTAGGGGGGCTGCTAGCGGCATCGGCCTTTGCCCTGTACGTCTTTGCCTTTGGCATAAAAGAAGCGCAGCGGCTTTTGGGTGTACACCCCCTGGCCCTGATTGGCAGCGGATTATTCATATCTCTGGGCAGCGCCCTGATCGCTCCCATTTTTTTTGGTGAACCATTGATGACCGGGAAATGGATTGATACCTTTGAACTTCCCGGAATCGGCAAGTTGGGCACACCACTCTTTTTCGACATTGGGGTGATGCTGGTCGTTGTGGGCGTGACTTTGCTAATCGTCTTCGCCCTGGCGGGTGAAGATGAGCAGTTGGGAGGGGGAAGTTAACCGATGAATTTACTTTTGGCTGTTGTGGTTGGTACGCTGTATGGAGCCGGGATTTTTATGGTCCTGCGCCGCAGTATTGTCAAGCTGATTCTTGGATTGGGGCTGCTTGGTCACGCCACGAACCTGCTTATTTTTTCAACGTCGGAAGTTGTGCGCGATGCCCCTCCGTTGATAAAAACCGGCGAAACCTCATTAGAAGGTGTTTTTGCCAGTCCGCTGCCGCAGGCGCTGGTTTTAACGGCGATCGTCATTGGGTTGGCGTCCACCGCCTTTGCCATTGTGCTCATGAAGCGCGCTTATGCCATCATGGGAACGGATGATGTCGACGTGATGGTGACAACGGAGGGATCATAAACGGCTGTGAATGAGATGATAATTTCCTGGCCGATTTTGGCCCAATTTTTTACGGCCCTCTTCTGTTTGTTTTTCTGGGCCCGAAGAGATATACAGCGGATTTTGAGCCTGGTGGGCTCCTTTGCGGCGCTGGCCAGTGCCATCGGCTTGCTCCTTCAGGTTCAGGAAGCCGGCATTCAGGTGATGCAGCTTGGCAACTGGCCTTCGTTTGCCGGTATTGTATTAGTGGCCGACTTATTTAGCGCCATCATGGTCCTTATTACCGCCTTTATGGGGCTGATGATTGCCTTGTACGCGATTTCCGACATAGAGTCCGGACAGGAAGCATTCGGGTATCATGCCCTTTATCACTTTATGCTTCTGGGGGTAACCGGATCATTTTTAACCGGAGATTTATTTAACCTTTTTGTGTGGTTTGAGATCATGTTGGTTTCTTCGTTTGTCCTGCTGTCCTTGCAGGGGAATCGGCCGCAGATCGAAGGGGGGATGAAATACGTCATCCTCAACATGCTGGCTTCGCTCACTTTTTTGAGCGCCATTGGTCTCCTGTTTTCGGTAACCGGAACGGTCAATATGGCCGACATAGCCCGGCAGCTGGAGGTGGTGGCCCCGCAATATCCGACATTAATAATCGCTCTGGCGATGATGTTTACCCTGGCGTTTGGCATGAAATCGGCCGTTTTCCCCCTATTTGGCTGGCTGCCGGCATCGTATCACACCCCGCCAACGGCCGTGACCACAATTTTTGGGGCTCTGCTGACCAAGGTAGGGGTTTACGCCATGATTCGCGTGTATACCCTAATTTTTAATCAGCTGGACACGCTCAACTACACGTTGACCGCCCTCCTCCTCATTTCCGCTTTTACCATGGTCGTCGGCGTGTTTGGGGCGGTTTCTCAATTCGGGTTCCGCCGCCTGCTTTCATTTCACATCATCAGCCAGATCGGTTATTTGATTATGGGATTGGCGGTGTTTACCGTGGCTTCGATTGCGGGGACCATTTTCTTTATGGTTCACGTAATTTTGGCCAAGGCGGCCCTTTTCTTGGTGAGCGGCATCGTCAAACAGCTGACCGGCACTAATGATTTGAAGCAGTTGGGCGGTTTTTATAACAACAACATGGCCCTGTCGATGCTGTTTTTTATACCGGCTATGGCCCTGGCGGGCATTCCACCTTTGTCCGGATTTTGGGCCAAGTTTGCGATCATAAAAGCGGCTCTGGAAAGCGGGTCGTACTGGATTGTAGGGGTCGGTCTGTTTGTCAGCATGTTAACGCTTTACTCCATGGTCAAAATTTGGACGTATGTGTTTATGCGCGCCCGGCCGGAGGCGTACGACAAGCCGCTGGAACCGATGGCGGTCAATGATCGCTGGCTGCGCTGGACCCCCACAATTCTTATTGGCGGTTTGACCGTATTGATGGGCATTTATGCCGGTCCATTGATGGCATTGAGCACGGAGGCCGCCGAGCAGCTGATGGCCCCAGCTCAATATATTGGCGTTGTCCTGGGAGGTGCTGGATGAGTCTTCTGATTTTGCTCATCGTGATCTGGATCGCCATCAGCGGGGAAATCAGCCTGGAAAATATAGGGGTTGGCCTCGTCCTGGGATTAATTTTGTTGTGGGCCGGCGGCCGAGCCATGCAGGTGCAGTATTTTACTCCTCCGACCCAAAGATGGCCGATCCGTTTCTGGCGCATATTCAAATTTAGCATTTACTTCTTAAAAGAGTTGATTGCGGCCGGTTTGTCGGTTTTTGTATCGATCTTGGACCCCTCAAGGCTGCGGCCTGGCGTGGTGGCGGTCCCCCTTGATTTGACTTCCGGTGCGGAAATCACTCTTTTGGCCAATTTGATTACCCTAACCCCCGGAACCTTGACGTTAGAAGTGGCTCAAGATCGCAAAACGATTTTTGTGCACACGATTTATCTCGACGATCCGGATAGTTTTCGAGCCAACATTAAAGATGGCTTTGAGCGACGAATTCAGGAGTTGTCTCAATTATGATAGCTTTTGGCATGGATCTTTTTGACTTTTTCATGGTGTGGGTCATTGTGCCGGCGCTCAGTATTACCGTCGTGTTTTGCTTTATTCGCCTGGTGCGCGGCCCCAGCTTGCCCGATCGTATCGTGGCCGTTGACAAATTGTCCGGTGTCGCGGTTGGCATGATGGCTGCGTATGCTGTCGCCACAGACAACAGCGTTTTTCTTGATGTAGCCCTGGTTGTGGCCCTCATTACTTTTTTAGGGACGATTGGGTTTGCTTATTATATTGATCGCCGAAGTTAGATAAGTTACAAAAAGTTTTCTGAAGAATGTGTCCGCAGAGCGCACAGCGCAGAACCGTAGGTTCGCCGACTTTCGCAGAGCTCAACACGAGCAAGAGAGAAATCTGTGAAAATCCGTGTTAATCCGTGGCTTTTTTTAACAAATCTTTTTGTAACCTAATTAGGATTGGTAAATATGGCTGTATTTTTAAATGTATTGAGTTTCTTTTTTCTCGTTTTTGGGGCTGTTTTTATTTTTGTAGGCGGAATTGGAATGCTCCGTATGCCCGATCTTTTTTTGCGCATGTCGGCGACGACCAAGACGGCCACGTTGGGCGTGGCGGGGATGCTTTTGGGAACGGCCATTTTTTTTGGCGAGTTAGGGGTTGTCAGCCGCGCTTTTGCCATCTTTATTTTTATCCTGGCTACCGCGCCGGTGTCGGCCCATATGATCGGTCGGGCAGCTTACTCCAATGGTGTACCCCTGTATGAAAAAACGGTGATTGATGAGTTGCGGGAGCATATCGACGAAGCCAAGCTCAATAATCCGGTTGAAGATTAAGCCGCTTCAATTTCCAGTACTTGCCGATAGAGTTCCTGATTGACCGGAACTTTCACCCCATATTTCTGCCCCAGGCGCACGATTACCCCGGTAATTGATTCAATTTCCGTCTTAACCCCCCGTCTTACATCCTGCACCATGGATGATAGGTTTCCGGCCGTTTGACGAGCAACCTCTAAAACCGCCTTGGCTGGGTTATCAGAATCATCATAGGTGAGAGAAATACCTACCGCGGCCGCGACCTGAGCCGCTTCCCGGGCGGCTTGCATCATCGTGACCCGGGCTTCCGGATTTTCCGCCAGGAAGCCGTTGGGCTGGTTTAGGATGGCCGACAAAGGGTTGATACCCGCATTGACAATTAATTTTTTCCAGATAATCGCTTCGACGTTTGGGTCGATCTCAACCGGGATCCCGGCCAGATCAAACAAGGATGCCCAATCTGCGGCCGCCGGTGGTAAGTACGTTTTGCCGTTTCCAGCGTGACGGACAATTCCCGGAGCAACCACCGTTGCCCCCTGGGCGGTTGTGCCGGCCTGTACATCCGCCGTGGGCAGATTTTGTTTTAAAATTTCGCGGTTTCCCAAGCCATTTTGTAACGTTAATACCTGCCCTCCGGCCGGAAGAATCCGAGCGATATCCTCGGCGGCCGCTGCCGTTTGAGGGCCTTTAACCAGGACGAGAACCCGATCGATCGGCCGATCTTTTAACTGATGAAATTGCCGGGAAACCGGAATAGGATGATGTGAGGATTGCCCGTCAAGCTCAATGAGTTCAAGCCCGTGATGCTCAATCTGCTGCAGATGGTCGATCCAGTGGCCGATCATCAAAACGGGGGTAACCGCCACCAGGCGAGCGGCGAATAAAGATCCTAAAGCCCCAACACCCACAATCGCGGTAATCAAACGGGTGCCCCCAACTCCGCCAGGGCCGCTTTAATGCGCTGCTGATCAAGCGGCCGGCAGCGGGCGGCGAGCGCCTGTTCGCAGCTGCGAACGAGCTCGCGCTGCACCATCGGATTGGGCATTAATTTGGCCAATTCTAAATAGATAAGAGGCAAATAATCCGGATTTCCACCGGCTTTTACAGCGCGTACGCCCCGCTCGAGCAGGGTGTTGGCTCGCGACAGACGGCCAAGCTCGATTTGAACTCGAGCCAGAAAATAGTGGGTGGTCGACTGCCACCAGCGCAAGTTGTTTTCAACGGCGATCTCCTGGGCATGATTGATGTAGCTTAACGCTCGTTCGAGATTGCCGGCCACCAGATCCACTTCGGCAAAGCCGATCATCAGCCGAATGAGGTTTTCGATACTGTATTCACCCGTCAGAGAAACCAGTTTCTGGGCCTGGCGATATTTAGCGCGCGCTTTCTCCCACTGACCGCTTTGGCTAAAATATTCAGAGCCAAGCAGCAGCAGCACGCGAACCCTGCCCACCGGATCTTCCATTTGCGAGAACGCCTTGTCCAGGCTCTCCAGCTGATTGCGTGCCGTTTCAAACTCGCCCTGCCGTAAATAGCCGGCGGCGATGTTTAATTCTGCATGGGCGAGCTGCTGAATGGAAACGGTTTCACCCATTTCATGCGTTACTTTCCGGCCGTAGGATAGGGTGCGGTCAAAATCGGCCTGGCGATGGGCGATACGACCGAGCAGATTATATATTTTGGCCAGCGTCTCCCCATCCTGGAAGCGGTGAGCCAGAGAGAGGGCATTTTCCGCATTGCGGCCCGCTTCTTCGTAACGTTCCAAGATCCAGGCCAGCTCCGCCCGGGCCAGGTAAAGGGTAAGCGCCTCCTGCCAGCGGGTTTCCACCCCCAACGCCTCCAAATGCGGTTCGCTCAATGAGTACAGCTGTAAGGCGGTTCCGGGTGTGGTTTGACGGGCCCCATCGCCGGCCAGAAGCGAATAGTAAATGGCCCTTTCGTGAAAATCGGTTTGACTGTAGTGATAAGCGATCAGCGGATAGAGCATCGGCTGCGTACTGACCCGCTGGGTCAACCACTCGGCAATTTCCGCATGCCAGCGCTGCCGGCGGCCGTAAGGCACGCTTTCGTAGGCCACTTTGCGGATCATTTCATCGACAAAGAGGAGCTTGTTGTCGGTCGGTAGACGATAGAGCATTTCCGCCTGGATTAATTCGGGCAAAACAACATCGATGTTGATCGAATCGAGGGACAAAATGGTGGCGTCCAAGGTTTCCAGGGTAAACTCACGGCCGATAACCGCTGCTGCCTGTAGGAGATGACGCCCCTGGGGCGAGAGCCGGTCGAGTTTGGCTAGCAGCAGGCTCGACATGTCGTGACTGGCGGGCAAATTGGACAGCTCTTCCCGGTTTAAGGCCAGCCGGCCGTCGCTGTCTTTGTGCTGCAGCGTTTCGGTCTGAATTAGGCGCTTGATTTTTTCTTCTAAAACGGCCGGATTAACCGATTCCTGCTCATTATCCAGCCCGAGATGTTCGTAGAGGCCGGTGGGGATCGTGTGATCGTTCAACATTTTCTGCACCAGCCGCCGCCCTTCCCTAATCGATATGTCGGCCAGGTGAATATGGGTCATCTGCGGCAGGGCGGTCGCTGCGAAGTCAGGCTGATCCCCGGCGGTGATGAGGATAAAAAGAGACAGATCGGCCGCCTGGGCGATCAGGTGGTGCAGCAGTGAAAGCCCGGCGGTATCGGCCCACTGCACATTTTCCAGGATAAGCATTAGCGGCTGCTGTTCCGCGTGATAGCTCAAAATATGGCGCAGCATTTCAAACAGGCGAGTTTGCTGTTCGGCTAGACCTAGACCGATCATCGATTTTCTGGTGAACGGCAGCGGAATCCCCAAAATTGGCTCCAGGAGGGGGATATCGCGCACGTGTTGAGGAGATGCTTTTTGCAGCAGATCTTCAATGTGGTGAGCCTGGTTTTCGAGATCTTCCGACTCATCGAGCTGAAAAAGATCGCGCCACATATTTTGCCAGATGCCGTAGGGAACATCCCGCAGCGCCCTGGCCCCCAGGCCGATGTATGATTGCCCGTGGGCTTTATGCCATTGGGCGATACCGGCGGCAACCAGGCGCATGCGCTCCCGGCCGGTTGAGCCATCGATGAGCAGGGCTCCGCCCAATCCTTCACGCGCCTGCGTCAGACGCTGGAGGAGCAGATGTTCCTCCTGACGGCGGCCGACCACCACCTCGCTGGCCGGTCGGATCTGGGTGGCTAATGAGCCGGTTGAGGAGCGGGATCCGCGGATTTCATAAAGAGGGACCGGGATAGAAAATCCCTTAAAAGGGACCGGCGGCAGCCGATCGTAGCGGATGGTGTCCTGGACCCGCTGGATGGTGTGCTCATCGGTTAAAATTTGCAGGTTTTCGCAGCGGGCCATCAGGCGGGCTGACAGGTTAACCACGTCTCCAACCACGGTGTATTCGCGCCGATTTTGAGACCCAACGGCACAGGCAAATGCCTGACCGGCCGCTACCCCAATTTGCTGGTTGGTGACAAAAGACGGCCGGTGCTGCTGCAGTTCCAGAGCGCACAGCAGCGCCTGTTCCGGTGCATCGGGGGCCACCGGAGCACCAAAGATGATGTGTAAAACGCTCCCTTTGTCGCCGGTTAAAACCCGATTAATGTGGCAGTTGCCGCTGCCGTGTCGAGTGACAACCCGGCTGGCCCACAGATAATATTCCTGCAGTTTTTGGGCCGCATCATCCGCGCCGTAATCGATCCCGGCAAAATTTACAAACATCGAAACGATCGGCCGATGTTCGGCGATAAACGCAGTGGAATCATCGATGATTCGTTCCCACAGGGGGCGGGGTATAAAACGGCTGGCGATTGTGGCCATTTCCCAAAGCTGGTCGCTGTTGTACGCATCCCAATGGATGGTATTTTGGGTAAAAGGGACCGGGAAGATATCGGTAAACGGCTCAAAAGGTTGGCTGCTGTGGAGACCGGCTTTTTTGAGGGTTTCGGCACTGGCAATTACCTGACCGGCCGTGGCCAGGCTTTCAGCGACGACGGCGTCGTCAATCGCCTGTCCGGCCAGGACATATTCCAGAGTCGTATGTGGATCTCCAACGACGATTTCCAGGCAGCGGCCGTAGCCAACCCCCACTTTCATGGTTAAATCAAAATAGGTGGTCGTGTTGTTCGGTCGCTGGGCGGCAACCCGGCTGTAAGCGCCGGACATCAAGCTCTGCATAAACTGGGCACAGGCCAGGGCCCGGTTCGCCGCCTGATGGTCATCATTGAGAAAGCAGACCATCAACCCATCACCGTGAAAATGGCTGACATAGCCCCCGGCATTGTGAATGGCGTTGATCATGGCCGTGAGGGTCATCAGCAGAAGCCGGTTTAGCTCCTCGGCCCCGCGCGGCCCATCGGCCGCTAGCTCATTGGTCATGGTCGAGAAACCGGAAATATCGCAGAAGAGGGCAGCGGCTTCGACCTGTCGCCCCTGACCAGGCTCCAGCTGCTCACGATGAAGCAGCCGATCGGTTAGAGATCGAGGAATAAAGGCCGCAACGCGTCGTGCGATGCGGCTGGCCTTGTGCGTGCCTCCGATTCTGCGTAAAGTCATATCAGGAAAGAAATCCCCGCTTGCGGTATTTGGGTTGGTTGATGTGCAAAATTACAACCACCGCGTTGGGCAACCTGTTTGGGGTTGATCTGTCAATTATAACCCAAGGTGCTCCCTTTGACCGGGGAACTTTTGCTGTGGGTGATTCCTTCATTTGCAGCCTGGTCTGTTTGCTCAATTTGGCTCAGCAGCTGCTCAACGGCCGCACTCAGCTGCGGGTCATCAAGCGGGCTTATTATTGGTTCAGCAGGCAGCTCGACCACAATATCTGGCAGCAGACCGGTTTCATGGACCCAGGTGCCTGCCGGTGTTAACCAGCGGGCCACGGTGATGCGTACACCGCCGCCGTTGCGCAAATTGCTCCAGCTTTGGACGGTTCCTTTGCCAAAGGTTGTGGTGCCGACCAGCAGCGCCCGTTCTTGATCGCGCAGTGATCCGGCCAGCACTTCGGCGGCGCTGGCACTTCCTTCATCGACCAGAACAATCATGGGGATGTCGAGAGCCAGTCCATCTTCTGTGGCCTCAATTTGGTCTACCCGGCCGCTGGCATACTCTTCAGTGATGATGGTCCCCCCAGCCAAAAATTGATCCGCAACATCCACGACTGTGGTTAAACTGCCGCCGGGATTGCGCCGCAAATCGAGCACCAGGCCGCGAATCGGCTCAGTTTCGAGCGGCTGAAGCGCTTCCTCGAGTTCCGCGGCCGTGCGCTCTCCAAACTGGCTGAGTCGGATGAGCAAAAGACCGTTTTCCAGCTCTTGGGTGCGTACCGAAGCGATATCGATCACGCCGCGGGTGACCACGATCGTAAATGACTCTCCATCCCGTTCGATGGTTAATGACACATCGGTCCCGGCCGGTCCGCGCACCAAATTAGCGGCATCCAGGATGTCAAACCCGGTGATGTCAACCCCATCGACCAGGCGAATGATATCCTGGGGCAATAAACCTGCCTCGGCAGCCGGGGACCCATCATAAGGGGAAATAATCGTGATATCCCCGTTGATATTTTGCACTTCGGCGCCGATTCCTTCTATTTGACCTTCAAAGGATGCCTCGGCCGCTTCCTGCGATGAGGGTGGCAGATAGTTTGTATACGGGTCCTCCAGGGTGGCCAACATGCCGTTGATCGCTCCCTCAGCCAGGACCTCCTGATCGAGCGGTTGGTTTAAGTGGTTGTTATTCACCAGCTGCCAAACCTCCCAGAAAGGGGCAAATGCTTCCCGCGCTTCAGCGGGAGTATCGGCCGCTGGGCCAATAAAATTTAAAGGAGCCAAGCGAGATTGGCCGAGCATGTATCCCAGCCCAAAGAAGACCAGGGCCATTAGCAGGGATGAAACGATGTCAAAAAAGCGGAATTTCGTCCACATTGAGTTGGGTTCGGAATTGTTCATTGGGTTTTAATGGGTGGAAAGATTAAAGAGTATATTGGTATATTAGGTTATTGGTGTATTGGTTATTAGTTACTGGTGTATCGGTGGATTGGCGTGGTGACGCATTCAGTTTTAAATGTATTTTGATAAGCCAGTAAACTAATATACCAATATATCAGTAAACGAATCGTTCATTTTGAGCAGGTTTTGGACACAAGCGCCCTTCCAATTTCTGTGCTAAAATTTTCGGCCGCTTCCCAAATCTTTTGGAATTGATTATGGACCGAAAAAGCGGTCAAAACCTGAATTCATAGGAACCATTTATGTCGGTTGATCTTGCCGTCGTCATTGTTAGCTTCAACGTTTGTGACCTGTTGGCGCGCTGCCTTGAAACGGTGCTGGCCAGCACCGGTAATGTCACTTACGAAGTGATCGTGGTTGACAACGTGTCGCAAGACGATACGGTGCAAATGGTGCGGGAGCGGTTCCCAACGGTTAAGGTAATTGCCAACAGCGATAATTTGGGTTACCCGGCCGGGAACAATCAGGGGTTACGCGAACTGGGGGTGCAAAGCAGCGATCCGCCGCGTTATTGTTTGCTGCTCAATCCGGATACGGAAGTTCCCCCAGATTGTTTTGACCGGTTTGTGCGCTATATGGATGAAAATCCACAGATTGGTGTTTTGGGTCCTCGTCTGGTTTTGCCGGACGGCCATCTGGATTTGGCGTGCCGGCGAGCTTTTCCGACGCCGGAGGTCTCGATTTATCGCATGTTGGGTTTAAGTCGTCTGTATCCAAACTCCCCCCGATTCGGCCGCTACAACATGACTTTTCTCGATGAACGCAAAATTGCCGAAGTAGATTCTGTTGTTGGGGCGTTTATGATGGTGCGCACAGCAGCGATCCAACAAGTTGGCCTCCTGGATGAAACCTTTTTTATGTATGGGGAAGATCTCGATTGGGCCAAGCGGATAAAGGACGCTGGCTGGCAGGTGATTTATAATCCGGAGGTCACCGTTTTACACGTCAAACGGGCATCAAGCCGACAAAACCCTCGGGCGCAATTTGAATTTTATCGAGCGATGCCCATTTTTTATTACAAACATTATCGGGCTGATACCCCGTTTTGGCTTCACTGGCTGATCATGCTGGGTTTGGCTTTTAAAGGAGGACCCAGGCTGTGGCCTGAATTGAGGCAGATCGCCCAATCGTATCAGACCCCTTAATTTTCGATATGGAAAACGTCAAACTCAAGCTTAAAACTCAAGATTTAAGGAATATCTACGCTTTTACGCTGGTTCTTTTGGATGCGGCCCTGGTCGGTCTCTCTTTTTCGCTGGCTTTTATCATCCGCTCGCGCGTCCCTTTCCCCGAACCGCTGGTTGAAGGCGCATCCTTTGAAAGCTATCTTGGGTTAATGATCATTGGGATGATCACCGTATTGGCCACGTTATTTACCTTTCGCCTCTACTATATTCCGCGGGCGACATCCCGGGTTGATCAATTTTATGCCCTATTTCCGGCGGTGACATTAGGGACAATGCTTTCTGTCGCCATTTCGATCTTTGTATTTTCGCCGGATTTTGAATTTCCTCGAGCGATGGTTATTTATGCCTGGATGTTGATGATCATCCTGCTAATGGCCGGCCGGGTAGCTCATCAGGAGACGCGCGTTTTTCTGCAAAGAAGGGGATGGGGAAAGGACCGCACGTTAATTGTCGGATCTGATGAAATGGCGCGCATTGTGCTGCAGCGCATTATTTGGTCTCCTCGGTTGGGATATGATGTGGTTGGCCTGGTGGCCGAGACCGCGAACGAGGTAGACGATGAGGAAGAGATGGAGGCGATTGCCGGCATTCCCATCGTCGGCCGAATTCCGGATTTACCCGATCTTATCGATGATCTGCAAATTGATGAGGTAATTATTGCCATGCCGGAGAGAGGTCATCGCGAAACCGTCAAAGTCATCGCTATGTGTGAGCGGGGGCAGGTTTCGATCAAAATTTTCCCTGATATCTTCCAGTTTGTGGCCACCCAACCCTCAATTGATGATTTAGGTGGTTTACCGCTTCTTTCCGTGCGCGATTTTGCCATGCGCGGTTATCTGCTGATTTTTAAGCGACTGTTTGATATTTTGGGTTCCCTTTTTGGCCTTATTTTTCTTTCTCCTTTACTGGTTCTGGTGGCGGTTGCCATTCGTCTGGAATCCCCTGGTTCGGTCTTTTTTGTTCAGGATCGCATGGGGTTGGACGGCAAACCGTTCAGGATTTTGAAATTTCGTTCGATGCGTTCCGATGCGGAGAAATACGGTCCTGGCTGGACGGTTGATGACGATCCCCGCCAAACGCGCTTGGGCCGATTTTTGCGCAAGGTGGATATCGATGAACTGCCGCAATTTATCAACGTGCTGCTAGGGGAAATGAGCCTGGTTGGCCCCCGGCCGGAGCAGCCGTATTACGTTGACCAATTCCGAGAAAGCGTGCCCCGCTATATGGATCGCCATCAAACAAAAGCCGGGATGACCGGCTGGGCCCAGGTAAACGGCCTGCGTGGAGACACGTCAATCGCCGAAAGAACCAAGTTCGATCTCTGGTATATTGAAAATTGGTCGCTTTTGCTCGATATCAAGATTCTGGTGCGCACGGTTTGGCAAACCCTTGTGGGCAAAAATGGAGAATAAGGGGAGATAGGAAATACGAGATACGAGATACGAAATATGAAATACGAGATACGAGATACGAAATGAGTTGATTAGCGATTGACCATTTTTGCTTTACGATTGAGTGAGCCTACTCAGCACTCAGCACTCAGACCTCAGGACTTTTTATTCCTGGTAGGCGATGCGATAAATATATCCACCTTTATCATCGCTGACGTATAAAGCACCATCAGCCCCAACCGTGACTCCAACCGGCCGCCCGGCCGCTTCTCCGGATTCTTCATTGAGCCATCCCGTGGCAAAATCGACCACTTCTGAACCCGGCTGACCGTCTTCAAACGGCAGGCGCACAACTTTATAACCGGTGGGGATTGAGCGATTCCAAGATCCATGAAAGGCGATGAAGAGGTCGCCCTGGTATTCGGCCGGAAAGGCATCGCCATCATAAAATGTTAACCCCAGAGGGGCTGAGTGAGCCTGCATGTCCACTACCGGAGGCAAAACGTTATCGCAGGCGCCGGGAAATCCCATATCGGGATCGACAATTTCAGCGCTGTGGCACACCGGCCATCCGTAAAATCCGTTTTCTTCAACCTCGAAAATCGTTTCCGGTGGGGTATCGTCCCCCATGAGGTCCCGGCCGTTGTTGGTGGCCCATAAGGCGCCGCCGGCCGGTTCCACATCAAGCCCCACCGCATTGCGTAAACCGGTGGCAAAAAGGGTTTCACCACCGCCGTTGGGGCCATCATAAACGACAATAGCCGCGCGACGGGGATCATCTTCATCGCACACGTTGCAGCTGGACCCGACCGAGACCACCATGCGGCCGTCCGGTAAAAATTCGACGGTGCGGGTGGTGTGCGAGCCGCTGGTAGGCAGGTTATCGATCACCGTTTCGCGACGATCAGAGACGCCATCCCCGTCCTCATCCCAGAAGCGTATCACGCCGCTGGGGATACCGGCATACCAGGCCCCTTCATGAAAAATTATGCTGTGGACGGCACCAACGTTGGCGGCAAAAACCCGAATTTCATCCGCTTGACCGTCATTATTTTGATCGGGCAGCGCCACGATACGACCATTTCTTCGATCAGCAACATACAGTTGATTGTCGGGCCCCACAGCCATAAAGCGCGGTCCATCAAGCCCCTCGGCAAAAACGGTGGCTGAAAAGCCGGGTGGCAGCTCGACATCGGCTACCCCTGCCTCGGCCAGAAACGGCCTCAAACTGACCTGTTGACTGGCCCACCACACCACCGCACCACACAATAAGAGCACCAGAAGCGCCAGTCCGCCCACCCAGCGGAGCCATTTTCTGTTTTTCATCTCTCTTCTCCAAAGTCAATCGATTGACGATTGATGATTAACGATTTACGAAAGCACAAACCTTATCGTAAATCGAAAATCAAAAATCGTAAATTTTCATCGCGTTAGATTAAAGAGGAAAGACAAACGGTAAAATAATAATGGTTACAATCCAGGTGATAATCAGCAGCGGCAGTCCTACTTTTACGTAATCTCCGAAGCTGTACGACCCGGGCGTCATGACCAGGGTGTTGACCGGGGAGGCGACCGGGGTTACAAACGCCATCGACGCTCCAATGGCGACGGCCATTAGAAACGGCCGAGCGTCAACCCCCAGCGTCACGGCGGCGGCCAGGGCGATGGGGGCGATAATGACGGTGGTGGTCGTATTGGACAACACCTGGGAGAAGAGGGCGGTGGCGAGAAAGAGAGCGGAGATAATCGCTCGCGGATTTAACTCACCGAGCAGCGTAACCAGCGAGGCAGCGGCGGCATCTACCAGTCCGGTCTGAGAAAGGGCCGCGCTCATGGGGAGCATACCGGCTACCAGAAAAATGCTTTTCCAATCGATCGATCGATACGCTTCATCCATGGTCAGACAGCCGGAAATCACCATCAAAATAGCGGCCGTTAAGCCGGCCGTGGTGACGTCCAGCCAGCCGCCGACCATGACCACGATCATGCCGATGACAATCGCCAGGGCGACCGGGGCCCGTTTTTGATGGGGTGGACCGATCATCGCCTCCGGTTCACCGGTCACAATAAAGGTTCGCGGCCGTTTTTTCAGATCGGCGATATGGCGCCATAATCCCTGAACGAGCAGCGTATCGCCAAAAGCCAGTTCGGTTGTTTCGATATCGAGAGGCTCCTTAAACCCGGGTCGCAGGATGGCCAGAACGTTGAGGTTGTATTGCGATCCAAAGCGGGCTTCCGTTAATGTTTGGCCGATGAGCCGGGATCGCTGCGGTAAAAGAACTTCAGCCACGCCCAGCTCATCACCGAGAAGAAACGCCTCGTCAACCGATTCCGGGGCTTGAACGCTGAGCTTCAAGGCCACCGATACCCGATTGAGATCCTTGGTTTCTCCTTCTACGATTAAGACGTCATCTAAATTGATAATCATATCACCCGAGGGAGATAAGATTTCAGTTTGAGGCTTTCCATTTCGTCGGCGATCGCCAAGATTAACCAGGGAAAACTCCGGTCTTTCTCCAACCTCACGAATGACATTTAAAATAGTGATGTCATACTGGTAGCGCAGATCGGCCGCTTTTAGAGTGAGACCGATCAGGGGAGATCCCCGACGCACCCGCAGCCGCCACATGTGTTCGTCGAGCTGATGGGCTTTTATGAGCTCTCGCGCCAGCATTAGCGGCTGGTCGCCCACATCCGGCCGGTGATCGGGCAGCAAGTGGCGGGCCACTGTCACCATATAAATGGTGCCCACAGCCAGCAAAACGAGACCGATAAGGGTAAAACTAAAGAAACCAAACGGCTCCAGCCCCGCCTCAGCCATCGCTTCGGAAGCGACGATATTGGGGGGGGTACCAATTAAAGTTAACGCGCCACCTAAGAGTGAGCCATAGGCCAGCGGCATCATCAGCTTGGCCGGGCTAATTTTGGCGCTGCGGGCCACGATCAGGACCGATGGCAGCAGCACGGCAACCGTTCCGGTGGAGCTCATGAAGCCGGAAAGAAGGCCAACAGCCGCCATCAAGACCACCATCAGCCGTTTTTCTTCACGGCCGGCGATCGCCAATACCCGACGACCAATTTGATCAGCCAAGCCGGTTTGCATGATGCCGCCCCCGACGATAAAGAGGGCGGTGATGGTGGCCACTGTGGTGCTGGCAAAACCGGCCAATGCCTCGGCTGGAGTCAGTAAATTGGTGACCATCAAGGACACTACGACTCCTAAGGCAACCACATCGACACGCAGCCACTCAGTAACAAAAAAAATGATTGATACGGTTAATATTCCGAGGACCATCCAACCTTCAACACTCATTTAATCATTCTCCTGGCGCGTTGGAATGGGAAGCCGGTAAATTAATAGAGAGTGAGGCGTTTACGAACCTAAGATTACTCTCAATTACTGCACCTGATTAGTGACAGATGTCACTAATCAGAGAAGGTGTTTCTCTCGATTATAGTACGCAGGTTGGAAGAACGGAAGGTAGAGAAAAAGTAGAGGACCAGCGATTACATTAAGTGTTCAACCGCTGGGGGATTTGTTGCTTTAAGCCGTTGGCGAATGCACAGGCGGAACACGGTTCCCTGTCCAAGCTCGCTTTCAACTTCGATTGTTCCACCCAAGATTTCGCTGAGGCGTTTGCTAATGGTTAACCCCAAGCCGGTGCCGTCAAATGAGCGGGACATAGAGTTATCCACCTGACGAAACGATTCAAAGATATTTTTCACGGCAGCTGGTGGAATACCGATACCGGTATCGCGCACCTCAAAGCAAACCCGGTTGTTGTGGACGTTGTAAGTTGATATGGAAATCAACCCATTTTCGGTGAATTTGGCCGCGTTGCTCAGCAAGTTTAGCAGGATCTGCTGAATTTTTTGCGGATCAGATATCATTTCATCATTTTCGGTGAGGAGATTAATTTCGATCTTGTTGTTTTGGCGATTGGACATCGGCCGTACGGTTTCAACAACGCTGCTCACCAAAGATTTAATCGAGAAGTCGACCACATCCAGAGTCATCTGGTTGGCTTCAATTTTTGAAAGATCGAGAATATCATTGATGATGCGCAGGAGGTGTTGACCGGCCTGACGCACCCGACTAATGTCATTGATGTAGATTTCTTCCAAGTTATTTTCGATCTCGGCTTCTTCGAGCATGACCTCACTGTAACCGATAATGGCGTTGAGCGGCGTTCTAAGCTCATGACTCATATTGGCCAAAAATTCATCTTTGATGCGAGCCATGCGGCGCAATTCTTCATTGGTTGAACGAATTTCAGCGGTCCGTTCTTCCACTCGCTCAGTCAGCAGGCTTCTTTCAATTTCTAGCGCTTTTTGGGCTTGCTTTCTTTCGGCGATTTCCCCTTCCAGGTGTAAATTAGTTTTGCGCAATTCTCGAGTGCGCAGGGCTACCCGCTTGTCCAATTCCAGGTTGGCAACTTGAATATCGTCTACGACCCTTTCCAAATGTCGCGTTGTTAGGTAAGAAATTAATGCGGCCGCGATATAACCAAAAATACCAAAGATATTGGCGTCGACGGAGGGGGTGAGAAGGGCCGCAACAATCGAAAGCGTGCCGATCCCAAACGCCACATAAAAACTGAAGATCGGGCGCAAAATTAAGCCGGCCAGCAGAATTGGAATAACCAGCATGAGCATATTCCGGCCGCGGACGCTCTCCTCAACCGTATCCCCATAGAATAAGGCGAAGGTCAAGAAAACGATAAATAGAGCAGCAGCCCAGTCGACCGAACGATATTTGCTGATCCAAAAAATTACAACGATGCCGACAATAATAAACGAGGCAATGAAGTAGGTGAAGATGACATCTTCGTTTTCGTATATCTCAATCGCCTGCCCAATCAAATTGGCAACCATGGCCAATAGAGCAATGCCCACAAACCACAACAAAATGGTATTTAACATTTTGCCGCGTCGCCGTTGGCTAGGGTCGGTTGAATTGACGTCCGTTACCTTTTGTAACCAACGTAACCTCTTTTTTGCTAATGCGTTGACTTTGCCAATAATGTCCATGATGAGTCAGATTGAAAAAGGCACTTCGATATCAAGAGAATCTTAAAGAATCTTGGCCTACTTGGCAATAGATAGATGGTTCAATAACGATTTTTGCTTTTTTACATTGTCTTCAACCATCATTAAAGCACTTAAAATTGCAGATCGAACAACTAAAATTGGGCTATACAAGCATTTACCGATCCACAGCGGTGGATAAGGTTGAGATGCATTTTCCTTTAACCATTTTGCGCCTCTAAGCAAAACATCATCGGAAACCTTGTGACCTTTTCTGCGCCAAAAGGTGAGGGCCTGAAGGCTATAGGCTGTTTCTTCGGCCGTGGGGAAGTAATATCCCCAACTGCCGTTCCTATTTTGGGTTTCCAAGATCCATTCTATCGCATTTTGGGCCATTCCATGATGATAGTTTGCCAGAGACATAACGGCGTGCGATGTAGTGTAATAGGGTGAAGAATGCCATTTATCAATCCAGAATCGACCTTCAATTTTATTTTTGCCTAAAAACTTAAGGATTTTTTTTACCGATGGATGATTAGATGATAAACCAGCTTTATCCAAAGCACCCAGCACGTGAATGTTGGTGCTAAGCGAGACGTTTGATTCGAGATCAAAACAGCGGAAATACTCTTCTTCTTCAAATTTTAGCAGATCATCAATCGGGACAGACCGCCCAAACATTTTTAGCACTTCATAGACGATTGCTGTCTCATCCCCATCTTTGGGGGTATAAAGCGCGCTAAAGCCGATTCCCTTACCCACCTGCCACGTTTTTCGCAAAAATTCCACGTGAGGTTCAAAAAGGTGGCGATACTCAGATTTATAATGGAGATTGGCCAGAGAAAAGTTCCACAATACCCAGGATCTTTCAAAAACATCAAATGGGGCAACGTTTGGGGCACCACCGTTGGTTAGAATATTATTTAAATAGTTAAGCGCTTGAGGATCTCCAGGCTTTACCTTGAGTAAGAAATATGCGGTTGCTGAAGGGCTGTTGCCAACCGACCCGTTACTTTCCTGAAGGCTGTTCACGTTGAGAATTTTTACCCCATCGTCACCGGCCATTTCGGCCGAGAAAGCCATCGTCACGTGCCGGCCGATTAAACCATTGGGAGTCATGCTCAACTTGGCTTCTCTGGTTCTGGTCATCGATCCCAAGCGGCCGGTTTCACGGCGGGAAAGAATACCCAAAGAAGCCGCTTCTTTAAGCAAAGTGGGTACAACGAGTTCAAACCCGATCGTCTCCCCGGCCGGATCCATGTCAAGAAGAGAGAGATGGTTCTCGAGGGCCGGCAGCGCATTTTGAATTAGCGCATTATCGGATTCGTTGCCAAATCGCCTCAAAGCAATAATCGCGGCCAGGGTACAGATGACGCGGTCATGATGATAAACAAATTCTGAGGCGCCCCAACTGCCATCTTTAAGCTGGTTTTGACGCAACCAGAGAAGTGCCTTGTTCCCTACATCCGGTAGCATTTCAGCCAGCTGGGCGACCCAGGCCGTATCATAGGCGGTGGTCATCATGTGACCTGGTCCGACCTCTTCAAGCAGTTGCTTTGACTCGATTAAAAAATTCATTGATCCTATCCTCTACCCAAAAATGATTTTGAGAGTTTTTCTGACATGTGTGTATGCATGACATCAGGCTGCCAGAAGCCCCAATTTTTATTTATTTTTCCTACACCAACGATGTTATCTTTGTTGGCCCGATAAAAATCTCGCAAGCTGTTTGAATCCACTGCTACATCGATGTCGTGGTGTCCTGAACGGTTGTAGAGGTGGTCGTGCAGAATTTTTCGAAAACCATCTTGAGTTAAATAAGGTGAAGGGGTTACAGTGAAGTAGAGATTTTCCCGGCCGGATGAAATCAGCGGCATATCAAAAGCGCGAGGTTTTCCCGAACTGATGAACAAATCTACATCAGAAACCGGTTCTCCATAATACATTTTGATCAGCTCTGATTTACTTGGTACCCGACCATGATCCTGAAAATATTTAACGGCCAGCGTGGCGACAGATTCGGTCGCATCATGGCCGCACACTCCCCAAAAAAGGCGATTTTTTTGGTGAGATGATGTTTCAGCGGAAACTTGTAAAAATTGACGAGCAATATGATCGTTCGTGGCCGCGTCTCCAATTGCTTCAAAATCCCCATAAAAGCCAACACGAACCTCATAACTGTCATAAAATTGACGGTACGCGTCTCCGTAAGTGAGCTTGCCCAGCGATTGAATAACCAGCTGTGTGTATTCAGGCCCGCGTTCTTTTAGTAAGTAGGGGGATATAATCGGCATCACGAGGGTAGTGATCCCATGATCGTAAATCATCTTACACAATTCAATCAGCTGTTTGGTGACTTCTTCAAAATATTGGCGGCCGTCAAATGTGGAATTTTGCTGTTTTTCCAACATATACCAGCGTCGTGTACCGTTCAACGCAAAAACGCAGACCCTAGGGCCCTGCTTTTTTACAATTGACGCAATATCACTCGTCAATTTATGCTGAAATGTCTCTAAATCCATAGGTCGTCACCATGCGCTGGTTTTTCAGCGTGGCCGGAGCGATTTTATTTATGGGTCTCCATGGTGATTTCAGAGAAATGAAAAAGATTTCTCCCCCATCAAGAACAATCTTAACCCTTTCAAGAAGAGGTAGAAATAGGAATCTTGGTCCAGCCAAGAGGTTGTTGCTAGCCATCCTGTACTAACCCTTCACGCAGCTTTAACGCGGAGTCAGAAGATGGCTTGCGCAAGAACATGGCTACAGCCATTGCCGGCAGCAAAATAACCGCAGCCCCCCACCAAACAGCCTGGGGACTAATCTGTTGAAAAACGATTCCGGCCCAGAGTGGCCCCAATAAGTCGGAAACGCTCAAAACAGATTGATATAGTCCGAATGATTCCCCTTGCTTTTCTTTTGGACCGGTTTGCGCCAACAAAGCCTGCAGATTTGGCTCCAGAATTGCATAAAATATAACAAAAGGAACCAGTAAACCAAGAAAGAGATAAGGTGAACGAGCGATTGGGATCAGCAAAAATGAGAAGATCATGCCAATTTGGCTGATTTGGACCAATCTTTGTTCCCCCACTATTGTAACCAATGGTTTGATGAATGCAATCTGAGTTATGGCGAGGGTTAAACCAACAATTGTGTACAAGAATCCAACGAAGCGGCTGACTTCGGCCGGGTCTACATTACCCGGAAAAATCACCTCGTTCACATATAAGACAAACGTAGGAGACAGGGCCGCAAAGCAAAGCGTGCTTAGCAAACCGATAATTAAAATCTTTGCAAACGTCGGTTGCCGGACAACCGTTTTAAAACTATTCCAAAAGGGCAGGGTGTTTTTGTTGAAGGTTTTATCATCAACCGGCCGGGTCTCACTAAGCAGCAGCCACGCCAATATCAGGGCCACGGCTGAAACGGCCGCCCCGGCATAAAAAGGAGATAGTAACCCCCAGCTTGATGCCAGCAAGCCACCAACGGCCGGACCAATCACAAAGCCGATTCCCAACGTGGCCGACAGCCAACCAAACGCCTGGGCGTGATCTTCCTGCGCGGTCACATCGGTGATGTACGCCTTGGCGACGGTGGTGTTGCCTCCGGTTGCCCCATCGAACATGCGGGCCAGGTACAGCATCAACAGCCCCCCGTTGATAAATGAATAGGGGAGCGCTTGCTCAATAAGCTGACCAATTGGCAAAGCGGCAATAAATAGTAGAAATGAAAAAAACGTACCGGCCTGACTCAGTATTAAAATCGGCCGCCGGCCGTATTGATCGGACAGGCGACCCAATATCGGCGCGGCCAGGAGTTTGGCTCCATAATAAGAGCTCTCCAGCAAGATCGCCTGCAGCACGGTCGCCCCAAAACTCTCCAGCGCCAGCAGCGGTAAAATCGGGATCACCAAAGTCGCGCCAAGCGCATTGGTAAATAAGATAACGATAGCGGGTAGTGATCGTTTTAGCGACATGCCTGCTCTGAATACAAAATTTGGATGAACATAAATGCGACTGGTACTGCTGGCCCGGCCCCCTCAGTCCAGTTTAAAATTAAGCTGGATGCATATGATCACCTGTACCAGTATACTCGAATGGCCCTATTAAAAACCACAGGTAAATAGGTTATTAGTACTAGTACCCGTAAGGTAAACGATATTCATACAATAATTTTTGCTGTACATTTATTACTTCACATTTATTACGTCATTAGGAATAAAGGAAAACCATTATGTCACAACACTCCCGCGTATTTGCGCCGCCTGACTGGTCACAGGAGATTTATCTTCGAGCCTGGTCGTTTGCAACGCGGGCCCACCAGCACCAAACAGTTGGCGGACCCAACAAGGGGGAGCGTATCCCTTATATCAATCACATTGGTGCCGTGACCATGGAAGTGATCTGGGCCATTGCCGGTGAAAACCAATTTGACGGCAATTTGGCGATTCAGTGCGCACTCCTCCATGATACGGTTGAAGACACGCCGGTAACGCCTGCTGATTTAACGGCCAGATTTGGACCTGAGGTGGCTGCAGGGGTTCAAGCCCTAACCAAAAATAAAGCGATTCCAACCAAAGAAGCCCAGATGAAAGACTCGCTCAATCGCATCACGCAGCAGCCCTCTGAAGTGTGGCTGGTTAAGATGGCCGATCGAATCACCAATTTATCCGAACCCCCATACGATTGGGACCGGTCCAAACGACAAAATTACCAGCAAGAGGCGCGGCTAATTTATGATGCTCTTCATGGCGCCAATAAACAATTAGCCGACCGTTTGCTGGCCAAAATTAACGCGTATTCTCAATATTTTTAACTTCAGCTGTTCTCTATCTATGCCAGAAAAGAGGGTACTATGCTGTTTTCCATTTGACAACCGGCCGATCTGCGTTTTGCTACGCTCTTGACATTGAGGTACATATGCGCAGTCATCTTCATTTTCAAAAAATTTTTGTTTTAAGTATTCTTTTACTGTTGGGAATCGTCGTGTGGGGGAGTCAACCGTATCGTACGGCCGCAGCGGGCACGTTTTATGTGAGCACGTCGGGCAGCGATAACCTGGGAGACGGCAGCTCGGGAAGTCCCTGGGCCTCAATTCAATATGCCCTCACCCAGGTTTCCGACAACAGCACCATTTTAGTCAAGCAGGGGGTTTACAGCGGCCGTCAGCGGATTACCGGCACGTTCGCCAACGGCGTCACAGTTAAATCAGAAATCCCGTATGGTGCCGTATTGGAAAACAATGACCGGGTCATCACCATCTATGGGTACAGCGGCCCGGTTTACGGTATTACCATTGAGGGATTTGAAATTCGGCA
>JAAUYD010170490.1_pt1 | contig 28072 bp, 20 predicted proteins | sample 7278101 | NCBI WGS metagenome assembly JAAUYD01 (sample SAMN14350128, study PRJNA611818) | marine sediment metagenome | isolation source: surface marine sediment (0.6m) | place: French Polynesia: Moorea | collected 2018-08
CAAACTGCTAATTTATTGTGGCTATTACCTGGCGGCGGTGTTTTCTTTCAGTCTTCTCAAATACCTGACCAATATCATCCAGACCCTGATCACGCAACGGACCACTGCCCGTATGCGCAAGGATTTATACCATCATATCTTGACGCTGCCGCTTAATTTTTTCAGAAAAACCCAGCCCGGAACCGTTGTCAATGCCTTGAGCACGGAGCTGACCTTGCCCGGAAATTTTGTTGGAATGGCAGTTGCGTCTCCTGCAACCAACATTTTGACATTGGTCGCTTTTGCCGTATATCTGTTCTTCTTGAATCCCCTGTTGGCGGCGGTATCTTTGAGCATTTATCCAATTATCGTATTTTTGGTGCCGCTGCTTCAAAAAGGTGTCAACAGAGCCAATAAAAAACGGGTGGATGCCGCCCGGAAGTTTTCCGCCAGAATCGCAGAATCCATCTCCGGAATTCATGAAATTCATGGAAACGGCTCTTATCACATCGAGAACCGAAAATATGACGCCCTGGTGGACAGATTGCTGAAAATAAGGATCGTTTGGAGCCTTTACCGTTTTGCGGTTAAAACATCCAATGGTTTTTTTACCGGTTTGGGACCCTTTTTGGTGTTTCTTCTGGGTGGTTATTTGACTATCAAAGGCCAACTGGAGCTGGGTGCTCTAGTTGCATTTTTGTCGGCCCAGGAAAGACTGTTTGACCCCTGGAAAGATCTGATTGAATTTTATCAAGTCTACCAGGACGGCCGTATTAATTATGATAAAACCATGCGATATTTCGATGTTGAACCGGAGCATGAGATTGAGCCCAAAGACAGGGCGCCTTTGCAACTCGCAGGCAGCGTGGAGGTAAATGATTTGTCCTTTACCACCGACACGGGTATACACCTGCTGGATGGCATCAATTTGTCCTTAAAGCCAGGTGAACATCTGGCCCTGGTGGGTTTTTCCGGCAGCGGCAAAAGTACATTGGCATTGTGCATCGGTCAACTGTATAAATACACTGGCGGTAGTATCATGATCGGCGATCATGAAATTTCCGGACTAACCAAAAAAGATATGATAAACAACATCGGCTTCGTCGCCCAGAACCCTTTTATTTTCGATGGAACCATCGAGGAAAATATACTCTATTCCACCAAGGCCCAAATCGACGATAACGGCCTGGGAAAAAATGGCGATATGCCCACCCTTGATGACATAATTGCAGTTCTTCACCAGACCGGTATTTTTGCAGACGTTTTGCGATTCGGTCTGAACGCGATACTAACCCAAGGCAAAAGTGAAGATCTGGTTAATATGATAATTCGGGTCCGCAAGAACTTCCAACAGGATTTCGGCGAGGAACTGGCTGATTATGTTGAATTTTTTGATGAAAATCAATATCTGTACTACTCCAGCGTCTCTGAAAATCTGATATTCGGCACCGCCAACAAAGCGGAATTTACCGATGTAAATTTATGCCATAATGAATATTTTCTCAATTTTCTAAAAACAGCGGATCTAACCAGGCCACTGTTGAGCCTGGGAGCCAATCTGTGTCGGCAAACAGTCGACATTTTGGGAAATTTGCCGCCCGACACGGTGTTTTTTGAACAAAGCCCCATTAACGCGGAGGAGTTGGAAGATTTTAAGATCCTGGTGGAGCAGCTCAAAAAAAAGAAATTGCATGAGTTGGCCAAAGAAGATCACCATAAGCTGCTGGAGCTGGCTTTACGTTTCACGCCGGGCATTCACAAAATGGCGGTCCTGCCGGAAATGCTGGAAACATTGATCCTTGAGGGTCGCGCCCTGTTCCGTGAAAAAATCACCACGGATGATCCGGATGCGATTACCTTTGTTGAAATGTCGCAATACATTTATTCCCAAACCATTTTGAACAATATCTTTTTCGGCAAGACCAAAACTGCCAACCCCCAGGCCCAGGAAAGGATCAACCAGAGCATCATTCAACTGCTGATCGAAGAAGATCTTCTTGAAACCATCATAGAAATCGGAATGCATTACCAGGTTGGCACCAAAGGAGATAAACTGTCGGGCGGGCAGCAACAAAAACTGGCCATTGCCCGGATATTCCTCAAATCACCGAATATATTGATAATGGATGAAGCGACCTCGGCCTTGGACAACAAGTCCCAAACCCGTATTCAGAACTTACTGGAAACCCGCTGGAAAAAGAAAAACACAGTGATATCAGTCGTACACCGGTTAGACACCATTAAAAATTACGATAAGGTGGCGGTCATGAAAGCCGGAAAAATTCTTGAAACGGGTACATATGATGAATTGATGGCCCGGAAAGGAATGTTGTATGAGCTCGTTGGAAAAAAATAACGTGGCGCCTTCAAGTGAATTTCAGGAGAATTTGGAGATTTTAAGGCAAACCTATTTTTTCTCAGGACTACCCCTTGAAACCCTTAAAATTTTCGCGTATCTTTGTACAAGAGAAAAGTTCAAACAAGGTGAGCATATTTTCCGCCAGGACGAAGATGACGGTCAGGCATTTTACATCCTCGAAGGCCAGGCCAAGTTGATACGCATTGACAACGGGAATACGACTGAGATTCGAGACTATGTAGCCGGGGAATTTTTAGGCGGCCTGACATTATTGGGAGAGACTCGCCGTTTATTTTCTCTTAAATCGGTGATAGACACAACCTGTCTGGTATTAAATCGGGGTAAGTTCCTAAAGACAATGGAACAATTTCCGAATTTACTAGCCAGGATTTGCAATGCGGTGGCCCAAAACATTGATACCTGGGAAGATCGATTTCTTGCTGACCGCGGAGACCAGTGCGGCGCGTGCATGAGCAGGTTGGGGGTTACGCTGATTTAGGTCGAAGTACAAAGGTGACCATTTATGGTTCGAAAAGAATATTCATTTCAACTCAAAAGTAATTTGTCCGAATTGGATAAATTGTGCAGACACCTGGAGACGTTCGGCAAAAAAACCGGGCTTTCAAAAAAATTGGTATTCGAAGTCAACCTGGTTCTGGATGAGCTCTTTACCAATATCATCTCTTATGGATTTGATGATGACTGTGAACATACAATCAAAGTGACGATGACACCGGACAATGAAGGGCTTTGCCTGTGCATTGAAGATGACGGTAAGCCGTTCAATCCTGTCGAATTTGAAACCCCCGATTTGTCCTGCTCTATTGAGGAATGTAAAATCGGCGGACTGGGGATTCACATTATCAGAAAATTGATGGATGATATTTGTTACGAAAGATGCGAAAATAAAAACGTTTTAAAATTGAAAAAACGCCCCGTCAAAACAAAGTGTTAAAATATGAATGAATTGCATTAATTGATTCTGGAAATATACACCAACTGGGAGGATGGTAAATGGAAATTATTGAGGAAAAACAGGGTGGCATAAATATCTTTAAACTCAACGGTCGCCTGGATTCAAATACGTCACAGGGTTTCGAACAAAAGCTTTTTCAAGCAATCTCAGATGGATCAAAAACAATGGTCGTTGATTTCAAGGATCTAGACTATATCTCAAGTGCCGGATTACGCGTAATTCTAAAAGCCACCAAAGCCATCAAACGCGAAGACGGCCGAATCATGCTTTGTTCAATGCAGGACTATGTCAAGGAAGTCTTCGAGATTGCCGGGTTTGACTCATTTCTGCCGATCGTTGCCAATATGGACGAAGCGATCAAATCGTTTTAGGCCCTTACCTGCGAATATTGTGCCTTTTTAGCGCATAACATTGTCGCCACCAAGACATCAAGACACAAAAAAATAATACTCGTCAAAGGTCCCCCCTTGTGTCTTAGTGCCTTGGTGGCATTTTTATTTCTGGCCTCGAATTCCGAATTAGGCGGGCGACCAATTTCAACCCAGACCGAGGAGACCGCGCTGACCGAGCTGGCGAAGGAAAGTGGTTACGGAAACTTCGGCCTCCCTGTTTCCAAGACAATGGGCTTTGGCGAATATTTGAATAATTGTGCGTACGGAACGCTTGCCATCCACCAAATCCCAAACAGATGTTCCCAGTGCATCCAACTGTAGCTTTTTCGTTTGTTTAGCTTGACCACCGCCCAGACGTCCGGCCAAAGCGGCCATCCAGGGCCTAACGATCAGTGGGTATTCAATGACGACTTCGCCGGAATCCAGTCGAATCTCTGAAATTTGGCGGCTTCGTACAGGGGTATACTCAAGGGCCTCGCGGCGAGATAACGAATTTCCTTTCGTCTTTTTTCTAAACACTTTCATAATCTGAAAAGACCTGATCCAGCAATTGAGCATCAAGGGGGTACTTGGATTCGGACCGGATACCGAGTATCCTGTTTTTTTCTGTTACATGCCAAATGCGATACCAGAAAAATGAGGGATTTGGCTTTAGCCGGCTCATCCTGCGCTGCCATTCGCTTGCCGGTGATACACACCAGTCCAGAGCATCGTAGCCGTCGATAACCTGAGGACTCGGTTGGCCGGCGGAGAATTCAGGAACTTTTTTGGCGAATGCGACCAGATCTCCCTGGTTTAAAAGAGCAGCCGCCGGTGCCCAGCGATGAAGATAGGTGAATTGTTTACCATGGGCGAATCCGAGGTCGAATTTGCCGGCATCAAAGCGAAATTTTGTTAGCTTAAGGATCTCCGGAAGGGTTGCGTGGATGTCAAAAACGGACCACTGCACCAGGCCGTCTTGTCGGTGGTCGCGGAATGAATTGAGGACCGATACCACTGTTTTTTCCTGGTCGGAGGAACCATAACGGAAAAATTGGATGAGTGCAGCGCTACGACAAACCGGACAAAATAAGATAGCTCCTCTGCCGATCGCAGCTTCCCCCTGCCATAGAAAACCGCTGATCTCAAAACCCGACAGGGCGGTTTGCCAGTGCGGCGGCAGGAACCATTCGGCGATACCTCCCTTTACACTTCTAGAATGAAAAGCTGCGAGGCGTTTAAGATGCGCCTTGTGGGAGAAACTTCCCTTAACCGGCCCCCATTTCACCTCCATGACCGGTACCATCTCATTTTCAAGTATCAAGTGGCGGGTTCCGATTTGAACTATTTCCCAGTTGCCAGGTGTTTTAAATCGGACCCCGTTCCATGCAACTTCTTTCCAATTTTCAGTCAATTTTTTTATTACAAACCCGTAAACGCTTGTAGGATTGGGCCGTATTACCTGGAACAGAATGTAAGCGTCATGCGATGGCCTAGATGCTGACGAGGGTAAAGACCAGAGCCTGTTTCAATTGAAAATGTCATTAATTCAGAACAGAATTATCGCGGCATATAAAGGTCCCATCCGGTCAAGCCCGGATCGATAACTTTCCAATCCCGCTGCCGCAGTTTTTCGCGATGATCGAGAGCTTTTTCGTTATAGCAGCGTTGATCTTCTTCGATCAGATTGGTCATCGTAAGTTTTATGGCATTCCCTCTTTTTTCATCGGCATCCTGGGTGTTGTGCTGCAGGGTCAGGCTGATCCGATTGCCGTCTTTATCGGTAAAGGACCATTTCCAGGCAATCAAAATTCGAAAAGGGTCGCCACGGTATTCGTCTGGTTCACCGTATTCCTTTTTAATCCGCTTGAGAAGATTTTCAAAAAACTTTTTACTCGAATCTTTGTACTTCAGTTTAATCCTGACAATATGCCCCGGCGCCGTGCAGGAGGCATAGGCAATCAAACCGCTTTTGATACCTTTGATGGGTCTTATCTCAACCTCTTCAATATTTTCCATATGCCGGATCGGCAGGGCGGTATCCATGATGATGTAATCCCCGAAGTCAGCGATATCCCTATTTAACACGAATACACTGATCTGATGAGGAGCTTCGCCCGCCAGACAAATACCGGGGACCCCAAAAAATACCAGAATTGTGATAAATATGAGTCGTTTTTTCATATGCATACCCCATTAAGTATTGAAAATATTCCTCAATTCGTCATTCGTCAATCAACAATTTTCAATATGCCAGTCGGCCCAGGGATTTGAGAATTAGGGTGACGCCCATAGCAAACATGCCGGTAAGTCCCATACCGCAGGAAAATCCTGCCAGAAGCACCGGAGCATATTGTCGCCACATGGCACCATAGCGTTTCATAAAGAAGAAACGCCCCAGCAACGCCCCCACGACTTCCAGAATCAGCCCATGGGGTGTGCTTTGACCCAGACCGCGCACCATGCCATACACCAGCATAATTGGCAGACCGAACAAGGTTAAAATACCATAGGTAACCACCCCCAGACCGATGCCTGCCAACACATAAACTCCGCTAAGAGCCTGATAAAATAATGAATTTCCTTCTAGAGTGGAAGTTTGCATTAACAAGGTATTCAGAGCCTGCAAATGCCATAATTCCTGAGCATAGGGGTAGGCGCTGGAAGGGATCGGCGCTAGCCGCCAGATAAACTGGGAAAACAACAGGCTGGCAACCATCACGATAGGAAATACCACGATTTCAGATTTGATGATACCACGGATGCTGGTGCCGGTCAGCTCGATTTCCCGGAATTTTACCGTGGCTTCGCCATAATTATGTATCGGAATGGGGGCATACCAAATCTCGATACCCTGATAACCGAAATACTTGGCGCCGGCAATAAAGCTGGCTTCCCGAACTAGGGGTAAGCTCACGAACTGTCCGGCAATACCCTCCATACGTGCGGTGATATATGAAACTAACGGGGTATAGATAAATCCGTAGGCTAGGAAAAACATCACCGGGAAATTAGGAACCAGCCACACACAAAGCAGCACGTAGGAAGTCGTGGAAAAAACATAAATGCCAACAGCAATCCAGAAATTAAAATCCCCCCTGCCCGGCGGCGGCCGGAACAGATCTTTCAGGCTGCCTCTCTGACCGGCGCTGCTTTTGCCGAAGGATCGGATGACATGCCAGATGCCAATCAAGGCAATTGCTAGGCCCAGGCCGATACCGAAACTCAAATAAAAATCAAAATTGTTGGCAAAAATGGTATCAACCGTCTTCATACCCGGATGCCAACGGTTGAGAATGCCGTGATGATATAAGACAGGATTGGCAATGATGGTGATGATAAGGCCAACGAGGCCGCCCATGACCGCCCAAAACGGCAGGACCATCCCTATGAAAAGCAGGCCAAGGTCAAATTGGATCCCGGTAGCCACCGCCGGCAAAATTTCTTCCGTATGGCCGGTAAGCTCAACCCAAGGAATGGGAATAAGTCGAATGGGTTCCATAAGAAAAAGACCGGATACTGTAGGCAATAAAACATAGATGCCGCCGAATGCAAGTCCGATAACGCCGCCAATGGAAAATATGCGCCATTTCCAGCTTTTTTTCTTATCTTCCGTCGATTCGGCCAATGCCATGGTTCCCAGGGCGGCTACCGGGGCCATGGGAAAAGGAAGCTTTTCCACATCGGAAGTAATGCGGTAGAAAACATATCCCAAACCAAATTGGTCGATTCGCTGGATAATTTGAGTCCCAATCAATAAGAGAATGGGGATCAGCCAATCCCGATGGAAAAATGTGCGTTCCACCAGGGAAGATGAATCCGGTCCTGGCGCTACCCAGTCGGGAATAAACTCTACCAGCCCCAACATTCTGGCAGCATCTGATTGAACGAGATATTGGCTCCATAAAAGTCCCTGAAACGGTGTCGCCAGGGCTGCTCCGGCCATATAGTAAAGTAAAAATATTTCCTGCTGCTTTAACTCACTGTAAGAGCGCTTGGCAAGTTCGGCAAACAGGATGATGGTTACCCATCGGGCAGCGGGCCCGATACCGGTACCGATGACCAATTGAAGATACATGCTGCCGGGCATCATGAGAAAGCCGATAAAGATCGCCCCCACAACAGTCTTCCAATCAAATCCCTCCTCGAAATGATCCGGGGTTTCTAGAAGATCCCTATACTCCTGGAGTTCTTTGTCTTCGTACATATCTGTTATCCAATTGCTGCCGCTCTAGTTCCCATCTGTTGTGAATATACGCATTTCAATCCTTTTCCAGAATGCATAGAGCATAGTACATGGAGCATAGAGTTTTTGAATTTATCTGTGCTTTGCGCTACCCTTTCTCCTAATAGCAAATTACGTATTCATAATCTCTATCTTCTGACATCCGTCATCTTCCCTATGCTCTGTGCACTATGCTCTATGCCAATCTGCTTTAAGCCTTTAGCTCTTGGTCCCTCAGCTTTCCAACCTCCTTGCTGCCCCACATTCCGGCTTTTTCCATTTTTCTTTACTCTAAGGCCTGCCACCTGCTCTGTGTGCCCTGCCCGTTGCTCTCTGCCCCATGCCCTTTGCTCTCTGCCAGCTAGTCCGGTAGCACCAGATAACTCGAGTAACTAAATAATCCATATATCGCCCAGGAGCCGGCCATAAAAAAATCACCGATAATCAATCCAATAAAAAAATTCCGCATTTTTTTAAACAACACGACCCCCCCATAACGCATGCAAAGGGCATTGCAGGCCCACCCGACTAGAAAACTAAACCACAAATACCACATCGCTGAACTGTAGGCGGTGAGGTAGCCAATGGGATGAATCGGCCACCAGTAAAAGCGGTGATAGCAGATCACCAGAACCAGCATTACCAACGCTCCGACAAAGGTGAATATCATCACCCATTTATCGGGGGACTGCGGTGATTCGATCAGACTGTAGATGTTATCATAAACCGCAACCGTTGTCCGAGTAGCCCAGTCAAACTGGAGTTCCCGGACACCAAATTTGTAGCAAAGCGCCAGCATGGCGAAAAAAGACAGGCCAACGCCCATTACCAAAACAATACAAATGGTCAGGAAGATCCACCGATTATTGGAAACTTTTTCCGAGACTTTGCGGGCATGAAGCAGCGATGGCATGAGAGATTCGCGTAAATCAACAAAAAGAACCTTCTGGACAACACCGGCCACCAATATCCCGCTATGGGTAAAAAAATTGGAGTTACAGAATGCCATCAGACCGTCAATGGGCGCTGCAGTAAGGGTAAAATAGGCGATTCCTCCCTGACAAATAACCCGGGTGGCCACCAAGGTAAATAGAAAAAAGGCTCCCACCACCAAGAAGGAAAATAAGAAAGGTATTCCGAAATAATGACACCAGATGACGATGGCAATCCCTCCGATGACAAATCCCCAGAAAGATACCCGTATGGAAAACCATTCAGTTGCTAAATTTTCTTCTTTGCGAACACCAAAACCCTTTAAAATAGTATCGAGAAAATGAAATCTCGCCAGCCAGGCAAGAAATACGAAAAACACCAGATAAGCGCCTATCATCTGGGTTTCTTCCGGTCGTGAGATAACCGGTCCGAAAGTCACCCCCAAGGCCGCGGCAGGTATGTTAATGCCCAAGACACTCAGCAATCCGATCAATAATGTGCCCGCAAGATAGAAAAACCAGAAGGAAAAGGATATCTGCTTGGATGTTAGGAATGCAAAACCGATAAATGCGGGGTATATGTATATTTTAAGCTTAATGAAGCCTGAGAAAAGCCCGACTTTGGGGAAATACTTCCCGGCTAAAATCAGGGTGGGAATCGAAGGCACCGAAGGGTTATAAAAGCTTAGTCCGTTGATCAAATGCAGACAAACGGGTATGAAAAATCCGATAACTAAAAATCGATTGGTGATAAAACGTCCGAATTCATTCCTGTCCAAGGCCTCTTGCATTAAAAGGGGGACCCGCAGCAGCGGGAAATTCATCCGTTCATTGTAAAGCGGTTGTTTGCTGAGTAAATTGATGATGCATATCATCACCAAATAGCAAAGCAGGATAAATCCCGTCCAGCCAAAAAGTGGTCCTACCCAACTATCCCAGGGTATCGATTTCAATACCTCCAGCCATCCCATCGATCTTCCGCCCGAGATCCCGTTGTAAAAATTGGTGATGGATTCTTGGCTCTGGGGATACCAGCTCTGGGGCAAAAGGGGATGAAGCACCTCCGCCCAACGATTTTCAACGGTGGCAAAATGATAGGGCGCTGTTAAATTGATAAAAAAAGTACGGGCCAAACCGGTCCAGGCAATACCGGACAGCAATATCATCAATGCCCACGATACCAGCAGCTCTTTTCCGGAAATCAGGTTGCGGCCCTTGAATATCCAACGGATGAATGCTGTGATCAGCATCATCCAAACTAGGAAATAAAAAGGTGCCAGCGGGAAATGCCCCCCGCCCAAAGGGGTTCCCTGGCGATAGGCATTGTTAAACGGTGTTATCAGGCAAATAAGCAGGGCAAAACAAGATCCGATCACGATAGCACGCAAACGGATTTTCTCAACATTGCTTTCCGATACATTTTCCAGAGGGGATGATTCCGAAATGGTGCGCTTCTGCTTTTCTGTCATACCTCAATTACCTGATCGGGACGGTTTCCTGACATTTTTTCAGCATCCAACAGCAATTTTTCATATTTTCCTTTGGTCGGGTCGTCAAACGAACGCCAAACCAGCAATTGCCTGCGTATTTCGTGCAAAAAGGTTTTATTGATCCGACGCCAGGCGTTGGCTTCACCGGATTCCCGTATCAATTGAACCCTTATTTCTAAGAATCCGGCTTCATCTTCAGCCGGCTCAAACAGAAAATCCACTGTCTGCATGATCCCAAAATCAAATGGGGCCAGCCAGACCCGTGACTTAACCTGAAGGCATTGGTCGAATTCACATTGGTCTTCAGGGCAATCGTCGACGTCCCTTGTCATCCCGGGAGGATCCTCACATACAAAGCCAAACTGGATATCGGCAGTCGAAAACATACCGTGGGAAACATCGCGGTGGCCTTCAAAATAATCGTACAGGTAGCCTCCGACGCTGCGGTGTTCTTTGTAGCTCATTAGAAAAGGTAATGTGAGTTCGAGCATATTGCCCTGGGCAGCCGGAAGCGTCCATGAACGGTTGACATCCGGAATGGCAATTTCACCGGCAACTTTGGATGGGTAAATAACAGACACTAAGACGACGATGATCACCAAAACCATGGCCAAAACGCCGGCCATCGAAGAATAATTAACGGTGATGCCCGACCACAAGGCGGTTTCAACTAGAAACTTGGCACTTGTTTGGGCCAACAAATAACCGAACACCACGCTTAGCACCGCAAATGCCATGGCCTCGGCAACAAATAAAAAAGACACATGCGAAGGTGCAAGACCCACCGAGGTATAAATCCCGATTTCCCGTTTACGTTCATATACACTGCTAATCATCGTATTTAGGACGATAAAAACAGAAATGACAAGCGGTATGATAATGTTGGGTACGCCGCTGTAGCTCATCGTATCACTGGCATGATACAGATAGATCCCGTCCGGCTCTCCGCTGAACAATGATAGGCCGAAACGGTCCACCAGGCTCTGGGCAGTTTCTTGAACGGCGGCCTGCGACGCGGATCGAACGGCAACCCCCTTTAAATGGCCACCTCCGGCCAGAAGTGTTTGATAAGGTACAATAAGGGTCAAATCACCCCCAAGGTGTTGGTAACGGCTTTGGTATTCCCGTACATCATCACCGGACCCCAAGGCTTCTTCCTCTACTTCGGTTAACTCGGATGACATTTCCCTTGGGAATATCACCGGTGTCAAAGGTTCACCGTCCAGATCGACGCGCTGCTGTAATTTGCTTCCCGAGAAAATCCCGACAACCTGAAACGGCATCCCCCAGAGGGTTACCGTATGATTTAACGGCCGGGAATAATCAATACCCAATTGGTCGGCCATCCGCTGGGGGATTAGTATGGATTGTGGTTCGTTCGCTCGCAGCCAGCGGCCCGCCAATAGAATGTCATCTAGTCCTGAGACTGACGGCTCACTGTCTGAGAGGCCCACCATTCCCTGGGCTTCAAACGCCTTGCCGTTGGCATATACGGGAATGCGAGTCGATCGTGTTCGATCCTGATCTTCCAGCCACACCCGGGGTGCGGCAATCGCTGCGCCTTCGAAAGAATTTGCGATGCGGCCAAAGGCTTCCGGCGGCAAACTTCTCCAGTTGACGTTTTTTAATAAAAATCCCTGGTAAGGGGTCTGGTCGTCAAATAAAATGCGGGCATGCCGCCGCATGGATTTGGCAGAGGTAAAGCTCATGATGGTAAAGGTTAGAATGATCAAAGTGGCACAGGTCAGGGCGGTGCGCAGACGTCGTCGTCGCAGATTGCTGACACCCAGTAGAAAGGCCGCCACAAAGGCTTTCCAGCGGCCGATCTCACCGGACTGAACCAGCTGTGCCCGGGTCTGGAGTTGGGCCATTTCTTCTTCAAAACGGAAGAATATGATCAGGGTCACAATTACCGAAAGTCCCATGATGAAAAATGCTAAAATGACGACCATAGGGCTGTAGGCCAATCGAAAAGCCGGATGGACAGCGTAGATTATGGCGATCAGCAGGATTAGGATTGAGCAAAAGGCAATAATACGCTTGTAAATGCTGGCATACGAAAACAGCAACCGCTCCAGGCAAAAGGCAAAAGGCACAAAAAGAGCGATGTAGAATAGGACACCGTAGAGGACATCTTTTTGGGTTTTTTCGACATCATCGTAAACCCGGCTAGCCAATGCCCAGGACCGCGCGGTAGCCTCATAAAATCGGCCATACTGCTGGTTGTTTAAAGCAGTTTCCGCAATTTTGAGAGACTTCTCACCTTCCTGCTGAAGGCTGCGAATACGTTCGTTGAAAATACCACGTCTCTCAAGATTGCCGATGCGCGGGGTTAAAAGCATCCACATGTCCTGGGCCACTTTAAATTCGGTCCGATGTATAATTGGCCATTTTTCAACCATATAGCCGTTGCCCTGGGGGTTGTCCTCACTGGCGTTGAGCAAAATCATTTTTTTGCGCAGTGGTGTATCGGACAAGGTCAACTTCAACGGCGTGCCGGTTTCCAGAAATACGGTCGTGATATTAGAGGCATTGCGGTAAAATGAAATCCAGGTATCCAGCCGACTGAACCAATACCGCTGGGGATCGGCCTCACGGCGACCATCGATGATGGCGCCTTTGTGAAAATTACGAAAGGTTCTCGGCTCTAAAAGGTTAAACAGGGTGGTTCCATGGCAGGCGAACATAATCAGATCGGTTTCCATATGTCGCCGGAACATCTTGGTTCGGTAAGCGGCCTTGCCGGTCTGCTTTTTGTCAATGGCCCAAATGATTTTTCCGCTTTCGTCGAATTTGTAACCCTCGAAAATCACCTTGTGATAGGTATGATTTTTATCCGCCAGTCCTCGCAAGTGAAATTTACCCATATGATCCACGATGGCGTAAAATTTCGCCGGGCCCTGAAAACCTAGCAATACGGTGCCCGGAGCGGGTTTATCGGCAAACAGCTCGCCATGGCGTAAAAATTTTGTATTGCCGTTTATTTCGGCAATCCCGACCCTCGGGAATATGTTATCGTGCAGTTTGGGCGTCTCGGCCAAATGCCCTATGAGGCCGGCTACCAGCGCCGCCTGTCGTAGGGCAAACCCGTAATCAACCTTCTCCGGTGAATCAAACGGCGTTCCCCACATGGCCCGGGCGTCATGGGTCGTCGCAAATGTCAACCCATGTATGCCGGTCATGGCCATGACTTCACCACCCAGGGGGGGCTGATCCAGAAAATAACTCTGCCAGGATCTCCTTCGGCTCGGCCGCATGGTATCTTTATACAGACCTTCTTCACCGAGGTTTTTTTCTATTTTCGCCGCGCCCTGGCGTAGGACTTCATCCAAAGTGGAATATATCGCAGTTCGATTGATTCGGGGACGAAACGGGTACTGCCAACCGTAATTAAAGGCCCCGAATCCGTCACCATGACTGGAAAGATGCAAAGATACGGCTGTGATAATATCATAAACTTTAACCTTGCCGCGAAATGATCGCGCACTGTCAAGCAAATCCTTTTGGCGTTTGGCATCGGATAGAATGGCTTTTTGATCATCGATCGTTTTTGGCAGCAACAGTGCCAGCGCTTGACCCTCGTTCGGCAATAAATCAGTGTAGGTGTTTTTCCAGAGCAGCCGCCGCAACAACTGCCTCTCATCGGCTAATTTTTTAATGATATCTTGATTTTCAGTCGTGCTTTCTTGCAGCCGCAATCGCATCAGGCGACGGGATATCAGGTCGGATTCCGTTTTGATTCGTTCTTCGAGGGCATCCTTGACCAGAGCCTGAATTTCTTCTTTCTCTTCGGATTCAATGCCGGGAGTATGAAATGAGGTCTGCTCGAGGGCGTTAATGGTGTTGCGGGTCTTTTTAATCAGGTTTTTTAAGTTCCGCAACATTTTGCGCTGAATATTCGAACGCGTTGTAAACGCCCAGACCAGATCTCTCATTCCGGCCAATGCCTGGGCATGCCCGCTGGTGGCGATTAAGATAACAGTTCGCTGTGGCGGGTTGTCCTTCAGATACTGAGCTAAAAACATGAGAGAAGCAATACCGCAGGCCTCATCAGCACCTGGCGAACTGCCTGCGACCCAGGCTGTGCTGTCATAGAAAGCTTCCACCAACACGGCTTCTTCTTTGAGTTTAGGATCAATACCGGGGACAATGGCATATACGTTTTCGGAGAGAACCTCATTCCAGTTCACATCCGATAACAGCTTAATTTGATCAACCACCCGCCCTTGGGGTATGGATTCAAAATTGGGGAAGAGCTCCTGGGCCCGGTCGATCGACATCCAGAACCGTGGAAATTGGATTGGGCTCAGTTCATACTTTTCTTCAAAGAAAATTTTAGGCGAATTTCCCCGATCTATATATATCAACGCTTTAGCACCCAGGTCGGCGGCAGACAGCCAATTTCGACCGGATTCAAATTCCATTAAAATTATTGCATTTTCAACAGCTTTGCCGTTTAATTCAGCAAGAGAGCCATTGCCCACATAAATGAGTGGACCCTTTAGACCGGGCGCCACTATTTTTTGAGGTGTAAGTGCATTGCCGTTAATCGGCTGAATGGGGACGGTAATTCCGCGATCAGGAATCGAAAGAGAACTTTTGCCATATTGCATGACCGGTGTGGCAAATTTTTGTGAGTCGACAATTTCGAACTCAAATTGCGAAAGCTTTGTTTTGATGTAGTCGGCAGCCGCCTTGTTGTCGGCCGCACCTGTGCTTCTATCGGCAAGAGATGATAAATTTTGGATGACCTCTTTGAAGGCATCACGTTCCAAATCGGAAACCGCAGCATTGGCTGTACGTACCGAAATAATGCATATCAACAATGAAATAAAAATGGACAGAAGCAGTGTGTCGCGGGTTGCGGGTTGGAGGTTTTGCGTTGCAGGCTGTGCGTTGGGCGTTGCGGGTTGCTGGATACTCGATGCTGGATGCTCGATTCTCGATGATGTCGGCAGATTACCCGATATCGGATATTTGCTCCTAGCTGCTAGGTTTTTGTAAGCGTTACCTGCTAAAGAATGCTCAAATCGGTTTGGGGTTGATCGCCTATTAGTCATAGGTTCACCAATATCTATCCTCTATGTGCTTTGTGGCTGGGGCTTAACATTTTTATTGTATCGACCCGCATCAATCATCGAGTATCAAGTTCCCAGTATCCAGCATCAAGCATCGAACATCCAGCAACCTATTCCCGCGAATCAATCTGACCGATGGAAATCGACAATTCCTCGCGGTTTTCGATTTTATCGACCCGTCCATCCCGGATCCATATCACCCGATCAGAAACATTGAGCATCTTAAAATCGTGGGTGGCTGAGATGACCGTCACACCACGTTCCTGACTTAAGCGCTTTAATAGGGCAATGATTTCCTCGCCGGTCGTCAGATCAAGGTTGCCGGTGGGCTCATCAGCTAGGATGATAGCTGGGTCATTGGCAAGCGCTCTGGCCACGGCAACCCGCTGCTGTTGCCCCCCGGATAGCTCAAATGGCTTATGGCTGAATCGATCACCAAGACCCACCAGGTCCAGTAGCTGCATTCCCTTTTCAACTGCAGCATCGTTGCTTAGGCCGGCAAATACCATCGGCAACGTTACATTTTCCAGAGCCGTCATGACCTGGATAATATTGAAGGTCTGAAAAATATATCCGATTTTGCGGCAGCGCAGCCAGGCCAGCTCATAGGCATCCAGTTGGGCGATATCGACCTCATCAATGAACACCTTGCCAGAGCTGGGTTTGTCCAATCCTCCGATCATATTGAATAAAGTGCTTTTACCGGACCCAGATGGCCCCATGATTGAAATGTAATCACCTTTGGAAATTTCAAGATCGATGCCTTTGAGGGCCTTAACATCAATTTTGCCAAGCTTAAAGGTTTTGGTCACGTTGGTAACACGAACGACATTCCCGGCTTCTGCCATGGTATCTTCCTTGCCGCTATACCCCCACTCAACGCTTGGGGCCTAGCGCCTATGTTTTTTCGATTTTATCTGAGCTTTGCCTTACCCCTTCTTCCAACTTCTCTCCGGAGCGTTGACCCTTACCCGTCAACTGAACTTTTCCGCCTTCATGGCCTCTATCCTCCGCCTCATGAACTTTGCTCTCTGCCTTCTGAACTTAGACCTCTGTCATCTGCCCTCTGTCATCCGTCTCACTGCTCCACCCGCATGGCTTCAACCGGCTGCATTCGAGCGGCAACAAGGGCCGGATAAAAAACACCGAGCAGACTAAGCAGACAGCCGACAACCATGGATATCCCGATTGATGCGGCCAGATTTGCCCATGAAACGGCGGTCAAGGCCACCGCGCCGAAGCGCAGCCATCCATTGAACAGAGAAAAGACAGCCCCGATCAGTGCCCCGATCCCGGCACCGGCCAGGCCCTGCATACCGGCTTCGAGAATAAACAGGCGCAAGATAAATCGATCCAGAGCGCCCAGGCATTTCATGGTGCCAATTTCACGAAAACGCTCCGTAACAGCCATCAGCTGGGCGTTGACAATTCCCACAACACAGACCAAAAGGGATAGGATCACAAGCCATCTTTGCTTGGGGCTGCTGCCGACGGTGGTATCTTTGGGTCCCAGGTCGTAGCCGGATCGAATCAACACCTGACGAAGCTCAGGATCCTGTTTGGCCAGCATGCCATTGGCAACATCATTGCTGACGCCGACAAAGCTCAAAAAAGAAACTGCCAGCACCAGACTCATGGTCGTAATTGCAGAGCGAAAAAATCGGACCTTGATGCTCTTTAGAGAAATTTCCACCGATTTAAGCAATGGAAGACGGACCTGTCGCTGTACATGACCGGCATCTTTTTTATATTCCGATAAAACGGGTCGGTCGTCGGTCACAATCAGATCCTCACTTCCGTAAAACTGAAATCAGCTGAATTTGGGAAAGCTGTATAATGGCCCACAATTTGGTGATAAAAGGAAAAGAGAACAATAACTGTATGTTAGAAATGCCAAGATCATTAACACATTTGGCTGAGGTTGTAAATGAGAATGGTTCCTAACTGATTATTTTTTACGGATAAGATAAATACCGTCGCGGATACTCAGCATGACTTTTTCCACCCTGTCGTCCCGGTTGACTTTTTCATTGAAAGCCGCAATGGCTTTGGCGTTTTCGTTGGAAATTTTTTTCTTGAAAATTTTATGGCGCCAAAACACGTTATCTACAAGAATAATTCCGCCCGGGAGTAAAATTCGAACGGCTTCATCAAAATAGCGGCTGTAAGACGGTTTATCGGCATCAATAAAGACAAATTCCTCGCAATTGTCAGCAATGGCTTTCAGAGTATCCAACGCCGGGCCCAGTTTTAAATGTATCTTATCCCTGTCGGGGCTCTTTTTAAAGTACCGCAAGGCGATATCGGCATAGGTCTGATTGTTTTCGCAGGTGGTCACAATCCCGTCTTCTGGCAGAGCCTCCGCCATAACCAGGGCGGAAAATCCGGTGAATGTGCCCACTTCGACGATGCGTTTGGTTTGGGAAATTTTGATAAGCATCTGCAACAGTTTGCCCTCGACCTTGCCAATACTCCAACGGGAGCGACCAGTTAGGGTTTCGGTTTCCGCTAAAAGATCGTTGAGCAGGTTTGAAAGATCGTCGGTGTGATCATCCACATAGCTCTCGATGATTTCATTCATGTCTACTTCCATGTTCGACTCCGGAATGGGTAGATTTAGGACGAGTTAAAAAATGATCAGTATATATCGCATGCACACGTCCCGTGCCTTCTCCTTTTTATTATGTAGACCTTTAGAATCTTCATTACAACCCAATATCTAAAAATTGTTACGATTTTGATTGTGGGAACGGGTTTCTACCCAAATTAGGTCGGTTTCGCATTCAGGCATATGTCGTTTCTGAATTGATTTTCATGGTGTAATGGGGTATTTTGGCCAAATGTATATCAAAAAAGACTGGCGGGTATGATTGAAGAATGGAAATTCAATATTTTTATAACCAGTCTGCCAGAGTTCAAATATCCCATCATCCTATAGGACTTACCGAGGAAGTCGTCTCAAAAAAACCCGTGGTTCCAATTGATTAAAGGGCCTTCGATACATTGAAAAAGACGTGGGTATGAAAAAAGGCAGTGGTGACTCAGCAAACAGGGCCGCCGTTTCCGCGGTGCCTGATCATGTCCAGATACAGACCATCACGGGATGCAATGCCAACTGCATATTTTGTCCCAATGGCAAAAGTCGACAGGGTGTTCCGAAAGGCCGTCGCATGGATTGGGACCTGTATCGCTCAATTGTGGATCAGTGTACAGAGCTTGGCATCCGACGCTATTCGGTGTATCTTATGAACGAACCCATGCTGGATCGAGAACTCGCCGAACGCGTCGCCTATATCAGCGACCGGATCAAAAGACCGCAATATGTCAAGGTTACCAGCCATGGTGGTCTTCTCACGGAACGCATGGCTAGAAGTCTGCTCGATTCGGGACTCGACAAACTGAAAATCTCGGTTCAAAGCCTCAATGCAGAGAGATACCGGAACATCATGGGACTTCCGCTCGCCAATACCCTGAAAAATATCAATCGTTTTTTGGCGCTCAAACAAAAGGGCGGCTACAAACTACCGCGGCTGGAGATCGTTATGGTCGATTCTATTCAGACTCACGATGAAATTCCCAGCATGCGCCGCTATTGGCACGATCGGAACATCAAATTGTACATTGAACCGGTGGAAAACCGGGCCGATCAGCAAAATATCCGGGACGTTGCGGTTGGCGAACACCGGTTGAGATCCTTTTCCTGGTGCCGGCGACTGATGGAGCAGATTTACATTCTTTATGACGGCCGCATGGTGCAGTGCTGTGCCGACTGGGAACAGCGTAGCATTATGGGAAATCTTTCCACCCAACGCCTAGCGGATATCTGGTATGGTCAACGATATACCGAATATCGCCGCCAGTTTGCCACCGGCAATGTCAAGGGGATGATCTGTGCCTGCTGCCGCAAGCAACTACTGCAAACATAATCCTGAATTCACTCAAAGGATTTGCCTTGAGGATGATTGGCCGGTAATGGAATGGCGCTTGGGATAATCGAAAATTTTCCGAACAAAGCTAAGCGGGAGTCGACTAGGAAAATTTAAAAGGGACTTCCGAAGCGGTTGGCAGCTTCGGAAGCCATGCCGTAAAGAGAAAAGGTTTAATTAGGGATCATACTTATTTGTAACGCGATCCTATATATGCATCCACGGGTTGCTTGCGGCTTATAGCGAATTTCGCCCTAAATCTTCCCTGCAGGGATACACTCTCGGGAACGCTTTCAGGCGCATTGGTCATGAGTGCCATCAGGGAACTCGCCATCAGCAGGACCGCGCATAAAATATAAGCCGCCTGGGGTGAGCCGGTCTGCGCCACGATCATCTGAGAAATCCGAGGAAAAACGAAACCACCGATGCCCCAGGCCGAAAAGACCAGCCCGTAATTGATACCGAAATTTTTCAATCCAAAGTAATCCTTAGTGGCCGAGGGAAACAGGGACAAGTTGGTTCCGTAATTAAATCCGATCAGAGTGGCCGCCACCACGAGCAGCAACGCTTGGGTCTCGCCAATGAAAAGCAGTGAAAAGATCACCACGGCCTGAAAGCTCATCATGATCAAAAGGGTCCAAGTCCGGCCGATTTTATCGGAAACAGCACCTGCCACAATCCGTCCCCCGGCGTTACCCACCGCCATCAAGGCAACGACGGTCCAGGCCAGGTCCCCCATACTCTTTTTCGCCATCCCGGCGACACCACCGATGATAATCAACGCAGCCCCGGCGCCAACGAAATACATGAACCACAATTTATAGAACGCACCGGTTTGCAGCATCTGGCCAGGAGTGAAATCGGAAATCTTTGCAGCTGTAGTTGTGCCGGAAACCGGTTTTGCAGCTTCGGGACTGTACCCCTCAGGAGGATTCACCAGGAATTTAGCCAGAAAACAGACCACACCGAGAAACGCCACGCCAAAAATAAGCATGGAGTGATTTAGACCGAATTTGGCAATGAGAAAGTTAGAGAGCGGGGCGATGTAAACCGAGGCTAGACCGAAACCGGCTACCACGATACCTGCGATCATACCGGTCTTGGAGGGAGGAAACCACTTAATCGCCGGTGGCGTGGCCGACGCGTATCCGAATCCGAGGCCAAGCCCGGTGAGGACGCCGAATCCCAGGATCCAGAAAAACAGCGAGCTGGACTGAGAGACCACGAGCAATCCCGCACCGGTGAGGACTCCACCGATGACGGCGGTGATGCGCGGACTGAGTTTATCCTGTATTCTTCCGGCAAAGACCATCGCGATGGTGAACATCAGGCAACACACGGCGAAGGGATCATTGAGCGATGCGATATCCCAATTAAATCGGCCGTCCCCGGCGAGGATGGATTCCTGAATCGCCTGTTTAAAAATACTCCAGGTATACAGAATCCCAAGGGCAAGATTGATCCCTAATCCGGCCATAGTTACACTCCAGCCTCTGTTTTTGTTTGCCTTCATGTGCGGTTCTCCCTTTTTTTAGATCTTGAAAATATAATTTTGCTTTTGATAGAGGGCCTGCGACTTCGGTCAAATCGGCGATTCCGCTCGGTTGATGATCCCGGACATCCGTTCGGTCTGATGGATGATGAGGTCTAAAAACTCCTGTCGCTTTTTTCCATTAATGTCCGGATAATCATGAAGGATTTCCGACAACGACCGCACGGAGGTGAGCGGTGTCCGCAAATCGAAAATGATATCGGTGAATTCATTGTCCGCCATATCCTGTCTCTCCCTCCCATTAATCAGCACCCGCCTTGTGGGGATGTCTCTATGAATTTGATTCATCTTTTATGCAGCTAATGCATCTTTGAAGAGAGAACATCGCAAGTAACATGCCAGGAAGGATTTTCCTAGTTAACTATCTGAAATTTAATAGTTTTTTCTATCACTACAATAAGGATGAGGATTCGGAGGTTCACAACTAAAGTTGTGAAGTTTCAGTGAAAGATCAGAAAATGGAGAAACTGAAGGAATATGTCAGCAATTACAACCAAAGTTGTGATTACAACCAGGGTTGTAAGGATTGGTTCAATTAGTTTATTTTTCGCTTTCTTTTTTCAGCCGCTTGCTGAGGGCCTGCTGGGAGATCCCCAGCATCCCTGCTGCGATGGACTGGTTCCCATTCGCTCGTTTCAGGGCTTCCCGCACGAGCATACGAGTGGCCTGTTTGATCGTGGGAAGATCTGGACCCTCAAAGACGATCGATGGTGGTGTCTTGGACGCTTGCGGTGGTTGCTGCGTCCGCCCGGCATTGTCCGGTTGACTCCTTCCGATATGCGAACGGAAAGCCTGTAAGGAAAGGACGCCTGATTTGTGTCGGCTGATTGCATCAATAATCATGGATTGCAACTCACGAATGTTCCCTGGAAAGGAATACGTCTTCAACAAGGTGATTAGTTCGGGTGTCGGTGTCGGCTTTTTCTTACCCAGGGTTTGCGCGGCCTCCTCCAGAAAATGCGTCACCAAAAGCGGAATGTCGTCCAGGCGCTCGCGCAAGGGAGGGACGTAGATGCGGTGGGTGCGAAGCCGATAGTTGAGGTCTTTGCGGAATTCGCCGGTTTCAAGGAGCCGGGAAAGATTCCGGTTAGTAGCGGCCACAATGCGAGCATCCGATTTTCGCGGCTTATCCCGACCCAGCGGAAAATATTCCCCCTCCTGGAGGAGCCGGAGCAGCTTCACCTGCGAGGCATGATTCAGGTCCCCAATTTCGTCTAGAAAAAGCGTGCCGGCGGCCGCCTGCTCGATCAGCCCGTTTCGGGCTCGGTCAGCGCCGGTGTAAGCTCCCTTCACGTGCCCAAAAAGGGTGTCGGAAAATACGTTATCATCAAGACCGGCAGCGTTCACAGCCACGAAACTACCAACAAGACCGCTCAGATTGTGGATGGTCCGAGCGATGAGCTCTTTGCCAACACCGGTTTCGCCCCGGATCAATACCGGCTGGGACGTTCGGGAGATGGACTCGATATACTGAAAGATCAGAAGCATTTTTTTGTTATTGGTGACGATTTCTTCGAAGGCTTCGGGTTTCTCCAGGGTATCGGCCAGGATATGTTGTTTTAGAGCGAGATTCTCCCGTTTCAGTTCCTGGAAGGAGATAGCGCGGTTCACGGCGGTTAGGAGCCGCTCTTCCTCGACCGGTTTGACCACATAGTCAAAGGCCCCCGCCTTGACGCACCGCACTGCGGTTTCCACATCCACTGTTCCGGTAACTATGATGACCGGAGTATCCGGATGGTCCCGGTTTACCGTGTCCAGCAGCCGCTCCCCATGCACGTGGGGCATGTTCAGATCCAGCAGCATCACCTCGATGCTTTGTTCGGAAAGAATCCCAAGTACCCGCCGGCTGTCTCCGCAGGCAATAATGTTATTTATTCCCGCCATGCGCAGGGTGGTGTCGATGGCCAATAAAATTGGTTCCTCGTCGTCCACAATCATTATGGGGTGTCGCGGATGCAAGGTATTCGTGGTCGTTTCCGTGTCGCTCATTGGCCCTCCCCTGCTATCTCCCTTTTTTTGGCGGGCACCGGAAAATAGACTCGCACGGTTGTTCCCCTTCCCTGTTCGGAGGTAAACGTTATCTTGCCTTCATGGTCGCGGACGATCCGGTCCGAGATCGCCAGACCCAGCCCCGTGCCTCCGGCGTCCCGTTTTGTCGTGAAAAAGGGGTCCCTGATCTGCTGCATCACTTCCGGGGGTATACCGATCCCTTCATCCTGGACCTCTACGAACACGCCGGCTTTATCCGGATCTCGTCCGGTACGGACCCGGACAGCCCCTTTGCTATCCGAAAGCGCCTGGCAGGCGTTCATCACCAGGTTGATGACCACTTGCTCGATCCGCTGGGCGTTCCCTTTGAAGACCGGCGGGTTCGACGTGTAATCCACCGAAAAATCGTTGGTGGATTTCTTGATCAAGTTGGATACCAGTCCGATTGCTTTCAGAACAACTTCGTTGACGTCGATGTCGTCCGACCGCTCGGAAGGGGTCTCCCGAGCGAAATCCCTTAGATCGGTGACGATGTCACGGACCCGCCGTGTGCCATCCTCGATGTGAGACAGAAGCAACGGCATCCGTTCTCGGATTTCTTTATAGGTCATACCGCCCACTCGGAAATCCCCCTCGTTTTGCCAGTGCTCATCTATGATTGGTGAAACACCGTCCCACACCTTCCGAAGGGTTTGGGTATTCAGCAGCGCAGAGGTGACGGGATTGTTGATCTCATGCGCAACCCCGGAAACCAAGGTACCCAGAGAAACCATCTTCGCGGCCCTAAACAATTGTTCCTGCCGTAGCTTGGCCTTTTCCTCAGCCTGATTTTTCTCCTGTTCGACGATCACGCTGCGACGGACGATATATACGGACAGTACTACGATAACGAAAAGGATCCCCAGGCAGATCAGGGTCAGCTTCTGGGTTATGGAAGCGATTTCGACCCGGACATCCTCCACGTACACGCCGGTCCCGACTATCCAACCCCAGGGCTCAAATCCCTTCACGTAAGAAATCTTGGGAACAATGCGGGCGGGGTCATCCTTCCATTGCCATTCATAGTCCACGTACCCCGCGCTATTGGCTTTGACAACCTTGACGAATTCCACGAACAGACGCTTGCCGTTCGGATCGGTGAAGCCGGATATGTCTTTTCCCTCCAGGTCTGGTCGGTAGGGATGCATAATGATACGGGGCTGCATGTCGTTGATCCAGAAATAGTCCTTCAGCTCTGGACCGTACCGCAGGCGCCGAAGATTCTCGATGGCCGATGCTTGGGCCTTTTCGCGGCTGAGCAAGCCATCTCTTTCTTCTTGGGCGTGAGCGGCAAGGATGCTCCAAGAGGATTCAGTGAGTTCGCGGATCATCTCGCGTTTTCCATCCATCAGTTTTTTCTCTATAAGGGGAAGCAGCAACAAAAAAATTGTCATGCTGAACAGGATAACTGTGAGCGACACCGGAAGGATAATTCTCACTGGTATTTCACTCGGAAGCCGACCTTTGAGTCTCTGACGCTTACTTCTTTTCATACCGGAATTTTCTTATCACATCCGATTCCAATACGCAAAAATGAAACGTCACCATTTAACGGATGATCGATATCTACCGGCGGGCCAAGGCATACTGGTCCTCGGTTTTGATTTGCTCCAGATTGTCAAGAACTGCATTCGCCAGCGCCTTTTCAAATAATGGCGTTAATTTCGTAATATGAAACAAATGCTGGTATAAAATCATAGGATTTTTTCAAGGTTAGGTGTATTGTAACTGTATCTTGTTTCACCAAAATGTGCTATCCAGGGTACATTCATTAAAAACCCCAAGGCCCATTTTTCGAACAGCTTGCTGTCAGGTCTGGTTTCAGGTTTCGGCACCTCACACTCCTATCTGCCCGCCGTTGTCCGAAGGATGCAGGAGGCACGTCCGAAACCTCCCACCTATAACTTGCGCCCTTGGATACTCAGAGCTATCGCTGCCTCAAAAGGGCCGGTTTTTCTCGAGTGTAATACATCAGAAAGCTTAATGTTTTTGATGACAATCCTATAGAAGTAAGACAGCGGATTTTAGTGGTCCAATGGTCTTTCTGGCAAAAAATCGAAAAAAGTATGATGTTATGTTAATTCTTAGCGATGTTGAAAACCGAATCATAGACGGCGAAGCGGGCAAACTGAAACAGGTAGCCATGCAGAATATCGTTCGCTACGCCGAAATTCTGGGGGCAGAATCATTGTGTGAAGTCACCAAGGCCACCGTTTTTTGTGGTGCCCATCATTATTTGGAAACCTGTAAGTCCGAAAATTTCGATGTGGTGTTTTCCAAAATGAATATGGCATCGGATGAGGTGTTGATTTTCGACACCACCTACGACAATTGCTATGTCCAATCCGATGTGAGCCCCTGCGATCATCATGCATATAGTCCGTTTGGGCAGACTGAATCATTTTTTAGTAAAAACCGGCATTATCTCGAGCGGGCCAGAAAAGCCGGCGTCAATATTGTTGGATCCTGCGCGCCCTATCTGACGGGGTGGCTGCCCATCCGCGGTGAACATTTTGTCACCACAGAATCAGGGGTTACGGTCATCTGCAATTCCATCTGGGGTTCTATGGGAAATGCCGATGGCATCGAAGCCGCCTTCTGGTCAGCTATATCCGGACGAACCCCCAGATGGGGCAATCACATCCTCGAAAACAGAGCCGGTACGCATCTCTTCCAGGTGGAAACACCATTAAAAAATATGTTGGCGTGGGATCTTTTGGGCAAGGCCATCGGTGGCAAACTGGCCAGCGGTGCCATTCCGGTGGTGTCCGGTAAGTTTTTCGAGGTCACATTCAATAAATTGCGGCAAATGCTGACGGCGCTGGCCATTTCCAGCAACTGTGAAATGTGTCACATCGTTGGCTACACACCGGAAGCCAAATCAATCGACGACGCCTTTCAAGGGAAACGGCGGGCTGACGGCTGTCTCATAGACGATCAATGCATCCGGAAAGCCTATGACGTAGTTTGCGACCCTGGAGAGGGGCATGTCGATTTTGTGAGCTTGGGCTGTCCGCATTATGATATTGACCAGATAAAAAAGACGGCCGACTATCTAAAGGGCAAAACCATACACCCGGACGTCAAATTCACCATCTGGACGGTATACCCGATCAAGGCCATCGCCGATGAAAACGGCTACACGCAGATCGTGGAAGATGCCGGAGGGTCTATCTATACCGGAACCTGCCCAGCATCCATTGGCGATAATTTTTTAAACCAATATGAGGCCTTTGTCTTTGACAGTCTCAAACAGGCTGAATGTATCAAATCAGCCGGCGCTAAAAATGTGTATTACGGTGATGCCCTTCGCTGTATCGACGCCGCGGTCAGCGGCAAATGGGAGAACCAATATAGATGGAAAAACTCATCATCAAGGGCCGTGGTGTGATTGCCGGCATCGTAGAGGGAGAAGCGCTGGTGTGCCCCCAAAGCATTACCGGCTGGGCCGGGATAGATCCGCAAACTGGTATCATCAAAGAGCACAGCAACATCAACCGGGGCAAATCCATCAGGGGGAAAATCTTGGTGTTGCCCGGCAGCAAAGGCTCCAACGGCTGGTCATGCTATTTCGGAGCGGCGCGCGTGGCCGGCACAGCGCCTTTAGGGTGGATGTTTACCAGAATCGATTCCAGCGCCGGTGTTGCCAGTGCTGTGATGAAAATTCCAACCATCGTGGATTTTGAAGAAGGCCAGGACCCTTGCAAACTTATTAACAGCGGAGATTGGATCAGGATGAATGGGGAGTCCGGCCGAGTCGAGATCAGCCGCATTGGCCGCGACAAGCGCGATGAAGATACAACAAAAATTGGTCCTTAAATTTCACCCCTTTTACATACCATTAAATCGGCAACCAATTGTTTGGTGGTTTGAACTATCTTTTTAAATCAATCGGCATCGAACATCAGGTTGTCCGGCAGAAAATGCCCGAAGGCCAGGTCCAGTTCCTTTACCAGGGACTCGTCGACCGCCGGTGGCACATAGGCGTCGATTGCTTTATCAACCTTATCAGCGACAGCGGTCATAAATTCATAATGGGCATTCTGGCTCCAGGATTCGGCGGTCTTTCTTTCGAAAAGCTTGGGAGCATAATGTTCTTTGCGACAATGGTCTAATGTGTGAGCCGAAGTGACATAATTACCATCGAAAGACATTTCGGCGATGTTATCCACGGCTGTCGATTCTTTCGAGAGTTCGATGTTACGGTAAAATGAGCGCACGTAATTCACCAACTCGGCATCCAGCAAAATTTTAATCAAAGAAGCCCCCATATAGCCGCCCATAATGCCCATGCCGATGACAAGGTTGGATCTGCAGGCGATGGCGTTTTGCGCCTGGAGTAAGGCCTCGGCCCCAGCCTGGAAACCCTCGAATGCAGAGTCGGTAATACCGATGCCACCACGGCTGAGCAGGCCGTAATGTTTGGCCAATTTCCCCGCGATTTGCTCGATCAGTCTACTTTCCGGTGAGCCAAAGCTGCCGCCCATACTGCGCATATCCGAACCACTGCCCATATTTCCATACAGCACCGGGCAGCCCGGATTGATCAACTGAGAGAGTACCAGGGGTGCCAATACCTCGCAATTCTGTTGTATGACAACTCCCATCAAAGTACAGGGCGCGGTGGAGCCGGCCAGGGGCATGGGCGTAATTTGGGTGGCCAGACCGATTTTGGCAAAGTCAACCAGGAGACGGCAAGCTGATTCCACTAGTGTCAAAGGAGACAGGACATTTACCGTCGCCTGACCGTAGGAATACCCCTTGCGGGACATCTCGATCGCATCTTTGATTTCAAGGCCCCCAAAAGCCAGCAGTATCAGCTCCAACTCCCTGGGACCGGCGACAAGATCCGGCTTTGTCTGATATTTGAGCATCGCCCATGTTGTTGCCATGAGAAGATGTTCGTTGGCAATATCATTGGGGAAAACCAGGGGCTGCCAGTGCTGAACTTCCGGCAGTTGTTGAGCCAGTTTGCTTGCTTGTATCAGGTCGGCCATGGTGGACTTTCGGTGGCCGCCGTAACGGTCCAACATGTAAATCGCGCCACGACCCAAACCAAAGGCGACCGTATCGAGATCCAGCTTCAGATTATGCTGTGGATCGCGTGCCAGAATAGTCACTTCCGAAGGTACCGACGTTAGGGCTCTCTCAACCTG
>JAAUYD010201217.1_pt1 | contig 28071 bp, 23 predicted proteins | sample 7278101 | NCBI WGS metagenome assembly JAAUYD01 (sample SAMN14350128, study PRJNA611818) | marine sediment metagenome | isolation source: surface marine sediment (0.6m) | place: French Polynesia: Moorea | collected 2018-08
GCAAGGATGGCGTCGACCTGCGCGTCGCCGCCGTCGCGCGCCAGCACCCGCGCGCGCTGCAGCGCGGGAGGAACGTCGACGACTAGAACCCGGTCGACGAGCGCCTGCTGAGCGGTCTCGAACAGCAACGGGATCACGAACACGACGTAGGGCGCGTCGGCCGCCGCGGCGCGGCGCAGCATCTCGGCGCGGATGCGCGGATGCAGTATGCCCTCGAGGCGACGCCGCGCGGCCGCGTCACCGAACACGATGTCGCGCAGCCGCGCGCGGTCGAGGCGACCGTCGGCGTCGAGCACGCCGGCGCCGAACGCCGCGACGATCTCGTCGAGCGCCGCCTGGCCGGGCTCGACGAGCTCGCGGCTCAGCAGGTCGGTGTCGATCACGGCGGCACCGAGGCGCGCGAAATGCTCGCTGGCTGTCGACTTGCCGCTGCCGATCCCGCCAGTCAGGCCGATTTTCAGCAAGGTCGCCGGTTCCTCAACGGTCGGGTAACGGTGCACCGGCGAGTCCTCGCGGATGCACGGTGCGCAGGCATGGTAGAACCACGCCGCGACCCGGTCCACCCGCGGCGCACATGCCGCGCGGCAGGCGGTCGTTCGAGGCCGGTCAGCCGAGACCCGCGAGCTGCAGGTAGCTGCGGTTAATCTGTTCCCCCCACAGCAGCGCGACGAAGCCGGCGGCGGCGAGATACGGGCCGAAAGGTATCGGGACCTGGCGGTCGCGGCCGCGCAGCACGATTAGGCCGATGCCGACGACGGCGCCGACCAGCGACGACATTAGGATCACCAGCGGCAGCAGCTGCCAGCCGAGGAACGCGCCAAACACCGCGAGCAGCTTGAAGTCACCGTAGCCCATGCCTTCGCGCCCCGTCAGCAGGCGGAACAGCTGGAACACCAACCACAGGCTCAGGTAGCCGGCCGCGGCGCCGATCACCGCGGAGGTCAGGTCCGTGAACGTGCCATTGATATTGACCATCAGGCCGACCCAGACCATCGGCAGGGTCAGCTGGTCGGGCAGCAACTGCTCGTCGATGTCGATCACGGTCAGCGCGATCAAGGCCCAGACCAGCAGCAGCGCCGCGACCCCCGCGAGCGTGATGCCGAATTGCCAGATCACAAGCACGCTGAGCGCGCCGGTGACCGCCTCGACGATCGGGTAGCGGATGCTGATCGGGTTCTTGCAGTTGCTGCAGCGACCGCGCAACAGCAGCCAGCTGAGCACCGGGACATTCTCCCAGGCGCGGATCGCGTGGCCGCAGTTCGGGCAGGTCGACGGCGGTGATATCAGGTAGTCGAGCCCAAACAGGCGATTCGGCACGGGTTCGATGGCCTCGTCGCGCAGATCGGCGCACGACTCGGCCAGCTCGGCGTGCATGCGACGCGGCAGGCGCAGGATTACGACATTGAGAAAGCTGCCGACGACCAGGCCGAGCAGCAGCGCCGCGAACGGTGCCAGCGCGGTGACCGTCGGGTCGGCGATGGCCATGCTCAGTGTCCGGAGACGACGGAACCCAGCTGGAAGATCGGCAGGTACAGGGCGACGACGAGGCCGCCGATGACGGTGCCGAGGACGACCATGATCAGCGGCTCGAGCAGGCTGCTCAACGCGTCGACGGAGTTGTCGACCTCCTCTTCGTAGAAGTCGGCGACCTTGGCCAGCATGTCGTCGAGGGCGCCCGATTCCTCGCCGATCGTTACCATCTGGATCACCATGTGCGGGAACAGGCCCTGCTGGCGCATCGCCAGCTGCAGCGACTGGCCGGTCGCGACGTCGTCGCGCATCGTCAGCACGGCCTTCTCGTAGACCGCGCTGCCGGTGGCGCCGGCGACCGACTGCATCGCCTCGACCAGCGGCACGCCGGCGGCAAACATGGTGGCCGTGGTCCGGCAGAAGCGCGCCAGTGCGGCCTTGTGCATGATCGCCCCGATCACCGGGATCTTGAGCAGCAGGCGGTCGAGGGTCTCGCGGAACTTCGGCGAGCGTTTCCAGATATTCGACGCTATGACCACGGTCGCGACGAGACCAATCAGAATCGCCCACCACCATGCCGCAACGAAGTCGGAGATCTTGATCACGAACAGCGTGAAGGTCGGCAGGTCGGCGCCGAAGCTGCTGAACAGGTCTTTGAACTGCGGGATGACAAAGATCATGATGATTGCGGTGATCAGCACCGCGACCGTGATGACCGCGGTCGGGTAGAACAGCGCTTTCTTGATCTTGGCCTTCAGCGACTCGGTCTTTTCCTTGTAGGTCGCGATTTTGTCGAGCAGGGTCTCGAGCACACCGGCCTGCTCGCCGGCCTCGACGAGGTTGCAGAACAGGTCGTCGAAATACAGTGGGTGTTTGCGCAGCGATGCGGTCAGCGACGTGCCGCCTTCGACGTCGGCCTTGATCGCGAGGATCATTTCCTGCATCGCCGGGTTGTTGTGGCCGCGGCCGACAATGTCGAACGCCTGCACCATCGGCACGCCGGCCGCCATCATCGTCGCCAGCTGGCGCGAGAATACTGCGATGTCCTTGCTGGTGATCTTCTTCTTGCGGTTGGTGAAGATCGACTGGCTCTTCTTCTTCAGCTTGAGGGGCGTGATGCCCTGGCGGCGCAGGTCGGCGCGCGCCAGTGCGACCGTCGCGGCACGGGTCTCGCCTTTCACCCGGTTGCCCTTGCGGTCGGTGCCCTCCCAGGTAAAGACCAGCGCCTTGTCCGGTTTCGGAGCCGTACCTGCGGTTGCTGCCTTGGTAGCCATAGTGAGCCCTGCTTAATCCTTGGTGACGCGGTTGATTTCTTCGAGACTTGTGACGCCGGCCCTGACCTTGGCGAGGCCCGAGGCGCGCAGCTCCTGCAGGCCTTCGCTGAGCGCGAGGTCGCGGATCTGGATCGCGTTGCCGCCCTCCATGATCAGCTTGCCCATGTCCTCGGTGACCGGCATGACCTCGAACAGGCCGACGCGGCCTTTGTAGCCCTTGGTGCACTTGTCGCAGCCGACCGGCTTGTAGACCTGCAGCCCCTGGCGGATCTCCTGCTCGCTGAAGCCTTCCTCGATCAGCGCGTCGTGCGGCACGTCGTCGACGACCTTGCAATGCTCGCACAGCCGGCGCGCCAGGCGCTGCGCGAGGATCAGGTTGACCGACGACGCGATGTTGAACGGCGGTATCCCCATGTTGGCCAGGCGGGTCAGCGTCTGCGGGGCGTCGTTGGTGTGCAACGTCGACAACACGAGGTGGCCGGTCTGCGCGGCCTTGACCGCGATCTCGGCGGTCTCGAGGTCACGGATCTCGCCGACCATGACGATGTCCGGGTCCTGGCGCAGAAACGCGCGCAGCGCCTCGGCGAACGTCAGCCCGGTCTTCGGATTGACGTTGACCTGGTTGATGCCGGCGACCTGGATCTCGACCGGGTCCTCGGCCGTCGAGATATTGACCTCGGGCCGGTTCAGCATGTTGAGCGCGGTGTACAGCGTGACCGTCTTACCGCTGCCGGTCGGGCCGGTGACCAGCACCATCCCGTAAGGCTTGCTGATTGCGTCGACGAAGTTCCCTTTCTGCGCCTCGTCGAAGCCGAGCGATTCGACACCGAGCGTTGCCGCCGACGAATCGAGGATACGCAACACGATTTTTTCGCCGTACAGCGTCGGGCAGGTGTTGACACGGAAATCGATCGAGCGGTTGCGCGACAGCACCATCTTGATCCGGCCGTCCTGCGGCACGCGGCGCTCGGCGATGTTCATACGCGCCATGACCTTCAGGCGCGCGGTCAGGCGCGCGGCGATGTTGACCGGCGGCGTCGCGACCTCGTGCAGCATGCCGTCCTGGCGGTAGCGCACGCGGAAGTTCTTTTCGTAGGGCTCGAAGTGGATGTCCGACGTGCCGGAGTTGATCGCGTCGAGCAGGATTTTGTTGACGTAGCGGACGACCGGCGCATCGTCGACGTCGAGATTCGATTCCTTTTCCTTGGCCGCCTCTTCGTCACCGGTGCTGATGTCGAGGTTCTCGAGGTCCTCGTCGAGCAGGTCGGTCATCGCCGTGTCCTGCGCCTGCAAGGCGTTCTCGATCGCCGCGGCGAGCTTGTCCTCTTCGACCAGGACAGCGTCGGTGGTCAGGCCGGTATGGAACTTGATCTCGTCCAGGCCCTGGTGATTGGTCGGGTCGGACACCGCGAGGAACAGCCGGTTGCCGCGCTTGATCAACGGCAGGGCATGATGCTTGCGGACCAGTTTTTCCTCGACCAGGCTGGCCGGCATGTGCTCGGGGTCGATGACACTGAGATCGAACAGTGGCACGCCGTACTCGATCGACGCGGCGACGGCGACTTCGCTGGACTGCACCAGCCCGGCGGTCACCAGGTGAGACACCAGCGGGCGCTGCGCGTCGTTGGCCTGCTGCGTCGCGGCCGCGGCCTGCTCCTCCGACAACAGACCGTCCTGGACCAGCCGGCGTGCGAGGCCACCCAGGTGCGTGAACGGATTGGTCGTTGCCATATCGGTCGGGATCTGCGTCTGCGTTCGGAAACTACCCGGCTAAGTATATAGCCAGCGGTTCGGTTTGTTGTGCGCCAGCGGGCACAATCGGGACATGACTGGGTCATCGGCCCAGTCGTGGAAGACTTTAGATCTCGCGGGGTTGCCGGCCTACGGGCAGGCCACGACGGTGCTGCTGCCGGCGGTGTCGGCGTCACAGCAGTTCTGGTAGCGGTTGTCGCAGCGCGCCCAGACGCCATTGCCGAAGACGCCGTAGACGTCGTAGGAATTGGTCGCGGTGACAACGACGGTGTAGGTGTAGGCGGCGGGATCGCCGGCCGGCGTCCAGTCGAAGCGGCCGCCCTGCGACGAACTGATCTGTGCGATGCCGGTCAGCGTCGCGTTGGCGCCGTAGTTGCCGTTCTCGAGGCGAAAGTCCTCGAGCGCCGTGCGCATGCCGTTCAGGGTCGTACGGATGGTCGTGAAATGGCTCTCGCGGATGTAGTTGTTGTAGGCGGGTACCGCGATGGCAACGATGACCGACAGGACCGCGATCGAGATCATCAATTCGACCAGCGTAAACCCGCCACAAGCCCCAATGCTTTCGTCTCTTGCTCGTTCGGCGCGCGTCGCAGTCATTGGTCTGGGTGGCCGCGGGGTAAGGCGTGAATCGTGGTTTTCTCCGACCCAACGACATCGGCGGGATTCGCTCCCGCCGATGCCATTCGTGGTTACGTCAGAGCTGGGTCGCGTCGATGGTAATGCTCGTCGCGTTGCCGAAATCCAGGTAAGCAGGACGATGCAGCTGCACAGCGATGTTGGCGATCGTCGTACCGCTGACCTGAACACCCACCACACCATTGGTGGCGTCGCCAGTACCCGAAGCGAACGCGGGTACCGCCGCACTCGGAGCCTGTTGGTTCTCCGGGTTGGCGATGTCGATCCAGTAGTTGGCCGCGAGGCTAGTAGGCATGGTGCCACCGCGCGCGGAAACAGCAACCAGACGGGCCATCTCGGATTTGATCGAACGATAACCGTCGTCATAGTGCGCGGTCACTTTCGACATCCGCGCTTCACGGATGTAGTTGTTGTATGCCGGGATCGCGATGGCCGCGAGGATGGCGATGATCGCCACGACGATCATGAGTTCGATAAGGGTGAAGCCTGACTGCTTTTTCATCTGGGTGGTCTCCTTGGTTCACTACAGCGGTCGCGCTAGCTAACGGCTGTTCGGTTTCAAACTTTAGGGCCTCGTGGCTGCCGCCCGGCAGCCGGCCTGTGCCCACTGTGAAGCAGGTCTCATGCCAGGTGGCGATATGGCATTTTCTTGTCGTTTTTTCGTAACTTACGCGATTCGATCGACGTATTCGGCGATTTTGACGCGCGTCTGAGGGCGGGATGCGCGGCAGCGCCGCGCGGCGACGTGACGCTCAGCGTCACTTACTGACTGTCCGTGTCAGCGGCCGGCGCCGCGTCTTCCAGACCGAGCTTCTCCAGGCGGTAGCGCAACGCACGAAAACTGATCCCTAGCGCGCGCGCGGCCGCGGTCCGGTTCCAGCGCGTGCGCTCCAGCGCCTGGGTGATGACGTGGCGCTCGACGTCGGCGAGGTAGGCCTCGAGGCCGTCGCGCGGCAGCCCGTCCGGCAGCTGCGGTTCCGCCGAAGCCTGTTGCCGCGCCAGTCCGAGGTCGTCGAGCGCGATCGTGCCGTGATCGCACAGCGCCGTGGCGCGTTCGAGGATGTTCTCCAGTTCGCGCACGTTGCCCGGAAAGTCGTGTCCGTAGAGTGCCTTGAGCGCTTCGCGGTCGAGCCGCGGCTTGGCCATGCCGATGCGCTGGGCGAGGCGCTCGAGGATATGGTCGATCATGACCGGGATGTCCTCGCGGCGCGAACGCAGCGGCGACATCAGCAGCTCGATGACATGGATACGGTAGAACAGGTCCTGGCGGAACTCGCCGTTCGCGACCATCGCGGCGAGGTCCTTGTGGCTGGCGCTGATGATGCGGACGTCGACCGGTTCCTCGTGCGCGCCGCCGACCGGGCGCACCGATTTCTCCTGGATCGCGCGCAGCAGTTTGACCTGCATCGACAGCGGCAGGTCGGCGACCTCGTCGAGGAACAGCGTGCCGCCGTCGGCACTCTGGAACAGGCCCGGCTTGTCGCGGTGGGCGCCGGTGAAGCTGCCCTTGATGTGGCCGAAGAACTCGCTCTCCATCAGGTCCTGCGGGATCGCGCCGCAGTTGACGGCGACGAACGGACGCTCGGCGCGCGGGCTGCGGCTGTGGATCGCCCGTGCCGCCAGCTCCTTGCCGGTCCCGGATTCGCCACTGATGAACACCGGAGCCTGGTTGCGCGCGAGTTTGTCGATCAGGCTGCGGATCGAACGCATCGCCTCGGACTTGCCGATCAGTTCGCCGTCCTCGGCCACGGCCGCCTGCGGTGCCTCGGGCGTCTCCAGGCGCAACGCGGTCTCGACCAGTCGGCGCAGCACCGGCAGATCGACGGGCTTGGACACGAAATCGAACGCGCCGGCCTTTAGCGCCTCGACCGCGGTCTGCATGTTGCCGTGCGCGGTGATCACCGCGATCGGTGTCTCCGGGCAGTGCGCGGCGACGTGCCGCAGCACGTCCATGCCGCTGCCGTCGGGCAGGCGCATGTCGACCAGGCACAGCGAATAGCGCCCGCCGCGCAGGCGCTCGATCGCCTCGGCGACATTGGCCGCGCTGTGACTGTCGACGTCCATGCGCGCGAGCGTGATCTCGAGCAGCTCGCGGATATCCGGTTCGTCGTCGATGATCAGGGCCAACGGGCGGGTCATAGCATCTTGCTGCGCTTCGGATTGGGAAAGCTTAGCCGAAAGCAGCTGCCGCCCCGCGGCTGGCTCAGGTGTTCGAGGCGGATGTGGTTGGCCTCGCACAGCTGACGTGCGATATACAGGCCGAGCCCGGTGCCTTCGTTGCGGGTCGTGAAGAACGGCTCGAACAGGTTGCCCTGGGCCGCCGCCGGGATGCCCGGGCCGTTGTCGCGCAGTTCGAGAAACGGTCCGCCGGACTCGGGCGTGATGCCGCCGACGAGGCGGATGTTGAGGCGCGCGTCATCGCTGCCGGAATGGCGCACGGCGTTGTCGCACAGCACGTCGATGACCTGGCGCAGCTGCCCGGGATCGGCGAACACCGTGGTTCTCTCGGGATCGATCTCCTGTTCCAGCTGGTCCCCGTCGAGCCCGTGCATCTTGCGGATGTCGTCGAGCTGATCCTGCAGCCACGGGCCGAGCACCAGCGGTTTCGGGTGCGGGTTGTCCTGCCGCGAGAGCTTGAGGATGCTCTCGACGACCTCGTTCACGCGCTGCGAATTGTGCCGGATGATCTCGATCATGCGGCGGTCGGCGGTCGGCAGCTGCGGTGACTCGTCGAGCAGCTGCGCGGCGTGGCTGATCGCGCCGAGCGGGTTGCGGATCTCGTGCGCGATCCCGGCCGTCAGGCGTCCGAGGGACGCGAGCTTGAGCTGTTGGGCCTCGGCGGTCAGGCGCGCCGTGTCCTCGAGCACGATCAGCGTGCCCGGGTAGTCGCCGTCGCCGATCGGCGTGAAGCTGGCACGCAGGTCGCGGCCGCCCGATGTCGCGCGGAAGTCGGGCTGCGTGGTGCCGGGGTCGCTCTGCCAGGCGCGAAACTGCTGCGCCAGCGGTGGCGACGATTCGTCGAGCGCGTGGTGGCGCATCGCCACCGGCATCCCCAGCAGCACCCAGGCCGCCTCGTTCATGAACTGGATCGTCTGCCTGTCATCGACGACCAGGATGCCGGCGCGCATCTGCTGGATCACGAAATCGTTGAGCTGGGCAAGGTTCGCGAGGTCCGAACCGCGCTGCGAAGCGAGCTGCTCGCTCTCCGCGGCGCGCCGTCCGAGGCGATGCGCCAGCAGCGCCATCGCGAAGAACGAAGTGCCGAGCAGCCCGGCCTGCATATAGGCCGTGCCGGCGAACGCATCGACGATCTGCGAGTAGATCCGCTCGGTCAGTACCGCGAGCGTACCGAGCGCGGCGAACAACAGCGCGGTACGCCCGACCAGTCCGAGGCTGCCGAGCGCGATCGACACCGCGATCAGCATGCCGAGGCCCGACTGCACGCCGCCGCTGGCATGCATCATGATCGTGATCAGCACGATATCCGTGAACATCGCGAGCAGGCCATGCTTCTCGCTGGCGCCGACGCCGCGCAGGTAGGCGATCAGCGCGACCACGGCAATCAGCAGGTACAGGTGGATCGCGACCATGAACACGGTCGGCAGATGGGTGCCGAGCGGTCCGCGGTCGATCGCGAGGAACAGCAGCAGCAGGGCCACGCCGAGTGCGACCCGGTAGATCAGATACAGGTTGAGGTGCGAGCTGTCCCCGCTCGTCGCCAGGGGCGCCTCGTCGAGCGTGTCTGCCGCTTGCCGCGTCGTCGCCGTCAATCTCGCCTCGTGGTCGCCATCGTCGGCGACGCCTAATACTGAACAGTGAATTGTCTTTTTGCGCTTCTCGGGTTTCTGACCCAGAATGCCCGGATCCGAGACTAGGCGCGGGGTCAGGGTGTGAACCTACACGAATTCCAATCCAAGAAGCTATTCGCAGGCTACGGCATACCGGTACCTTTTGGCCACGCCGTCGAGACCGCGGCGCAGGCCCGGCAGGCGGCCGAGGAGATGGGCGGTGCGCGCTGGGTGGTCAAGGCGCAGGCCCATACCGGCGGCCGCGGCAAGGCCGGCGGCGTCGTGCTTGTCGACAGCCTCGACCAGGTCGAGAGCGAGGCCGCGCGCATCCTGGCCAACCGCATCGTGACCAAGCAGACCGGCGCCGAGGGGCTGCCGGTCAGTCACATCCTGGTCGAGGAGCCGACCGATATCGGCACCGAGCTCTATCTGAGCGCGCTGGTCGACCGGGCAACACGGCGGGTACTGATCATGGTATCGCAAGCGGGTGGCATGAACATCGAGGAGGTCGCCGCCGAAACGCCCGACAAGATCATCACCGTGCTGATCGATCCGGCCGCCGGCGTACAGCCCTACCAGGCTCGCCGGCTCGGTTTCGCACTCGGCTTCGCGGCCGCCCAGGTCAAGCAGTTCCAGAAGATCCTGTTCGGCCTGGTCGAGCTGTTCCACCGCGAGGACGCGAGCCTGGTCGAGATCAATCCGCTCGTCGTCACGCCGGACGGCGACCTGATTGCGCTCGACGCCAAGATCAACCTCGACAGCAACGCGCTGTACCGCCACCCGGACCTGTTGAAGATGCGCGACATCAGCCAGGAAGACCCGCGCGAGGCCGCCGCGGCCGAACACGACCTGAACTACATCACGCTCGACGGCAACATCGGCTGCATGGTCAACGGTGCCGGCCTGGCGATGGCGACGATGGACCTGGTGCAATTGCACGGCGGCACGCCGGCGAACTTCCTCGACGTCGGCGGCGGTACGACCGCGGAGCGCGTCGCCGAGGCGTTCAAGATCATCCTGTCCGACGACAAGGTCAAGGCCGTGCTGGTCAACATCTTCGGCGGCATCGTGCGCTGCGACCTGATCGCCGAGGGCATCATCACCGCGGTGCGCGACGTCGGCATCGAGGTGCCGGTCGTGATCCGCCTCGAGGGCACCAACGCCGAGCAGGGCCTGAAGCTGCTCGACGACAGCGGGCTCGCGCTGGAGACGGCGTCCGACCTGACCGAGGCGGCCGAGAAGGTCGTCGCCGCGGCCGCGTGAGAATTTTTGGACGCAGAGGTCACAGAGAAGCGCAAAGGTCGCAGAGGAGAAGTCTGTCCATTGCAGCATTTCAAACCCTCTGCGTACTCCGCGCTTCTCTGCGGACTCTGCGTCCCCAGACCCCTACGGGATAGGTGCACATGAGCATACTGATCGATAAGAACACCAAGGTGATCTGCCAGGGCTTCACCGGCAAGCAGGGCACGTTCCACTCCGAGCAGGCGATCGCCTACGGCACCAACCTGGTCGGCGGCGTCACGCCGGGCAAGGGCGGGCAGACCCACCTCGAGCGGCCGGTGTTCGACACCGTGCACGACGCAGTCGCCGAGACCGGCGCCGACGCCAGCATGATCTACGTCCCGGCGGCGTTTGCCGCGGACGCGATCCTCGAGGCCGCCGATGCCGGAATCAAGGTCGTCGTCTGTATCACCGAGGGGATCCCGGTGCTCGACATGCTCAAGGTGCGCGCGGCGTTGGCCGGCAGCGGTGTGCGCCTGGTCGGACCGAACTGCCCGGGCGTGATCACGCCGGACGCGTGCAAGATCGGCATCATGCCGGGTTCGATTCACAGTGCCGGCAAGGTCGGCATCGTATCGCGGTCGGGCACGCTGACCTACGAGGCGGTGTTCCAGACCTCGCGTCAGGGTCTCGGCCAGAGCACCTGCGTCGGCATCGGTGGCGACCCGATCCACGGCATGAACTTCATCGACTGCCTGGAGCTGTTCCAGGCCGATCCGCAGACCCAGGGCATCGTCATGGTCGGCGAGATCGGCGGTACTGCGGAGGAGGACGCCGCGGAATTCATCGCCGACAATGTCGACAAACCCGTGGTCGCCTACATCGCCGGCGTCACGGCGCCACCCGGCAAGCGCATGGGCCATGCCGGTGCCATCATCAGCGGCGGCAAGGGAACGGCCGACGGCAAGTTCGCGGCGCTCGATGCGGCCGGGGTCGCGACCGTGCGTTCGCCGGCCCAGATCGGCGCGCGTATGGCGCAACTGCTGGGCTGAGCGTCCGGCGTCGGAACCGGCGGCGTCGGGCCGGCGCCTGGTGTAACCTTGGGCGGCGTCGAACAGGGAGTGCCGCAGACGTTGACCACGATTGCCCTTGCCCAGATCAACCTGCTGGTCGGTGACATCGCCGGCAATGCCCGGCAGGTCATCGCCTGTGCCGATCGCCTGCGTGGCAGCGCCGATATCGTCGTTTTCCCCGAGCTGACGCTGACCGGCTACCCGCCGGAGGACCTGCTGCTGCGTCCGGCATGCGACGCGCGCGTCGCCGCGGCGCTGCACGACATCGCCGCGGCCGCGGTCGGAGTGACCCTCGTGATCGGCTACCCGGCGGTGCGCGATGGGGTGCGCTACAACGTGGCCGGCGTACTGCGAGACGGCGTCGTCGAGGCCGAGTACCGCAAGATGCAGCTGCCCAACTACAGCGTGTTCGATGAGCGGCGCTACTTCGAGCCGGGTGCCAACGCGGTCGTGTTTGTGCAGAATGGCGTGCGCTTCGGTCTCAGCGTCTGCGAAGACATCTGGTTCGATGCCCCGGTGCAGCGCGCCGCCGCGGCCGGTGCCCAGGTACTGCTCAACCTCAATGCGTCGCCGTTCCACGAGGGCAAGGGCCAGGAGCGCGAGACCCTGGTCGCCGACCGCGCCGCGCGGTTCGGCGTCGCCGTGGTCTACGTCAACCTCGTTGGCGGCCAGGACGAGCTGGTGTTTGACGGCAGTTCCTTCGTCGTCGACGCCGGCGGTGAACTCAAGCATCGCGCCGGGCAGTTCAGCGTCAGCGAGACCCTGGTGGGCTTCGAAGACGCCGTGCCGCAGGCCGGTGAGATCGCGCCGTTTGCCGAACGTGAGGCGCAGATCTACGCCGCGCTGGTGCTCGGGACCCGAGATTATGTCCGCAAGATCGGTTTTCGCTCGGTCGTGCTCGGCCTGTCCGGCGGGATCGATTCGGCGCTGACCCTGGCGATCGCCGTCGACGCGCTCGGCGCCGAGAACATCGAGGTCGTGTCGATGCCGTCGCGCTACACCGCCGACATCAGCAATGCCGACGCGTTGCGGCAGGCCGAGCTTCTCGGCGTTGCGCACCAGACGATCTCGATAGAGCCGGCCTTCGAGGCGTTTCTCGGCATGCTCGCCGAGACGTTCGCCGGTACCGAGCCGGACGCAACCGAGGAAAATATCCAGGCCCGCTGCCGCGGCATCGTACTGATGGCGATCAGCAACAAGCGCGGTCGCATGCTGTTGACCACCGGCAACAAGAGCGAGATGTCGGTCGGATACGCGACGCTCTACGGCGACATGGCCGGCGGATTCGCGCCGCTCAAGGACGTGCACAAGACGCTGGTCTACGCGTTGTCACGCTGGCGCAACCGCGACGCCGAAGTGATCCCGCAACGCGTCATCGAGCGGCCGCCGTCGGCCGAACTGCGCCCCGACCAGAAAGACACCGACAGTCTGCCAGACTACGAGCTGCTCGATGCCATCCTCGTGCGCTACGTCGAGCACGACCATTCTGTCGATGAGATCGTCGACGAGGGCTACCCGCGTGCCGATGTGGAACGCATCGCGCGGATGGTCGACAGCAACGAGTACAAGCGTCGCCAGGCGCCGCCCGGCGTGAAGATCACGCGCCGTGCCTATGGCCGCGACCGGCGCTATCCCATCGTCAACGGATTCTGATTAGAATACCGCGCGTCACCATCTGCTGCCGCCAGCAATAGCATACCCCGGGGGAGAACCTGCAATGAAAAAAGTCGAGGCCATCATCAAGCCTTTCAAGCTCGATGACGTGCGTGAGAGCCTGTCGAACATCGGCGTGACCGGTATGACCGCGATAGAGGTCAAGGGATTCGGTCGCCAGAAGGGGCACACCGAGCTGTACCGCGGTGCCGAGTATGTCGTCGATTTCCTGCCCAAGCTGAAGATCGACGTCGTCGTCAGTGACGATCAGGTGGACGCGTGCATCGATGCCATTACCAGCGCTGCCCGCACCGGCAAGATCGGTGACGGCAAGATCTTCGTCACCAGCGTTGAGAAGGTGGTGCGGATTCGCACCGGCGAGGAAGACGACGACGCGATCTAGATAGATCGCCCGGAGCAGCGCCCCCGGTGCCCGGTGAGCGGACCGGATTTGCTCAGTTCTCGTCGAGTTCAAAGAACTCCCAGAGCTGCAGGCCGAACGGCTTGTCCTCGATCTGGCGCTGCGGATCCGGTATCAGACTGCCGTTTTGTTCATTGAGGGCGAGCACGCGGCGGGTATCGTTCTCGAGCTCCGCCATGCCCAGCTCGGCATACGCGGCAATCATCAGCTCGAGGGCGTCACGCACCGCGGGCGTGCGCTGGAAGTTCTGGACGACGTACTCGGCGCGATTCGCCGCGGCGAGAAAGGCGCCGCGCTTCATGTAGTAGCGCGCGACGTGAACTTCGTAGCGCGCCAGGTTGTTGCGCAGGTACAGCATCCGCCGGGCGGCGTCTTCGGCATACTCGCTGTTCGGGAACTGGCGGACCACTTCGGCGAAATCCTTGTAGCTGTCCAGCGCCGCGCCGGGGTCGCGCTGCGACGTGTCGGTCGGCAGAAAGCGGTCGAGGAAGCCCAGGCTGCGATTGAAGTTGGCCAGGCCTTTCAGATACAGCGCATACGCCGCTGCCGGGTGGCGCGGGTGCAGCTTGACGAAACGATCGGCGGCGGCGATTGCCGATTCCGGCTCGGCAAATCGGTAGTAGGCGTAGGCCAGGTTGAGCTGTGACTGGTGGGCATACTTGCCGAACGGGTAGCGCGACTCGAGGATCTCGTAGTACTTGATCGCGAGTTCGTAGTTGCCGGCGTCGAGTTCGGCCGTCGCCTCGTTGAACAGGCGTTGCTGGCTCCAGCCCTCGGTCTCGTCCTTGTCGGTGAACCCGGCGCAGCCGCCGAGCGCGACGGCGAACAGCAAAATCCAGAGGTTTTTGCGCAACATCGGCGATAATCCGCGGAAATCGATGACCCCGACGATTATACCGGAACCCCGTTGAACGATCCGAAGCCCGCTGAATACGCACTGGATGCCACGGTGGACGCCGAAAGCGCAGGCCTGCGCCTCGACCAGGCGCTGGCGGCACTCTTTCCGGACTATTCGCGCAGCCGCCTGCAGGACTGGATCCGTGACGGCCGGGTCAGTGTCAACGGCGAACAGCGGCGGCCGCGCGATCGCGTCGAGCTGGGCGATCACCTCGCGCTGCGTGCCGTCGCCGAACGGCAGGTCGCGTGCGAGCCACAGGACATCCCGCTGCGCATCGTGTTCGAGGACGAACACATCATCGTCATCGACAAACCGGCGGATTTTGTCGTTCACCCGGCCGCCGGTAACCCCGACGGCACCGTGCAGAACGCGCTGCTGTACCACGATCCGGCGCTGGCCGAACTGCCGCGCGCCGGCATCGTGCACCGCCTCGACAAGGACACCACCGGGCTGATGGTCATCGCGCGTTCCCAGGCCGCACGCACGCACCTGGTCGAAGCGATCGCGGCGCGCGAAGTCAAGCGCGAGTACCGCGCCATTGTCGTCGGCAGCATGCCGGCCGGCGGTACGATCGACGCGCCGATCGGCCGTCACCCGACCCAGCGCACGCGCATGGCGGTCAATCCGACGGGCAAGCCGTCGGTCACGCATTTTCGTGTGCTCGAGCATTTCCGCGGCCACACGTTGCTCAAAGTGATCCTCGACACCGGCCGCACACACCAGATCCGCGTCCATATGGCACATCTGCGACACCCGGTGTTGGGCGACCCGCTGTATGGCGGACGGTTGCGGCTGCCGGCCGGCGCGTCCGAAGGACTCAAGACCGTGTTGCGCGGCTTCCATCGCCAGGCGCTGCATGCCAAGCGCCTCGAGCTCGAGCACCCGGTCAGCCGGCGCCCGCTGCGCTTCAGCTGCCCGATCCCGGGCGACATGCGCGCGGTGATCGATGCGCTCGCCGCCGATGCCGACGTGCACTGGCAGGATCCGGATATCGACGACTACGCCGCATTCGACGACCATGACGCCGACCGCGATTGAGCTGATCCGCCCGGACTGGCCGGCGCCGTCGCCGGTCGCCGCGTGTTCGACGACCCGGACCGGCGGCGTCAGCGCGGCACCGTGGGACAGTCTCAACCTCGCCATGCATGTCGGCGACGACCCGGGCGCCGTGGCCGCGAACCGCGCCCTTCTCGCGGCCGAGCTCGACCTGGGTGCCGAACCCCTGTGGCTGCGACAGGTACACGGGACGCGGGTGCGTGCCGTCGGCGACAATGACGACTGCGCCGATGCCGCGTTCAGCGATCGCGCCGCGCAGATCTGCGTCGTGATGACTGCGGATTGCCTGCCGGTGCTGCTGTGCAGCCGCCGGGGCGATGCCATTGCGGCCGCGCACGCGGGCTGGCGCGGCCTGCTGGCCGGCGTCCTCGAGCAGACCGTGGCGTGCTTCGGCGGCGCGGCAGACGACGTGCTCGCGTGGCTCGGCCCGGCAATTGGGCCGCAGGCCTTCGAAGTCGGTGACGACGTGCACAATGCCTTTGTCGACGAAGATCCGGCGGCGGCGGCGCACTTCGCCGCCAACCGGCCCGGTCATTGGCTGGCCGATATCTACGGTCTGGCACGGATGCGGCTGTCGCGTGCCGGTGTCACGGCGGTCTACGGCGGCGGCCGTTGCACGTACAGCGACCCGGAGCGGTTTTTCTCCTACCGCCGCGACGGCGTTACCGGCAGAATGGCCAGCCTTATCTGGCTGCAACCCTGAACAGACGGGACATCACGATGAGCGACAACTGGTACATGCTAACCCTGATCGGTGAGGACAAGCCGGGCATCGTCGCCGCGATCACGCGCAGCCTGTTCGATCTCGGCCTCAATCTCGGTGAGACCTCGATGCTGCGCCTCGGTGGCAACTTCACGATCATGATGATGGTCTCGGGGATCCACGAGGAGCAGGCACTGCGCGCGCAGCTCAGGCCCGTCATCGAAGCCCAGGGCATGTGCCTGCATATCGATCCAATCCGCGCCCAGCTGCATGAGCACGTCCTGCCGAACATCCAGGTGACCGTCAGCGGCGCCGACCGTGCCGGGATCGTCGCCCAGGTCACCGGGGCGCTGGCGGCCTGCGGCTTCAACATCCTCGACCTCGAATCCGACGTCGCCGGCAGCGCCGACGAGCCGGTCTACATCATGCAGATCGCCGGCGTCGCGGATGTCTCAGTCGAGTCGATCGAGGCGGCACTGGATCCGCTGCGCCGGGACGGCGTCGACGTCAATGTCAGCGCCATCGAGACCTACATCGGCTGAGGTTGGATGTGGCGATACTCGACATTCTCAAGCTCCCGGACCCGGCGCTGAAGCAGCTGTCCGAGCCGGTCAGCGAATTCGACGACGAGCTGCTTGCGTTCATCGCCGATCTCGAAGAGACGCGGTTGAACGGGCCAGCGGCCGTTGGCATCGCGGCGCCCCAGGTAGGCTACGCCAGGCGCATCGTCATCATCGACTGCTCGACGACGCGCAAGCCGGTACCGAACCATGGCCACCTGGTTCTCGTCAATCCGGAGATCACGCACTGGGAAGGCTACGAGCCCGGCCGCGAGGGCTGCCTGTCGGTGCCGGACTACACCGGCAACGTGATCCGCGCGACGCGCATCCATCTGGTCGCCCAGGACCCGCACGGCAGCCCGCTGGAATTTGACATGGAGGGTTACGAAGCGCGTGCCGCCCAGCACGAGATCGACCACCTCGACGGCATGTTGTTCGTCGACCGTGTGGTCAGCCGCCGTGCCGATCTGTTCAAGCGCAAGGTCTACCAGAAGGGCGGTAAACGCAAGAACTGACGCGTTTTGCCGCTACAGGCGACAGGCTTTTTGGTCCCCCCAGGCTCGGCGGGGTCGGACTCGAGGCTCGGCGGGGTCGAACTGGAAGTCGCCGATGTCGGGCCCGGAACTCGGTCCGGTCGGCACGGAAACGCCAATGGATCCAATACCAGGACAAATCTGATGCATGGCATGCTTCTGCTCGCACTCTGTACTGTCTTCAGTGTCATGGCCTCGGTGTTGCTGAAGCAGGCCTCGTACTCCGTCTCGGCCCAGTTTTCGCTGGTCGAGCTGGGCGGCAATATCCACGTCTGGCTCGGTGGAATGGCCTACGCGGCGGCATTCGTCGGTTACATCTACACGCTGCGCACCGTGCCGCTGTCGCTCGTGCAGCCGACGATTACCGCAGGCGTGTCGGTGTTCACGGCGCTGGTTGCCGTATGGTTCTTCAAAGAACCGATGAGCGCGCTGAACTGGGCGGGGTTGCTGCTGGTCTGCAGCGGCGTGTTCATGCTCTTCGTTGGTCGGGTCTGAGTCGCTGCCGCGATACCGACATCAGCGACATACCGCATTCACCCGGCGGTCTTCTCGAACTGCCCTGCAAAGTGAAGATCGGCGTCGAATAACAGCGAGAAAGGTTGCGGATAGAGGCCGAGACGGACGATCCGTCGGCGTTGCTGCAATCCGGACCTCGTCATCGCTGTCTGCCAGTCCCCCGAGGACAGATAGTTGTAAGGCAATACGACACCGTGCGCGCGGTTGCCGACCCAGTCCATGAAACGCAGGACCTGTGCCTGCCATCGGCTGTCGGCGACATGGTCTTTGATCACCACCCAGCGGCGCGCAACCCGTGCGCACTCGGCGAGCACGGCCACGGGGTCGTCGCAGTGATGCAGCACGTCGACGATCGTCACGGCGTCGAAGCTGTCGTTGTCGAAGGGCAGGGTCCTGCCGTCATAAGCCGTGACCGGAATGAAGGTGTGTGGACGGATGTAGACGTCGACCCCGGTGAAGTCGACACCTGGGAGCAGCTGCGAAACGGCGACCGCCAGTTCACCGGTACCCGCACCCACGTCCAGTACCTGTCGCGCATCGTCAGGCAGCAGGTCGGCGACATGTGTCGCCAGGCGCCGTACGCGGCGGTTCATGACCAAGCGACGGTGGGCGCGCACGGCGAGGTTCTCGCTCATCGATCGTCCCCGGTGCGCATCTTCAGGACCCCGAGAAAGAAGGATCCGAATGCCATCTGCACACCCAGCGCGAGTGCGGTCGCTGACGGGATCGCCAGGCGCATGCCGGACTGCGGATCAAGGGTGCCGAACGCGGCCTGGCCCCAATTCAGCACTGCGCCGACGGAGCCCGCCAGGCCGCCCGCGATCAGCAGTACGCCGGCCACCAAGCCCCGCTCCAGGGTCGTGAACTCGAACAGCTTCGTCAGCATCGGGTCCTCGGGGAGCAGGCCGGCACGCGTACCGTACAAGCGCGAAAACAGACCGAGCTGAATCGTCTGATTGCCGATGATCACCGCCAGCGATGCAAACAGCATGGTGTGGATGTCGAGCACGATGCCGGCAACCCTCACCGGCCCTGGCCACAACGCCAGCAGGCCCAGCAGACCGATCAGCAGCAATGCCAGGCCGGGGTAGAGAAAAAGCCAGCGCGGGCTGAAGATCAACAGAAAACGCAGGTGTCGCCAGCCGTCGCGCCAGCTGCGCAGGTGGGGTGCGCGGCCTCGCCCGTCCGGGCTCAGCGTGGTCGGTACCTCGGTCATCTTCAGCCGATTGAGTGTGGCCTTGACCACCATCTCGCTGGCGAATTCCATCCCCGGGGTGACCAGGCCGAGGTCGATGATCGCCTGCCGGTCGAATCCGCGCAGGCCGCAGTGAAAGTCGCCCACTGGACTGCGAAACAGCAGCCGGCCGACGAAACTGAGCACCGGGTTGCCGAGGTACCGGTGCAGCTTCGGCATGGCCCCAGGGGCTATGCCGCCGCGAAAGCGATTGCCCATGACCAGCTGGTAGCCGGCACGGAGTTTCTCGACGAACCCACCGAGTCGCGAGAAGTCGTAGCTGTCGTCAGCGTCGCCCATGATGACATAGCGACCGCGAGCGGCCTCGATTCCACCGCGCAGCGCGGCACCATAACCGGGTTGTTCCACGTGGGCGACGCGCGCCCCGCTATCGACGGCGATCTTCTGCGAGCCGTCGTTACTGCCGTTGTCGGCGATCAGCACCTCGCCATCGATGCCCAGCTCGTCGAGCGACTTGCGTGCCTTGCCGATGCAGGTTGCGAGCGTCTCTGCCTCGTTCAGGCACGGCATCAGAACGGTCAGCTCCACATTGTCTTTGGCAGGGACACTCATAGATCTGCCAATAATGCCTGCGCCTTCTCGATCGACTCGGTGTCCGCCGGATCGACCGCGTAGAGCAGGTGTTGCAGCAGTGTTCGAGCCTTGTCATCTTCGCCCACGGCGACCGCTGACAGGGCATACTGAAACCGGTGTTGCGGCTCTACGGTATCGAGATAGGTGTTGACACCTTTGTCGAAGTGTTGGAATGCCGCACTGAAGTCTTTGGCGAGATACGCACAGCTGGCGAGGTGACGATGCAGTACCGGATGGAAATCGTCAGCGGCGACGGCGAATGCGGCCTCGAAATGCGCGACCGCCTCGTCGCATCGGTCCAGGTGCTCGAGAGCATTGCCCACCAGGAAGTGGCTGTTGGCGTTTTTGGGATGCGAATCGCGGAAGGCTGTTGCGGAGAGCAGTGCATCCTCGTACCTCTCGAGCTTGATCAGCAGCCGGGTGATGCCGTGCTGTACACGGTCACCGTCATTGTCGTGCCGTAGCACGCGTCTGAGCTCTTCCAGGCGCTGCTCGTCGGTGCCCTGCTTGTCGTCGAGCAGGTTGTGCGGATTCAGGTGCTTGAACCCAAAGCGTGCTACCAGATCGGGTAGCAGTTCGGCGTTGGCGTACAGCACATACAGGTCGTCGAAAAAGACCGGCCGGTAGGCCGGCTGCGACGCGATCAACTCACTAAAGCCTTGCTTGTTGTATTCGGCCGCGATCAGTCCCGGACGATAGGCGTCGACGAAACGCTGCAATGCATGCGGATCGGCGAGCGCGGTGCGTACACGATAGTGGCTCCAGGTCGATGTCGGAGGTGATTGCATATCCGCGGAGATCAACACCTCTGGATACAGGCGCCAGGCCAGGTAGCCGCCCGAGTTGGGTGGGGCGAGCAGGCGTCCCTCGATCCTCTGCTCGCGGATGAAGTCGGTCACGCCGATTGGCAGGTTTTGATCGTCCAGCGGCCATTGCTGGTAGTGCTTGGCCTGGTCGTACCAGGATACGAACGGCGCCGCCAGCATGATCATCAATGCCAGCTCGCCGATACCGAGCCCGGGTGACTTCTGCGTCCGGAGCGTCGCATCCAGCGCATCGATTGCGCCGCGCCACAGCGGCAGGCTGAGCAGCAGCCATTCCCAGATGAAACGCTGGCCGCGCGCCAACAGCACCAGGCCGACTATGCTGAGTATCACGGGTGCCGGGCGCAACTGGCGTTTTGTCAGCAGCAGGCCGTACGCCAGCAGGTTACCGATAAACAGGAAGCTCAGTGCGCTGGTTGATGTGATGACGCCACTGTTCAAATTGGGCGACAAGACTGATGCCAGCGTCAAGGTGCGCAGTTCAGTGATGTAGTGGTAGACATCCGGGGGTGTGCTGAACGGGGCGACCAGGACCTTCAGTCCGAACGGGTTGACGAGCAGTGCCGGCAGGCACAGAAGGATGCACACGAGCATGACGCGCGTTGTCCGATCCATCGGTGCGCCGCCGCGGCGCCAAAGCCAGAGTCTTTCGACGAAGTAGGCGCCGCAGATCGCTGCGCCCACTACCCATTCTACGCCGTGGACGTTGATCCAGAGTGCCGTCAGTAAGGGTAGCGCGGGCAGCCACTTGTTGCGACGCTCGAGAATCAGCAGGAACACACTGATCATCAGGAAGCTTGTCAGGTGCGGCCGTATCAGTGCAGTACGGCCCATCAGCACGATCAGCACCAGCGCCAGCAGCGCAAGTGCCCATGCCCGGCGGGTGGGCGTATCCGTGTCGCGAATCAGCAGCGACGTGATCGCGGCAATGGTCAGCCCGACGAGAACAACCCGCAGTGCCAGCAATCCTTCGTATCCGGCAATCGAATGGACGTGATAGGTCAGGGCCTGAAAGCCCCAGAAGTAGTTGACCCAGTCGCTTCGCGTTTCGGTGTACGAGAAGAACGCCGAAGCCGGCAGCTCACCGAATTCCGAGAGCAGGCGGCCGCCGTTCATGTGATACCAGAGATCGGTGTCACCGGAGCTCACCGGCGTCAGTATCAGGAGTGCGAGCGCGGCGATCATCAACGCGCCCAGGTACCAGCGGGTCATGTCGATGGTGTTGCCCAGACCGGCTTCGCTTCCGCGGTACGCCGGCTCGGACAGACGCTGATGAAGTGGGTTACTTGTGGCTTGTTTCATGACGGTGAAGGAGGTTATTGGACGATGCGTGGTTTGCACGCAGCCGGTCGTTTCGGCCATTAGCGGCGGCAGATTCTTATTCTTGACCGAGAGCCAGTCGATTGCCACGGGGCCAAGAGTGTGGCCGGTGCGAAAGGGCGGGTGGTGACCACGTTACATGCCGCCGGGCACAAAGAATGGCCCGCCCGGCCGGGTGCGGGACAACGGCAGGATCAGCGGCGAACGTGCGGCGCCAGGGCCGATAGGCACAAAGCGCAGAACGGCATCGAGAAATCCGTTTCCGTCGACGTCGCCGTAGTCGACCGCAATCAGCCGCAGGCTGGCCCGTCCAGCGTCCGGTTCGCACCGAATCGAGTGCGCATCGACGTAGAGACTGCCGTAGAACAGGCCGTCGCGCAGCGCGCAGGCAGTCGCTTGCGCGCCGCGGTCGCCGGGCTCGATCGGCTCGGACAGCGGGAAGTGCCTCAACACGCCGTGCGGGTCGGTGGCCGCCGGCTGACAACGCGTGTGTTGTTCGCCAGGGGCGCAGTCCCGGTCGATCGGCAGGTCGGCCAGGCGGGCGTTCATGAAGTCGTAATCGCTGACATGGTCCTCGATCTCGGTGAACGGGTGCCGGTTCAGATAGCCGTCGAACCAACAGTCCTCGCCCACCTTGCGCCAGAGTCGACGGGCGAGAACCCGCGTCTTGTCGGCGCTGCGCCGTTCGATCGCGTCGATCACCGCGGCGCAGTCATCTGGGATGACAAACTCGCGCTGACGCTGTCCGGAAAGCGGCAGGTCGACCGCGTAGCGCTCCACCGGCCGCCCGCTCCTCGGTTCCACGAGTAAGGCGGCGCCGTCATGGACTGTGCGCGCCGCGGCGGTGACCGGCAGGCAGGCCAGGCAGCCGTACAGCAGCGTCCGCAACGCGCAGCGACGAAAGGCGCCGTGGCGTCCGTACGGCGCCGCCTGCTGCACACCATGGGTCATGCCTTTCTGTCCTCCTCGGTCGTCTCGCCGGACGGGCTGCGCACACGCACGATGAAGGATACCCAACGGCAGCTGACGTCGCGCGCGAGGTTCAGGAACAGCTTGGAGGCGATGAACGGATGAAAATGCGTGACGTTGGCGATCGCCTCGCGGCTCAGCACCATCAGCGTCGTGTCGGTCAGGGCGACGGCGTTGGTCTTGCGGGGTTCATCGGCTAACACGGCGACGTCGCCGAAGATCTGCCCGGAGCCGAACTGGTCGACGACCGGCTCGCGGCCGTCTGCCGAGCGGCGTGGCACAGTGATCTCGACGACGCCCTTCATGACCAGGTAGAGTGCCGCGCTGTCGTCGCCGTAGCGGTACACCGCCTCGCCGGGCTCGAACTCGAGCAGCGTGCTCGACAGCACGAACTTGCGGATCTGCCACGGGCGCATGTCACGGAACAGCGGGCTCTGCGGGATGACCTGCTGGCGCACGCGTGATGTCAGCAAGTCCCACAACGTGACCAGGCGCAGCGAGGACATCAACAGCGGCGTGATCACGAAATCGGCGAACAGCGCCGTCGCGATCACGAACGCGCTGAGCAGTCCGAACTGGGCGACCGGGCCGAACGTCGACTGCGTAAACACCAGGAAGCCGGCAATCAGCGCGATCGATGTCGACACGACCGGCAGCGCCTCTTCGCGCAACGTGTTGTGCATTGCCAGCCTCTGACTCTTCGACGTGCGCAGCTCCTGGTTGTAGCGCAACATGAAGTGCAGCGTATCGTCGACGGCGATGCCGACCGCGATTGCCGCCGCCATCGCGGTACCGATATTGAGCGGGATGCCGCTGTAGCCCATCAGGCCGAACAGCATGATGATCGGGAACACGTTCGGGACCGCGGCCACCAGGCCGACCCGCAGGTCGGTGAAGAAGAAGCTGACGACGACGACGAAGAAGGTCAGGATCAGCAACACCGACTGCAGCTGCCCTTCTATCATGCTGCGGGTGGCCGACAGCGTCAGCAGCGAGTCGCCCGTGATCCGGACGGCCAGCCCGGCGTCGGTGTTCTCGGCAATGAATTCCTCGATCGCGCCGAAGACTGTGCGCAGTCGCTTGGCATCGGTGATCGCGTGACGCACGACGATCCGCGTCCGGCTGAAATCCTCGGTGACGTAGGCGCTGACACGCGCGTGATCGAGGAACAGCATGAGCTCGGCAATCTCCTCGTTGCTCTGCGGCATGCCGGCATCGTCGGTCTCGAGAAAGGCATTGTTCAGCAGCACGAGGTAGTCGGCAAACGTCGTGACCGACGCGGATGGCTCCAGCTGTTGTACGAAGCGCTGGATCTCGACGACCTCGTTCAGGTAGCGAGCATGCAGGAAGGTATCCTGGATGCCGGATGACACGACGATCGAAAAAGACTCCAGGCCGGCAAAGTGCTGTTCGAGGTGAGCGAGGTCGGCGGCGGCGGGCGAGTCGGCGCCGAGGCTGTCGGTCGGGTTGTGGTTGATGCCGATGCGGGGGAACCCGGTGGCGGCGACCAGGACCAGCAGTGACACGCCGATCGCGATATGTCGGCGGTGTGCACAGAGTCGGCGCCACAGCCGCTCGGGCCAGTCGGCGCGGGCGTTCTCGAAGGCGCGCCGGCCACCGTCGAGTCGCCAGCGGCCGGCGATCGCCAGCGCGGCCGGGATGAATATCACCGTGACGATGAAATTGAACAGCAGCCCGGTCGACGCAATCAGGCCGAACTGGCTGAGCGCCTCGATGCCGCTGAGGCCGACGGACAGGAAGCCGACATAGGTGGTCGCGAACGTCAGCAGCACGGTGCGCCCCATCTTGCGCGCCATGTGCGCAATCGCCGCCGCGGTCTGCTCACCGCGAGACTGGGCGCGGCGGAATTCGGCGAGCAGGTGGATGTCTTCGGTCGAGCCGACGACGATCAGCAGGATCGGCACCGTCGACGTCAACACGTTGACCGGTATCCCTAGCCAGCCCATCAGGCCGTAGGTCCACAGGATGCTGACGCCGGCCGTGATCAGCGGGGTCAGCACGTCGAGCAGCTGGCGCAGCAGCAGGAACAGCGCCAGCAGCAGCGCGCCGATTGCCAACGGCAGCAGATTGCGCTGCTCGTCGAAGATACGCTGTGCGATCTCGTCGCGCACCTGCGGATAGCCGATCGCGTAGACGCGTTCGTAGAGTGCGCGCAGCGGCGCGATCGTGCTGTCGATCCGCTGGCTGACGGCGCGGTCGTCGACGCCGCGGTCGCCTTTGCGCAACACGATGGCGACGGCCATGGCGTCGCCGTCGGCGGCGACCAGGACGTTGCGCAGCAGTGGATTGGCCGCCGCGGCGGCGCGCAGCTGCCGCGCCTGTTCGGCCGTCGTAGGCGGGCTGGTCAGATAGGCCTGCTTGTCGAGGTAGCCGTCGACGCTCTTGATGTGCGGCACGCTGAACAGGCTCTCGACGCCGGCCACGAACGGCAGTCCGGCGAGCGCGTCGACGACGGCGCGCAGTCGCTCGAGCCGTTCGGCAGCCAGCGGGTCGGCGTCCTCGACCACGAGCAGTACGACCTCCTGCTCGCCGAACGCGGCGCGGACCTGCTCGTGGAAGGTGCGCTGCGGGTCGTCGGCGACGAGCATGTCGTCGGCCGACACCCTGACCTGCAGTTGTCCCAGCTGGGTCGCGGCCAGCATCGACGCGGCGAGCAGCGCGGCTAGCCAGATCCATGGCCGATGGGCGAACAGGAGCAGCAGGCGCTGCATCGTCGTGTGGCGTTCCCGTGATTCGTGACGTCCGCGATCTTACCGCTAGTTTCGCCGCGGGATCCGGACCGGATCGGCCGGATCTGCCAACCGGTTTCCCTTGAATTCTCCGACGGTTACCCCATATGCAGGATAACCTCAAGATTTATCGGAGTTTTTCCCATGCGCATGGATCGACTGACGAGCAAGTTCCAGATGGCGCTGGGCGATGCCCAGAGTCTCGCGGTGGGACGCGACCATCAGTTCATCGAACCGGTTCACCTGCTGACCGCGCTGCTCGACCAGGAAGGCGGCACGGTGCGCCACCTGCTGGCGCAGAGCGACGTCAACGTCAACCAGCTGCGCTCGATGCTCGGCGACGCGCTCGACCGCCTGCCGTCGGTGCAGGGTGCGGCCGGCGACGTGCATGTCTCGAACGATCTCGGCCGGCTGCTCAACCAGACCGACAAGCTGGCCCAGCAGCGCAAGGACCAGTACATCAGCTCCGAGTTGTTCGTCCTCGCCGCCGCCGACGACAAGGGCGAGGTCGGCGACCTGATGCGCAGGGCCGGGGCCAGCAAGGGGGCGCTCGAACGCGCGATCGACCAGGTACGTGGTGGCCAGTCGGTCGACGACCCGAACGCCGAGGAACAGCGCCAGGCATTGCAGAAGTACACCATCGACCTGACCGAACGCGCCGAGCAGGGCAAGCTCGACCCGGTGATCGGCCGCGACGACGAGATCCGTCGCGCCATCCAGGTGCTGCAGCGCCGCACCAAGAACAACCCGGTTTTGATCGGCGAGCCCGGGGTCGGCAAGACCGCGATCGTCGAGGGCCTCGCCCAGCGCATCGTCAATGGCGAGGTGCCCGAGGGCCTGAAGAACAAGCGCCTGCTGTCGCTCGACATGGGCGCGCTGATCGCCGGCGCCAAGTTTCGCGGCGAGTTCGAGGAACGTCTGAAGGCGGTGCTCAACGATCTGTCGAAACAGGAAGGCCAGATCATCCTGTTCATCGACGAGATCCACACGATGGTCGGCGCCGGCAAGGCCGAAGGCTCGATGGACGCCGGCAACATGCTCAAACCGGCGCTGGCGCGTGGCGAGCTGCACTGCGTCGGCGCGACCACGCTCGACGAGTACCGGCAGAACATCGAGAAAGACGCCGCGCTCGAGCGCCGCTTCCAGAAGGTGCTGGTCGACGAGCCGACGGTCGAGGACACGATCGCGATCCTGCGTGGCCTCAAGGAACGCTACGAGGTGCACCACGGGGTCGAGATCACCGACCCGGCGATCGTCGCCGCCGCGACGCTGTCGACGCGCTACATCACCGACCGCCAGTTGCCGGACAAGGCGATCGACCTGATCGACGAGGCGGCGTCGCAGATCCGCATGGAGATCGACTCGATGCCCGAGGAGATGGACAAGCTCGACCGCCGTCTGGTGCAGTTGAAGATCGAGCGCGAGGCGCTGAAGAAAGAGTCGGACGAGGCGTCGAAGAAGCGCCTGGCCCTGCTCGAGGAGGACATCGCACAGCTGGAGCGCGAGTTCGCCGATCTCGAGGAGATCTGGAAATCGGAGAAGGCCGCCGTGCAGGGCACGACCCACATCAAGGAGTCCCTCGAACAGGCGCGCGTGGAGTTCGAGACCGCACGCCGTGCCGGCGACCTGCAGCGCATGTCCGAGCTGCAGTACGGCCGCATCCCGGAGTTGGAGCGCCAGCTCGACATGGCCAGCCAGGCCGAGATGCAGGAAACCCACCTGCTGCGCAACAACGTCACCGACGAGGAGATCGCCGCGGTCGTGTCGAAGTGGACCGGTATCCCGGTTGCGAAGATGCTCGAGGGCGAGAAGGACAAGCTGCTGCGCATGGAGGCCGAACTCGGCAGGCGCGTGATCGGCCAGGACGAGGCCGTGCGCGCGGTGTCGAACGCGATCCGCCGCTCACGTGCCGGGCTGGCCGACCCGAACCGGCCGAACGGCTCGTTCCTGTTCCTCGGTCCGACCGGGGTCGGCAAGACCGAGCTGTGCAAGGCGCTGGCCGAGTTCCTGTTCGACACCGAAGAGGCGATGGTGCGCATCGACATGTCGGAGTTCATGGAGAAGCACTCGGTGGCCCGCCTGATCGGCGCGCCGCCCGGCTATGTCGGCTACGAGGAGGGCGGCTATCTGACCGAGGCGGTACGTCGCCGGCCGTACAGCGTGATCCTGATGGACGAGGTCGAAAAGGCCCATCCGGACGTGTTCAACGTGCTGTTGCAGGTGCTCGACGACGGGCGCCTGACCGACGGCCAGGGGCGCACCGTAGACTTCCGCAACACCGTCATCGTCATGACCTCGAACCTCGGTTCCGACCTGATCCAGACGCTGGTCGGCGACGCACACGGAAGTGCGAGTGCCGCGGGAGGCAGGATGCCGGGAGCGGTCGAGGAACAGTACGAGCAGATGAAGGCCGCGGTCATGGAGGTCGTCGGTCAACACTTCCGCCCGGAGTTCATCAACCGTGTCGACGAGGCCGTGGTGTTCCACCCGCTCGGTCGCGAACAGATCCGCGCGATCACCGAGATCCAGATCGGTTACCTGCACCAGCGCCTGGCCGATCGCGACATGGGTATCGCGGTCAGCGCCGGTGCGCTCGACCGACTCGGCGAGGCCGGTTTCGACCCGGTCTACGGCGCGCGCCCGTTGAAACGCGCGATCCAGCAGCAGCTCGAGAACCCGCTGGCGCAGGAAATCCTCGCCGGGGTGTTCGGCCCGGGCGACGTGATCCATGTCAACGCCACGGCCGACGGTCTGACCTTCTCGCGCGGCAGCAATGTCGACGTCGACGACGAGGGTGCGGTGATCGAGGGTGAGCTGGTCGACTGA
>JAAUYD010138902.1_pt1 | contig 28019 bp, 21 predicted proteins | sample 7278101 | NCBI WGS metagenome assembly JAAUYD01 (sample SAMN14350128, study PRJNA611818) | marine sediment metagenome | isolation source: surface marine sediment (0.6m) | place: French Polynesia: Moorea | collected 2018-08
CCTCCCAGTCGGCGATTGAGGCGGCCTCATCCATCTCCCGCATCAGCTCTTCGAGTTCAAAACTCGTCTGAGCGAGTTGATCCGCCACGCCTTCTCGCCGAACCCGGATTTCCTGCAGAGACATTTCAGCCTCGGTGACGGCAGAACGAGCTCCCTCAACGATCTGCTCAACTTCCATTCTGTTCTGCTCGTGACCGCGCAACTCGGATTCAACGGACTCAACCCGGCGCCTCGCCTCAGCCAGCGTTTGTTCCACGGCAACCCGCTTCTCGAGCTGTTCGGCGAGCTTGCTCTTGTTCGCCTCAAGGGGAGCCGCGCTGCTTTCCAGCTGGTGTCGAATCTGCTCGCGTCGCTCCGAAAACTGTCTCAGCTGCGACTGCATGCGAGCGAGGTTCTGGGCAGCAGACTCCTTGCTGGAGCGACGGCTCTCGAACTGGATCGTTATGGTCTGAACAGCCTGCTGATCCTCATTCGCCTGCTCTCGCACGCGACGAAGCTCTGACCGGAGTTGCTCGCGGGACGATTCCATCTCAGCCCGTCGCTCGCCCAGCTCTTCGAGGGCGTCGTTGGCCTGGCTGTAATTGCTCTGAGACGCGCGCAACTGGTCTTCGGCGGTGATCCGCTCGTCTTCCAGCTGTTTCGCCTCTTCTCGCAATGCCACCCGTCGGGCTTCCGCCTGGTCCAGCTGGTATCTCGCCGAATCCAGCGCCGACTTCGTCTCCGAGTACTCGTTCAGAAGCGCGCCGGCGTCTTTCTGCATCGACTCGCGTCGTTCCTCGAGCTGCGCAAGTCGATTACGGCCATCACGCTGCAGCTTGGTTGCACTCTCGAGCCGTGCCGTTAGCTCGCGGATCTCTTCCTTCAGTCGCCGCATGTCGTGCTCGCGTGACAGGATGCCAGCCTGGGCGTCGCGGTCGCGCGTTACGCGCAGCCAGTCCCGCGCCAGCCAGATGCCGTCGCGCGTCACGACGGACTCATCAGCGCCCAGGGAGTCCCGTATGGCAATCGCGTCGTTCAGGTTGTCGGCTGTGCGGACTTTGCCCAGCAAGTTCGGAATCATGCCAGGCGCACTACTGACTTTGACCGCCAGCGTGCCAAGTTCACCCGGCTGGTAGGACGACGAGTCGCTTTCCTGCAGTAGCGTAAGCCGCCCGCTTCTCAGCGCGCTGATACTGTTCGTTGCCGGCTCCAGGCTCGTCACACAAACGGCCTGCAGGTATTCACCGAGAACCGTTTCAACGGCCCGCTCCCAGCCGTCCTGTACGTCGAGCGTCTGCGCGACGCGGCGGCTGTCCGACAGTTCAGCACTATCGAGCCACTCCTGTACCGACTCGTCACCCTCTCCGAGCGCCGCCTTCTGAAGCGCTTCGAGTGACGCGTACCGGCCCTGCGCCTCCTGCAGTGCAACGCGGCGCTCTTCGGTGAGGTGGGTGAGCTTCTTGTCCTGATCACGCAGCTTGCGGATGCTCTCAGCGGTGTCCGCCAGGTGCCTGTCAAACTCCTCACGCGCCTGCCGCTGCTTCTGCTCACGTACCACCAGCTCGTCGTAGCTCTCCGTCAGCGACTCTCGCTGGGTATCGGCCTGAGCCTCAACTATCTTCTGGCTGCGCTCACCAAGGCTATCCAGCCTCGACTGGATCTGTTCCGCACGCGTCGATTCGACGTTGGCCTGCTGTTGCTGTCGGTTCAGATCGGCCGAGTACTCATCCCAGCGAGCCTGCCACTCCGAAAGCGCAGCCTCGGCTTTGTCGAGCGAGGCCTGTGACGATTCCTGTCTTGCTTTTGCCTGCTCAAGTCCGGGTACGAGTTCGTTCAGCGTCAGATCGAGCTGTGCGATCTCGGACTGGTCTTTGTCGATGTGTTCTTCAATCTCGGCCGCGCCTGCCTTGGCCTGCTCGAGGTCCAGCTCCTGGCGTTCCCGCAGTTCCTCGGCATGCTCGATCGACTGTTCGAGCCGAGCGATCTCGGAGCCCACCTTGTAAAACTGGCCCTGGACCTCGTTGAATGCGTCGTTCTTTTCGCCGAGCTGGTCACGGGTCTCCTCGATCTGCGCCTCGAGCTTGCGCTGGTCCGCGATGGCGGATTCCAGCCGGGTCTTCCTTTCAGACAAGCGTGCTTTCGCCGCACTGGCTTTCTCGTCCAGGTCGCTGGTCTTCAGGGCGAGCAATTCCGCCGACGTGCGGCGCTCCTGTTCTTTGTATTTTCCATAGCGCTCTGCGGTCTTGGCCTGGCGGTCAAGGTGCTTGAGCTGTTTTTCGACTTCTTCCAGGACATCCTGCAGCCTGTCGAGGTTTTCCTTCGTGTGCCTGATGCGATTCGATGTCTCTCGACGCCGCTCCTTGTACTTCGAGATCCCGGCCGCTTCCTCGAGGAATACGCGCATCTCCTCGGGCTTGGCTTCAATCAGACGCGAGATCATGCCCTGCTCGATGATCGAGTAGCTGCGAGGGCCGAGGCCAGTGCCCAGGAATACACCGGTAATATCCTTGCGGCGGCAACGGGCACCGTTCAAGTAGTAATTGGAGATCCCGTCCCGCGTAACCTCGCGACGGATGGCGATCTCGGCGTACTTGGCGTATTGCCCTTCGAGTGTTGTCTCCGAGTTGTCGAACAGCAGCTCGACTGACGCGGCGCCTACCGGTTTTCTCGCACTGGATCCATTGAAAATGACATCGGTAATCGAGTCTCCGCGCAGGCGACTGGCGGAGCTCTCACCCATCACCCAGCGGACGGCGTCGATGACATTCGACTTGCCGCAACCGTTTGGACCGACGACGCCGACAAGGCTGCTCGGAAACGTGATGGTGGTTGGATCGACGAAGGATTTGAAGCCCGCAAGCTTGATCTTGCTGAGTCGCATTTGGAGGTGGATCGCCCGTAGCTGGTAAATGCGGCAGTTTAAAGGAATTGGGCCGATAAAACGAACGTCTTTCGGCATCGGGAGGCACATTGAGGCTCGTCTGCGCAGCCCGGGACCAGCGGCCGGCAAATCGACGGTATTCTCGTAGAAAAAACCGCTGAATTCGTGCTTCCAACCGCGCGCGAGGCATGTATAATCCCCGCCTTTTCTCGAACTGGCAGGAGTCGCAAATGGCCGCAAAGAAGGCTGCGAAAAAGAAGGTCGCCAAGAAGAAAGTCGCCAAAAAGGCCACCAGGAAAAAGGTGAGCCGGCGTAAGGTTGCCACCAAGAAGGCATCCCCTGCCCGGAAGAAGGTTTCGAAGAAGAAAGTCTCCAAAAAGAAGGTCGCCAAGAAGGCGACCAAGAAGAAAGTAGCGAAAAAGAAGGTCGCTAAGAAGAAGGTTTCCAAGAAGAAGATCGCCAAGAAGAAAGTGGCCAAGAAGATCGCCAAGAAAACGGTGTCAAAGAAGAAGGTAGCCAAGAAAGCCGTGTCCAGGAAGAAGGTAGCCTCCAAGAAGAAGGCTACGAAAAAGACGACCACGGCACGGCGCCCGGCGGCACGCAAGCGCACCGGCGATCCGCTGTCAGGACCGATCCACGGCATCGATCCGTATAAGCCAAAACGCGGCGAAGAGTACATGAGCGATGATCAGCTCGAGCACTTCCGTGACATCCTGACCGCATGGAAAAAGGAGCTGATGTTCGAGGTCGATCGAACCGTCCATCACATGCAGGACGAAGCGGCGAACTTCCCCGACCCCAATGACCGTGCAACCCAGGAGTCCGAATTCGGTCTGGAACTCCGGACACGCGATCGCGAACGGAAGCTGCTGAGGAAGATCGATTCTGCATTGGCACGCATCGACGATGGCAGTTACGGCTTCTGCGACGAGACTGGCGAAGAAATCGGCCTGAAGCGCCTCGAGGCCCGACCCGTCGCAACGCTGTGCTTGGAAGCGCAGGAACGTCGCGAACTTGCGGAACGTCAGTTCCGTGATCGAGACGACCGCTACCGGTAACGCCTGAATTGCGCCGCTGATCAATGCAGGACGGCGGCGGAAACAGCTATGTCGGGCGATTCGCACCGTCCCCTACCGGTCCGCTGCACTTCGGCTCCTTGCTGGCCGCCTGCGCCAGTTACCTCGAGGCGAAACAGCGAGCTGGTCGGTGGCTACTGCGAATCGAAGACATCGACCCACCACGGGAGCAGCCTGGCGCCGCGGACAGGATAATCCGCGCTCTCGAATCCTTCGGGTTCGAATGGGACGGCCCTGTCCACTATCAGAGTGAATCCCACGAAAAACATCTCGAAGCGCTGGCGTTTCTCGAGGCCAGCAATCTGACGTATCACTGCGGGTGCTCGAGAAAGGACCTCGCCGAAGCGCCCGTCGGGCCTCTCGGCACGATCTACCCCGGCACCTGTCGTTCAGGTTCAGATGCCAGCGAATACGCCGTTCGGGTGCGGGTCGACGATACGGTCGTCACGTTTGATGATCGCCTGCAGGGCAAACAGGCTCAGTCCATGCTGACCGAATCCGGCGACTTTATCGTTCACCGCAGGGACAAGCTGATCGCCTATCACCTCGCCGTCGTCGTCGACGACAATCTGCACGGCGTGAACGATATCGTCCGTGGGATCGACCTGATGGACTCGACGCCGAGGCAGATCTGGCTGCAGCGCCTGCTCGGCTACGCGATCCCGACTTACGCACACATCCCGGTCGCCGTTCATCCGGACGGCGACAAGCTCAGCAAACTGACCGGGGCACGAGAACTGGACGTCGAACAAGCGCCTGCAATCCTCATCAACGCGCTGGACGCGCTCAGCCTCGACACCCCCTCGGAACTTGTCGATGCGACGCTACCGGAGATCTGGAGCTGGGCAGCGGAAGCCTGGGACATCGGCCGCCTCGCTGGCCGTCAATCAATAATAGTCCCGAATCAACAACAGTAGTTTTTATGATATTTTTCATAACTTTACTGCATTTATTTCATGTACTCTGCTCAACCCGGCATTTGGCCCGTGCGCTTGACAGCTACCGGATTAGACCCTAATTTTATTAATGACGTCAGGGAATCGCTCCCCCGCCCCTTGGCGTCAGCCTGAAGGGATCATCCCTTGGCTAGCCCCCGCTTCGGCGGGGGCTTTTTATTGTTCGTCAGGCGCGGGAGACACTCAGTCAAAGTAACCCTACCGCCGAGTTAGTCAGGCAGACTCAGAGATGACCCCGCGACACGGACAACGAATGCGCAGCGAATTCAGGCCGGCACCCTGGCTCACGAATCCGCACGCCCAGACGATATTCCCCACGCTGCCCTGGGCCTGGCGGCGACCACTGGCCTTGCGCCGCGAAATCGTCGAGCTACCTGACGGTGATGCGACGACGGTCGACTGGGCCGAGGACAGTACATCGGAACATGGCGAGAGTCCGTTACTCGTGATCCTGCACGGACTCGAGGGATCGTCAGACTCCACCTACGCGCGCACTTTGATGCATGCGGCCCTCGATCGTGGCTGGGAAGCCTGTGTGCTGCACTTCCGGGATTGCGGCGACTATCGAAATCGCCTGCCGCGACGCTATCACGCGGGTGAGACCAACGACGTTCGATTCTTCCTGGACGAATTAAGCGCGCGTTCTGACCGGCCCATCGTGATCGCCGGTTACTCTCTCGGCGGCAACGTGCTTCTCAAGTACCTGGGCGAAGTCGGCAACGACTCCCCGGTGTGCGGTGCCGCAGCCGTCTGCGTACCGCTCGATTTGCAGGCATGTTCTACCGCTTTAAATAATGGTTTTTCAAGGCTTTATCAGAAACACTTAATTGGTAACATGAAGAAAGCCGCCGCTCGAAAGTTCGGGCCGGACACGGATGCGTTCGACTGGGACCTGGCCATGGCCGCCGTAACTTTCGACGAATTCGATGACGCCGTCACGGCGCCGCTGCACGGATTCATCGGCAAGGACGACTATTACGGACAGTGCAGTTCGATGCACTTCCTGGACCGGATCGAGATACCCACACTGATCCTGAATGCGGCAGATGACCCCTTCATGAGTCAGGACATGCTGCCGCAAGAGACATCGCTGGCCGAGTCGGTGACGCTGGAGGTCAGCGACGCCGGCGGACACGTGGGCTTCGTAGAGGGGGGGTCGCCGTGGCGACCGAGGTACTACCTGCCGAGAAGGCTGCTGCAGTACCTCGGAGCCTACACTGGATAGTCATCCGGCTTGAGTGGCGAGGCGCCGTCAACCGGCGCCGGCACTCGGGATCAAGCGGCTTCGACGTCCTTCATGGACAGTCGAACTCGGCCCTGGCGGTCGACTTCCAGGACCTTGACCTTGACCACGTCGCCTTCGGACAACTTGTCGCTGACCTTCTCCACGCGTTCGTTGGAGATCTGCGAGATGTGCACGAGGCCATCTTTGCCCGGAAGAATCGTGACGAAGGCGCCGAAGTCCATCAGGCGCGCTACGCGACCCTCGTAGATTCGACCCACTTCGACTTCGGCGGTGATCAGCTCGATACGGCGACGGGCTTCCTTACCGGAGGCGCCGTCCACAGACGCGATACGAATCGTACCGTCGTTGTCGATGTCGACGGAGGCGCCCGTCTCCTCGGTGATCGTGCGGATGACCGCACCGCCCTTGCCGATGACGTCGCGGATCTTGTCCGGATCGATCTTCATCGTCATGATCGTAGGCGCCCACTCGGACATTTCCTCACGCGGCTTGTCGATGACCTTGGCCATCTCGCCGAGGATGTGAAGTCGCGCATCGCGCGCCTGGTCCAGCGCCTTGCTCATGATTTCGCGGGTAATGCCCTGGATCTTGATGTCCATCTGCAGCGCCGTAACACCATCGTCGGTGCCGGCCACTTTGAAGTCCATGTCGCCAAGGTGGTCTTCGTCACCGAGGATATCGGTCAGGACGGCGAAGTCGTCACCTTCCTTGACGAGACCCATCGCAACACCGGCAACCGGTGCCTTGATCGGCACGCCAGCGTCCATCAGCGCCAGGCTCGAGCCACAGACAGAAGCCATCGAGCTGGAACCGTTGGATTCGGTGATCTCAGAGACGACACGAATGACGTAGCCGAACTCATCCATATCCGGCATGACAGCCTGGATACCGCGGCGGGCCAGCTTGCCGTGGCCGATTTCACGACGCTTCGGCGAACCGACGAATCCGGTCTCGCCTACGCAGAACGGCGGGAAGTTGTAGTGCAGCATGAACGGATCTTTACGCTCGCCCTCGATCGCATCGATGATCTGGGCATCACGGCCCGTACCGAGCGTCGCGACGACGATCGCCTGTGTCTCACCACGCGTGAACACAGCGGAGCCGTGCGTGCGCGGCAGCATGCCGGTCTCTACGTGAATCGGCCTTACCGTCTGCTGGTCGCGGCCGTCAATACGCGGCTCGCCGGCGATTACGCGGCGGCGTACGATGTTTTTCTCGAGCTTGCCGAGAGCGCCGTAGACATCTTCGGGGCTGAAACGCGGCTCGTCACCGGATGCCAGCGCCTCGACGGCAGCGGTCTTTGCCGCGCCAACGGCAGCCTGGCGATCCTGCTTGTCGGTAATGCGATATGCGTCCGACAGGCCGGTTTCCGCAGCCTCCGCGACGGCAGCCGCCAGCTCTTCGTTCTCTGCCGGTGCTTCCCACTCCCAGGCGGGCTTGGCCGCTTCGGCGGCCAGCTCGTTGACGGCGTTGATCACCGCCTGCATCTGCTCGTGACCGAACATGACGGCGCCCAGCATGACTTCCTCCGACAGGCCGCTGGCCTCGGATTCCACCATCAGTACAGCGTCCTTGGTGCCGGCAACGACAAGCTCGAGGTCGGACTCTGCAACGGCCGAGATGCCCGGATTCAGCAGGTAATTGCCGTCCTTGTAGCCGACCTTTGCTGCGCCAACCGGGCCTGCAAACGGCATGCCGGAGATGGCGAGCGCGGCGGAAGCGCCGATCAGGGCCGGGATGTCGGGATCGACGTCCGGGTTCAGGGACATCACGTTAGCGATGACCTGGACTTCATTCTTGAAGCCCTTCGGGAAAAGCGGACGGATCGGACGATCGATCAGGCGGCAGACGAGTGTCTCTTTCTCGCTCGGGCGCCCTTCGCGCTTGAAGAACCCGCCGGGGATCTTACCCGCGGCATAGGCTTTTTCCTGGTAGTTGACGGTCAGCGGAAAAAAGTCGCGGCCGGGATCGGCAGCTTTCCTGCCGACAGCGGTGACCATGACGACCGTTTCGCCCATGTTGACGATGACAGCACCGTCGGCCTGGCGTGCGATTGCACCCGTTTCCAGGGTGACTTCGTGTTCCCCATACTGGAACGATTTCTTGATTGATTTCACTAGAATTCTCAAATTTTGGTAGGCAGAAAAACAACTGCGGCGATCCCAGAGGGCTCGCCGCATTGTTTAACGCATTGTCAGAACGCTCGCTGGATTAGCGGCGCAGTCCGAGCCGAGAAATCAGCTCGCGGTAGCGGCCCTGGTCGTTGGCCTTGAGATAGTCAAGCAACTTGCGTCGCTTGTTGACCATCTTGAGCAGACCCTGACGGCTGTGGTGATCTTTCTTGTGCTCACCGAAGTGTTCGGTCAGCTCAGTAATACGTGCAGACAGTAACGCAACCTGCACTTCGGGCGAACCCGTGTCGGCCTCTCCTCGGCCGTATTCAGCAACAATGCTGGCTTTTGCTTCACTTGACAGTGACATTTCCAGATAACTCCGTATTTTCGTCTTTAGCCCTTTTTGGAAGCGCGGTATTCTAGCGTCAGGAAAAGGCTATTAACAGTCCAAAAACAAATATTTACAGTTAAAAAAGGCCCTTTTTACGCTGCAGGGGCCGAATTTGATGCCGCAACCGGCGAAGACAGGCTGAATACCCGTTTTGGCGCGAGCATTCCGTCCTCCGCAAGCTCGCCGACCCCCAGAAACAGATCGTCGTCCCGGTAGACTCGAACCAGCCCGTTGGTGGCGGCTTTTGCCGGTACCGGCTGGCCGCCACAGAAACGGTCCGCAGCCTCGCGTGAGATGTGCGCCTGGTCGAGGGACAGCAGTGCCTGGTCCGGAGAGATCAGCCATTGTCTGACTTCAGCCGGCGTCTCGGCGCGTTCGATACGGGACACGTCGATCATCGCCTTTGAATCAAAACACCCTACCGACTCACGATGCAGGTTCTGCGTGTAAGCCACGGTGCCTGCCTTTGCCGCGAGGTCCTCTACCAGCGTGCGAATATATGTGCCTTTCGAGCACCGCACGCGGAAGACAAGCCGCCGCCCGGCACACTCCAACAGTTCAGCTTCATAGACCGTGATCGGCCTCGGCTCTCTCTCGACCTCCTCGCCGCGGCGCGCCAGCTCATAAAGCCTCTTGCCGTCTTTCTTCAGCGCCGAATACATCGGCGGCACCTGCATCGTCTCGCCGATGAACTCGCCGAGCAGCCGCTCCCATTCCGCGAAACCCAGCGCCGGGACGTCCGCCGATTCGATGCGGTTGCCGGTAGCATCACCGCTGTCCGTTCGCTCACCCAAGCTCGCGACGACGCGATACGTCTTATCCGCGCCGAGCAGAAACGCGCTGACTTTCGTTGCCTCGCCGAAACACAACGGCAGCATGCCGGTCGCGGCTGGATCGAGGCTGCCGGTGTGGCCAGCTTTACGGGCGTTCAGTGCATACTTGACGCGCTGGAGCGCCTGGTTGGAGCTCAAGCCCGCCGGCTTGTTCAATAACAGCACGCCGTCGACGATGTCGCGACGGTTTTTTCCTCGCCTGGACATGGGCTCAAGTGGACTTGGCGCGATCCAGCAATTCGCTGATCTTGGCGCTCTGCGCGGCGCTGTCATCGTGCACAAAGCGCAGCTCCGGCGTATGGCGAGCCTGGATGGACTGGCCGAGTCTCGATCGCAGAAACCCGGCCGCCTTATTGAGGCCTTCCTGTGCTGCCTCGACGTCGCCGTCCGGGTCCATCAGGCTGAAATGCACACGGGCAATCGACAGGTCGCGCGTCAGTTCGACCGCGGTCAGCGAGACGCCCTCGACACGCGGGTCCTTTGACTCGAATCGAATCAGCTCGGCCAGTGACCGCAGGATCTGGTTGCCCAGTCGCTGGTTTCTGGAAAACTCCCGCGCCATGTCGTGGAACCTAATCCAGTGTCCTCGCGATCTCGACGCGCTCGTAGCACTCGATCTGGTCGCCTGCTTTGACGTCCGAGTAGTTCTTCACGCCGATACCGCACTCGGTGCCCGCACGGACTTCATTGACGTCATCCTTGAATCGACGCAGCGACTCGAGTTCGCCCTCGTAGATCACGACGTTGTCGCGCAGTACGCGAATCGGGTTGGAACGCTTGACGTAACCTTCGCTGACGATGCAGCCGGCGACGTCGCCAAACTTCGGCGAGGAGAACACTTCCTTGACCTCGGCGAGACCCACGATCTGCTCGCGAATCTCCGGTGCCAGAAGGCCGCCGAGCGCCGCTTTCACATCGTCGATGGCCTCGTAAATGATGCTGTAGTAACGAACGTCGACGCCGGACTCTTTGATCTGGGCCCTGGCGGCCGCGTCAGCACGGACGTTGAAGCCGATGATTACGGCATTCGATGCGGCCGCGAGTGTTGCGTCCGTCTCGGTGATACCGCCAACCGATGATCCGAGCACCTTGACCTTGACCTCGTCGGTGGAGAGCTTGGTCAACGCGTCGCGCAGGGCCTCGGCACTGCCGTGAACGTCGGACTTGATGATGACCGACACGGAGGCAAGCTCGCCTTCCTTCATCTGGCTGAAGACGTCCTCGAGCTTCGAGGCCTGTTGCGATGCAAGCTTCGCGTCGCGGGTCTTTGCCTGGCGGAACTCGGCCACCTCGCGCGCCTTGCGCTCGTTCTTGACGACGAGGAAATCGTCGCCGGCAGCAGGCGTCTTGGACAGACCGAGTACAACCGCCGGGGTCGATGGCCCGGCGGAATCGATCGATTCCTGTTTCTCGTTGAACATGTTGCGGACACGACCGTATTCCTCGCCAGCGATGATCATGTCACCCTGGTTCAGCGTGCCGCTCTGAACGAGCAACGTCGCGACGGCGCCGCGGCCTTTCTCGAGGCTCGACTCAATGACGATACCTTTCGCCGCTCCGTCTTCCGCAGCAGTAAGGTCCATCAGCTCCGCCTGCAGCAGAATGGCTTCGAGGAGGTCGTCGATACCCTGGCCTGTGTGGGCCGAGACATTGACGAAGATGTTGTCGCCGCCCCAGTCCTCGGGAATGACTTCGTGTTGCGACAGCTCGTTTCGAACGCGCTCCGGATCGGCATTCTCCCGGTCGATCTTGTTAACCGCCACGACGAGAGGCACGCCTGCCGCCTTCGAGTGCTGGATCGCCTCGATCGTCTGCGGCATGACACCATCATCGGCGGCGACGACGAGGACCACGATGTCCGTCGCCTGGGCGCCACGTGCTCGCATCGCCGTGAAGGCTGCGTGGCCAGGCGTGTCGAGGAACGCGATGCGGCCTTTGTCGGTCTCAACCGAGTAGGCACCAATGTGCTGCGTTATACCGCCGGCCTCATCGGCAACGACCTTGGAGCGACGAATGTAGTCGAGCAGCGAGGTCTTTCCATGGTCGACGTGGCCCATGATCGTGACCACCGGCGCACGTGCCACCAGTTCGCCCGTGTCGGCCTGTTCGTCCGCAAGCAGCTTCTCGTCGATGCTCTCCTCGCTGATCGGCTTGGCGATATGGCCCAGCTCTTCAACGACGAGGGTCGCCGTGTCCTGATCGATAACCTGATTGATCGTCACCATAGCGCCCATGTTGAACAGGACTTTGACGACTTCATTGCCCTTGATCGCCATGCGCTGGGCGAGATCCGACACCGCGATGCTCTCGGGAATCTCGACCTCATGTATGACCGGCGCTGTCGGACGCTCAAATCCGTGCTGGGAATCGCCGCTGACCGACACCGAACGGCGTCGCGTCGGCGTCTTCCGCTTGCGACGGCCACTCTTGTCGCCGGCGACGTGCAGCTCCTTGCGACCGTAACGGGTCTCGGACGGCTTCGCGCCGCTCTTTGCCTTGTCCTTGGAGCGACGAGACCGGGCGTCCTGCTCGGCCTTTTCGATGCGCTGTTTTTCTTCCGCGGCAGCCGCAGCGGCAGCCTCCGCTTCCTTGCGCGCGGTTTCTTCGGCGTCCAGGCGCTCCTTTTCCTCAGCCTGACGCTGCTCTTCCGCCTTGCGCTCGGCTTCGAGTTTCTCGGCTTCCTTGCGCTCCTTCTCGGCTTCGATAGCCGCTTGCTCGGCCGCGATACGATCTTCCTCGGCCTTACGCTGCCGATCGAGCTCTTCCTGCTCCTTCTGAGCCTGCTCCTCGAGTACGTCGCGCTTGATGTACGTGCGCTTCTTACGCACTTCGACGTTGACCGTGCGCGAGCGTCCCTGGTTGCCGGACAGCCTGAGCTCCGACTGAGACTTGCGCTTCAGTGTGATACGGCGCGGCGCCGTGACCGTTGTCGAGTCATCGGTCTGGCCGTGACTACGACGCAGGTGCGTCAATAGTTCGAGTTTCGCGTCCTCACTGATCGTGTCCTCCGAGCCACTGACAGCAATGCCAGCCTCGTCGAGCTGCGAAAGCAGCTTCTCGACAGGAACTTTCAGTACTTCCGCAAACTGTGCAACTGTAACGTCAGCCATTCAAATACCTCTATCTGTCCCGGCCTCAGGCCTGTTGTTCTGCCTCAAACCAGTGCTCACGCGCCTTCATGATCAACGCGGCAGCTTCTTCAGCGTCCATTTCGTTAATTTCGAGCAGGTCATCGGTCGCCAGCTCGGCGAGATCTTCCCGCGTGACGACGCCATTGCTCGCCAGCAGATAAGCAAGACCCTTGTCCATACCCTCGAGGTTCAACAGGTCTTCCGCGGGCTCGCTTTCGTCAATCTTCTCTTCCTGCACGATGGCCTGCGTCAGAAGGACGTCCCGCGCGCGGCTGCGAAGTTCGTTGACGATGTCCTCGTCGAACTCCTCGATCTCGATCAGCTCCGAGGTCGGCACATAGGCCACTTCCTCGATCGTGGAAAAGCCTTCCTGTACCAGGATCAGGCCGATCTCTTCGTCAACGTCGAGCTGCTTCGAGAAGAGCTCGATCAGCTCACGCATCTCGGACTCGCTCTTCTGTTCGGCTTCGGCAGCCGTCATGACGTTGAGCTCCCAGCCGGTCAGTTCGCTCGCCAGGCGGATGTTCTGTCCGCCACGCCCAATCGCCTGACTCAACTTGTCTTCGTCAACGGCGATATCCATGCTGTGCTTGTCCTCGTCGACGACGATGGACACGACCTCGGCGGGAGACATCGCATTCACGACGAACTGTGCCGGGTTCTCGTCCCACAGGATGATGTCGACACGCTCGCCGGCGAGTTCGTTGGAAACTGCCTGTACACGGGAGCCGCGCATGCCGACACAGGCGCCGACAGCGTCGATCCGGTTGTCGTTGCTCTTGACCGCAATCTTGGCGCGCAGGCCAGGATCGCGGGCAGCGCCCAGAATCTCGATCAGGCCCTGGCCGACCTCCGGCACCTCGATCTTGAACAGCTCAATCAGGAACTGCGGGGACGTGCGCGTCATGAACAGCTGCGGTCCGCGCAGCTCTGAGCGCACTTCCGTCAGCAGCGCCTTGATGCGGTCCTGCGGACGCACCGGCTCACGCGGCACCATCTGGTCGCGGGAGACGAAGCCTTCGGCATTGCCGCCAAGGTCGATGTAGACGCCATGCTTGTCAACGCGCTTGACGAGGCCCGAAAGCAGCTCGCCTTCGCGCTCCTGGAACTCCTCAACGACCTGCTCGCGCTCAGCCTCACGGACCTTCGCCACGATGACCTGCTTGGCGGTCTGCGCGGCGATTCGACCGAACTCGACGGACTCCATGGGCTCTTCGACATACCCGCCCGGCTCCGCATTCTCATCGATATCGACGGCATCGATCATGCGTAGTTCACGATCAGGCTCTTCGAGTTCGGTGGACGCGTCATCGAATACCAGCCAACGACGGAACGTGTCGTAGTCGCCCGATTCCCGGTCAATGGAAACGCGGACCTCGATCTCGCCACCGTGCTTGCGACGGGTTGCCTGCGCCAGCGCCGCTTCCATCGCCTCGAAGATGATGTCCTTCTCGACACCCTTCTCATTCGACACAGCGTCGATGACCATCAACATTTCTTTGCTCATTACCTGAAACTCCAAAGCCCTTGAGGCTTACGCCTGTTCGGGTACTAACCGGGCGGTGTCGATCGTTGCTATCGGTAACGTATGCGACTGGCCGTCCACTAAAACCACAACGTTCTCTTCGTTCGAGGACTCCAACGTGCCCCGGAACCGCTTGCGCCCCTCTATCGGGAATCGCATCTGAATCTTCACCGTTTCACCAGTAAAGCGTTGAAAATGTTCAACTTTCTTCAGCGTTCTATCCAAACCTGGCGACGAGACCTCCAGGTTGTACTGGCCCGGCAACGGATCCTCGACGTCGAGCAGCGCACTCACCGCGTGACTGACCTTCTCGCAGTCATCGAGATCGATGCCATCCGGCTTATCGATGAAAAGCCGCAGGACACCGTCCTTGCCGCCCAGCTTTACCTCCAGGTCGGCCAGTTCATAACCCAGACGTTCGATGGTCGGTTCCAGCAGTTCAACCAGTTCGTCCGACGTCATCTAAACCTCTAAGCCTTTGTTCCAAAACAAAAAAATGGGCCAATGGCCCATTCCTGTCAACGCGCGGTGTGTCGCCTGCAAGGCAACAAAAAACCCCTCAGCGGGGGTTCCAGTTCTACCAAGAGCTTGGTAGCGGAGGTGCTGGCCCTTCAGTCAAGCCGGGCAAACTCGTCAACCCACCACCGCGCAGGGCCGCGATTATACGGCAATCGTTGCACGCCGTGCAATCCGCGCTCTGAAGAATGTAACCCCGTAGCGTTGTATCCTCGCCTTCTGGCGTGCGCCGCCCTGGCGGTCGCAATTTCAGACGAGGAACCCTGACTGTGACCGAAATCACCTGCCTGCACGTTGACGCCTTTGCTGAGAGGCCGTTTACAGGCAATCCGGCTGCCGTATGCCTGCTCGAATCTGAGCGCGACGCTGGATGGATGCAGCACGTGGCCGCGGAGATGAATCTCTCAGAAACCGCCTTTGTGACGCGTCTGGGAGACGCTTTTTCGCTCCGTTGGTTTACACCCACTGTAGAGGTGGACTTGTGTGGCCACGCAACGCTGGCTTCAGCACATGCACTGTGGGAAGAAGGTGTCGTGCCTGCCGATTCCCCGATCCGGTTCCAAACCAGGAGCGGTGAACTTTCCTGCTCAAACGATGGGGACATCATTGAGCTCGACCTTCCGGCCACTCAAAGCCAATTGGCGGAACCTGACCAGCGGCTCATCGACGGGTTGACGGTCGAGCCGCTGTTGGTCATGCAGTCGAAGAATGAGCTGCTGGCACTCCTGCCGTCCGAAGCCAAACTTCGTTCCCTGCAACCCGACCTGGCCGCGCTGGCCGCCCTGCCTCGCGGAGGGATCGTCGTCACCGCAGCGTCGAAGGATGCGGAGTTTGACTTCGTTTCGCGCTTCTTCGGTCCGGCGATAGGAATCGACGAAGATCCTGTGACCGGTGCAGCTCACTGCTTCCTCGGACCGTTCTGGGGAGAACGACTCGGAAAGCAAAACATGCTCGCCTACCAGGCCTCCCCGAGAGGCGGCACAGTCCGCATCAGGCTTGGCGGCGAACGCATCTTTCTGGGCGGCACGGCGGTCACGATTTCGCGGGGCCAACTGCTGGCCTGAACGCGGACGTTCCTACTGGCTGATACCGACTGCCGCCTCGTCCTCCGAAATCTCTTCGTCAATACGTTCAATCGTGAACCCTGTGATGCCGTAGATGGCCGAGACCAGCGGGTTGATCAGGTTGAAAAAGACGAATGGCAAGTACGCCAGTGTCGCGACACCCAGGGTTGCAGCCATGTAGGCACCACAGGTATTCCAGGGAACCAACGGCGACGTCAGCGTGCCGGAATCCTCGATGACCCGCGACAGGTTCTTGGGTTTGAGGCCTCGTCGCTGGAACTCCGCCTTGTACATCTTGCCCGGCAGCACGATCGCGATGTACTGGTCGGCGGCGACGATGTTGATGCCGATGCAGGACAGAATCACAGTGACGAACAGAGAGCCCGACGTTTTCGCCGCTGACAGCGCTGACTGAATCAGGCGCAGCAGCATGCCGCTTTTCTCGAGCACGGCACCGAACGCCATCGCCGACAGGATCAGCCAGATCGTTACGAGCATGCTGCTCATGCCACCGCGGGACAGCAGGTCGTCCACCTCGGCAACACCAGTGCTCGACACATAGCCATCAGCAAGTGCGAGCCAGACTCCTTTTGTCATCGCCAGCGCTGGTGTGAGTTCAGGTGAATCAGCAAAAGCCAGCACCGTGTCTGGCTGCAGCACCAGCGCGACGAAACCACCGAACAATGCCCCGAACAGGATAGTCGGGAGTGGCGGCACTTTCTTAAACGCCATGTAGAAGACCACCACCAGGGGTATCAGCGCCCACGGCGTGATGTTGAATGCGTCATCCAGGGCGACCTTCAACGCCTGCAATGAATCGGTCGAGGCCCCCTCGTCCACGCCAAGACCAATGACCGCAAACAGTACGAGCGCAATTGTGAACGACGGTGCCGTCGTCCACACCATGTGTCGGATGTGTGTGAACAGGTCCGTGCCGGCAACCGCCGGCGCCAGGTTGGTCGTATCGGATAACGGGGACATCTTGTCGCCGAAATAAGCGCCGGAAATGATCGCGCCCGCCGCGATGGCCGGCGACAGGCCGAGACCCATCGCCACACCAATCAGTGCAACGCCGAGCGTACCGGCAACCGTCCACGAGCTGCCCGTCGACAACGCGGCAATCGCACAGATGACGCAGGCAGCGGCATAGAACCACTGCGGACTCAGGATCTCGAGACCGTAGAAGATGAGCGCCGGCACTGTTCCCGCCATGAGCCATGTTCCGATCAACCCGCCAACCGACAGCAGGATCAGGACTGCCGCCATCGATGTGCTGATGCCGTCGACGATCGCTTCGAGCAGCTCACTCCAGGGATAACCGTTCTGTATCGCGATGATGGCCGCTATCGCCGCCGCCAGTGTCAGCACGATCTGGTTGGGACCGTAGGAGGAATCGGAACCAAACAGTTTGACCGACAGGAACAGCATCGCGATGAGCGAAAGGACCGGGATCAGGGCGTGTAGCAGCGTGGGTTCTCTTGGTTGGCTCATTATCGATCTGGCCTTTTCTTATCAACACGGCTGGAGCTGCGACCATACCGGCAAAGACCAACAAGCACCACTTAACGATGCTCGTGGATCGCTGCGTCGCTGCTCTGCTGAACCAGGCTCTACGTAAATTCGCCTATTCGATGCTGCTTTGACTGCCCCCAAATACTAGTCAGGAGGTGGATCATGAACACTTGTCGACAGCCAAAGGCGAAAGTTCTCGTTTCGTTGATCAGCCTGTTGCTGATCGTTCCCGTGCTGTACGCGAACGATGAAGGGCGAACGACACCTGCGCCCGGTTTTCGCCCCGACAACGAGAACGCCACGGCATTTATCGAGGCGCTCGATTCCGCAACGATAGCGGTTTTTCCGACGATGGTCCGGCGTGAAAACAGGACGGCCCACTCGTTCTCATCGCAGAGACTCGCGGTTTCAATGCTCAACGACAGCGGGCTCGTGAAGGCAACGCTTGCCAACAAGCGAATTGACCTCGGTAGTTTGCACTACGACTCCCAGTGGAACCTGTTTCAGTATGGGCTGAACACAGTCAGCCAGAGTCTGACCGGATACAACACAGGCGCCGACTACTCACTTGTTATCGAGATCCTGGTGCGCGACAACCAGAGTGTTTTCGGCATCGCGTGCTACATCATCGATCGCGAAGGGCGTGACACTTTCTCGTTCCTGTTGAACTCACACCACCAGATGTTTGCCGAAGCTGAACTACAGGCAAAGAACTCGTCGGAAGATGCACGCGAAGCAGTGCTGAGAGCTGCCACGGAGGTCGCAATTACTGCACTGGAGCGGCAGATCGAAAAAGCAGCACGAAAGGACACAGCCGCAGTACGACCAACTATGGGTAACGGTGATGCGACGACCGATTTGCCTACTGCACGTCGTCGTTTTTGATAAGCATGTGCCGCAGTCGACATTTCCGCTCCCTGCGGTTACTTTTACTTAGAGCGTTTATGAGCGCTCACGCGCAATCTGGGGTCTCTGGGCCCAGGGGGATGATGCAATGACGAGAAAAGCAACGGCTCACTCTGCAGCGGGCATCGCCGCGTTATTTTTGCTCGCTTCGCCACTGGCACTGACCGACAGTCACAACCTCCTGAAGGACCCGGGCTTCGATGAGCAGATATCAGAAGACGAAGGCGGATGGCGCTCCTTCAAAGAAAGCCGGGTCTCAAAAGGCAAATCACGCAGCGGCGATCGCGCGATGTTCAACTGGGGTTACAGCCGAACGGTACCCTACCCGCCAGGGTTCGTCGGTACAGTTTCCGGCAGCTACCAGGAGTTCCCCGCCGAACCCGGCTCGAAGTGGCAACTAACGGGCTACGGATTGGCGGCAACCCAGCTCGAAGGCGCGGCCTTCGGTATCCTGCAGATCTCGTTCTTCGATGCGGAAGGCGAGGACCTAGGCACCGTGGAGACGGCAGGCAGCAAAGTCTCGAAAGCCAAGACGTCAAACCAGATCGATAGAAACACCGTGGCCGATGAATGGACGATGCTGGATACCGGCGTCGCGACGGCACCTGACGGTACCGCAGTCATTCATGCGTTCACGTTATACGTTGACTTCACGGGATCTAATGTCGCGCAAGGCGTGTTCTTCGATGACCTCGTGCTCAGCAAGATAGAAGACTAAACCAGTCCGTTACCTTGTGAGGCCTGCAGGTCCTGCTTGCAGGCCTCACTTTTTATCGGTACTCACTGGCCGGCCGTCAGGCCGTTGCGCCACTCGAGCGCCGCAACCTGCCCCTGGCGTGCGTAGTCAGCCGCCTCGCCCAGCACCCGCGCCGCCTCTTGCGGTGCGTGGAATCCCATAGAATTCTCAGCGGCGATAAAGTCCAGGCGCCACTGCGCCTTTCGCTGCAGTTCGAGTGCGGCTTTCAGGTCTTCCGCTGTCGCCCCGTCGGCCTTGGCCCGCTCGATCGCATCGAGCAGATCCATCAGGGCCGCGCCACCGCGCTGAAGCAAATCGAAATTTCGCTGCTGGATCGAATCGACGCGTGCGAGTATCTCGTCTTCCGAGAAGTGGTGGCAGGTTTGGCAGGCACGATTCACATTAAGTAACGGGCTTCGGACCCAATGGTCGGAGACCTTCGTTGCGCCGTCTCGCTGATACGGCATGTGACAGTCGGCGCATGCGACTCCGCTGCGGGCATGTATACCCTGGCTCCAGAGTTCGTACTCGGGATGTTGCGCCTTCAGTATCTCGGCGCCGCTCTCGGCATGCTTGTAGTCGAAGAAACGCTGACCGTCATCGAACGTAATCTTGTTCCAGAATGACTCGACGTTGTCCGCGGTCAGGCCCTCTCCCCATGGAAAGGTCAACTTCATGTTCGACGCGCAGTAGTACTCCACGTGGCACTGTGCACAGACGAAACTTCGCATCTCCGTACGATTCGCATCGACATTAGGATCGTACGGCGCCTGCCGGCCTCCTTCGCGCCACATCTGCACTGTCGGTAAGTGCGGCACGGGCGCATCGCCCTCCGCCAGCGCCTGTATACCGAACACGAAACCGGGTCGCGTCACCCGGAGGCTCATCGTGTCCGGGTCGTGACAGTCTACGCAGGACACCGGATGCCCGTGCCCCATGTCGTGGAGTTCTGCGTTCAGCTCTTTATAGGAATACTGGTAGCTCTTATCGAAACCCGCCACTGCGTCGCCGTCACCGAGCTTCCGGTACAGCGGCATGATCGAAGCGTGGCAATGCAAACAGGAACCCGTCTGTGGCTTCGTCTGCCGCTCCGTTTCCTCCTGGTCGACCAACATATAGGCGTGTCCGCGCCTGTCCCGGTAGTCGATGGAGAATGCATAGCCCAAAAACATGCGCTTCAGCCACGGGTCGCGCTCGATCTTCTGCTCGGGCAGCGCCTCGCTGCCGCCGTGCCCACCGAAGCGAGTCCGCGTCGCTTCCGCAGTACGGCGATATGAATCGTATTGCTTCGGCCAGTTGATGCCCCACTGGGCCGGGTCGGTCGTGTCTTCGGTTACTTCCACCAGCCGGACGAAAGGCGCACGGGCCTCGCTCTTTCTCTCGAAAATGTTGACCAGCAGCGCCGTCACCGCTGCCGATGCGATAGCGACCACTACAACCGCGGCAATCACGGTACTCAATGTCCATCCACGTTGATTCTTGATCATCGTTCCTGGTCCTTTTTGTAAGCTGTGAGATCGGGCCCGCCAAGTCCCGTGGTTTCTCCGTGGCCAACGTCCGAGTGACAGTGCACACATCGAACTTCATCCTCAAAACCGTTCACTCCGACGACCAGGTCATGGGCAAGGTCAGCATGGCACGCAAGACAGTTTTCCTGCAGGATCTTCGCGTTCGGCCCTTTGATCATGATGGGCTCGTGAAAGTCCTGCAGCGTGAAACCCTTGGAGTGATGCCAGCCGTTTTCGGCCTTGGCGAGGTATTTGCGGAAGAAGTCGTGAGGAAGGTGGCAGTCTACGCAGTTTGCCGCAGTATGATGACTCGCCTTCTGCCAGGAGTCGTACTGCGGCTGCATGATGTGGCAGTTGACGCAGACTTCGGGATCGTCGCTCAGGTACGAGAATCCTTCTGCGTAGAGAAAAGTGAATCCGCCGACACCGGCGAATACGCCGACAAGAACGACGAGCACCCCGATAGCCGCCTGCAAACGGCGTGATGGCCGGCCGAAACGATTGGTTTCCTGGACCATAATCCCCTATCCCCTGCGAGCAGCATACGACTGCTCTTCGGCAAAGTCGACCGGCCGAATCGTCGCTTACCGCGCTTGAAAGACCGATAAAGGCGAGCCCTGTACGCATTCTCCTGCAATGAGATGTCCCGAACCGGTAAAATCACGGATTTGCCTCGCACGGAGTCTTCATGCTGCTCTTTGTAACCGCAGTCAGCGTCGTACTCATCATCTCGTTCCTGTGCTCGATCTTCGAATCCGTTCTGCTTTCCGTCACGCGCCCGCAGATTGAGAAACTGACGCACGACGGTCGCAGGTCCGGTTCGCTCTTGAGGAAGTTCAAAGAGAATATCGACGTCCCCATCGCCGCCATCCTGATCCTGAACACCGCAGCACACACGGTCGGTGCGTCCGTGGCCGGCGCGAGTTATGCCAACGTGTTCGACGCAGGCACGCTATGGCTATTCACCATTATTTTCACGCTTGCTGTTCTGCTGTTTACCGAGATCATCCCGAAGACGCTGGGCGTTTCTTACGCGCCGAGACTGGCGACGCCGGTTGCACACGGCATTCGTTGGTTAACGATCCTCCTCCACCCGCTCGTCGTCGTTAGCGAGAGAATTTCACGTTCGCTGCGTGCCGGCTCCGATGTGCCGGTCACTTCTCCGGAAGAGATCCGCTTGCTGGCGTCACTTGGCAGGAGCGAGGGCGTGGTCGGTAAGCGTACCGCCGGCATGATTGTCGGTGCGACACATCTCGCGGACCTGCGAGTCAGTGACGTCATGCTGCCGCGCGAGGAAGTCCGCTTCCTGTCCGGCACGATGGACCGCGATCACGCCCTGGCCCTGGTTCGAGAGACCGGCCACAGCCGGTTTCCTTACTCGCCAACAGGGGAGCTTGACGATGTCACCGGCGTCGTTCTGGTCAAGGAACTACTGCATTGGAAGCTGACTCACGATAGCGACACGGTTGACTGGGAATCGCTGCGCAAAGATGCACTGGTCGTGCCCGAGAGCCTGGCCTTACTGCGATTGCTGCGCATCTTCCAGGAGAGCCATCGACACATGGCCATTATCGTTGACGAATACGGCAGCGTGAAAGGCATCGCGACGATGGAGGACGTTCTCGAGGAAATCGTCGGAGAAATCTACGATGAGAGCGACCGGCCTTCCAAAGACATCGTCCAGCGCAAAGATGGGGCGATGTACGTTAAAGCGAATGTTGATCTGCGCAAGCTGTCGGGGGCGCTCGGCATCACCTGGCAGCCTGAAGACGAATTTACGACTGTTGGCGGGCTAATCACCGAGACCCTGGAGAGTATCCCTGCGGTCGGCGACTCCATCGAATGGAACGGCTACAAGATCACGGTCTTGCGAGCCGATCGCCAGCGAGCAACGATGCTGTCTGTCAGGGAACTGAAATAACCCGGCATCGCAGGACCCGATTTTCCGTCCGGCAGCCACTCGACAGCTAGAACACGTAGTCGCCGACCAGTTCGAGCAGATAGTCCGACCAGCGCTCCGGGAACGGCTCGGTCAACTCGACGGACCGTTCAAAATCAACGTCGAAAAGCGCCTGCTCGAGGCGCCGCACGGCGTCAGGTTCCGACGTCGCGATATTGAGTTCCTTATTGAGCTTGAGGCTCCAGCGATCGAGATTAGCCGAGCCCAGGCAGGCCCAGCCATCAAAAACAGCCGCTTTGACATGTGACATGCCCGGGTAGATGAACACACGCACACCATGCTCGAGTAGCGCGTTGGCGGCCAGCGCATTGTTCTTCGTGATTGCGCCCCGGTCTGTGACCAGGGGCATGATCACTCGGACGTCGACGCCTCTCATCCTTGCCTGCGCCAGTTCGTACAACATCGCGTCATCGGTAAAATAGGCATTCTGGACGTAAATATATTTGCGAGCGCGCTTGGCGGCTCGACGCTGCGCATGGAATATCTGGGGATCGTCAGCCCGGGTGAATAACAGGCGCATCGGATCGCCGCTATCGCCGGCGCCGCGCGGTTTCGGGCTGATACGTCGAACGAAATAGCCCAGGTCGCCGAAGATACCGGCATGAGCCCAGGCCTTCTCAAACTCGAACTGAATGCGGTTGACGACCGGTCCCTCGAGTTCAATCATCATGTCGTGCCAGTCATAGCGATACTCGCGCGCGATATTCATACCGCCAGTGAACGCCAGCTTCTCGTCGATGATCAGTGTCTTGACGTGATCACCGGTCAACCAGGGGTTAGCCGCCATTCGCACATCGATTTCAGAGTCACTCTCCAGGTAAGCAGGAATCGATGCGGGCCCGAGGTAACCCTCGGGGAGACTCTCCTGCTCTTCGACCCTCGATACGATCGTGCCCAGGCCATCGAGCAGTATCTTGACGTCGACACCTTCGTTGGAGCGCCGTTTGAGCATGTCAGCGATACGTAGCGCATAGTCGTCGTTATCAAAGATGTACATTCGCAGGCTGATCGACTTTTCGGCCCGGGACGCTTCGTCGATGAAACGGGTAAAGAAGTCCTCACCATCGATCAGGTATCGCACGGTGCCGCGTGTGCGCTTTCCGTCAGAAACGTCGTCGAGTTCTCGCTCCCACTCATCGAGGTCCATGCCGGGGCCCTCCGAGAGCGGCGGAATTCTGGCGGGGTCAGCGAGGCTCGTCGGTTGAATGCGTAGCGTTTCGCCAACCGTGTCAGTCGCCATGAACAGCAGCCTGAGTGCAGACGAGAACGGCCGGCTGATCATCTTTGTCGTATGGCTTGTAACGAAGTGGCCGGCGGTTGCAACCACCGCCTCACCGGATCCCCCGCCAACGTAGTCGCGCGAAGCACTACCGAGCCTGACAAAGGCAGCTGATTCGATAGTCCTGTCAACGAACACGAAGGGCAGCGAGTACGCCCCCTTGTCGCCGGTGTTGATGAGAATCAGCGAATCCGCGATGCCCTTCTCCTCGAGAAAGGCCTGCAGAATGTCGAAGCCCAGCGGCAACAATTCGACGAACGAATAGCGTGCGGCGATCAGGTAGTCGCCCGGCTTCTCGTCGATGATCGAGACGCTAAAGACGTCGTTCTGATCGAAGTAGAGAAAGTAGTCGTCGACACCGAAATGGATAACGATGCCTTCATTCGTTCCGACCGGGATCAGCGAAGCGAACAATTGATTGCGCACCACGTGCCAGTCATCAACGCCGAGGATCGTCGCTGGTGTACCGTCGCCTGCCGGGGGCGCCTCCCCTGCCTCGTGCCAATAATCCAGCGGCACGAGCAACGGGCCGGTCTCAACGGCAACCGTATCGTCGACCGGCGGGGTCAGTTCCAGCCGACCGCCGCCCTGGTAAAGCGTGTCGCCCTGCCGAAACTCCAGCTCGAATCCGGACGGCCCGAGCAATGCTCGCTCCGCGATTAGCGGTTGAGCGTTCGCCTCTTCCGCGAATCGGCCGGTCAGGGTCGGGTAGTGTTCTACAGGCTGGCCACCGCAGCCAACCAGCAGCACGGCGATCAGGACGAGCCAGCCCGCCTGTCGCGTTCGCCTATTCCGGTCGAATCTCATACTCCAGTTCCTCGACCCACTCCCGGTTTTTTTCGAACCCGGTCGGATTGCGCCGGACGCACCGCATACCTATCCGTTGCAGCACACGGCCACTGGCCGTATTCCAGGGCGCGTGCGCCGCGGTGATCATGGAGGCGTTCAGCCGAGAGAAGCCGAATTCAAGCATCGCTGCCGCGCACTCCGTGGCGAAACCCTGCCCTTGCCGGGTCGGGTGCGTCCAGAACCCGATGGACCACACACCCTCTTCCGGTTCCCTGCGAATCGAGATCCAGCCGATGAAGTCACGATCCGCTCTCGACTCGATCGCCCAGCTGTACTCTTCCCCGCTCGTCCAGCGCTCCTGCGCGGCGCGAAATGGTTCGCTCATCTCAGCGATGTCGTCCGGTGGCGACCAGCGCAGGCCATCGTTGAAGTTCGGGGTCTGCGAAGCCGACCAGATGTGTGGAATGTCAGATTCCTGCGGGTAGCGAAGTCGACACCTGGCTGTGACGATTGACTCGTCACGACAGATGCCGAATTCGCCCGAGTGATTCATCGCAAACTTTCTGCAGACCTGGCGGTGGTTAAACGCTGTTCTCCGATAGTCAACATACTAACCCAGAACATCGCAACGACACTTGAGTGCGACGTCCGCCGATAGGACGCTAAAGTTCTGCAACGCCGCGCCGATAACAGACAAATGGCAGAATTTCCGTCCTATCGCCAGCCTTCATCCCTTCAGAAGGTACGAACCAATCGTCGCAATTATGTAACCCTCAGCGAAGCACCTTTGCCAGGAGCCTTCTGATGCCATTTCGAATCCCATTGAGCGGTCTGAATTCGGCACTGACCGGACTCAGGACAACCGCAAACAACATCGCGAACGTCGCAACATCAGGCTTCAGGCAGTCACGAACCGAACTTGCCGAACAAGTGGCGAACGGTGTCGGCCGCGGCGTTCGCGTCGGAGCAATCGCCCGGCAAGACACGCAAGGGACATTCCGTTTCACCAACAACGCGCTGGACTTCGCCATCGGTGGTAACGGCTACTTCATGCTGAGTAATGGCGGTTCGCGGCTATACACGCGAAACGGCGAGTTCGGCGTTGATTCGAACGGATACATAGTCAACGCGCGTGGCGCGCGTCTACAGGGTTATTCGATGGACAGCAGCGGACAGGTCAATACTGGCGTTCTGACCGACCTGCAGATGTCGAAAGGATCTACCGGCGGCATCGGCGTGGACCCGGGAGGCGTCGTATTCGCCCGTTACAGCGACGGCCGGTCCGAACCGCTCGGCAAGGTTGCGATCGCCGTCTTCACCAACCCGGGGGGATTGCAGAACGCGGGAACCAACGAATGGACTGAGTCATCGGCATCCGGCGCAGCAACTCTCGGCGAAGCAGGAACCGCCTCGTTCGGCAGGATCCAGTCGGGCGCGCTCGAGAACTCGAACGTCGACCTGACCGATCAGTTGCTCGACATGATCAAGTTCTCGCGCCAGATTGAGGCGCAGGCCAAGGTCATTCAAACAGAGCGTGAGAACGCAGAATCGATAGCAAACCTGTTCTCCAAGCGACCCGCCAAATAATGTTGCGCATAGCGTTCGACGCAAATCATTGTAAACAGCCCCCGGCGGCTAAAATCTAAACGGCGAGCGGCGGCTCCGCCTCCTCCAGACCTCGGACAGAGAGGCTGTAGACAGGTGCATGTTTTGCAGCCATCACATCCTCTATCTCCTCAAAGAGCGCCTCGTATTGATAGAAAGGCACTCTCGGGAACAGATGATGGATAGAGTGATAGTTCTGGAACATCCAGAACCAGTTCACCGCATTGCGCAATATTGGCGACCGCGGCGGCAGTATCGTTGACGTGTCCACGTAGCGACCAATCTGCTCGTGTGGCCGGTGAACGACGTAGGCGAAAAGATAAATCAGGATAACGGCACCGAGGATCCAGGCCAGCACGAAAAGCGCCAGCGCCTCGAGCCAGAATCCCGCCAGGGCAATCGCCACCCTCGGCAGCAGTGCAGCCGCAAGCTCAAGGCAAAGGTGGAGATTCTGCCGAGTCGGCGCATGAGCCCATCGGTGCTCCATGTAATAGCTGATCTGGCCGGTCCACGCGCGCAGGGCTTCGCGCATGGGCGCCACCGGAGATCTGCCCATATTGCGCAGATGGAAGTCCGGATCTTTGTTCTCGTCATTGGCGTAGCGATGATGCGCCATGTGCTCGTGACGGTGCGCGGTAAATGGAATCATCGTGACCCACGCAGCGACATAGCCCATGGTCCGGTTAAGCCAGCGGAACGTCCTGTCATTGCCACCGATAGACCCGTGCACCGAGTCGTGCAAGATCGTGTAGCTCAGGTAGGTCACGAGTGTCACTGCCGGAACGGCGAGCCAGAGTGGCATGAGTCCCGCCAGGGTCATCACCACGGCTGCCACGTAGACCAGGAAAAAGCTGAGTCCGAGGACAACGGTCAACCAGGCGACCTTCCCCATGTACTTTCCGGCACGGGCAACCGCTTGCCTGTCGAGGTGGTCTGACTTACTCATGTCACTGCGTCCTCACAGTCCTGATCCAGCACCCAATATCGACGATTCAGGCCATCGTGGTCAGAGCAATAACGGACGATTAGGTGTCATTTTTCGCCATTTATCGATATTTTGTGGCAATGGATAGGATAAGCCCCGTGTATGCCCGCCTGATCATGCGGGAAGTCGAGCAGCGCGACATAGACCCTTCCCCGTTGTTTGATGGCATAGCGCTGGGCCGTGATGAACTGATGCGTGGTGGGGACATCCGGTTGGCCGACTTCCTGCACGTGTTGCGCACCGGGGACAGGCTGCTGTCCGGCGAACAACTTGGTTTCCTGCTAGGCCGAAAGATGCACGTCTTTGCGATGGGTCCAGTGGGCGCCGGACTCGCCCTGGCCCCGAGTCTTCGCGACGGCCTGCAGCTGTTGGAAGGTTACGCGCGGCTACACGCGACTTACATCAACATCGTTGCCAGCTCGACGACGCGGGGACTGACTGTACGCATTCTCTACGAGCGGGAGACCGGCTACGTCGAACGCCTCCACACCCAAACCGCGGTAATGCTGTTGCAACAGTACCTGGAGTCGGTGCTCGGAGCGCCCATCAACGATGTGCGTTATCGCTTCGCCATGCCCGAATCAGACGACTCCGACGAGTACAGGGCCGCTTTGTCCGGGATCGTTGAGTTTGGCGCTGAGGCAAACGAAGTCTGCATCCCGCACCGATGGCTCGACCTGCCCTCGCCCTTCTATCACGCCGAGCTCTGGCATCAGGCGCAGATAAGCCTGGCACGCAGCCTTAAAGAACAGAGCGAAACAAAAGGCACGCCGTTCACTCAGCATGTCTCGACGCTGCTACGAACGAGCGACACCCCTATTCCCGACATGGCAGACGTCGCGTTCAGGCTGCACATCTCCGGTCGAACCCTGAATCGACATCTGCGGGCCGAAAACACGAGCTTCCGTCAGCTGAAGTCGCGGGCGCTCGCCAGCCACGCAAAGCTCTACCTTCGTGAAACCGACCATAGCGTCGAGGCCATCGCCGGGACACTCGGTTATCGGGACACGGCCAACTTCCGCCGCGC
>JAAUYD010188893.1_pt1 | contig 28017 bp, 12 predicted proteins | sample 7278101 | NCBI WGS metagenome assembly JAAUYD01 (sample SAMN14350128, study PRJNA611818) | marine sediment metagenome | isolation source: surface marine sediment (0.6m) | place: French Polynesia: Moorea | collected 2018-08
GCGCGTATAGCTGCGTTGGTAGTACAGATGACGCATGCCGGTCATATCTTCAACGCTTAGATCGTGAAGTCGATAACGCACGGCGTCGTCGGCCATGTTGGCGGCATAGTGACCCCAGGGGATATAGGAGTTGCGCCGCAGGTATTCGTAGACGTGGCTGGTTGACGCGAGCCACTCACCCACGATCTCGCTCTGCCCCTGAGCGCCCGGGCGCAGTACCATGGCCTGCTTGTAGGTGTCGGGTAGGTGGCGGTTATTGGCTACGGCCTCGAACAGGTCCTCGTCCCGAATGTCCGCCGTTATGCGTCCGTCAGGTCGCCTCACATAAGCCAGCCCCCAGGGGACACCGGTGTTCTTACCCATGCTGAATCGACAGGATTCGTGAGCCAGACAGCTCAGGTCTCGGGCGTCGGTCGATGTCACTGCCAGCGCCAGCTGGAGGGGACGGGGAAGATCCTGGATAGCCTGTTTGGCGGCCGCTTCATCGCTGCAGCTGCCGGTAAACGACACCTCGGGGGCCTGGGGCAGCCTGATCGATTGCGGGCTGGACGCCCGGGCGTCAGCCCAGGTTTTGCCGATGTATGTGGTGCCGCGAAAAGGGAAGGCGTTGGGAATCTCGAAAATCGGGTCCGCTGCCGGCGCATGGACCGACCCAGAAGGATAATTGGCCCTGTTTCGGTAGGCGGTTCCGTTTGGAAGCATCCCCAGATCGGCCATATTCGTCGATTCGCGATAGTTGTCAGCGGTAAAATGGGGCTGGTGGATGCCGTAGCGAAAGCGCCCTTCAGGCGAGACGCAGGTGTGCAGTTGCATGATTGTTTTCCCGTCGGTCGATCTTGTGTTTGCAAAAGGATACACCAGTCGTCAACCCAAGTGTCGGCGCCGGTTGGCGAGTCGTCAATTTAATCTCATATTTCACCGCTTATTGCGAGCCCCACCGACAATCAAATGACGGTTTGCCGTTGGCGTCAATCGATCGATTGCCTCATTTGTTAACAATTCCTGATGGTTTCGTATAATTGGCATGGATATTTCATCTGCACTCATGTCTGTGCCCGTGCCTGTTGTCAGACAGCGTTCCAACCATTTTCAGGACCTTGATAAACGTTTCCTTCAGGAAAGGATGGTGCATATGACCCAGCGGTCATCGCCACCGGCCGTTGCCGTGATTGGATTGGCATGTCGATACCCTGACGCAACATCTCCCCGTCAGTTGTGGGAAAATATACTGGCCCGGCGGCGTCAGTTCCGCCGCATTCCGGACTGTCGGCTCCCGCTTTCCGATTATCATGACGCGGATAAAGCCGCGCCGGACAAAACCTACGGCCGTCAGGCGGCCGTCATTGATGGTTTTGAGTTCGACTGGGCCGGGCGACGGATTCCCTGGTCCACCGTTCGCACGACGGATATCGTTCACTGGCTGGCCCTGGAAACCAGCCTGGCGGCTGTAGAGGATGCCGGTTTTACCAAGGATAGCCTGCCCGGTAAACGCACCGGTGTCATTGTGGGCAATACGCTCACTGGCGAGCAAACCCGCGCCAACACCATGCGGCTGCGCTGGCCGTTCGTAAGACGGGCGCTGCATGCCGCTGCCCGGGACCACGGCATGAATCCGGATGAACGCGATCAGCTGACCCGCGTGCTGAAAGCGCGCTACACCTCCGTTTTCCCGCCGGTGGACGAAGATACGCTGGCCGGAGGGCTTTCCAATACCATTGCCGGACGCATCTGCAACCATCTCGATCTTATGGGGGGCGGGTTCACCGTCGACGGGGCGTGTGCCTCATCCTTGCTGGCCGTGGCCCATGCCGCTTCACGGTTGGTGGACCAGGATCTGGACCTGGCCATCGTCGGAGGGGTGGACATCAGCCTGGATCCCTTCGAGTTGATCGGGTTCGCAAAAACCGGCGCACTGACCGAGAGCGATATGACCGTCTACGATCGCGGCGGAGATGGGTTCATTCCCGGGGAGGGGTGCGGTTTCATGGTGCTCAAAACATTGGAGGCGGCCCAACGGGACGGCCATCGCATTTATGCCATACTGCACGGCTGGGGCATTTCGTCCGACGGTGGTGGTGCCGGGATTACCGCTCCCAGTGTGTCCGGCCAGGCCATGGCCCTGAAACGGGCCTATCTTCACGCGCCCTATGGGATCGACGACCTGGATTTCATCGAGGGGCACGGCACTGGCACCACAGTGGGCGATCGCACGGAACTGGAGGCCATCGCCCGCGTCCTGGGCCGGTCACCCATGTCCCGCGGTCAACTGCGACCCTGCGGCATCACCTCTTTAAAATCGATCGTCGGCCACACCAAGGCCGCCTCGGGTATCGGCGGATTGATCAAAGCTGTAATGGCGGTCAACCGTCGGGTGCTCCCGCCCACGGCCGCCTGCAGCCATCCGCACCAGGCCTTCGATTCTGCTGCCAGACGGCTCTATCCCCTGCGCCAGGGCGGCCGGGTACCCGGCGACCGGCAATTGGCCGCCGGCGTGTCATCCATGGGATTTGGCGGTATCAACTGCCATATCACCCTGGCTTCCGGAGATCCGCCCGACCAACGGCTGGCGCCCGCACTGGATGAGGGTGTCTTGTTGGAACACGCCCAGGAGAGTGAACTCCTGGTTCTGGGGGCCGCGAACCGGTCGGAGCTGTTGGAACAACTGACCGGACTGATCGAAACAACCGATGGCATCAGCATTGCCGAGATGGCGGATCTGGCCGCAGACCTGAGTCGCCAGCTGCCTTCACATGCAACCGTCAGGGCTGCGATTGTGGCCGGCCACCCCGATGACCTGTCGACCCGTCTGAATCAGTTGGCATCCGCTCTGCGGGAAGGGGATTCGGATCTCGACGGCGATGCGGCCGTCGCACTGACCCCGGACGTCTGGCTGGGCAACGGCAAGGCGTCCCCACGCATCGGTTTTTTGTTTCCCGGCCAAGGATCCCAGCAGTTCAACATGGCCCGGATGCTGGTGAACCGATTCACCTGGGCCCAGGAGTTGGTGTCCCTGGCGGATCGGTTTACCCGTGAACAGATTGATGTGTCGCTGAGTCGGCTGATTTATCGAGACATCGATCGGGCGCCCGATCCTGAGGAAAAAGACCGTTGGTTTGCCGAATTGTCGCGAACGGAGCACGCCCAGCCGGCCATCTGCCTGGCCTCTGCGTTGTGGTTCGACTTTTTCAGGCGCCTGGGAATTCATCCGCACGTCGTGGGCGGGCATAGTCTGGGAGAGTTGAACGCCTGCTTTGCCGGCGGGGTCTTCGATGTTGATACCCTGCTCGCCTTTGCCGTCGGCCGCGGACAGGCCATGTCTGTGGAGAGCGGTACCCCGGGCGCCATGGTGGGGTTGCGCTGCAACGAAGCCGCCGCCCGGCAACTGATTCCCCTAACCGACGGATATATTGCCGTTGCCAACCTCAACGGCCCCCGTCAGACGGTGCTTTCGGGCGAACGCGAGGCTGTTGCGCATATCGCGCGGATCGCTCAGGAAAACGGTATCAATGCACGGATGTTGCCGGTTTCCAATGCATTTCACAGCCGCCTGTGTGAAGATGCCGCCCGCCAGGTGGCCGCCATGGATCTGCTTTCCGAAATTATGCCGGCGACGTCATGCCCGGTTTTTTCCAGCATCGACGGCAAACCACTGGCGCCGAAGATCTCTCTGAGAGACCATTTTTCGCGTCAGATACGATCCCGCGTCGATTTTATCGGCATGCTGACCGCCATGGCTCCGAACTGCGATTTGATCGTTGAAATGGGACCGGGTCGCGTGTTGACGGGGCTGGTGGGCGATATCCTGGAGGAAGCGGCGCCAATCTGCCTCCCGGTGGAGGCAACGGCCGGCAGTGCATCAGACCTGAACCGGGTGCTGGCGGCCATGTTCACCCATGGTGCGTCGGTTCAATGGGAGGGGCTATACGAAAATCGCCTGATCCGGCCGTTTGTGCCGGCCGCCGATAAATCGTTCGTGGCCAGTCCCTGCGAAACCATACCGCCAAGTGACCGGCAGGACGCCGTTGGCGGTGACCTGTCGCCCGGCAGCGTGCCGGCCATGTTGGCCGAGGCCTTTGCCGATGTTCCCGAAGCACTGGTCGATCGCTATATCGAATCGCGGGGCGCTTTTTTAACTCAGGTGGTCCGGGCCGATCTCTCCTTCTGGGATCCGGATGCCCGGCCGGCGGATACCGGCCTGCCCGGCCCCGCGACATCCGCGCCGGCTCGTGAGATATTGTATCGACTGGTGTCCGAAGTTACCGGGTTCACCTCAGATACCCTGACCCCCGACGCGCGTTTGCTCGACGATCTGAATCTGGACTCCATCAAGGCCGGTGACCTGGTTGCGCGTTTCGCTGAACAGTGCGGCGTGGTTTTTCCCGATCCGGCCTTGCTGGCCAATGCCAGCCTCGGCGATCTGACGGATGCCGCCAACCGGCTGGGTGGCGCGGGCAGTCCAGCGGCGGCGGACCGCGCTCAACTGGGCCGGCGACTGGTGGTCATGGCATCCGAGATCACCGGCTTTGCACCGGAGCGTCTCGATCTCTCCATGCGTCTGCTGGACGATCTGAATCTGGACTCCATCAAGGCCGGCGACCTGATTGCCCGATTTGTCGATGACGCTGGCAGTGCCACAGCCACAGACATGCCGACACTCACCAATGCCAGCTTGTCCGAGGTGGTCGACCTGGTTGCTGCCGATCTGGACGTCACGGCTGGAGATACCCCAACGCCGGACGTATTGTCCGTGCTGATGGATCAGGCCGCCAAGATCACCGGCTTTTCCGGTGATGCTCTGGATCCCGATCTGCCGGTTGAAAGCGGACTCCACCTGGGGCTCGACAAGCTGGCCAGCCTGGTTCACCGAACCACATCCGTGCTTGGCATCCAGGCCCATCTGGATGTTGACCGTCTGCTGACGCGCAGCCTGCAACAAATCGGCGTGATTTTAAATCGCATGCGGTCCGAGCAGCGGGATACCGGACCTGTCGCAGTGGCCGGTGCCGGGGACACGTCCACCTGGGTGCGCGATTTCTGCATCGATCTGGTGCCTGACCGGTATCCGCAGCTGCCCGAGACTTGGGGGATGCGATCGGAAGACGACTGGCAAAAGGCCCGTGTTCTGATCGTGCACGGCCCGGATACGGGCGATGTGGCCGAATTGCTGAGTCAGCGTCTGCTTCAGCGCGGGGCCATCGTTGAAGCGAGTGATTTCGATGCTGCAACTGCCGCCGGACATGCTCAGGATGCATCCTTTTCGCACCTGGTGGCGATATTGCCCAAGGACGAGCAGCGCGACGGCGATCATGCCGCCTGGCTGCAACGGCTGATCGCCACCCGTTCCAGCATCGTATCTCCGCCGCCGGCCGCCCAAGGCCCCCGGCGTCGCACCACCGTGGCCTGGATTCAGTTCGGTGGCGGCTTTTTCGGCCGGGAGCTTCGATTTGCTCGGCCGGAGCGTTGTGCCGGGGTGGCTCTGGGAGCTAGCATCCATTTGGAACGCACCGACCTGCGGGTGCGTGTCGTCGATTTCGATCCAGCCCTGCCGGCGGAGGCCGTCGTCAACGAGACGTTGGCCGAATTGACGACACCGGATTCGTTTGCTGCTATCGGTTACGATCTGGATCGCACCCGCCGACGGTTTGGCCCGCGTCTGCTTAAGCCGGCATCCTTCGTCAAGCGGGAGTTGAAATGGTCGGCCGCTGACGTCATTCTGGTCACCGGAGGCGCCAAGGGCATTACGGCGGCCTGCGCCCTGGCCGTGGCTCGGGCGACCGGAGTTCGCATGGCGCTGGTGGGGCGCACCCCGCATCCGGACCAGGATGGGCAGACAGCGGCTTCCAGTGAGATCCGCGAGCTGCTGGATCGCTATGACCAACTGGATCTGACTGCGGCCTATTTTTCATGCGACATGGCCGATGGCCGGGCCGTTGAAGCGATGCTGGCGGCAGTCACCGCCCGTTTCGGACCGGTGACCGGGGTGATCCATGGCGCCGGTCTCAACCGGCCGCGATTGACCGGCCAGGTTCCCAACCCGCAGGCGTTTAGCGAAACGGCGCCCAAGGTGCTGGGCCTGCTTCACATTCTGGATGGACTACAGGAACAGCCGCCCAAACTTGCTATCGGCATGGGCTCGATTATCGGTATCACCGGCATGCCCGGCAACGGATGGTACGGTTTCTCAAACGAAGTCATGGACCTGGCCCTGCGCCGGTTCGCCACCCAGCACCCTGAGACCCAGATCCTCGATGTGGCTTACAGCATCTGGCGCGACGAAGGCATGGGTGCGCGCATGGGCAGCGTTGACCATCTGCGTGACAAGGGAATCGATGCGATTCCCACGGACGAAGGGGTCGCCCGTTTCCTCAACCTGTTCACCCACGATCCGGGGCACCGACAGGTGGTGGTCACGGCACGCATGGGCGGACTGGATACCTGGCCCCAAGAGTTGCCCGAGGTGCCATCGGGGCTGCGCTTTCTGGAGACCCCCACCCATTTGACGCCTGGTGTGGAGGCGATCTTCAGCGCCCATTTGACGCTGGAAAGCGACCCCTATTTGCGGGATCACGACTTCCAGGGCTCCTATCTCTTCCCCACGGTCTTCGGATTGGAAGCCATGACCCAGGCGGCGTTGTGTTTAACCGGACAAACGCAGGTGTCCGGGCTTCAGATCCGGGACGTACAGCTGCTGCGCCCGATTACCGTTGATCCGGAGAGCGGCGCCGACATTATCATCCGGGCCATATTGGCGGAATCGCCGCATGGGGCCGCACCGGTGGTATATGCCAGCATCGTCAAAGCTGGAACCGGGATTCAATCGGATTATTTTTCAGCCACTCTGGATTTCGGCGCCACCGGGTCCGTGGCAAGGCCACCGGTCGCGCCTTCGGACACCCCATTGCCGCTGGCTCCCGGGACCGATCTGTATCGTGACAGCCTGCTGTTTCAGGGCCCCCGATTCCAGGGCATCGAGACCATCTGGGACATGCGCACGACCGGCGATGAAAGCGGTACGGCGATGTTCACATCGCGTCTGACGGCCGCCGATCAGCTGCCGGCCCTGGCCTTCGGTGACCCCGCTGAACATCGCCTGTGCCTGGGGGACGCTTTTTTTACCGACACCTTGCTGCAAAGTGCCGCCCTGCTGGTGCCCCAGGATACCAGCCTGCCCGTCTCCATCGGTCGCCTGGACCTGTTTCCGGCCTTTTTCAGGGCGACCAAGCCCGCCATCGTACCTGTGGAGTTGGTCGGACGCGAGGACCGCGACCTCATCTACCGGGTGGTGGCCGCAGACGACAACGGTGCGCCGCGCGCCGTGCTGGAGGAGTATCGGCTGCGGATTCTCAAGCATCACGACGATTTCCCAAGCGTGGGTGATCTGATATCGCCCGCCAAACGCGATGGGCTGCTGTTAGGCCGGGCCCTGGCAGAGGCCAGCCAGGTGTTGTCGCTGGAATATCCCTGGCTGGAAACGGACTGTATACCGGAAATTCACGACATGCCCAAACCGGCGCGGCATGAGGCCGAGGGACCCCTGTTGAAAAAGGCGCTGACCCATGCCGCCGAGCAATACGAACTGCCGGCAGCATCTTTGACAGTCGAGTGGCTGGACAGCGGTAAACCGGTTGTCGCCGGTGTGGCGCCGGCGGAGTTGGACATCTCCCTCTCCCACGAGGACCGTACCTGCCTGTGTGTGTGCGGCCCCGGACCGGTGGGCTGCGATTTGAGCGCGATTACCCAGCGGACAAAGGAGCGGTGGATCCGCTTGCTGGGCGACCATCACCGCGAATTGCTGGAGCAGTTGATCGGGCGTCAGGAATCCCTCGACTCGGCGGGGACACGCATCTGGGCTGCCATGGAAGCGCTGTCCAAGGCTGCCGGACAGACCGGCGGGGAACTCCAATTGGCCAGGGAAGCCGGCGACGCCATGCTGCTGATCGGCCACGATACCGCTCAGGGGGCCATCCAGATCCTTACCCTGCCCATCCGCCTGACCTGGGGACCGCCCATGATCGTGGCCGTCAGCGTGGTCGACAAGACAGTGCCGCGGGTGCCCGACCACCTCCTGACGGCAGACTATCCGGGGTATGAACCGCTCTATCAAACCCGGCCGTTCGAGATGATCGAGGACGGTCCCCAGGGCCAATTGGTGTTTGTCCAGCGGCTGCCGGTGACCTTCCAGCCCAGCGCCAATTTAAGCCGCACGATCTACTTCTCCAATTTCATCAAATGGATGGGCAACACCCGCGAAGCCTCGGCCTGGCCGGTGCTGGCCGAGATGTCCGAACAGTTCGCCAGTGGGCGGTGGGGCGGCGTGACCAACTACGGTCATCTGAAAATCCTGGGCGAGGGGGGCACCAGCGACCAGATCGAAATTCTCATGTGGGTATCCGATAACAGCGGCCCGGAGAACTCGACCATGACCCTTTCCTATGATTTTCGCAAAATGCTCAACGGCGGCGGATACGAACGGCTGGCCTTCTGTCGGCTGCAGACCACCTGGGTGGAAATCCTGGGACCGGGCGTGGCCAAGGTGGCGCCTTATCCGCCCTATTATGGACAGTTTATCGAAGATATGTGCCCGCGCTCCGATGCGCCGGATGTGCCCGAACCCCTGCCCGAATCCTTGGTACACCTCTTCGACAACAGTGGCGACGCACCGGTGTTCCGGGCGGCGTCGGGTCCGGTGATCCAGCCGATCGTGCGTGGACAGACCTTCGAGACCACCCTGGCCCACGCCAACCTGGTGGGCAATATCTACTACGCCAATTACTATGAATGGCAGGGTCAGATCCGGGATCGCTTCTTCTACGAACTGATTCCCGAATACTTCGGAGGGATCGGAGAAAAGGGCGAACTGGTGGCCCTGGAGAGCCGGGTGGATCACCTGCGTGAGGCCATGCCCTTCGATCGAATAAAGCTCACCATGGCCGTCAAGGAACTGCGTGACTGCAACGTCACCTTTCACCTTGATTACTTCCGCGAGGAGCCGGACGGCTCACCGGTGAAAATTGCCCACGGCCTGCACCGGGCCGCCTGGATCCGGCGCGACGGGCAGGGCCGGCCCCTGGCAACTCCGTTTCCGGATCCGGTCCGGGCGGCATTTGATGCCGCTATTAGCGACAAGGGCTGAGACAGAAGGGGTTGCTCAACCGATGTCAACCTTCATCGGATGCATCAGCGATCGATAGGTCAACCAGCAGTGCTCCGCTGTTTTCCTGGTTAACAACCATACGATCTGTGTCGCTATTATTCTCAAGTCTCCATGGTCCCCGCCTTGCATGAATCGCCTGACCGCGATTACTTCCGGCAAGCCCTTGGATTGGCCAACGGCAGTGCTGTCAAGTCCGCCCAGCTGCTCTACATGCGCTATCTTGCTTTCCTCAGGCACTGGGAGAAGTTAAAATACTTTCCGCCGACACACGGACTTGCGAATCTGCCATATCCAAGGTTGCGATACCGCTAGTTGCCATCGACATGTAGCTTCCTTTCTTTTGCTAAAAATTTACAATTATTTGTTATAACTATAAAAAATATTTTCCAAGTCTGTGGCACGCCACTTGCTGAAGATGAATTTCAAGAAGGCTTACAACAGGCGGTTGAGAAATCGTCAGGTTCTCATATCAACCGCTCCCCTCATACACAAAGGAAGGTGAAATCATGGGCGAAAAAGGCAATCCCGAATTCTTCGAACCCGGACCCATCATCGGTGAACGCGGCGGCGAACTACTTCAACAAACGACGGAGAACGAAAAACCCGGCTCGACTCCGCTAACTTCCAGCATCGACAAGCCCCAGACATCGTCCGGCCAATCCGAAGTCGTCGACGAAGGTCTGGTGCGTCCGGCCGCTGACTCGACACCGCGTTAAAACAATTAAGGGAAAGGAGTACTCATCATGGAGACGCTGCGAAACTACGATGGCGCAGGCACCCGGGCAGCCCTGGGCCCGGCTTTTCCGGCGGCGCTGTTCGGTATCGAGCAGGAATTCGAAATTTTCTCCGGCACCGAACAGCGCGATTTCCGCAGGTTGATCCACTCCGTTGTGGCGGCGTCGAACAACGACGCCTGCCGCGCCGGTCCCGTGGGCTATTTCCTGTCGACCGGAACCCTGCTCATCTGCGACGGATGGGAAGCCGAACTGGCTGCGCCACCGGAAGCCGTTGTGCCCGGGCTGTTCCAGCGTTTGCCCGAACTCGCCCGTCGCCGCCAGAACGAATTGCTCGATCACTTGGAAGGCTACACCCGGCAAAGCGGTGATACTCTCTCGCCGCAGGGCTTTTCCACGCACCTGAGCATCGCCAGTGCCGGCGTCGATCTGGGAAAGATCGCCCACATGTACGCCGTGACCACAGCACCGGCCATGATGATGCTATTCGACCAGCGCACATCGCCGGGGTTGCTGGTTCGCCCTCGTCCGCAGCGCTTCGAGATCGGCGGGGACTACATCGCCCCGGGCGACCTGCTTTCCGCCGTGGCGCTGTTTTTTGCCGGCAGCTTCCTGCGTGTCATCGACGCGGTGCTCGGCGGTGATGCGATGGCCATGCCTTTCGTTTTCGACGACTCCCGCCTGCAGCCCACAATCCGGCGGCGGGGACTTTTTGTGGACCGTCGCGCGTTCGGCGAGGATTTATACACCAACGGTCGACGTGCCAGGCTGCGGTTGGCGGACGGCCGCACCATCCGGGCACAAACGCTTTTAGAGGAACTCTGGCAATCCGTGCGGTCGTACGCCGAAACAGTCGGCGGCACACACGAGGTTCGTCTGGTGGATGAAGTCGTGAAAGGAGACCGCCCTTTGCCCATGGAAGTCGAGGATGCCGATTACACCGCTGTCCGGCGTTACGGGTCGGAGGTTGGGGGGCCGGGTGGTGTTCACCCGTTCGCCGCCTGTCTGCGCCGTTTCGACATCGACGGCAGATGTGCATCTCCTGAATTGGCGACCTGGGATTACATCGTCTACCGGATAAATGGGACCGGTTCGCCTCGATTTCTCAATGTGCCGCGACCGTCCCTGTCGGGCTGGTTGCAGGCCGTGAACGATGGCTCGGCCAAGGCATGGCTTGAAAAAGACGGCGGCGTACCTGTGACCCCGCGACTCATCAATGCGGGCCAGGCCGAATCGGTTGGCGTTTATGAGAGCATCGACGCGGATGCGCTGGGTGAACGCTTCGGTAGTGCCAAAAAGAAGAAAAAGAAGAAGACGCCGGAGCCGGCCGTCTGCCAGGCCGGCATCGACGGCGGCAGCGTCACTTTCTGCGTACAGGAGGTCGTGGACAACCAACGCACCGTGGTCGATCAGGAACCACCGCAAAATGCGCACCGCATTGCCCATGATGTCCTGGCCAGCAACGGCACCTTCGTGCATGAGCATGTGGATCACATGGTTCGCGGACGCGGATTCGATTTCAATTTCCTGCGCTACTATCGCTCGGGCATCGACTACGACGGGCCGCTGGGCCGAACCTGGGACCACGCCTTCAACATCCGACTGGTGCTGCATCCGTCGCCGACGGCCAAGCGTATCCCCGGCGGCTTTTGCGAGGTCTTCGATCCGGCCCGGGAAGGCGGCTCGATTACCTTCTATGAAGGCAACGGACGGGTTACCCAGCATGCCTTCGCATCCTGGGAGACGCGCCAGGTGGCCTGGTGCGACGCCTCCTTTCGGGCATTGGTCACCACCTTCCGGCAAAACGACGGCGAAAGCTTCGAGATCCAGCACTACGCCGTGATCGGCGGAACGCCGCCGCCAGCCGTGGCGGAGGCCAATTTCTTCCGGATTCGCTATGCGGGCGGCCTGCGGCTGCTGTTTAATTGCCACGGCCGCTTGATGGAGGTCCGCAACCCCCAACACCAACGCATCCGCTGTGAGTATGGGCTGCCCTTCGATCCCGGCACGCGCTATTTCACGCTCCGCAGAATCATCGACACCCTCGGCCAGACACATCGATTGGATTACCGAGTCATTGCCGACCGGCCCAGAATCGTGCGTTTAACCGACCACTATGGACGCCAACTGCGGTTTGACTACGACGACGCGGTGCAACTTGTGCAGGTGACGCTTGCTGGCGGTGATGCGGGCACCCCACGGATCGGCTATCGATACGCCTCCGGCCAGCGGCCCGGAGTGTTGAGCGAAATCGTCAATCCGGAGGAAGCGGCCGGCAGTGGCGAATCATGGCTGCAAAATACCTACGACGCAGCCGGGAGAGTCGTGCGTCAACGGGTGGGCGCGGCGACGGCAGGCGGTGCGGGGGGAACCTATGCCATCCGGTATCCGAATGACCGGCGCATCGATCTTAAGGATCGCACCAATGTGGACTGGACCTTCGCGCTGCGCCGCATCGGCAATGCCAAGGTCATCGAGGCCGTATCGGTGGAGGACGAAGTGGGCACCGACGGCAGGATTGCTGTAAAACGCCTGGAAACCGGTTTCGAATACGACCGGCACTACCACATCACCAAGATAACGCATCCCAGCGGCATCACCGAACGCTATGTCTTTCGCAACCGCAACGCCCCCGTCCTCGACGGCGAGGCCTTCGACGATGAAGTGCTGCAGATCGCCCACCACAACAATCTCGGTCGTGATGCACTCACGCGCCACGATCGCATCGGCGCCGGCGGCAGCCCGACATTTACCACCACCTACACCCACGATTGGCTCTTCGTCAACAAACTGGAGGTCCGTTCACCGGCCGGATTGATGAGGTTCACCTACGACCACGGACGCTGTGACGCGCCGCAGTACAACGCCAATCCGCTGCGCGTCGAATACCAGCGCCAGTTGCTGCCCGACGGCAGCGAACAACGCGTCATCGAAGCCTTCGACTACGCCCCCGGCGGAATCGTGAAGTATCACAAGGATCCCGACGGCATCGAGCAGTCCTGGGATATCGACGCCAAAGGCCGTCCCACGCGCCATTTTCTCGGCGGTCAGGTGGAGGAGGAGCGGCGCTACGATGACCGTGGCAATTTAAGTTCCGTTAGAGACAATCGCGGCTTTGTCACCCGGTTCACGTACGATAACCGCGATCTGTTAATCGAGAGTACCGACCCCTTGAACCATACAACGCGCTTCGAATACAACCTGAACGACTGGCGTACGATGGTAGGAATGGATCGCGTCGACGATCCAACCTCCCTGGCGGGAATCGAGGCCCAGGCCGCGGTTCGTCTCACCGACAGCACCACCTACGACATCCTGGGCAACCGGCTCGGCTACACCGAGACCGGTACCTCCCCCACCGAGACGTTAAGCCGCACCCGGCGCTGGCGATACGACGCCGAGGGGCGCACCGCCATGGTGGAAAGCGCCAGGGCCGTATCGGGTGAACAGACCGATGCCAGGGTGACGAACCGCTACAACGCCCGCGGCCTGATCCGTGAAACAATCATTGCCGAGGGCGGCCCCAACGCCGGAACGACGCGCACCGCTTACGACGAAGACGGCCGCGTAGCCCTGCAGATCGACCCGCAATTATCGCGAATCCTGTCGCGCTACGACAGCATCGGACGACCTGTCGAGGAGGCCTTTTCCAACGGCACGCGCCGCCATCTCGAATATCGCGGCAGCGTACTGGCGCGCGAATGGGTGGAGGGGCCGCTCAACGCCCGGCCGACCGAACTCGGCGGCTCGGCGCTGGTGCGTGTGCTGCGCGAAATCGAGTTTGAGGTCGATGCGATGCAGCGTCCCATCAAACGCACGTTCAAGGTGTTCGACCCCCGCCAGCGGGCCAGTCTGAAGGATCCGGTGGACGGAAACTGGATCGAGCAGACCTGGTTTACACCGGCGGGCCGTGTGTCCCGCCAGCAGGATCCGGCCGGCCACACGACCCGCTTCGACTGGAACGACCAGGGGCGGATGGCGCAAATCACCCTGCCCGCGGGACACACCATCGCCTACGACTACGAGGGAGACCTGGTTTCTACCGAGACCACGACCCTGCGTCCGGCCTCCGGCGTCGCCGGACCGCTGCCACCGCGGGATCTCACCCTGCGTGAGCAAAAGCGCTACGATGCCCTCGGCCGGCTGGTTCGTCACGAAACCGTCAACGGCACGGTCATCCGCCGCGCCTTCGACAGCCAGGGCAACGAGCGCGCCAAACGAACGCCGCTGTCGGCCAACGAATTTGCCCTCACCCAGATCCATTATGATCCGCTGGGCCGGGTCAAGCGCCAGGTGGCTGGTGGGATACCCAGCGTCTCGAACCCCGACGGCCGCATGACGCTGATGTTCGAGTACGACCTGAACGACAATGTGCGCACCCTGATCGACGATCTCGGACGCACCACGCGCGTGACCTACGACGGCCGGGATCAGGTACTCAGCGCCGATCAGCCCGATGTGGGCCAGACCCGCTACGAGCGACGCGCCGACGGCCGGGTCACGCGCGTGACCCGCGGCAGCGGCGAATCGACGCGTTACGAGTACGCCTCTTCGGGAGTGATCACGGCGGTGGCAACCACCGATAGCAGCGGGCAGCGCATCGATCAGCGCTTCGGCTTCGACGGGCTGAACCGGCTTTACTGGGCCATCGATTCCAATGGCGGCAACGCCTATCGCGTGCAAACCTACCGGTCGCCGGACTCCTTGGGCCGGGTCATCGCCGAGCGTACCGTGATCCCCGAATTCGACTTCGACAAGTCGATCCGCTACACCCATGATGCCGGCAAGGTTACCCAGCGATACCCTGACGGTCGCTTCCTGGTCATCCGGGAGGTCGACAGCGAAGGCAATACCAAACGCATCACCCTTAGCGACCTTGGTGTCGCCCTGGAGAATTGGCACCAGGGGCCTGGGCGGTTGCTGCAGACCGACCGTGCGGTGACGCTAGTCGAAAGCGATAACAACCGACGCGTCGATCTTACCGTTCGCACCGGTGAGCGCTTCGACCCCATGGGACGGCCCAACTTCAGGGGCCTTTACGTCTCGGATGAGATCAATCGGCCGAATCGATCGAATTTCATCCCGCTGGCCACCCAGGCGGAACGAACCCGGTACGGCGCCAACGGTCTGCCGGCCCAAAGAGACTATGGCATCGTCAGCGACCCCGGCCTCTCCGTTGAAGAGCAGACCTTCTACGATGGACTGGCACGGGTGCGTCTGGTCAGTGAAAGCGAGGGGCGCGATGTATTGAACCTTGACTACGACTGGGACGGCGCAGGCCGCCTTAACGCGGTAAATCAAACCGGGATTAAGGACGGCAAGGCGCTCAATCGGCGGACCACAATTGAGTACCAGGGCAATCAACGCATCGATCGTACCCGCAATCTGGAAGAACTGATGTCATCCACCACCTGGACCTTCGATGCCGGCGGACGATTGCAGGAATCGGCCGTCAGCGAACCCGAGGGGCGCCGCACCTTCGCCTATGACGCCGAGGACCGGTTGCGACAGGTGGATGTATTCTCATCCGGCCTTCTGTCTACCTCGCAGGATACAACCAATTTTCTCTACGACGCCTTGGGTCGGCTCGTCGCACGCAGCACCGCGGATGAACGGGAATATTTCGTCTACGACGGCATGGCCATTGTCGAAGAGTTCGACCGGACGCTCACCGCCGTGAGACGATACGTGCATGACCGCGGCCAGGTTGTCTGCTACGGGCAGCGTGACCCGAAAGGCACCTGGCAGTCCTACTACCCACTGGTCAACGGTGTGGGGTCGCCCTGGGTGTTGATTGCCGCCACACCACAAGTCGACGTGTTGCCGCCGGCCCCGGGAGATGATGCCGTGGTCACGACCCGTGGTGAATACTTCCGGCAGCGGGTGCCGCTTATCGTCGAAGAACACCGCTCGCGACCCTTCGAGACGGACGGGATCATCCGCTACGATTACGCGGACGGGATCGCCGAGGCGGAGGCCGTCACCGAATCGCTGATGCCCCTCGATTCCGGCGGTCGGCGTTACTTCGCCAAGGAAGGTTTGCTGCTTAACGGTCCGCGTTTCTACGATCCGGCCTTGCGTTCCTTTATCACGCCGGATCCGCTGGGCGCGTGGGGCCACGGCATGGCCTACGGCAATCCATACGCCTATGCGGGCAACAACCCGGTGGTGTTCGGCGATGACGGCCGCGCCGTGATCGTTGGCATTCTCGCCGTCGTCGCCATCGGTGCCCTTATCGGTGCGGGGATCAGCGCGGTTCGCCAGGGCGCGCAGATTAAAGAGGGGTCGCGCGAGGAATTCAGCTTCGGTGAAGTGGGCTTTTCCGCCCTGGTGGGCGGTGGGCTGGCGCCGCTACTGGTGTTTGCACCGGAGCTCATCGTGCCGCTCGCCGCCTACGGGGCATCCGACAGCTATGCCCAGTACCGTACCGGACAGATCGGCGGGTTGACGCTGGGATTTGACGCCGCCGTGCTGGCGCTGCCCTTCGCTGTCAGCAAAACCGTGCGGTCCGCGGTTTTCGGCCGCAATAGTCTGTTGACACGCGGACCGGCTGCCGGAGGGGCGGCAAGGTTCGGCCAGTTTAAAGGTATCGGACGGATGGCGTCGCGCATAGGGCGGTCCCGAGGCGTTCCCGAGGCAGGTCCTCAAAGGTTTAGGCTTGATCCCCGGACATTGCAAATGCTGGAGGAACTCGGCGGCCGCGTGATCGAGGAACCGGTTGCGCCGGAGGCTCTGGAGTCGATCCGAGCCAGCAATCGCTTAGGGCGCGGCCAGCAAGGGGAAGTGTATCGCGTGGTGGGATCCAGGGAGGAATTGACCCTGAAGATGTTCGAGCACCCCGAGGGAGCCGCCAATGAAGTTTTCGGTCTCTATGAGTGGCAAGCCGCCATCGAGGCTGCCAATCCGGGAACGGTCCTTGATAATGTTTCAGTCGTACGCGTCCGATATATAGGCAGAACCACCAACGGCAACTCTTTTTTAATCAAAGGATACGCCAGCGGCGAACTGACATGGGGTACGAATTGGCTGCTGAATGGCGGGAACGCGGCCCTGCAGCAGGCCAGGCTGCAGCGATTTCCTCACTACGGGGACCAGCCAATTTTTATGTATGAAAATCTTGTCATGAATAGAGGCGGCCAGGTCACCATTTTTGATCCCATCTAGTTTCACCTGCTTGGTGAAGGAGAAAATTATGAAAACCTTCAAGATCAATGCCCGGAACAGGAGTCTGGAAGTGGTGGCCAAAATCACCGACAGCATGGTGCGGGCATATGGATGCCGCATCACATATGACCCGGATGTCGAGGGGAAGCGTATTGCTACGACGTGGTCGAAGCGGTGATCATGCAACACCGACCATCCTCGCTCTGACTGAAACGAACGCCGGCTGGCTGATGTCCATGATTCGATGGGTATTACAGCAGACGTATCGATCCGTTAACCTATTGTTTTTTTCAATGATGGCGTTTTAGGCTTGATTTTTAATTTATCTATGCGCCGCCGAAAGGCATAATAGCTCATCTGCAGAAGCCGGGCCGCCTGGGTGGCATTGCCGTCGGCCATTTTCAACGATTGATCAAAGTAATGGCGATCCATGGCCTCGTGCAATCCGGGCAGGTCGATGCCATCGGCGGATAGCATGGGAAAGCCGGCACCTGAAGCCGCAACTCCTTTTGGGGCGTTCAGGGCAACCATCGTGGACCTGTCAGGGTTATCGAGACCCAGGTCGTTGAGGGTGATTTCAGGCCCCTTGCCGATCAGGACGCCACGTTCGATGCGGTTTCTCAACTCGCGCACATTGCCTTTCCATTCCATGGCCTGTAGAACGGTTTGCGCATCCGGGGAAATGCCGGCAATCGGCTTGTTTAGCTTTTGGCTGAATTCGACCAGAAAATGCATGGCCATGGGAAGAATATCTTCCCGGCGCCGGCTCAGGGTAGGCACCTCGATTTTAATGATGGCCAGACGGTAGTAAAGGTCCTGCCTGAATTGACCGTTTGCGATCAGCGCATCAAGATCGCGATTGGTGGCGGCAACAACGCGTGTGCGGATGCTCTTTTTTTGCGTCCCGCCCACCTTATAGTATTCACCGTTTTCAAGAAACCGCAGCAGTTTGGCCTGGATTCCCAGGCTCAGGTCTCCCACCTCATCCAAAAACAGCGTACCGTCGGCCGCCGCTTCAAGCAAGCCTTGCTTGCCACCCGGCGCAGCGCCGCTGAAAGCGCCTTTCTCATAGCCGAAGAGTTCACTTTCCACCAGGTTCTCAGGAATGGCCGCACAATTGAGGGTTACGAACGGTCCCCTGAAATGGGGGCTTTTATAGTGAATGGTGCTGGCTATGAGTTCCTTGCCGGTCCCGGTATCCCCTAAAATGAGCACCGAGGCATGCGGACTCTTGGCGACAGTTGTCACCAAGGCCATGATATCGACGATAGCGTCGCTTTGGCCGATGAAATAGGGCAGGTTCTCTTTGAGATATTTTTCTTGCAGGAGCTGAACCTCCTTGCGCAGACGAATGGTCTCAAGGGCGTTGGCAATCCCCAGTTCCAAAGCGTCCATGTTGATGGGTTTGACCACGTAATCATAAGCCCCCCGTTTCATGGCACTGATCACCGTCTCGATGTCATCATAGGCTGTGATCATGATGATCAATACGTCGGGACATTTTGCTTTGATGGCCTCGATGGCCTCGATGCCGCTCATGCCCGGCAGCCCGATGTCCAGCAGTACCAGATCCGGCGGATCGGTCCGGAGGGCATCGATAGCGCTTTCGGCGCTGGAAAAAGCCTTCACGCGATATTTTTTTCCCAGCGTTAACACCGAAGCGTCGCGGATCAATTCTTCATCATCGACGATATAAATCGAATAGGAAATCATCTGGTTTCATGCCTTTTGGATAAGGGAATGGCAAACTTGAATTCAGCGCCGCCCCAGATGCTGGGGATCACTTCCAGAGATCCGCCATGATCCATGACAATGCGGCGCACCAAACTCAAGCCGATACCCGAACCGGTTTTGCGGGTAGTAAAAAAGGGATCGAAGATCGTGTCCAGCAGGGCGACAGGCACACCCGTGCCTGAGTCCGAAACCGTGGCGATGATTGCAGATGAAGTTGTTTCGGAAGTAATGCGGATTATTTTCAGACCATCTTTGTCGGCCAAGGCCTGGGTGGCGTTGGTAATCAGGTTTAACAGCACCTGTTCGATCATTTGGCTGTCCGCCAGGCAGTCTGGAAGATCGGGGCATAGGTCCGTCTCCATCTGGATGCCGGCCTTGCGTACTGTCACCGCACACAGGTCGATGGCCTTTTGAATGGCCTGGTTGATGCTGGTTTTCGTTAAAAGGGGTGCCGTGGGTTTGGAAAAATCCATCACCCGCTTGATAATGAACTCGATTTTACGGACCGCTGCTTGGATTTTTGCGAATATTTGGATTGCATCTGTAGGACTTTCGTGCGGGCAGTTGCCGGCATCGGTTATGGTTGTCTGCAACGCCTTTAAGTACATATTCATGGCCGATAAAGGATTTCTGATTTCGTGAGCAATGCCTGCAGCCACCCGCCCCAAAGAACTCATCTTGTCTTCAATACGCATCAAATGCTCCAGCTCCTTGGTGTGGGTAATGTCCATCAGATTCAAAAATACGGCGTTGTCACCACCAAAATTGACCTGGCTGGCCCGGCATTGAACCCATTGCATCGCGCGCTGCTCGGCATTCTCGTTAAAGGCAAAAAGCCTGAAATCCAAATCCAAGGACCGGGTTTTCCCCGTCAATATGCTATCGTAAAGGTTTTCTACCCGATCCACATCCTGGGGATGAATATTCTCGAAATATAACTTCAACGACGGTTCCGGTATGGGGCCCAGCAAGCGGGCATGTTCCGGATTTTGATAGATGAGACGATCGTCTCTTAAAATCGCAATCCCGGTCAGTGAATTCTCGACTAGTTGGCGAAACCGTTCTTCGCTCTCTTTCAGGGCATTCTCGGTTTTGGCACGTTCCGCGATTTCGCGCATCAAGTTTGCATTCGTGGTCGCCAAATCCCGCGTTCGCCGGGATACCTGCTCTTCCAGGTGATCGCGGTAGGACCGCAGTTCCGCTTCCATCCGCTGAAGATCCGCCACCTGCCTTTCCAGAGTCAATTGTTGATAGAGTAAATTCAGATGGGATTCAATCAGATCCTTGAAATGGGCCAGCAGCATTTCATAGGTGACACTAAATTCGTTCACCTTTGAATCCATGGCGCAGATAGATCCGAAAATCTCACCATCGGGCAGCAAAAGCGGAAGTCCGATATAGGAAATCAATCCGAAGCGACTGCCTAAACTTCTGTGCCAGTCATCGTCCGCTGACGCGTTGGGGATCAATAACTTCTTTTTGCGTGTGATCACCCATTCACAATAGATGCCGCGGAATATATCCTCGCCGCCAAGGGGGAAGGAATATCCTTCCTTCACGGGGTTGTCACGGGATTGACTGGTACGATAGGCTTTGAGGTCCGGTGGCTCAAGTCTGGTAATGATAACCGTCGGAACCTTCAAAATCTCAGCGATAATATTGACAATCCGCTGCCATTTTTCGAGAACTTCATCAGGGATGATGATTTCATTGGTATGAGAATCGTCCAACATAAGACGCCTTCCAGCAAAGTTAGCGTACCACCGTTAACATAGTAACTGATTTACAAAACCGGAAAGAAATTTTGCGACGCCGCAAATGCATCGGGCAAGGATGAACCCCTTGGTTGCGATCGTCCGTTATCATTTTCGGGCCGCTTGGATTTGGCCCATGACTGCCAGCAGTTGGTAATTGTGCGGCGTTTGTTCCAGTCCGCTGCGGATCACGCGCTCAGCCTCCTGCAGAGCGCCCTGGCGCAACAGCATGCGCGCCAGTTCTGCACGGCACCAGGCCGTATTCTCGGCAAACGGGGCGCCGGCCGCAATGGCTTTGCGCATCAAGGTGATAGCCGACTGAAGATCGCCGGTTACAAACAGCAGATGGGCTCCCCGACTGTAGGAAGCCAGGTCCGGGCGAATATCGAGCATCTTCTGGTAATGCCCAAAGGCAGCGTCGTAATCTCCGCGCTCCACAGCAGCGTCTCCCAACAGGCCGTAGGCATCCGAGGCCTCGGGATCCGTTGCGATGGCCTTGTTGGCCCATTGAATGCTGGCTTCAAATTGGTGCAAGGCCCCGTGAACCCATGCCATGCCGATCATCGCAGTGCTGTTTTCGGGGTTCAGTTGAAAGGCTGTTTTAAAGGCAGATCGGCCTTGTCGGTAGTCACCGAGGCTGCCGGTTTCGCGTGCCCGCTGCATGAGGGCCTGGCCCAATTCAACCCAGCACCGATCGTCGCGGGGGTGCTGCATGGCCTTTTGGTGCAGAGCGGTGATTGCCCCGCCGGCAAGAGACCTCACCTGGACCTGTGCCGCTGCACCAGAGTCGTGGGCCGCTGCCCAAATGGCAGACGATCCGAGAATGAGCAATAAGCCGATTGTTATAATCGCGGGCTGAAAATCGATTCGTTGCATGAGGGCCTCCATTCCATTGGCGGGCGAAGGCCAGAGGACCTTCGCCCGCAGTTATGCACGACGCTTGCCGACGTTATTGTAAAGGATCTTTGCGGTTGTTCGTGCCTGCATGGGGCGTTGCCGAGTATGGAAAGACCTGATGATAGTCCTGGTCGTTTTCATTCACATTGTCGCCCACAACGGTGACCGCATCATAGGTGGGACCGCTGGCAATCGCCGTCAGGGCAATGTCGATCACATCATCACCAAACCGGCGCCCATTGGGCCAGCCGCTGGATTTACCGTCGGTCAGATCGCCGCCGATAAACCCTAGGCGGTTGAAGGCGCTTTGGCCAGCCAGGGCAACCGGCCCGGTGGTGGTGTCCACGCGCAGCACATCCGGAATATACACCGCGGCCAAATCGACGCGCCCGGTGTCGACCAAACCTAAATTAAACCGAAAATTGAGCAAAGCCGCCAGTTCAGGATTGAGGGCATAGGTCCTGAAGTGTTCATCCCGGGTGGGCGACTTGCGGTTATAGCGGTCTTTGTCCCGCAGCGCCACCAAGGCTTCGTTAAACAGCGGGTTGCCCATGCGGTTGACCTGAATCCAGCCGCCGCCAAATGCGGGTTTGCCATTAGAACTGCGCAGGGTGATGCGGCTGCGGCTCACCGAGGCATACACACCCACCCCGTTGGCCGTACCAATGGCCGGCAGGGGCTGACTGAAATCCGTAAAAGGCGCCGTGTATTCGAATCTGGGCAACGTTTCCACGGGTATTTGGATGGCGTAGGCCAACACATTATAACCCTTGAACGCATCCACACCGCCGCCGGTTTGCCCGAGTCCGTCGGGTCCCAGGATACGGTCATTCAGTAGATCGAAAATGCCCGGGATGTCTGAATAGAAACCGTCTTCCCGGGGACCGGCAAAGACAACCTCTCCCGAGGACAATTCGTGGACGGTCTGACTGGTATAGGCGTCCAGTTCGCTGAAGTCACTCGCACCCGAGATGGCGAATCCGGCGGCATCGTTATACGCCGGCGTGACGTTATTGCCGATATTGGGCGGTGGAGTCGACAGCCCGGTGCCAATCGTTTTGGTTTTATTTTTTCGGCCTTTTCTGGATTTGATACCCTCAACTACCTTGGTCACACGATAGGTCTGAACATAATTCTGGCGTTCATCACCGACATCGATGATCGGCCCGGCTTCAGTGCCCAGACCATAGGAGAGAATGGTGTCGCGGTTCTTGAGACCGGTGCTGGTCGAAGAGAACTGAAAATCATAGCGCCGAACGGATTGGCCGGTGACAGGGTCGGCAATATGGATACTGTATAGGGCATCGTCGGCAAAGCGATCGTAAATCACGCCGTCGCCCGGTTCGGAAAATGGGCGCACATGCACGATGACGTTGAGCATATGTTGACCGGGGTCATTGTATTTGGATCCGATGAAGGCATACACATCAGTAAGGTTGGTTTGGGGGTCCTGTTTGATCAGGGGGGCATCGCTGTGACTGGCTGCGCCGGCCGGTTGAGCGAAAAGGCCGAGCAACGCAGCTATCGCCATCAGCCTGCTGGTTTTTACTAGCTGGGTAGATCTGAAATTTTTCATGGCACGATCTCCTGGTGGGATTGTGGTGGTTTTCCAATGAACATCTCCTGCCGGGTGGCTGGTTCTGATCCTTGGTCATGGCTTTAGGCCTCATAAACCAATTCTTGTGCCATCGATGTGAATCATCAAAATATATATAAAATCCAAATAGATAAAAGTTTGCGATCTCCTGTTGGGTGGGCGATTTCGCAAAATCGCCTTGGCGAAACCGCCTGATCTGGCGGAAACCGAAGAGACAGCGAATTCTTCCGATTCGATAAATTGATTTAGCCTGATTGGTGCGCGAAGGGCTTGCGTGAGGGGCTGTGCATCGCTCGACTCGATTGAATCCATGGATGACCTGCGGCGGGTGGGACAACGGGTGGCCGCTGAGGTCGGGATTGGGCATTTTGGGTCGGGCGCGACGACAAGGGCAGGCCGACAGCATCCCCTTTTCCACATGCGCTGCGGGCTGCCTTCGATGCCGTCATCGGCGGGGACGGTTGAGCCGCCAAGGCGATCTTTTTTGCAAATGGTGCCACGTGTCTGGCCAATTTAGGCGAGGCGCTTTCCGCAGTTGATGGTTGGACCTGCCATGGTATTCAATGCCGCTTGACAGGTTGGCGTCGGGCAGATTATTTTTTGAATGCTATCACACGAATGTCTTCCAGCCAGATATCTGAGTTGGATTCACGTGTCGAATCCTGCAGATATTCAATTTAGATCCACTTTTTAAGGTTGCTCGCGCGTGCGCTTTCTGGTGCACTGCAGCAGGTACGTATTCCAGGGCTACCATTTATCTAATCCGGACTGGTGAGCAGCAGGCCTCTCACCGGATGTATGCAGTCGTGCCGGGCGGCATGCCCACGAGCATCCCACAAAAAGGCGCACCTTGCCCACTTCCCCGCCTTGGTGCGGGCAATAGGACAATGGACTGTTGAGGAGGTATCCGCATGAATGCCAACGCAGGTCAGGAATGGAAGGGCTACTATGACCGGTTTGCCTATTTTCCCCCCGACGCCGTCCGCGAGGGCTGCCGCCCGCGGGTATACGAACATGCGAACGGGGCGGCCAAGGCCATCGTGCTGGTTCACGGATTGACCGATTCACCTTACTTCATGACGGCCATTGCCAACCACTTCCACACCCGATTGGGCTACAACGCCTATCTGCCCCTGCTGCATTGCCATGGCCTGAAGCAACCCAACGGCATGAACGGGGTCGACCTGGGAGAGTGGAAGGCCAACGTACGGTTTGCCATCCAGGAGGCCGCTAAAGGTGCCAATACGGTATCGATTGGCGGGCTATCCACCGGCGGAGCGTTGAGTTTCTACATGGCCTGTACCAAACCGCGGGTCAACGGCAGTCTGTATCTGTTTTCGGCCGCCCTGGATTTGGCCGGTGGCCCCCTGGGGTTGCTCGGTGAGATCAAACAGTGGCTGTTGGGAACACCGATTGCCAAGGCATTCGACAGTGACAAACCCTTGATCGGCTCTAATCCTTATCGCTACGACCATATGGATATGGACGGGGCCATGGAACTGGCTCGCCTGCTTCGCGAAACCGACGATCTGCTCAAAGGCTTCGACGCCAAGGCACCTTTTTCCAAACGGGTGTTTGCGGCCCACTCAGAATGCGATGCAACGGCCGACATCGCCGGGATTAAAAAACTGCAGGAGAAAACGGACCCCGATCGGTTTACAGGCTTTTTCATTCCCAGTGCGATCGGGGTGTCACATGCCGAAGTGGTCCTGGATGCGCCCATCCGGTCGGTGAATGCAACCGAGGGCGACCCACCCCTGGAGAACGCCAACCCCCAGTTTGGTCAAATGATGGCCGCCGTTGAACAATTCGAAGCGGCCGGCTGACTGCTGACGGAAGGAAACACGCCTATGGATGCACAAACCTATATCGAAGAACGGGTGAACGATCAGATCAAGTGGCTGAGCGCTGCCAGTAAATCCAACCAGCAGTGGTTCAAGAGCCTGCGGGCCGCTGAGATCGTCATGGGTTGCGCCATCGCCTTTCTGGTGGGTCATGCCGGCCATACCGCCGCCCAGGTTTCAGCCGGTATCATGGGTATCGCTGTGGCGGCTATCGGCGGGCTTCTGTCTCTGTACCGTTACCAGGAGAAATGGGTCGAGTACCGAGTAACGGCTGAAAACCTGAAGCGTGAGAAATACTTCTTTCTCACAGCCACAGAGCCATATCACGGCGATGACAAGTTCACCGTACTCGTGGCCCGGGTGGAAACCATCCTGGCCGCGGAAAATATGCAGTGGGCCGAATCCACCAGTGCCAAGGCAGTTCAGGCCGATAACGGCGGTGCGCCGTCCCCGGCAGTCGGAACGGTGGAGACGACGGACCAGAATCGCTGACATGGCTGTCAGGCGGGTCAACTGAATTATCAGATAAACAAAAGGAGGCTGGCATGAGCATTTGGGGAAAACTGGCGTCACGCTACGAAGGGCGCGAAAACCGACGACACCGACTATTGGCCCTGGATGGCGGCGGCATCCGGGGGATATTAACGCTCGAGGTTTTGCATCGTATGGAACGGATGCTGGCCGAAGCCACCGGCAAGGGCTCAGCCTTTCGGCTCTGCGATTTCTTCGACTACGTGGCCGGCACCAGTACCGGGGCCATCATCGCCGCCGGTCTGGCACGGGGCATGTCCGCCGAGGCGCTGCTCAAATTCTACGAGGAAACCGGACCGGCCATGTTCGACAAGCAGTTCATCCTCAAGCGCTGGAAGGCGCTTTACAGGTCCGAGCCCCTGAAAAAGGAACTCCAAGAGACCTTCGGCAAAGAGACGACCCTGGCCCCCGACGACCTCGAGTGCCTGCTGCTGGCGGTTACCCGCAACCAAACCACCGATTCGCCCTGGCCGATCAGCAGCAACCCGCAGGCCAAATATAACCATCCGGACCGTCCCGACTGCAATCTCAGCATCCCGCTGTGGCAGCTCGTACGCGCCAGCACGGCGGCGCCGGTCTTCTTCCCACCGGAGGTCATAAAGTGGGATCCCAGCGACGAGAACAAGGCTTTCATTTTCGTGGACGGCGGTATGACGCCTTACAACAATCCGGCCTTCCTGCTCTACCGCATGGCGACCCATCCATCTTACCGGTTGAACTGGGCGGCAGGTGAAAACAACATGCTCCTGATCTCGATCGGTACCGGTGCCGCAACGACTCTGGACGAGGATATCGACGATCCCGGCCGTGGGCTGGTGGGTAATGTGGCCGGTATTCCCGGTGCGCTGATGTATGGCGCCATGGTGGACCAGGATACCCTCTGCAGGCAGATCGGCCGCTGTGTCCACGGTGCGCCGCTGGACCGCGAAATCGGAGACATGATTCCTCGCGGGAACGACGGTCGGCCCACACCGGTCAGCGACAATCTGGGGCGGCAGTTTCTCTATGCCCGCTACAACGCCGATTTGAGCGCGCAGGGTCTGGCCGCCCTCGGACTGCCTGACATCAAACCCGCCCATGTTCAGAAACTCGACTCGATCGAGTACATCGATGACCTGCGGCAGGTGGGGCGAAAGGTGGCCGCTGAGATCGAGATCGAGCATTTTGGAGACTTTATTCGTTTGGAGGATTAGCGCCACGCACGTTGCGGTTACCATTCACCAAAAGCCGTAAATCAGATTGAACCTGGAAGGACGCCTGTTTCATGAATACTAGAAAACGCTATCGTAAGAGGGCCGATCAGTATGTGGTTGCCGTGCAGTTGAAGCTGGAAACCCAGGGCTTCACCTACCACAAGTGGGGTGACGAACAGCGCTGCAAACAGGGCGACTGGCTGGTGGACAACAACGGCGATATCTACACCGTCGACCAGGATGTATTTGCCGACACCTATGAGCAGACCGATCCCGGGCGATACGTGAAAATAAAGCCGATTTGGGCTGAGAAGACGACTGAACCGGGCGTGGTGGAGACCAAGGAGGGCCGGTCACACTACCAGGCCGGCGATTATCTGGTTTCCAACAATGCAGACGGCAGCGATGCCTATTGTATCTCGGCCCAAAAATTCGAGTCCATGTATACACCGGATGAGTGACCCCAAGGCGATGGCCGGAATCGCGGTAAATTGCCTGCCAATATTCCGGCCATCTACACAAACAGCGGCACGATCTCGAAGCGGGTCACGTCCACCAGCCCCTTGTCGGTCAACTTGAGATCCGGGATCACCGGCAAGGCCAGAAAGCTTAAGGTCATGAAGGGATCGGACAAACCGGCCCCCAACTCCCGGGCGGCCTCGATCATAGTGTCCATCTGCTGTCGGACCACCTCCACCGGCTGATCGGACATGAGCCCGGCCACAGGCAGCGGCAGCCTGGCCACCTCCTGGCCGTCACAGGCCACCACTAAACCGCCGCCCATCTCGACCACGGCGGCCACTGCTGCACGTATATCCGCATCGAAGACGCCGGCGGCAATGATGTTGTGGGAGTCGTGGGCCACGCTGGAGGCGATGGCCCCCTGCTTGAGTCCCAGCCCGGTGACAAAGCCCCTGCCGGTGTGTGCCTGCCCGGTGTAGCGGTCCACCACGATCATCTTGACCACATCCCGGGAAACATCGCTGACGGCCAGGCCGTTCTTGCGGGCGACCGCCATGATGTCGCAGCGGGTGACCACCTGGTCGGCGATGGCCCGAATGACGCGCATGCGTCCGCTGTCGGCCGGTATGGCCAGATCCAGGTCTTCCGGATCCAGGTTCATGGACGGAGGCACGCTTACCGCCTGGGGGCGCTGTATCGACGGCAGCAGGCGACCGTTTTCGGCCACGGCCCGGCCCATATGAAACACCTGCTCGGCACGGATATCCGCCAAGTCGGAAAAGACCACCAGGTTGGCCTTGCGACCCGGGGCCACGGCACCGGCGTCCTCGATGCCGAAGTAATCGGCCGGGTTGAGGGTCGCCATGCGGATGGCCGTCACCGGATCGAGACCCTTGGCCACGGCTTTGCGGATAACCGCATCCACGTGCCCCTCGGCCAGCAGGTCATGGGGA
>JAAUYD010109056.1_pt1 | contig 28013 bp, 28 predicted proteins | sample 7278101 | NCBI WGS metagenome assembly JAAUYD01 (sample SAMN14350128, study PRJNA611818) | marine sediment metagenome | isolation source: surface marine sediment (0.6m) | place: French Polynesia: Moorea | collected 2018-08
GATTCTTGCCAGTGGTAGTGGTGATGCTAGCATTAAACTCTGGGATATATCCACGGGAGAAAGAAATCAAACCATACAAGGACACACTAGTCGTGTACGTACAGTCGCATTCAGTCCTAATGGTCAGATTCTTGCCAGTGGTAGTGGTGATGCTAGCATTAAACTCTGGGATATATCAACGGGTGAATGCAATCAAACCATACAAGGACACACTAGTTGGGTAGATTCAGTCGCGTTCAGTCCTAATAGTCAGATTCTTGCTAGTGGTAGTGGTGATGCTAGCATTAAACTCTGGGATATATCCACAGGAGAATGCTGTCAAACCTTACAAGGACACACCGATTGGATACGCTCAGTTACTTTCAGTCCGGATGGTAATACCCTTGCCAGTGGTAGTGGAAATGCCAGCATTAAACTCTGGGATATATCCACGGGTGAATGCCGCCACACCTTACAGGGACACACCAGTTGGATACGTTCAGTTGCTTTCAGTCCAGATGGTGACACCCTTGCCAGTGGTAGTGGTGATGGGACAATTAAGTTGTTGGATATGTCCACGGATAAATTCTACCAGACCTTACAGGGACACACCAGTTGGGTAAATTCAATTACTTTTAGTCCAGATGGTAAGGTCCTTGCGAGTGGTAGTGGTGATACCAGTATTAAACTTTGGGATATAACTACTGGTGAATGCCGCCAAACCTTACAAGGACATACCGGTTGGGTAGATTCAGTAGCATTTAGCCTGGACGGTCAAATTCTTGCCAGTGGTAGTGGTGATACCCATCTAAAACTTTGGGATGTATCTACGGGTAAATGCCGTAACACCTTGCAGGGACACACTAGTCAGATACGTTCAGTAGCATTTAGCCCGGACGGTCAAATACTTGCTAGTGGTAGTAGTGATACCAGTATTAAACTTTGGGATGTATCTACAGGTAAATGTCGCAACACCTTACATGGACACACGATTCAGGTACGTGCAGTAGCATTTAGCCCGGATGGTCAAACACTTGCCAGTGGTGGTAATGATACCCATCTAAAACTTTGGGACGTATCTACGGGTAAATGCCGCCACACTTTACAGGGACATATCGGTTGGTTGCATTCAGTCACTTTTAGCCCTGATGGTAAAATTATTGCCAGTGGCAGTAGTGATGGAATAATTAAGCTGTGGAATGTCAAAACAGGTAAATGCCTCAAAACCCTCAGAGATGAGAGACCCTACGAACGCATGAACATCACAGGTGTTAAAGGCTTAACCGATGCGGAAATTTCTACCCTCAAAGCATTAGGCGCAGTGGAAGATGGGGAAATCTAGAATTAAAATACTAGGAAATCCGAAAATAATAAAGCCGTGAATACTCAACTAATTGATACTTTAGTCCAAATTATTCGTTCGCTTTCAGCAACGGAACAAGCCCTACTGGAAAAAAAATTATTTAGCGATGTGAGCGATCCTTCTACACTGGAACTAATACACCTCGCAGAAAAAGGTGGAGCGTTGGATTTTTTATATGATGAGCCTGATATTTATACCAAGGAAGATGGAGAACCTATTTAATGACATTGACTAAAGGAGATATTGTCTTAACTCAATTTCCTTTCACAGATTTAAGTCAAACTAAACTACGTCCTGCAGTCATACTGTGGGTTGATTCGACAAAAAATGAAATCACTCTTTGCTTTATCTCATCTAAAAATGTCAACAATTTGACATCGGAAGAATTTGCAATACTAGACTCAGATGAAGATTTTATCACAACAGGATTACGTATTTCTTCTAAAGTGAGGGTCACAAGAATCGTCACCCTAAATCGCCTTTTAGTAATCAGACGCTTAGGCCAACTAACAATTAAGCATATACGAAAATTGAATGAAATTATGATTCAAGCCTTTCAATTATCGTAATAGTATATCGCGTGACAGATTCCTTTTTAATTAATACAAGTTCCTCAACTGTATCGCTTAATGCCTCTGTCCAGTATAAAGGGGCAACAATACTTGTATCCAAGTAAATCAACTGCAATCCTCAATACGTGCATTAACTATAGTTGTACTTAAAGATTCTCCTTTAATAGCAAGTGCGTCCCGGAATTGTTTCATACTAGCTAAACGCTGTTCTTTTTTTTGCGGAGGAAGCAAGCGAGCTACAATTTGATTTTCCTGTAGCAAAATTACTTCTTCTCCCTTAGCGACTTGTTCTAAAATACTTTTGAAATTAATTGTTGCTTCTTCAACAGTAATTTTTAACACTACGCTCCTCCAACCATTTGATTTGGGCGCAGATTATTGTTTCGATATAATCTTGTAATATCATATCACAGGTGTGAAGGGCTTAACTGATACCGAAATCGCAACCCTCAAAGCATTAGGTGCAGTGGAAGACGAGAATGTATAAAATATTAGCGAAAATTCTACTCCACGGCATAAGCGGTAAATTGACGTTTAAATGGTGAATAAAAACCGATTACAATCTCAGAAGATGGCACACCCAACTCAACCAATCTATCCGCAACAAGTTCCTCCGTGCCGTTATATTGAATCCATATTTTCCCATTTACAATATCAAAATGCATCACCGGACCAAATACACGCTTTTCTCCTTGCCAGCCAACATAAGCTAATTGATAGTGGTCATTCTCATTATCAAAAATTAATTGCGGTTTGACTGTATCGTTGTCTGTACTTATTTGTGCATGTTCTGTTAAAATTTGTTTAATATACTGCCGATATAAATCTATTTTATCCATTGTTGTATTTCCTCTTGCTTGGGGTCATAAATTATCAATTTCACTTGGTAACGCTGAATTGCACGTTGGACAAAAGATAGCTGAAAAAAATCCAAGTAAGTTTCCGATGGAACTGCTAAATATACAATTCTTTCTGGTTCATTTTCTTCCAATGCTTGGCAATAATTAAGATATTGTCCCAGTGCTGTATGAAATTCGTTAATATCAGAGCCTGCGATAAAACTTTTGATTTCAACTGCTATTTTTTCTGTATCTCGTTCTGCTGCGATCGCACTTTCTGCGGCTAAATCTATTTGCACTTTGATTGCTTCGCTAATGCGAATTATTAAGGGGTCGTTTGTAATTATCCACCCATCTTTAATTAACGCATTTTTTACTTGTTGATGAAAAGCATCTCTCGCCATTTGATACTTTTTTATTTCAAGCTGGCTCATTATATCATATGATGTCCGGCAAATCACCCATACTATCAAGTCCGGCTAATTAATTACGATATAACCCAATTGAAAATATGGCGAACCTTACTCATTACTCATTACTCATTACTCATTACTCATTACTCATTACTCAACCCCCACAGATATGATAACTACCGTGGCGCATTTGAGGAAAACAACCGTGATTCACTCTCCTAAACCCATGACAAACCGATAATGCGTTTCCATCTGTTTTGTCATTGGAGATTGATGGTTGACACTCCACTGACTTTGATTAAATAACTCTTGCCGCAACCCGTCAACATCAATAGTCACAATTTCACCATCAACCACAATTTGTTTACCATTTACCCAAGCATGACTCACCACATTACTAGGACGACCTAATACCAGTAAACCAATGGGATCAGTGCGGGGTAAGAGAGACAGGTTTTTCAGATTATACATCACCAAGTCGGCTGTTTTCCCTACTTCTAAGGAACCAACCTCATCAACCATATTTAACCCCTTCGCACCCCCTAAAGATGCCATTTCGACTGCTTGTCGCGGTGTAATCCAGTGGCGATAATCAAAGTCAGTGACGTTGTGTAAAATTGAACCTATTTTGATTGCTTCTAGTAAATCTTGGGAATCGTTACTAGATGCACCATCACAGGCAAAGGCTACATTTACCCCGGCTTGGCGATATTTTAAAATGGGGGCGATGCCACTACCCAAACGCAGATTACTTAAAGGGTTGTGGACGACGGTGGATTGGGTTTGGGCAAGGATGGTGATATCTTTATCGTTCAACCATACACAATGGGCTAAGGAAGTGCGATCGCTTAAATATCCCAGATGTTGCAAATGCTCTACCCCACTACATCCGTATTTTTCCTGTGCTAATTTTTGCTGGGCTTTCGTTTCTAGCAAGTGAGAATGACGACATAAATCATACTTGTCGCTTAGTTGCATACATCCGGTAAATAGGGCATCTGTGCATAATTGTGGTCCCGTGGGAGCAACAGCAATATGTATCCCTGTTTCTGGACGATGGAACTGTTGAATCACTGTTTCCATAAATTCCAGGATTTCTGCGGTGGAACGGTAGAATAGCTCGTGGCTCTGGGTGGTTCCGGCTGCGGGTATACCCATAGATAGGGGTAAATCTTTAATTAGGGGAGCAATAAAGGCACGGATGCCAATTTCTGTATAGGCTCGGACTGCGGCGGCTACGGTGTCTAATTCTTGATGGGGAATCAATGCTAGATGATCTACCACGGTGGTTCCCCCAGAAATCAGAGTTTCTAATGCGGTTTGTAGGGCACTGAGGTAAACTTTTTCCGGTGTGAGGAGGGGAAAGTCATAGAGTTGTGCTAACCATAATTCTAAAGGGGAGGGAGGAATTAGTCCCCTAAGCCACATTTCGGGAGAGTGGGTGTGGGCATTGACAAATCCCGGTAATAGTAACTGATTTTCGCCATTTATTGCCGTACCGATCACATCAAGATGGGGAGCGATCGCAGTCACATTACCATCTATAATTTGTATGTCTGCGGTACTGTAGCCATGGGTTTGGGGAATGACAACGTTTTGAATTGTGAAGTCCATGATGATTAACCTTAAGGAATTAAGTATTTAAACGCAAAAATCTAATTTCAAGTTAAAAAATAAAATAGTGTTGGGTATTGCTATTTATGAATTTACCTCTCCGGAAACTGGGTGTTGAACCAAATGCTTGGGCGGTTAATCAAACTACCGCAGATATCACCCGTCCTCCCATTGAACCACAACCGATTATCTTATCAACGCAAACGAAAAACGTCCGGTTGGATTTAGCTAAGGCTGCAATCCTTGTCATTGATATGCAAAATGATTTTTGTCACCCCGACGGCTGGTTAGCACATATCGGTGTGGATGTGAACCCTGCCCGCCAGCCCATTGAGCCTTTGCAAAAATTGTTACCCGTACTGCGGCACCAAGGCGTACCCGTGATTTGGTTGAATTGGGGCAATCGTCCAGACTTACTGAATATTAGTGCGGGTTTGCGCCATGTTTATAATTCTACCGGGGATGGGATTGGTTTGGGGGATCCCCTGCCGAAAAATGGCGCTCAGGTACTGACAAAAGGTAGTTGGGCGGCGGCAGTGGTGGATGAGTTGACACAAGAGCCACAGGATATTTGCGTGGATAAGTACCGCATGAGTGGGTTTTGGGATACCCCCTTGGATAGTATTTTGCGAAATCTGGGGAAAACCACTTTATTTTTTGCTGGGGTAAATGCGGATCAATGCGTGTTAGTAACCTTGCAAGATGCGAATTTTTTGGGATATGACTGTATTTTAGTCAAAGACTGTAATGCCACCACATCCCCAGAATACTGTTGGCAAGCCACCCTGTACAACGTCAAACAGTGCTTTGGTTTTGTTACCGACTCCCAAGATATTTTTACAGCCCTCAATCAATCAGAAACAACAGGAGAGGAGAAGTAATGCAAGCTATTAGTTGTGTAATTCCCGTCGTCAAATCTCCGCAAGATTACCAGGTATATCGCATTAGTCCCCATGATACTAACCGCTTGGCAATTATTTTCGATCCAGCGATCGCAAATTCTTCCCTAACTTGTTGTGTAGAAATCTTTGAAGTGGGGGGAAAAACCCCTCCCAACCGCCATCAGTGGGCGTTAGAAATGTTTTTTGTCCTCAAGGGAGAAGGTAGGGCTGTGTGTGATGGGAAAAGTATGATGATCCAAGCTGGGGATAGTTTGTTAGTACCGCCTACTGGTACCCATGTGATTGAAAATACCGGGGCGGGGAGGTTGTATACCTTAACAATTATGGTTCCCAATGAGGATTTTGCTGAGTTGATTCGTAGCGGGACGCGGGTGGAATTGGATGCGGAAGATATGTCTGTGTTGGGGAGATTGGATCGGTTGATGTAGTGTTATTTGTAATTTGCAATTTATCCCCCTACCGATAACAATTCCTCAAAATAAAACTATAGATAAATAGATAGATTGGACGGGAGTAAGGAATAGGGGGAAATTTATCTATTTTCATCCGAACAAAAAAGCCTTCCAGACAAATAATAATTACTCAAAAATATTAAATTTATGAAATATGCACGTACAGATGTATTGATATAATACAGCTTATTCAGGCTATTATACGATACTATAAAGGTAGTTTTTATTGTTATGCAAAAATGGAACAAACAATTAATAAAATTGAAGAAGAACTTTTGTTTGAAGATGATTCATATCAGCTACCTCCTGACGATCTAATTGCTTATAATGAGCTTCGTTCATGCGCTGACTTATATAGAATGTACAACCAAGGAATCCTTGAGATTCAACCTGAATTCCAAAGAGAAGTAGTTTGGAGACAAACTGAACAAACTCGCTTTATTGATTCACTTATTAAGCAATTACCAATTCCTAGTATGTGTTTTAGTGTTGATTACAAAACACAAAAGTGGCAAGTAATTGATGGATTACAAAGAATGTCTGCCATCATTAAATTCTTGTCAGACGAGAATTGGAAACTATCTAAATTACCAGATATAGATCCCCAAATATCTGGTAAAAAAGTTAAAGATTTTTTGGACACTCGTTCTGAACTTCATACCTTGTATACAAGAGTAGAAAATTTAACTTTACCAATTACAGTTTTAAGATGTGATTATTCTAAAAAAAATCATACTAATTATTTGTTTACAATATTTCATCGTCTAAATACAGGTGGAATGAAGCTTAATAATCAAGAAATTAGAAATTGTATATACAATGGAAGTTTCAATAACTGCCTCAAAAAATTGGATAATTATGATGTTTGGACTAAAATTAACGAACGACAAAATAGAAACAAACATAGATTGATAACTATAGAAATTATTTTAAGATTTTTTGCTTTTTATGATAAATACGAGACTTACAATGGTAAGCTTGCAAATTTTTTAAATAATTATATGGGAAAAAATAGAAACTTAGATACAAGTTGTTTAAATGAGAAAGAAAACCTATTCAAAGATACAGTTGATATTATTTATAGAATAAATCCTGATTTAGCTAATCATAAAAGTATTGCAGCTCTTGAATCTATTATGTTTGGAATTGCATTTAATTTGCATCAACTAAAATTAATTAGGGATGAAGAGGTTAAAGTTAGATGTAATAAAATGTTGGAACATACTACTTTATCTAGAGAGACTTTGAAAGGAGATATTGCTTCAAAAGAAAAAGTTTTAGATAGGTTAAATACCGCTAAACGAATTTTCTCCGATTCGTGATTGATATTTCAATGGCAATAACTAAAGGTAAAATACTTAAAACTATTAATGAGCTTGATAAGCTATATAATCAAACTACTAATCCTAATCTACAAAAATATTATTCTAAACTTGCTCTTCTGGAATTATGCGGTTGGATTGAACAATCAATGGATGACATAATATTAAAATGTGCAAAACGTTGTCTGAGAAATGATCAGCATATTAGATTTATTGAAAATGAAGTCAGGAGAAATTATTCATTTGATTATGATATGAATTTTAGAAAATTGCTAATACAAATTATCGGTTTAATGAATTTTGAAAAGCTTGAGAATAATGTTAAAACAGTCTCTCTCACTACCCTTAAGCCTAATTTAGATAGTATAAAACCCCTTAGAAATAGCCATGCACATACACATCTTCAAAATTGTACAGCAACTTTTAACGCCCCATCAGTAACAAAAAGATATTTTCTGAATATATTTGATGCTCTAAAAGACTATGAACAAACTCTCAAACGACTAGGATTGTAAAAGACAGAAACATAATCAATCCCTCCACCCAACTGCTTGAGAGTTATTTGTTGGCTGATTGTAAAGTTTGCTGGGTTATGAGCTAGATTGGTAACAGTGATTGTACTGAGGATAGCATTTGAGAATAGGGAGAATGTGCGATCGGTATTGCCCAAGTGTGAGGATATGTGATGACGGACGAAGAACCGCTGCAAGTTATTCGTGGTGTAAATTATGTTGCAACCAGAAAATTTTGTATTCTTTGCCAAGTTATATCCAATAAATCTGGACTATTAGCATCAAACCACTCAATTTCTGGATAAGCTCGGAACCATGTTCGTTGACGCTTGGCAAACTGTCGCGTATGTATAACAATTAACTCCTGAGCTTGAGATAAAGAAATATCTCCAGTTAAATATTGTTTGATTTCTTGGTATCCCAAGGTATTTAGTAAAGGTAGATCCACACCATATTTTTGGCATAACCTTTCCACCTCATCAACCAAGCCATCGGCAATCATTTGTTGGGTACGTTGGCTAATCCGTTTGGTAATATTTTCCGCATCACAATCTAAACCAATGGATAAAATTGGATAACTGGGAGGATTTTCCCCCTGCTGTGCCGAAATTGGGGAACCAGTAATGTAAAATACTTCTAATGCTCTAATAGTCCGTATTTTGTCGTGGGGATGAATTTTTTGCACCGCCACTGGATCGACTTGTTGTAGCATAGTGTAAAGTTGACCTTGACCGATTGATTCAAATTGCGATCGCAATTCTGGTTGGGGAGCTACCCGGGGAATTTTCATCCCCCTGGTAATGGCGCGGATATATAAGCCAGTACCACCAACTAAAAACAGGGGTGTATCGGTAGAATTAGCAGGCAGGGGAGCTTTTAGAGGGGGAGCAGGGGGATGTTCAATTAGAGCTTGCGCCCGTTCCTGATAATCTGCCACCGTCATGGTATCTGTAGGGGCACATATATCAATTAAATAATGTGGTATTAAATTTTGTTCCGATAAGCTTGGTTTTGCCGTACCAATATCAAATTCCCGATATACTTGACGGGAATCCGCACTGATAATTACCGAATCCAATCGTCTGGCTAACTCTAAAGCTAATCCCGACTTTCCCGTTGCCGTTGCTCCACACACCACAATCAACTTAATCATTTATTATCTCCTTTGCTCTGGGCGAGGAAACCCCGCCCCTACTCCTTCCCTCTTCTCTCCTCCCCACACTCCCCACACTCCCCACACTCCCCACACCTCCCACAAATCCCACACTCCCCACACCTCCCACACTTCCCACACTCCCCACACCTCCCACACTTTCTTCACCGGGTACATCCCCTTGATAAATTTCTCATATAATTGCTCTACAGTCGTCAACAAGGCTTTTGTGTTAAAATTTTGGAGTGTTTTGACTTTTGTTCGCTTTGAGGCGATTTTATCCCACGAATCAGGAGAGTTTACATGACGAGTAGTTACAGTGCCGATCAGATTCAAGTTCTGGAAGGTCTGGAACCCGTCCGCAAAAGGCCAGGGATGTACATTGGTACCACTGGCCCCAGAGGACTCCATCACTTAGTTTACGAAGTGGTAGATAATTCCATTGATGAGGCTTTAGCTGGGTATTGTACCCATGTGGAGGTGGATCTCAATGCCGATGGTTCTGTTACTGTAACAGATGATGGTCGCGGTATTCCCACTGATGTTCATCCCCAAACTGGTAAATCAGCCTTGGAAACGGTGTTAACGGTGTTGCACGCCGGAGGTAAATTTGGTGGCGGTGGCTACAAAGTTTCTGGTGGTTTGCACGGTGTTGGGGTCTCCGTAGTTAATGCCCTATCCCGGAGTATAGAAGTAACTGTTTGGCGGGATAAAAAGATCCACGTCCAACGTTATGAAAGGGGAATTCCCATTGATGAGCTGCAAGTTAAGCCATTAAAGTCAGAGCGTACAGGTACTTCTGTTACCTTTCAACCCGATGAGCAAATTTTTACTAATACCACGGAATTTGATTACATCACCCTAGCAGGACGTTTGCGGGAGTTGGCGTATTTGAATGCTGGGATCAAAATTACTTTTACTGATAATCGGTTAGAACTACTTAAAAGTGATGTCCCCAAGGTAGAAACCTATGAGTATAAAGGGGGAATTCAGGAATATATTGCCTATCTCAATCGGGACAAACAACCATTACATGAAGAGATTGTTTATGTCCAAGGAGAACGCAATCAAGTCCAGGTGGAAGTAGCATTACAGTGGTGTACTGATGCTTACTCCGATAATGTTCTGGGTTTTGCCAATAATATTCGCACTGTGGATGGTGGTACCCACTTGGAAGGGTTGAAGGCTGTTCTCACTAGAACCATGAATACCATCGCTCGCAAACGAAATAAACTCAAGGAGAATGATTCTAACCTGAGTGGGGAACATGTGCGGGAAGGTTTGACAGGGATTATTTCTGTAAAAGTTCCAGAACCCGAATTTGAAGGACAAACCAAAACCAAATTGGGGAATACGGAAGTTAGAGGGATTGTAGATTCTTTGGTGGGTGAGGTATTAACAGAATACTTAGAATTTCACCCAGGGATTGCCGATTCGATTTTAGATAAAGCGATTCAAGCTTTTAAAGCTGCTGAAGCAGCCCGTCACGCCCGTGAGTTAGTCCGCCGGAAATCGGTGTTAGAATCCTCTCCATTACCCGGAAAGTTAGCTGATTGTGCTTCTCGGGATCCCGCAGAATCGGAGATTTATTTGGTAGAAGGGGATTCTGCGGGGGGAAGTGCCAAACAAGGAAGGGATAGACGTTTTCAAGCGATTCTGCCCCTGCGTGGTAAAATCCTCAACATTGAGAAAACCGACGACGCAAAAATCTACAAAAACAATGAAATTCAATCCCTAATTACTGCCTTGGGTTTGGGTGTAAAAGGAGAAGAATTTGATGCTTCCCAACTGCGATATCACCGTATAGTTATCATGACTGACGCTGATGTGGATGGGGCACACATCCGTACCTTATTGCTCACCTTCTTTTACCGCTACCAACGGGCATTAATTGAACAGGGCTACATATATATTGCCTGCCCACCATTGTATAAATTAGAACGGGGGCGCAATCATAACTATTGTTATAGCGATAAAGAATTACAAGAAAGAATTGCCCAATTTCCAGAAAATGCCAACTACACCATCCAACGGTTCAAGGGTTTGGGTGAAATGATGCCAGCACAACTATGGAACACCACCATGAACCCAGAAACACGCACCTTAAAACAAGTAGAAATAGAAGATGCAGCGGAAGCCGATCGCATTTTCACGATTTTAATGGGCGATCGCGTCGCACCCCGCCGTGAATTTATTGAGACCTATGGTTCTAAACTTAACCTGATGGATCTGGATATTTAAAACGAAGGAAGAAGGAAGAAGGAAGAAGTTGGGAATTGGGATGGAGATTTAGACCCCAACCCAATTCTGACACCGTATGACGGTGGGGAATTAAACCCATATATTTCAGTTAAATAAAGAATGTAGAGATGTATTAGTACAGAAATGATAAACTTTCCCCCTTGCATTATGCCCTTGGGCGAAGCAAGGGGGCTTGGGACACAGAGCGCTCCTCGTCCGGAGTGTCCGGTGCGTCCGGTGCGTCATCCGGTTGAAAATATCTAAAAGTTTTCCTCTACGTGCGAAATGTGGCCCAAAAGCTCTACTGCGTTTTGTCGCCAGAAGGAAACCCCGAACTGCGAACCATCGGCCTGATTTTGCACAATCTTGGCTATCCCTTGAGCGTGCAACCGATTCGTCCTGAAAGGCGTTGCTGAATACTGGGATGATTGTCCGTGTAATATTGTTGGTGAATAATTTTGACACTTTATAAATTACGTATACAATTGGGTAAATATGCAGAATAATTGCGACTATTATTCAAAAAAATGATACTAGCCAGAAAAGTTTTTTTATTATGACTAAAATTTCTGTAATCCATTATTTAGCTGCATTGCCTGGTGCAATAGACAGGAAATTTTCGTCAATACTACCTTTACACAATAAAACAGCCTATCATTCCTCATCAAAAGATAATGGGAAAGCATTATGACACACAACAGCAAATTACACTACTAGCCCCAATCCCTAGAACACTGATTCAGTATTCAAAATCCTAAGGAAAGACCAGGGTTTTTTGGGGTCGCAAAAAGAAAAAATGCTTTTAAGATACCTAAAAATCAGGCTTTTGGTTCTCGCATTTTATGAGTGAATCGGTGTTGTAGAAAGCAGAAAACTTTAAACTCGACTTTAGCCATTTACACGTTTACTAGATTTCAGCAGCATTATGGTTTCACAGAATTGTTAGGGAGTAAAATCGGATTAGGGATTTTAGGTACTCCGGTTTTAATCAAAATTCTTGACGTACAAAGGTTTGAGGATTTCACTCCTAAATTGCTCTGACCTGCACTGCAATCGCTATTAGAGACAATCAGAAGGATTAGCGGGTGTCTCCAAGGAGGCTGGAAAATGAAAATAAGAATAGAAAGTGAGTCTGCCAAAAAGTTGAGTTTAACCAATGGTTTGCAGCAAATTGGTTGTGAGGATGACGTAATACTTGATTTCTTGCTAGAAAAACAAGTTCTTAGTTGTTGGTGCTGGGCTGCAATTGGAGCGTCAATAGGGAAATTTTATAAAACCTGCTTTCTTACTCAGCAGCAAATCGCAGATAAACTTCTTAATATTTCTCCAGGAAAATCATCTAAGGTTGATGACATTCACAACAATAATAAGCAGCTTACACTCGACAAAAGCCTTAAAATAGCCAAGTCCTATAGTCACTGGAGTTTAGGACGCCCCAGCTTTGAACGTATTTTGCTGGAATTGACTATGGGGCATCCAGTTTGCGTTCGCATTGAATGGTTTACAGGTGGTGCCCATTACCTAGTGATTAAAGGAGCAAATCCCAAAGAAAAATCCCTTTATTTGGATGATTCACTCAATGGCCAATCTATCATGAGCTATAGTCATTTTCCTAAACGTTACAACGATATTGGAGGAGTTTGGACAGAAACATTTTGGACAGCTCCTAATATTGATAACCAGAATTCTGAAACTTTGTTCGATAAACAAGATTTTGGCAACCGTACCAAAAAGGTAACAAGAAAATGAGTAATTTTGATATTGCTATTGGCTTATCAGCAAACAGTGTAGATAGCGTATTAACTACACTATTTGCTGATCCCACTGCTAAAGCTAAGTTTTTTCGTGGATTCTACACAGACGATATTGCCAGAAAAGGTACAGTATCTTCAAGTTATGAAGTTAATGCTGCTCCGACAGTAACTTTGGCTGCCCCCAATCAAGCTAATTGGGATGCCGCAATCAAAGAAAAAAAGGATCAGCCACTCCCCACAGAAAATTGTTTTCAAATTCACTTTTCAAGTATTAGTGGCAGCATATCTATTGATAACGGCTCCCCAATTAATGCTGAAGGTTCCCTGGATGTTTATTTGACAGCTGCTATGAGTCAAGGCGTTCTGTCTCTTGATCCTTTAGCAGTTCATCTAGATACGTCTAGTTTTAGCGAATTCGACAAATGGTTAATCTCCAATGTCTTGGCACCTGCCGTCCTAAAAATGGCGAGCAAGATTCTGGACAGTATCAAGCTACCAGCCCTGCCACGTTATGAGGGAATTACTTTTAGAGAGCCAGAGCTGGCAATCATTAATGGGCAGTTAATTACGGCTACTACCCTTGAAAACAATGGTGCTTCTTTATCCTTAGCTGGTTTTTCTCCACCTAATAAAAACTACTATACGTTGTTGAGTCCCGCGCTCATTAATGCTGTACTCAAAACTCACATACCAAAAGTTGAAGCAACACTTGAGCGACATAAAAGCAATGAAAAGAAAGTAGGTGACGACGTTGTTTGGGCCAAGGGTGCTTACGAACTGAACTTGAAGGATTTCAATGCTATTGCTGATAATTCCGATTCGACAAAAATCAATATTTCCGTAAAAGCGGATATTAGTGTGTCAGGTTCTGCTGGAGGTCTTGTCCCAGCTTTAGTATGTCCAGTTGGCGCAGCGTTAAATGCATTTTAGCCTTGCCATTGATGTTGATACTGAGCAAAAGTAGTCATTTTAAATGAGCAATTACGATCTATTGGTTGGTCTTAACCAAGATAGGCTAAACTTGATTAGTCAACAAGTATATTCATCGGATACACTCAAACAATCACTCTTTGTTGGCGGAGAGTCGGGTCAATATAGTGGTATGAGTTATACCCTCAATTGGGTAATTGCTTCACCGCTAACTCTATCTCTACGCTCGCCAACTTCTGATGAGTGGCAAAAGACCATTAAGGAAGATGGTAATAGGGTGGCTCCTCAATCAGGTGCTTTTATTGTCGATATTCAAAAGCTATCCTTGAAGCTGAATACCAGTGCCGATACTCAAGATCTGGACACAACTATTCCAGTACAAGCGATTTGTACGGCAAGGGCTAGTGGTAACTCTCTGACTATCAACGCCTTAGCAGTCATTGTTAACTTATCTCAGTCAACAGAGTTGGATCGCTTTGTTATTTCCAAAGTTCTTATTCCAGCTCTATTAAGAGTGTTAAATAAAACATTGGCTGGCATTCAGCTACCCCAGCTCTCATTTAGTGGTATTAGTCTTACTCCTCCCATTATTGAAATAAAAAATGGATATTTGCTGGCAGCGTTTAACCTTTTAAAGGACGGAACGCCCTCTATTGGTGATGCTCAAATTCCCAGCGATCCATTTTTCTCACTAGTCAGTCATGAATTGTTGCAATCCGTGGTTAGGCACCAGGTACACAATAATATTCAAGGGCAAGAATTTAATCAGTCTGGTAGTGAGGGAGTAGTGGGTTTTTCTGCTAATTATCATGTTTGGGGGAAAATCAGAGGTCTTTCTGTATCGACCACTTCTAATCCTTTGAAACTTCATGCCAACGCCTCAATTGATATGTCAGCATCAGCCGGTATTGATACACCTGTTGGGGTTGTTGTTGATGCCATTGAAGATGCGGGGAAGGCTGTTAGCAAGGCTGCTGAAGATGTAGTAAAGGTAATTATTAACCGGATACGTGGAACCCTTTCAAGTAGTAAACGAGACAGATTTATCTATCAATTTTTAGTTTAGTTTATCTGGAGTGACAAAAATGTCTGATATTGGTGTTAGCTACGACATTAACTATTCTCCAAAACCGGTAGGAGTTAATCTAGATTTAGGTATTTCTAATACTACTGTAAAAGTAGCCTTAAACGGTGTTCCTACGTTGCTGGTAACAGCTACACCCAGGTATAGTGGCAATATCCTTAATGCAGCAATTTCCGCATTAGGAACGCCACTTGCAAATGCTATCACCCTTAGTTTAGGAGCTTTTGCTGGGCAGATTATTAATGGCAAATCATTTAATGTAACAACTGTTCCTAACTTACCTTTCAACGTTGAGGGGGTAAGCGGTACGTTAAGCCCTTCTAATTTAAATTTATCTAACTTTCATGATCAGCTAAAAATTAGTGGTGATTTTACACTCAATTAAGGAGATAAATAATGAGCGACACTTTAAAGACTGGCGAGGTCAATTACGATGTCAGTTATTCACCTGACCCGTTAGTAATTGACATAAAACTATCCAGTGAAAACAAGAAAATCAAAGTTAAAATTGATGATGTCCCTGGTTTAAAGGTCATGCTGGAACCTAAGTTTACTACTTGGAATCCTGTAAATAATATCTTGACTGCCGTTGGCAGCTTGACCAGCATTCTTGCTTCAGAAATTCCATGGGCACTTTCTAAGCTGGTAAAATTAATACCGCCAATAGATGTCTACAATGTTCCAGACATTCCTATCGATCCGGCAGGAGTCAAACTTAAAATATCCCCCAGCAACATCAAACTTGAAAACGAAAACGGATTGCTAATGGTTTCTGGCGATATTGATATCTCTGGAAGCTGATCCAAGAATATCTTCACCATTCAAAATAACTAAAGGAGTAATCATGAATACATCAAATATAAGCGCAAGATTAAAAGCAGAATTGGTTTCGTGTGGCATCAAAGATACACCAGCTTTTCCACTTGCCTTAAATGTCAAGATGCCTGAAGCACACGAGTTAGATAACGCCAATCTAACGTTTCGTTTTTACGATTTTTCCTGCTCCAATTCGCGAACCATTCAGGCTATTCCTTTGGAAAGTGAGCACAGTGGCTACAGAAAAATGAAAATAAGTATCGAGCAGCTTAACATTGTGGGTCGATACGCCATTGAAGCAATGGAAGTGCCAGCCATTGATCTGGATCTGGGTGGAACGTTAATGCCCTTCAACAGCAAGTTCAACAAACCTCGACCTGCTGGGGCGGATGAGGGAACAGGTTTTTTTAATGAGCAGGAAAAAGAGGAGTTCCTCAACCAAGCTCGTGAACAGCGCACTCGTCTGATGGATACTCCCAATGGTCAACAACTGATGGGAGTTTATGATGCCCACGAAGAAGTTTTTACGGAAATGTTCCAAAACAGCAATGCAGTACGTACAACTTGGCAGCAGGGTAATGTTACAGCCGAGATGGCGAGCCATACATCAGATGCCATCAAGCAGGATAGTATGATAAATCCTCCACCACAGGAGAAAACATTTGGTCAGGGCTTTTACCAAATGGGTTATAACAACAATGCATTTATACAACAGGTGTCGTTAGCTACTGCCTGTATGGCTGCGGCTAAACAAACCGAAGGTTTACCGAATGATGCCAAGATTCCTAACAATAAATATAGTCAGGCAGCTCTGGCTGCATCAAACTTTAAGCAGGCTGTTTCTACTACTGGGAATACGCAAGATAACACCACGCCCAAGACGGCTAATCAGGTTTACACTGATGTTGAGACTAATTCAGGGGATGTTCCTCAAATGACGCTGGATGAGCTTAACAACATACAATCCCAATCGATGGGACCTGGTGGTGGAGCCACTGCCGTAGCAGAAGCCAAAGAAAATGGCTGGTATATCTTATCTGAAGACGAAAGAACACGAATGCGTTCGATGATGGATCGCTGCTATGCGGAGTTCTGCGCCTTTGATGAAAGGAAACCCTTACCTTTATGGGAGGGAACCTGTTCTGCTAGTATTTGCGGTACAGAAATTTCAGTTTTATTGTCTGAAAACACCCCAGAGGTGATTATTGAGCAGGTAGAACTGCCTGTTTTTGATTTCGAGTTGGATGATAGCCAGTGGGAGGAGGATGCAGCAGATATTGCGCGTGAAAGATTGTCACAAATTCATTTTGTTCGCAGTCTACTGCATACGCAAATCTCTAAGTCATTGGAGTTAGCAACACTACGAGCCTGTCAAATCAGTTAGATGGTTGCTATTCACCTAAACCAGTCAAAAAGTGTAACAATAATTTCGACTAAGTAAGCTGGAATTAATCGAGACTTGAAACGTTAATAGCCCAGAGAATCAGGCATGAAAATAACAACTCAAGGTGACTGCTTAGTATTAATAGATCAGCGTTCCTGCGAGATAGACTCCTATGAGATAGATGTATTAGGCAACCGCAACGAAAATTTTCGTATTGCCAATACCCAGTTCACTTCTGTGTTTGATCGCATTCTAGAAGAACTGCTCAGCGAAGATATTGAAAGATTTCAATGTGTTTTAGAAAAAGCCCTGGAACCACAAAAAGAATATCTCACCGACACTGAGCGACAGCTTTATCGACGGGGCAAAAAGTTACGTCCCATGATGTTAATGCTATCAGCACGAATGATCCATGGTGAAAGTGAATTGCCAGAAAAGGTGATTTTAGCCGCAGTTTCTTTGGAAATGCTGCATGTTGCGTCTTTAATTCATGATGACATCATTGATAGGGCTTTAATGCGCCGAGGCTTGAAATCTGTGAATGCTACAAGGGGATCAAATACTGCGCTCTTAGTGGGTAATTTACAGTTTTTGCAAGGCATTCGCAGTTTTTTAGATGCGATAGACACAAACTCAGAAATGGGTTTAGTGAAACAGGTATTAGATACTGCATTTCGTATCTGTTGCGGAGAGATCGATGAATTAAATACCAACCCCTATTGGGAGTTGAAAAAATTGAAAGAGCATTACTACGAGGTAATTGAGCGTAAGACAGCTATTATGTTTGGTTTAGCCTGTGAAACGGGTGTTGCACTAGCCCAGGGACATAGCAGTGATGCTCGACGGGCAGGGTACTATGGTCGTCGGGTAGGACGTGCTTTCCAGATCATGGATGACCTATTTGACAATCTCCTGCCCACAAATATTGCTGGGAAAATTCAGGGAACTGATTTGGCGCAAAAGCGTTTTTCACTGCCGATTATCTACGCCATGGAAGAGTTGGGAAATGATCACTTAGTGAGCAAAATTGCTCGTGGTGTTATATCGCCGAGTAGTGAACAATTAATCGAAGGTGTGGAGGCAATCAAATTAAGTGATGGCTTTAGCCGAGCTTACGCCGATGCACGTTACCAAGCCCTTGATGCTTTAGAATTCCTCGCTCCTTTTCCAGACAACCAATATAGAAAAGCTCTAAGCGAGATTGCACTTTCTACAGTAGATCGTAGTTTTTGACTATTGAGAAAATCATGACCTTTTTCTCATTTCTTTATAATACTCTTCAGCCTCGGGTCAATAGCAGAGCGAATAAGCGTTTTTGGCTGCCAGGTGTATTGCAGGGAATAGACAACCCCAATCCTGCTGTAGGCGGTAAACTTTTACCTTTGAAGGGGTTAAGCTGGCCGTTGGGAAAAATAGAAGGCGAGGCAGGGCAGACCATTACTCTCTCTATTATCGGTGCTGCACGACCGTTAATAGAGCCTGCTCAGATTAAACCTTATATGGATGACCCCTATGCAGCGGTGTCGATGAATGATGGTATAGTAATGGGTCTGGATAATATATTTGTTTACCCAGATCCATCGATCTATGAAAGTCCTGAAGGATATGAAGCCACCATTGAGTTGAAGTTTGAAGCCTATGATGATCTACCTAAGTTTTGTATCAACGGTAGTTATCGGCTAGATCAAAAAGTGGAAATTCAGGACTCAAGCCAACCTAAGGTTAGGACTATTACCGGTACAGGAACCTTCACCTCTCAAATTACGAATGTCAAACTTCAGGCAGATGTTAAGGTTCGGATTGCAGGTAGTGGTAGTTCTCGGAAACCTATGTTAATGATCGCTCAACTGCGGCTAGTTTCGATTACGGGAATCGGCTCTCCAGTATTTGATACAAAAGTTATTACAATTAATGCAGAGCCGGGTTTTGAAGAGATTTGGCGGAATCTTTCAAATACAGCCCTAAATGATTCAAAAACGCGAGCCACAATGTTGCAAAACCTTATAAACACGCTGAATGAACCCCAAAACTTGCACTCATTGAGTACGACTCTGAATCAGCAATTTGAAAATGTACTGAATAATTTGCTGGGGAAAGCCGAACATTTGCCATCTGATAGTAGTAATGAAGTTTCTAATGTAGCCGATCTTTATCTGTTTGACAGACTGAGGGTTGCTTTTAATAACCCTGATAGCCATTTATATCTCCCTAGACAGCTGCTTTCGATTAATTCACCGAAGGTTGAACCGCTAAACATCGATCAAATTGATATTGGTGCACAGAATATTGCAGGGTTATCTTGGCAACCCAATATCCTTGATCAGATAAAGATTAATGGTTTGGCAAATAGTTTAGCGAAAGCAGAAAACATACGTCTACAACAACCTCTATTAACAGTATTCACTTCCCAGGGTGCTCTTAGTAGCCATGGGCGAATGGTAGATGGGAAAGAAATACCTGCTGCTCCCTTAAAAATTTATGCCAATTTTTCTTTATCACCTCCAGGTGACATTTCTCCTGTCACAGGAACATTAACGGTCAGTGTAAGTAACAGTCAGCTTGAGATACTTGTAACAGTAGCAGATACTATGCTTGATGATCTTGTTATTACTCTCAAGAAAATGATGATAAAAGTCGATCTTAATTTAATCAAGATTGATCTCAATATCACCTCTGACTCTAGGATGAATGGCATGGCTAACCTTTTAGTGAATCAAGATTCAATTAAGCAGCAACTTGTAGAGCAATTAAATGAGCAGCTTAAGAACAATCTGACAAGTATTAGTCAACAGGTGAGTGAATCTATCGTGCAATATAGCAAAAATGCATTGGACAATTAACTGAAGGCGATTTCTAAGAATTTTCATTCCCCTGTTCACTTACCCTTGAATTATAAAAGGAGTTTTTCCATGAGTCAGCTTAATCAGATTTTGATTGTGTATCTGACGGTGCCAGCCAGCGATTTTTATTTGACTAAGATGCTGGCAAAATCAACCAACCCCAGTTTGGAGCCTTTTAAGGCTGGCAAGGTGGATGTGGGTAGTCTTAGTTTTTTCGGTCAGAAGATTAATATAAAGCTACAGGATTTTTCTATCGCTGGGCTCACAAATATTCAGATCGAGAAAGAGAATGGGCAACCCAAAGTAGAGATTAGTGGTGATACTGTAACTTTTGTTGCAACTTTCCCAAATACAGAAGCTTCCCCAGCCAATGTGCCCACAAAACTTACTGCTCAAGGTAATCTCTTAATCATTGCTGGAGGTGAAGCTTCACCTTTAGTGCCTATTAAGATTATGGTGAATGGTGGGCAATTAAAAGGCACATTTAGTGCTACAGGAAATCCAAAACAGATCGACAGCGTTAATATCAAATTCACCAACTTAAATATGACCACGGAAACAAATTCTTCCAATATTGTTATGGATCTAAGTCAGCTTGATTCTATGTTCAAGCCGCAGGTTGAAGAAATATTGAAAAAGCCTTCTACATTGGAGGATCTGGTTCAAAATTTGAACCAGCAAGTTAATGAGCAATCAGTATTAGCGGCGGTTAGTAGTGCTGGGACACAATCTGCACAACAAGCACTAAAAGATTTTAGAGATTCCCTAGCATGACAAATGTTTTTATCTTGGCAAATAATTTAGGAGTTCACAATGAAATCAGAACAAGAAATTGACAAACTTTTAGAAGCCATCCCTACGGTATCCACAGATCAAATAGGGGAGATTGACCATAAACTAGCAGAATTTATTTGTGAAGTAGACACGGAATCAATTCCATCATTTATGAAGAAATTTTCTAGTGCTCTTTCAGAAAACACCTCTTTACAGGATTTACCTTCGGAAAATGTCTCCTTACAGGATGTTCTTTCAAATAGTTCTAAGACGGTTGGGACAATAGAACTTCCCCTATCTAGTGGGGAGACTTCCAATTCTTGGATAAAAAACAAAAATCGGCGTTTCGGCAACAATTTTAAGCGTGTTCATCCAAAATATTATGCATACCCCAAAACTCTCGACGATATCATTGCGCTAGTAAAAAGTACTCCTGCCGAAAGTTCCATTGATGTCTATAGTACGGGACTTTCTCCCAATGCTCTATTCGATAAATCAGCTGAGCGTTTGATGTTGATAAAAGGCATGAAATGTCCACTTGACTTTGAAACATATAAAGATAAAGATGAGGAAAAAAGTATCTATCGCAATGATCCCAAGGCTCATCACTACCACAGAACCCAAGCTGGTGTGTCCTTAGAGGATTTTATGGATCACCTCAATAATCGAGGATTAGCTCTGAATTTTGCTGGATATACCCCCCAAAGCCTGTTTGGAGCAGCGACCACCTCAACCCATAAGTCTGGCTTTTTGCCTCCGTTAAGTGACCTTGTGTTGTCAATCGATGTTGTTCTAGGTGATGGTGAAGTACATCGGATTGAGCCATCTGATGGTATAACGAACCCAGATATTTTTATTAAGAAATATCCTAATCGAAAACTGATTCAAGATGATGAAATTTTCTACTCAATATTCGTTATAGGTAATGTAGGGATTGTATATTCGATAATTGTGCAAGCAGAATCTCGCTACAGTCTCAAGCTGACTAAGAAATACTACCCAAACATTGATGATGCTTCAGAGGAAATAGAAAATATTCTCAAAAATCAGTGTCAGAACAAGGAACAGGACAATGAACCTTGGCAACTGGACATATGGGTAATCCCAAAGACAGCACAGGCTATGTTGATCATTCATGAAAAGGTTAAGCCGGCAGAAAACATTCAGCTTCTTCCTAGAAAATCAGGTGGCATTTGGTATCTCATAGACGAAATTTTTCTAGAAATCGGTTTACCAGTATCTCTGCTTGACACTATTTTCTATAAATTTCCTCAGTTTGTGGAGCAAATCTTGCAACGTTTTTTCCCCAAACAAGAAGCAGAAACAACTCCTTTGGATTGGCGAGATTTTCTTGGAGATAGTCTTCCACGGTTCGCGATGATGGCTAGTGAGACGATAATTGATTATAACGGCGATAGTGATAATTTTGACCGTCATTTTTTGAACATTATCAAGAAAATCGCTGAGCAAACCAATCACTTGTATTACAGCTCAGCAATGGGCATTCGGTTTGTAAGAAAGTCCAATCATGCGATGTCTATGTTCAACAAGAAGGACGTGAAACGATTTGTGACCTTTGAGCAGCCTGTGAAACATATAAGCAGAGATGGAAGGAAAATCTTGCAAGCTATTGATGGATTGTTCCTTAGAGTGGGTGGTAGACCTCATTGGGGACTTAATAACTTCCTCAATGAAAGTCGAGTCCAAAACCTGTATGGAGAGCAGTTTGACACCTACAAAAGAGTTAGAAATAATCTATTGAAGGGTAAACCAGATATATTTAAATTTCCTGATTTTATTGACAAGACTAATAAAGGATCTTGTGCAAGTAAAACTGCTGTAGACCTTCTGTGAGTATCAGATATGGATTGTTAAGATATAATGGCACATTCGTTGGCCAGATAGAGCAAGTATCTGGTGATGGTAGCTATGACCGAAAAAGAAAGGGATACAAGCCCCCGGATTTATCCGTGGAAAACAACAAAGGATTTTATCATTATTCCAAGCCTCTGGCTTTAGACATGGGGTCAATCTAAAATCCAAAATCCAAAATCCAAAATTGAATGACACATTTGATTGTTATGACACCATTAGCTCCCGAGGAGCCAAAGCAAGAATTCTACCTCGTAGGAATGCCAAGATAGTTAGGGGAACTCCAAACAGAGGAATTAGAATGATGGGGAAGGTGGCAATGTTCTCCATCAGAGGTACTTGCATCAGGGTAAAGGTTAAGTCCGTACCCACAGCAACCACAAAATCCAAATGATGAGGAAACCGGGAGACGTAGACACGAAAAGGGCATTATTGTCCTTTTCCGTGCCTAATGTTACAATCCAGAACCCTCTAGTTAAGAATTAGCCTTCCGACATATTCACCTCAACCACATTTGCTGCAAAGCTCTGGTAAGCACCACCAATCTGCTTTGCCATTGAGTCAGGGAAAACATGGAAATCCTCATTTTTCAAGGCTTCTATGATACCCGATGCCACCAGTGAAGGCGGTTCAGCAATCTCAGTCAGACCTGCGGCATCACCCATATCTGTGGCAATGGGGCCGGGATGAACACTTAGTACAATTGTGCCCTGCTCCCCTAGTAGTTCCCGTAATGCCTGGGTAATGGAATAGGCTGCGGCTTTGGAAGCAGAGTAGGTGGCGAAGTTAGGGAATGTCTTCATGGAAACCACAGAGTTAAGTTGGACAAAGACCCCACCCCCGTTGGCTTTGAGCACTGGTGCAAATGCCTGAGCCATATGAATCAGACCATACACATTGATATTCATCTCAAATTCCAGGGATGCGATCGCATTGCTATCCAAGGGAGTAGTACCCTTAAACGCTCCAGCATTATTAACTACCACCTGTACATCTTGTGCTGTTTGAGCAGCAGCAACAATGGATTGGGGGTTACTTAAATCAATGTGAATTGGAACCACCTTGTCACCATATTTTTCAACTAGTGGTGAAACACTTTCCACCTGACGCACGGCAGCGTAAACTTTCTTGGCTCCCCGTTCGATAAATGTCTCAACCAGCACCTTGCCAATACCGCGATTTGCACCTGTAACGAGAATGATTTTGTTGTTGATGTCATAAGTCATGGGAATTTCTCCTAAATTTGTTTGTAATTGAAAGACTTTGAACGTTCGGTCTAAGTTAAAGCAAAAAAAATTAGCTATCCTCTAGAAGAGAGATGGTGGCTTGAAATGCTCCTTCTAAGGTAGTATCCTTATCCATTACGCGACCAAGCAATGCCATGCCCTGGGTTGTACAGAGCAACAAACGAGCTAGATTTCGTGGATCTGCATTACAACTGAGCTCTCCTGCTACTTGGGCACGTTTTAGAGTTGTCGTAAAGACATCTTCCACTTGCTGTAAATAAACTCGCATAATAGAAGCAATCGCTTCATTGTCTGTATTGAAATCGGCAATATTGGTGCCCAGCATACAACCATAACTTCCGGGTTGACTGTGCATCTGTTGCCATTCCATCAGCAAGTGCTTCAGATTTGTCAAAGGAGAACCATCAGCACCAAGGCGATGGCGTATATCCTTAATAGTGGTGCGGGCATAGTAATCCAGTGCTTTGAGGAAAAGCGACTGCTTATTACCAAAGGTGTCATACAAACTTTTTTTACCAATCCCCATATTGTTAAGCAATTGGGAAAGGCTGGTGGCTGAGTAACCATGAGCCCAAAACACTTCCATCGCCTTGCTTAAGGCTACTTCTGTGTCAAATTGCTTATCGGGACCGCGAGTCATTAGCTCTCCTTTGTGTGTTTAACCATAATGTAAAGCTAACACAACTTAAACCAAATGGTCAAGGTTATTTTGTGAGAGCTTTGACCTAGGTATTGTTTTTGTAGACAAAACTTAACAACTGTAGACAATTGTCAACGTTTTTTCATATTTTTTATGGGAAACCCCCAAAACTGCGCTGCATCGCTATTTAAAGCCCCTCGATTCATCGATGGGGTAATAATTCTAAATTTTTCCGACTCTAATTCTTTAACTTCTTTTTGTAAGAAAAAGTTGAGAAAAGTCCGGATTCCAGAGATAGCTGCTAGTTTACCTAGGGAATCCCAGCTTGGTGATACAGCAGTTGCTGCAATATCTGCTGCTAAAAGAAACTCCAAAGATAAGGCTAAAGACATTCCTAAATTAAGGCGAATTGATAATAAATTTTCTTGACGATGATTTCGTTTTAAGATTGAAGGTAGCTTCTGGATACTTTTTAAAATTGCAACAGCAAGAATTAACAGAGCAATACATTCTATGCCTATTTTTAGGAAAAATGCAGTTTCTATTAAGATACTTTCAGCGAAATGATGGAAATTTTTCGTATTCTCTGAATGAGCAGTTTCAGTGGCGGCAGCAATAGTGTACCAAAATCCTTTCCAAGTGATTATTTGCCAAGGATTAATCCAACAGGTAAATGCAGAAGCAAATATTGACATATTTTTTGATTATTGGACTCATTTTTGGGTAATAATTAATGTAGTTTATCAATGTATTTGGGATTTAGTACTTGATGGTTGATGGTTGTCTGACTATATAAGTTTGCTAAAGCTTCAACATCAATTCATCATGCATCCTATCCTTTACAAACTAAAGGAACTCGAAAGCGATCGCCAAAAGGAGGGATGTAAGATAATTGCAAGATTTCCCAAGCATAAATTCCTGCTGGAATACCAATATCAGCCAAAATCAATTCCCCTGTTTTATCTATTAATAATCCGGTTTTAGGCAATGCTAGAGTCATTGTCCAACTGGCATGGATGTATTCTCCAATTGTTTCACCAGTAGTAGAATCAACTCCAGAAGGAATATCCAAAGAAAGGATAGGCGCACCCGTGTTATTCGCCCATTTAATTAGTTCTAAAGCATTACCTCTGGGTGCAGCCCGTAAACTATAACCAATCAATGCATCTATAATAAAATCTACCGGTTCATCGGATGCGATTAAATCCCCAATTGCAACTTCTTTCCCATCAGTATTCTGATAAATATGGTATTGCCATTTAGGAACCTCTGTTAAACGATCTGGGGAAGATAAACATAATGTTACCTTTGCCCCACGGTTAGCAAGATGACGCGCCCCACAAATACCACCGCCACCATTTCCACCACTTCCAGCCAGAATCATAATATTAGCTTTTTGCCACTCTTTGCCCAAACAATCAATTGCCTGCAAAGCCAAATTTCGCCCAGCATTTTCCATCATTTGGAACAGGTTAGGTCCGGTTTCTTCCATCGCCACTCGGTCAACTTCAATCATTTGTTCTGTGGTTACCGATGGCACCTGAATGCCTGTGTCTGTGAAAAAGTTTTTGGTCACGGTAGTTATTTCCATCTTTAAATCATAGGCTTTACTTCTACTTTACCTGTCTTGGAACAAGTGCTAACTTTTAACACAGTATCAGTCCCATCAGTTTTCATTTTGACTGCTATTTTTGCACAAGGTTAATTTGCATGATGACTCATCGTTGTTGCCTCATCCTTTTTATCTAGATCTGAATTTATAAATTTTGATGATTGTAACCTGAAATTAATTATGAGATAAGCATCCATGAAGCTATTACTTATGGTACTATCTGCATAATTTTTAGAGATGTTTAATTGATCTAATCACAGATAGAAGAATGATTTTAGACCATCAGTGATAATGTACTTTGATAATGTACTTTATCACTATCAATTCGCGTTACAATCATAATACTGTGTCTTTGATGGTTTAACCTATGACCACCTTCTTCCCCAACGATGCAGACTTACATCTCCCTGACAGCGATGGCAAACCAATGGCAGACAATACCGAACAATTTCGTTGGATTGTCTTGATTAAGGAAAATTTGGAAATTCTGTTTGCCGATGATCCTAACGTATTTGTCGCCGGGGATTTACTATGGTATCCAGTGAAATCACGTCTTATTTCACCAGTAGCACCGGATATCATGGTAGTGTTTGGCAGACCGAAAGGACGACGGGGGTCTTATAAACAGTACCAAGAAGACAACATTCCTCCCCAAGTAGTGTATGAAATTCTCTCACCTAGCAATAATGCAGATGAGATGGAACGCAAGCTGGAATTTTACCAAACCTATGGGGTGGAAGAATACTATCAGTATGACCCAGACCGCTACGAACTCAAAGGTTGGCAACGGCAAGGCGAGCAGTTGTTACCCATTGCTCACATGGATGGATGGATAAGCCCTCAATTGGGCATTCGGTTTGTGGTAGGCAATCATGAACTGGAGATTTACCGTCCAGATGGGCGACAATTTTTGAGTTCTGTGGAATTAGAACAAAGGGCACAACAGGAACGCCAACGGGCAGAACAAGCAGAGCAACAATTACAGGATATGCAAGCATTATTACAACAATACCGCGATCGCTTTGGAGAATTAGATAGTTAAGGAACGTGGATTTATTAACTTACCTCTAGACAACCACTTATTCGTTTCACTCATTTTTTATTTCCTGACAACTCTAATATATTCCACCAATTCGCATTACAATCATAATACTGTGTCTTTGATGGTTTAACCTATGACCACCTTCTTCCCCAGGGATGCAGACTTACATCTCCCTGACAGTGACGGCAAACCAATGGCAGACAATACCGAACAATTTCGTTGGATTGTCTTGATTAAGGAAAATCTGGAAATTCTGTTTGCTGATGATCCTAACGTATTTGTTGCCGGGGATTTACTATGGTATCCAGTGAAATCACGCCTCATCTCACCAGTAGCACCGGATATCATGGTAGTGTTTGGTAGACCAAAAGGACGACGGGGGTCTTACAAACAGTACCAAGAAGACAACATTCCTCCCCAAGTAGTGTATGAGATTCTCTCACCTAGCAATAATGCAGATGAGATGGAACGCAAGCTAGAATTTTACCAAACCTATGGGGTGGAAGAATACTATCAGTATGACCCAGACCGCTACGAACTCAAAGGTTGGTAACGGCAAGGCGAGCAGTTGTTACCCATTGCTCACATGGATGGATGGATAAGCCCTCAATTGGGCATTCGGTTTGTGGTAGGCAATCATGAACTGGAGATTTACC
>JAAUYD010133469.1_pt1 | contig 27997 bp, 27 predicted proteins | sample 7278101 | NCBI WGS metagenome assembly JAAUYD01 (sample SAMN14350128, study PRJNA611818) | marine sediment metagenome | isolation source: surface marine sediment (0.6m) | place: French Polynesia: Moorea | collected 2018-08
CGCTGCAATCATCTTTGTCTGATTCCCGACCAGGCGACCGCTTCGGGCGCCGTTGATGGGTATGATCGATTTTTTTACCATTCATCCGGTGAGTAGCGTATAAAATGCATTCAAAAAAATGTAAAAAAGAGTAAATTGAAGAAAAACGTAGAAAAACAGAGTTCACGTATTTGATAAGGCGTTGTTGATAACTCCCGAATTGCTTAAAATGCTTATGGAAAAATTGTGGGGCTGAAAAACCTTGTATTTCGAAGCAGTTGCTTTTTAAAAGGGCGATAACCTATAAGAATAAATATAAAAAAAAATCATTATGAGGATTGTGTTAGCAATTTGTTTAACCGGCGATCATTCGCATTGACTTGAAGCGGTCCCTTATTGTAAATAACTCGCCAGTCGCTGGATCTGGCGGCTACCTTTCTGAAAACCTCAGATAATTTACCGAAAACTTCATATTTAGAACCAGTCATTTGTTGCTTGCCCCCAATCAGGTAACCTAGCGCGGATGACGATGAAGGATATTTATTTTTTAAATGAACAGCATCTGGCCCTCGGTTAAATCTCTGCTCAAAGAAAAGATTCCCGGTCATAGTTATCGCATGTGGATTGAACCCATCACCTGTTGTCAGAATGAGGACGGCGACATTGTCTTGGCCTGTCCCAATCTGTTCTCCAAACGGCGCATTGCCGATCATTATGGCCGGTTGATCAATGATGCCGTTGCCAACACCGCAGGTCGATCGCTCAAGGTGCGGCTGATCGTCGGACCGGACCAGACGAAGCCTTGCCGGACACCATCTCCCGACCGGCAGATGAAGCTGCCGGATATGGATCCACCGGCCAACGGCGGCAGGCTGCTGCGTCAAGATTTCACCTTCGATCAGTTCGTGGTGGGTAAAAACAGCGATTTCGCCTACTCCGCCGCCTTGAGTCTGGCCGCGCGCAATCAGGGCAAACAGAACGCTTTGTATCTGCTCTCGAAAACCGGTCTGGGCAAAAGTCATCTCTCTCAGGCGGTCGGTCATCACATTCTCCAGACCTTTCCCAACGAGCGGGTCTATTACATTACCGCTGAGGATTTCATGAATGAGATGACCGATTCTTATCGGAGCAGCAATATCCATCAATTCAAAGAAAAATACCGTCAGCGTTGTGATGTCTTGCTGTTGGAGGACGTTCACTTTCTAAGCGGCAAAAACGGCACCCAGCAGGAGTTGTCCAATACGTTGGAGTCGTTGATGAACGCCAATAAGAAGATTATCTATTCCAGTTCTTACCTGCCGTCCGACATCCCCAAATTGGATGAGAAATTGAAATCGCGCTTATGCTGCGGATTAATCTCCAAAATCGACACACCCGATTACAAGACGCGTATCCGCATTCTCAAGCAGTTTGCCCGATCCAGCGGCTACGCCATTCCAGATGAGGTGTTTCAGTACCTGGCTTCAGAACTGATCGACGATGTGAGACAACTCAAGAGCGGGGTCATCGGTGTTGCCGCCAAAGCCTCGCTCCTGGGGTCGGAGGTGGATTTGGACCTTGCGCGCAGCATCGTAAAAAATATTGTTGCCTCGCGTGAGGGTATTACCCTGGACTCCATCAAACGGTTGGTTTGCAAATATTACAGTGTCAGTTTGACCGATCTGGTGTCCCGTTCGCGCCGGCAGGCCATTGTCAGGCCACGGCAGGTTGCCATGTATTTATCCAGGCAGTACACCGACCACTCTCTCCAGACCATCGGCAAAAGTTTCAACCGATATCATGCCACCACGCTGCACGCACTTAAAGCCGTGGAAAAGGGCGTCAAGGATAACGGTCCGTTTCAAAAACACGTTGAATTTTTATCCGAACGGTTGGAGAAAGGCAAACACTGACGCCGCTCCTGACCGGCGCGACATGGTCCAGGGGTTACTCGCGGAACATCCCCGTGAAGATGTTTTCTTGGCCACCCCATGAACATTCATCCCGACTGTTTACAGCAATTGGAAGAAATTGTCGGCCCGGCGCATTTTTCCGACCGCCAAGAGGACCTGGTCTGCTACGGATACGATGCCACCGCATCTGTCTATCTACCGGACGCCGTCGTCTTTCCGGCCTCGGCACAGGAGGTATCGGCAGTCATGAAATTGGCCGGTGCCTATCAGGTCCCCGTGATTCCACGCGGTGGCGGATCCGGCATGACCGGTGGTGCATTGGCCGTCAAGGGCGGTATTGTCGTAGTTTTCAGCCGCATGAACCGCATCGTGGAGATCGATCAGGACAACCTGATTGCCCGGGTGCAGCCCGGCGTGATCACCGCTGTGTTCCAGGATCGTGTCAAGCGTCACGGGCTGTTTTATCCGCCGGATCCGTCCAGTGCCGATTTCTCGACCATGGGCGGCAATCTGGCGGAGTGTGCCGGCGGCCCGAAAGCGGTCAAATATGGTGTCACCCGTGATTATGTCCTGGGACTGGAGGCAGTGCTGCCTACCGGAGAGATCATCAAGACCGGTGTACGCACGGCCAAGGGCGTGGTCGGGTATGATCTCACCCGACTCATCGTGGGGTCGGAGGGCACCCTGGCGTTGATCACCGAGGCCACCATCAAACTCCTGCCCCTGCCCGAGGCGGTGAAGACCATGACAGCCGCCTTTGACAGCATGAACACCGCGGCCCGTGCCGTTTCCGCCATCATTCGCAGTCACATCATTCCCCGAACCATCGAATTTATGGACAATGCCACCATTCGCCTGGCGGAGGGGTATTTACAGGCCGGCCTGCCAGTCGACGCCGGCGCCCTGTTGATCATGGAGGTCGACGGCAAAACGGAGGAGATCCGCAGTTTGGCCAGAGGGCTCGAACAGTACTGCCGGCAACTTGGAGCGACTGCAGTCACGGTTGCCCAAAATCAGGCGGAGGCCCAGCGCCTATGGCAGGCGCGCAAGGCCATTTCGCCGGCGTTGTTCAAGCTGGCGCCGCACAAAATCAACGAGGATATCGTGGTTCCCCGGAGCCGTGTGCCCGACCTGGTGGCCAAAATCGACGAACTCAGGCGGAGAACCGGTTTGACCATGGTGGCCTTCGGACATGCCGGTGACGGCAATATCCATTTCAACATCATGCTGGACAAATCCGACCGCCAGGCCCTGGATAAGGCCAATCGTGCCGTCGACGAGCTGTTTGAGGCCACCTTGGCCCTGGGAGGAACCATTTCGGGTGAACATGGCGTCGGTATCACCAAGGCGCCTTATTTTCGCAAAGAGATCGATGATGAGACCATGGCGCTGATGAAGCGGATCAAAGCGGCCTTCGACCCTCTGGAACTGCTCAATCCAGGCAAGATTTTTCCTGAGTCGACCAATTAGATAGGACAGGAGGAGCGATGATGGCGAGACATTGCGGCTCTGGTGGGTGTTAATTGACTTTCACGACCACGCCGCCGGCCGAGACCAACTCTTCGAGAATTTCATAGCGGTCATTCTGATCACGTTCGATGGCACAGCGCAGATTCAGCGCGCATCGCAAGCGACATACCGGGTCCGCGCTGCGATAACTGCCGAAGCAGCCTAAATACTGATCCCACGATACATCCATTTTTTGCTCCGAGGTCATTTCCACGTCTTATTGCTCCAGTATATTGAGAAGGTCGTCATGGATGATGCCGTTGGTGCTGACGATTTCATCTGCGTCGATATCGTAAGGTGCTCCCGAAAAAAGCGTGGTCCGGGCACCGGCCTCCTGGGCAATCAGAAAACCGGCGGCCGTATCCCAGGGTTTGAGATGTTGCTCCCAGAAACCCTCGAAGCGGCCGCAGGCGACATAGCACAGGTCCAGGGCTGCCGATCCCAGCCGGCGGACACCCTGAGAGGCGGTCAGACAACGGCCGAAGCGCGCGATCAACTCATCAAACAGGTCCTGCTGATCGTAAGGGAATCCGGTGACCAGCAAACTGTCGGCCAGTTTGGCCGTGGTGGAAACCGAAATCGGCGCGCCGTTGAACTGGGCGCCGGCGCCTTTCACGCCAACGAACAATTCACCCAGCAGGGGTGCCATCACGAATCCAGCCGAAATCGCATCCTGCTCGGCAAATGCAACAGAGACACAAAACAGGGGCAGGTTGTGGGCAAAGTTGGTGGTTCCGTCCAGTGGATCGATGATCCAGCGACCGCCGCTGCCCTTTCGGCTGCCGCTCTCTTCGGCCAGAATGGCGTGATCGGGAAACGCGTGGGCAATGGTTTCGATGATGGCGGCCTCGGACTTGATGTCCGCTTCCGTAACCAGGTCGATAGCTCCTTTTTTGCTTACCGCGTCGAGCTTGCCGAAATGGTCTTTGAGCACTTTAGCGCCATCGCAGACGGCTTTAATGCCCACCTGTTTAATCCGTTCCATATTCATAAGAGGGAAGATTTACAAGGTTGATGGGTCAGCTGTCAACCGAATTGTCATGGTCGCTCAAAGGCGCCGATGAATGTCGATTAGCGAAGATCGGGTGACAATCCGTCCGTGTGCTCTGGCTGGTAGGCCACCGACGCCTGCATCTGCTCGGTCAGCGGCTTCAAGCTCGAGCGGGTCACCGCGCTGACACAAATCCCGCCCAGTTTTCGGGTCAGGTTGCTGCGCATTTCCGGTGCCACCAGGTCGATTTTGTTGAGAACGCGAATGGTGGGGATCCGGTTTAATTGAAGATCGGCGAGGATGGTCTCCACGGAACGGATCTGCTCTGCATGCCGCGGGTTACTGATGTCGATGACATGCAGTAACAAGTCGGCATTCTCGAGTTCTTCTAAAGTTGCCCTGAAGGCAGCCATCAGCTCCTTGGGCAGGTCGCGGATAAATCCCACCGTATCGGTGATGATCACTTCAATGTCCCGGGGAAATCGCAGGCGCCGGCTGGATGGATCCAGGGTCGCGAACAGTTTGTTTTCGGCCAGCACCCGACTCTGTGTCAGTTGGTTGAGCAGGGTGGATTTGCCCGCATTGGTGTATCCGATGATCGAGATGATCGGCAGGCCTTTTTTACTGCGTCGTCGCCGCTGTTGACTGCGGTTTTTCTGAACTGCCGCCACAGACCGCTCCAGGCGGCGAATGCGATCCCTGGCCCGCCTGCGGTTAATTTCGAGCCGGGTTTCGCCCGGACCGCGACCGCCGATGCCACCGGTGAGCCGGGACATGGAGGTGTCTTTGGTGACCAGACGGGGCAGGATATATTTGAGCTGGGCCAACTCCACCTGCAATTTGCCCTCGCGAGTTTGGGCGCGCTGGGCGAAGATGTCCAGAATCAGCTGGGTGCGATCGATCACCTTGATCTCGGTGCGGTCGGCAATGGAGCGAACCTGGGAGGGGTTGAGCTCCTGATCGAAGATGATCAGCGTGGCGCCCCGATGAAGCGCCAGGATGGACAGATCGTCCAGTTTACCGCTTCCCAGGAGAAATCGGGGGTTGGCTCGCTTACGTTGTTGCAGAATCGTATCGATAACACTGATATTGGCGGTGCGCGTCAACTCCTTGAGTTCATCAAGGGAGTCCGTGGCCGCTTTGCGGGGGCCGGTAAACACGCTGACCAGCAGCGCCCGTTCCGATCCCGGCTCACCGCCGGTGTCGTGTTTCTTGCGCCCCAGTTCCGCTTCGAGGGCCTGGATCAGGGCCAGGCAGTCGACTTCCACCTTGAACGGCGACACCGGGTCCATGATGCGATACGGGGTGGTCTCGCTGGCGCCGGGTAGAATATGCGCCCAGTGGATCAAGTGGGGTGCGCCACTATCCGTCACGGAAAGGACTGCCATGAGATCCAGCCGCAGCAGGGCCAGATCGGTCAGGTCGTCCCGGGTCAGGGTCGTGCCGGTCAGGATGGTGTGCACGCAGCGGATGCCGCGCAGACGGTCGGGGGCCAGGCGATATTCTCGCAGATCGGGAATCAGAATGCGGTCCACATCGCCCAGCAAGACCAAAACGACCCTGCCCTTTCGATCGATCAGCAAGCCGATTTGGCGGCCGATATCGTGGGAGAGCGTGCATAGGTCGCGGCACACTTCCCGGGAGACGATGGACTGGGGAGATACACGCCGGCGGCCCAGATTTTCCAGGCGTTTGATTTGGCCAGCCTTCAGACCGATCCGGTTTCCGTAGACCGCTCTCATTCAGCAGCCAGATTTTCAAAGCGGGTGTATGATTTCAAAAACGCCAGCGGCGCCATACCGGTGGGGCCGTTGCGCTGCTTGGCCAAAATAATTTCGGCCGTGCCGCGATGGGGATTGTTTTCATCGCGGTTATAGACCTCATCGCGATAGATGAAGGCCACCAGGTCCGCATCCTGCTCCAGAGCGCCCGATTCTCTCAAGTCCGATAGTTGGGGCCGTTTGTCGCTGCGTTCCTCCAGCTTGCGGTTCAGCTGGGAGAGGGCGATCACAGGTATGTTCAGTTCTTTGGCCAGGATTTTAAGTGACCGGGAGATGTCCGATATTTCAAGGTCGCGGCGTTCGATGTTGGCATTGCCGCGCATCAACTGGAGGTAGTCAACGATGATCAATCCCAGGCCCTTGTCCATTTTCATGCGCATGGACTTGGTGCGGATGGAGGTGGTTGAAATGTCCGGTGAGTCATCGATGAAAATGGGCGCCTCGGTCAGCCGGCCGGCGGCGTCGGTGATCCGTTTCCAATCCTCCTGATTCAAAAAACCGCTGCGGATGCGGGATGAGTCCACCCGGGCCTCGGCGCACAGCATGCGCATGGAGAGCTGCTCCTTGGACATCTCCAGGGAGAAGATAGCTACCGGAACGTTGGCTTCGATGGCGGCATTGCGGGCCATGTTGAGGGCAAAGGCGGTTTTGCCCATGGCCGGCCGGGCCGCCAGGATGATCAGGTCGGAATTTTGAAAACCGGAGGTGAGCGCGTCCAGTTTGTTAAACCCGGTGGTCACGCCGGTGACCAGAGCCCGGTTGCCTTGCCGCTCTTCCAGAGCATCGATGTTCGCTTCGATAATTTTACTGATGGGGAAGAAGGCCTGCTTGGTGTTTCCCTCGGAAAGCTCGAAAACCGCACTTTGAGCGAACTCGATAACACCGTCGACTTCCCCGCGGTCCTCGAAACACCGTCTGGAGATGCTGTTGGAACGTTCGATGAGACGTCTCAGGGTCGCCTTGTCGTGAATGATGCGGGCGTAGTGATGGGCGTTGACCGCCATGGGTACCGCATCCACCAGACGGGCCAGGTAAGCGGCACCTCCGATCTTCTCCAAGGCATCCTGCTCCCGAAGCATATTGCTCAAGGTCACCAGATCCACCGGTTCACTTTTGGCATACAGGGTCTCAATGGCCGAAAAGATGAGCTGATGGGCGGTTTTGTAGAAATCGTCGGCCGACAGAATTTCCAGGACGTCGATCAGGGTACTGTTGTCGATCAGGATGGCGCTTAAAATCGACTCCTCCGCCTCGATGCTTTGGGGCGGAAGCCTGTGCAGTGCCGGGTCCGGGGAAGGGTGGTGCTGGGTATCGGACATAGATGCAGAGTGTTTCGTCTGGTAACCGGGAGCCACGGCACCATCGTGTCAGGACTCCCGGTTACGGGGTCGGATTCATGCTTCTTCGGGAACGACTTCCACGGTAATTTCGGGTTTGACACCCTGGTACACGCGAATGGGTACCTTGTAAGTGCCGATGGTCTTGATGGGCTCGTTGAGCAGGACCATCCGCTTTTCAATCTCGACATCCTGCTTGCTCATGGCGTCGATGATATCCCTCACCGTCACGGAGCCATAGAGCTTGTCCGCTTCATGGACCTTGGATGCGATCGTCACCGTGACTGCTTCCAGACGAGATGCCATCTCCTGGGCAAATTCTTTTTCTTTGGCGATCTGCAGCTCGAACTTGGCCTTTTCCTGCTCAAGGATCTTGCGTTGCTGAGGGGTGGCCGGAACCGCTTTGCCCTGGGGGAGCAGGTAATTGCGCGCATACCCGTCGGCCACATTGACTTCGGTTCCAATGATGCCCAATGAACTGATGGTTTCCTTCAAAATAACTTTCATGCGTTCCTCCAGAAAAGGCCCGGCCGAATGCTAGGTCGGCAGGTCCGGTTCATGCTTGTTGGTGTCAATCTTGCGAAAATTGATCCACATGTCAAACAGCCCGATACAGATGACGATCAGCAGGAAGAACTGCTGCAGCGCAATCATGCAGTACAGAACGATCCGAATGGTCCGCGGCAGCTTCTTTTTCTCGAAGTAGAACGAAACAATGGCTATGCCCTGGATGAAATAGACCGTCAGCAGCACCAGCAGGCCGTTGACGCCGATTAAACGGATTCCCAAGTCGGGAATCAATACCATCAGCCCGCTGCCAATGACCCCCCAAACGAGCGGTTCAGGCGCCCGCCAGTGGTTTAAGGGTCCGAAATCCGGGCAGTCGACGCCGCGACGCACCATGATCGGTCGGGCCGCAATCAGGTTGGTCCAGGCCGCAAACAGGGTCGATGCGGCCGCCAATGACGGCAGAATGCGCACCAGCACATACTGAATCCGGTCCAGGGAGTTGGCAATGGTATCGATCGTCTCCTGGGGTATGCCGACACCTTTATATAACGCCAGGGACAACTCCAAATTGGTTGCCACATAGGCGGATGCCAGGGTGTATATCCCCTTGTTGGCTGCGATGCTGTAAAGCAGGAGGGCGATCAGGCCGGCCCCCAAGACGATGCCGCAGGCAACCACCACCGTCATCTCTACGGACAACGCTTTTTCGAACATTTCACTGAGGGCAAAGCCAAGCAACATCAATCCCGAGAAAAAAAGAATGTCCATCGTGATGCCGCCAAACAGCAGGCTCATGATGCCCAAGGCAACCAACGGTACAATCATGCCGTGACGTCTGCCCAGTTTTGCCCGGTAAAAGAGAACGGGCAAAGGAATGAACAGGGAAAAAACAAAGCCGATCACCGGCATGAATACAGCGGCGGAGAAAATGAACAGGGTTGCCATTACGCCGGCAGCGATATCTTTCGATAGCCTACTATGAAATGGCAACGGCATCATCCGCTTCTCCTGGCAAATGCAAAGCGCCAATGTGCTGGGTGCGCCTCATCAGCTACAGGTCGAAGGTTCCCACATAGGGCAACAGGGCGATCGTTCGCGCCCGCTTGATGGCGTGCGTCAGTGCCCGTTGATGCTTGGCGCAGGCACCCGAGATCCGGCGCGGAATGATCTTGCCTCGTTCGGTGGTGAAATATTTAAGCGCCTTGGGATCCTTGTAGTCGATAATGAGGCTCTGGTCGGCACAGAATCGGCACACTTTGCGACGATGAAAAATTCTTCTTTTCTTTCTTCTCGGGCGGGGTTTGGAGACGGCCATGGATTACTCCTCTTTCTTTTCTTCGGTGGATGCTTCGGCTTCAGTGGTTGCTTCGGCTTCGGATGGCGCTTCAGCTTCTGCCGGGGGTGCGGCCGCTTCGCCGGCCGGCTTCTCCTTGGCGGCTTCCTTTTCAGCTATATCCGCCTTGATGGCATCCAGATCAGCCTCTGCATCCAACAATACCGTCATGAATTTCAAGACTTTGTCGTCGATTCGATAAAACCGTTCCATTTCTTGAATCAAAGCCCCGTCACCGCAGAAATCAAACCGGACATAGTGCCCGCGGCTTTTCTTTTTGATGTCATAGGCCAACTTCTTGGTGCCCCAGTCATCCGTCTCGATCAGGAACCCTCCCAACTGAGGGATCAGGTCGTTGACCCGTTCAAAAATGGGCGCTTCGGCCTCCTTCGACAAGTCGGGGTCAATAATTACGATGGTTTCATACCGCTTCATACAACCTCCTTTTGGCTTAACAGCCCCGGCATCTGGCCGGAGCAAGGATGATCGGTCTCATTGTGAGACCAAATAAAACTAGTATAGCTACCATTAACACAAAAAAACTGTCAAGCGCATACAATAGGCGTCCTCAATTGTTGAGTCGACTGATTCACGTCGGGTTCGACCATAAAAAAAGGGGCGGCGCTGCCGTCCCTTGGCACATTCGTTTGGTGGGCCGTGAAGGAATCGAACCTTCAACCTACTGATTAAGAGTCAGGTGCTCTGCCTAGTTGAGCTAACGGCCCATTCATGCTGACGAAACAAAAGCGCTAATTAACAGCCGATTGCCAGGTTGTCAATGCGTTTTTGGTCATGAAGGCTAAAATGTGGAGCTACCGGTCTGTTACCCGAAAGTCACGATTTCTATTTTTAAGCGAGCGCTCACGCTTCCAATCATTCTTGCGTTTGCGTGCCCCTTTCGGTCGTTTTTCAGGCGCCAGCACCTTGTCTGCGTCCATGAGATAGCTGCCGGGCGTTTTCGGGGATGCGGGCGCCGGTTCGGTTTTGGCCCGTCCACGCTCCGGGGGCTTTGTCGGCAGGGGCGGACCGCTGAAACAATCGACGGGCAATCGGTCGATCGTAAATAATTGCTTTCCGAACTGCCGGAGGGTGACCCCGCTGCTGGCCAATTGGGACGTATGCACGGTGAGAACCACCGGGGATGCATCCACGCGCCGGCCCATTCGCTCGGCCATGGGCCGTTCACTGGTCAGTACGATGCGGGGGTTTTGGCCTAACGGTTCCAGCCCGTTCGCATGAACTACCGGGTAGGCGCGCTGCCGAACCGGGACAAACAGCAGCTTGGGGTATATTACTGCCGGAGTCGGCAACGGCAGCCTGGAACGGTCCGCTGCGCGGATCAAACCACCGGCGATCTCAATCGGTGGGGAAGATGCGGTGTAGAGCACTTCGCGGATGTGGGCCTGGCGCACATGGCGCCATCCAATCTCTTCAGCCAGGGCTTTCATTAAATCCTTTAGTTTCACATACCCGTTTTCATCCGGGCAAAGTCCGAATTCATCGGGACGCCGGCCCAACAGGTAGGACAAAAACTTTGCCAGCTTGTTGACGCTGTGACGATGTTTCATTCTCAGTTTGGCCGTCTGGGTATGCGAAATTGAATCATGGATGATCTTTGGCGATCGTCCGTTAACTTGACCTACCGCCAACCGTCTGGTAGTTTCCGCCTCTATCAGCCAAAAAGTCAACAGATTTAATGTATTGACTCAGAAAGGAGTTCAATCGATGCAAAAGGATAGATCCATGGCCCTGTATCAGCGCGCCCAGAGACTGATTCCCGGCGGCGTCAACAGCCCGGTCAGGGCTTGTCGGTCGGTAGGCACCGATCCGCTTTTCATAAAAAGCGCTGACGGATGTCGGTTGGTCGACGCTGACGGCAATTCGTATATCGATTACATCGGGTCATGGGGGCCGATGATCCTGGGACATCGACATCCAGCGGTGATGGCTGCGATTGCATCTGTGTTGGAGCAGGGAACCAGTTACGGCGCCCCCACCGAACTGGAGATCCAACTGGCGGAATTGATCGTGGAGGCCGTGCCTTCAGTGGATATGGTGCGCATGGTCAATTCGGGTACCGAAGCGACCATGAGCGCCATCCGGCTGGCCAGGGGCTACACCGGCCGGGATACCATCATCAAATTTGACGGGTGCTACCACGGCCATGCGGATGCGCTGCTGGTTGAAGCCGGCTCCGGCGTTGCAACACTGCAGATTCCAGGCAGTCCCGGTGTGCCTGCCGCTTTTGTGGCGCACACGCTGTCATTGCCTTACAACGACATTGAAGCGTTCAAATCGGTGATGGCGCAGCAGGGCGACCAGGTCGCCTGTGTCATCGTGGAACCGGTGGCCGGCAACATGGGGCTGGTGCCACCGGTCGACCAGTTTTTGGAGACGCTTCGCGAAGTCACCCAGCGCCACGGGACCGTGCTCATTTTCGACGAGGTCATGACCGGATTCAGGGTTGCCCACGGCGGCGCTCAACAGCGCTATGGCATCTCACCCGACTTGTCCTGTTTCGGTAAGGTTATCGGTGGAGGCCTACCGGTGGGTGCATACGGCGGTCGCAAGGCCATCATGGCGCACATCGCGCCACAGGGGCCGGTCTACCAGGCTGGGACGCTTTCGGGAAACCCATTGGCGATGGCCGCCGGCATCGCCACTTTGAAGCTGCTGAAAACGCCAGGATTCTTCGACCGACTTGACGCTCAGGCCGAGCGCCTCATCTGCGGCCTGCGATCATCAGCTGAGAAGGCCAATATCCCTGTATCCTGCAATCGCGTAGGCGCCATGCTCGGCATGTTTTTTACCCAAGGACCGGTCAACAGCTTCAGCGATGCCAAGCGTTCCGATCTTGAGCGGTTTTCCGCGTACTACCAGGGTATGCTGGAGCGTGGCATTTATCTGGCGCCGTCGCAATTCGAAGCCTTTTTCCTGTCTGCGGCGCACGATGATGAGGCCATTGATCAGACCCTTGCCGCCGCCGAGGCGGTTTTTGCACACCTGTGAATGCAGGGATAGGGGGGACCACAGCATCCTTGCGGATTCATGAAGGGGCGCGCACAGCCGGTAACGCGGATTATGGGAGCCACAGGGTTGCATTTTTCACATTGGCATGCCGCCGTCATCGTTTTTGAGGCTTTTTTCAATTACGCCCAAAACCAGAAAACCCTTGCCATGCATGCCGGCAAGGGTTTTTTTGTGGCGCAAGACCAAATGCCAATTGTGGATCAGTAGGCAAGGTCCAGGCGAATCCATGGATTCATCAAGTTCTGGATTTCGTATTCGGGCGCCAAATAGGAATCGCCCTGCATGTAATCAAGGATGCCCTCCACATCGATGTTGACGGATGATCGGGGAGATAAGGTCAGATGCAATCCGCTGCCACCGTGGCTATTGAGCGATGTCGGTGTTTTCGGATTGGTCAGCGCACATCTGATGCCCCTGGTTTGCTGCCAGTTGCCGGTAGGACCTGAGCAGCCGGATATCAGGATCACCATTGCCGGTACCATCAAAAAAAATGCTCTGTTCATGGTTCATGCCTTTTTTTTGTGTGGCCTGTGGCCCCGTGATTGGGTTTGCCTGTGTGCTTTCGTGCATCTAAGTTACTGTTGTTGTCTGTTTTTGTGTACGCTGCTGCGCTGTCAATTTAAGAAATAATTCATGGGATTCACGGCCAGTCCATTCATGTGGACCTCGTAATGGACGTGCGGACCAGTGCTGCGACCCGTATTGCCCATTAATGCGATGGTTTCACCGCGTTTGACGCGTGTCCCCTTCTTCTTGAGTATCTTCTTGAGGTGGCCGTATCGGGTGACCATACCAAAGCCGTGATCGATGGTGACCATATAGCCCATCAGCCCCTTTCTGCCCGAATAGGTGATCAGGCCGTCTGCCGGTGCGATAATTGGCGTGCCTGATCGATTGGCGATATCGAGACCGCGATGGAACTCACGGCGCCCGGTGAAAGGGGACTCGCGGTATCCGAAGCGTGAAGAGATCCAACCCTTGACCGGGCGTATTGACGGGGTGGCGGCCAAGAGGTTGCGCTTCCCTTCGAGCTGGCTGAATAAGGTGGTGAACGATGACTCTTGCGTGTGGGAAACCTGATCGATTTCATTGATTTCGACGTGCATGTCCCTGACCAGTTCCTGATAATCCTGCTCCAATGTGACTGCAGGGTTTAGGTCTTCCGGATCGGAACCGCCCACGCCGAACATGCTGCCACCATCATCACTGGTTTCCAGATTGGCTATGATTCGGATTTTCTGTTCGAAATCGTGAAGTTTGGTTAATTGGGTTCTTAGACCATTGATTTTATTTGAAAAGGCTATTATCTGGTTTTGCTGAAGGGAGACACGTTCCCCCTGTTCTTGCAATTGTGATCGCAGCACATGCACGTGACCGGCCTCGGCTCTCAAGCGCAGATAGTCAGATACGCCCAGATACAGACCGATGGCCACAGTCACCACACAAAGGGCCGCCATCGGAAGCAGTAGTCGCGGGACACTCGTCTGTTTGACAGGGGTGCCCGTTGCATCAAATACCAAAAGAGTCAGCTTTTTCTTCATCATCGCCATCTTCTAAGGATCGGAAAAAGAATTAATTATGAAGGGTTGCATTGCTAACCGGCAACAGGTCAATCGTGCAATGACCCTCAAATCGTCCTTCCCTTGCGTTGCTGATGTGCCCGATGCGGGTTTCGATCTGTCTTTTGGGGCACCGGGCATCGCTGCTGTAGTAGGTCATGTTAAGCACACTGCCAGCCTTCAATTTTGGAAGAACGGACGAATTTTGTTTTACCACGACAAACATTGAGCTCGAATCGTTGCGCCATATCTTGAATTGATACAGCGGATGCGGCTCGTCCACAGCGAACTCGACACTGTAGTACCCACCAGAATCCATTGATTTATTGACTTTTTTGACGGTGCTGGTGCTCATTTCAATGGCAGTCATGTTGTTTCCTCCGGCATTCGGTCTGCTTCTCAAGGTCAATTGTTGTAAGAACTAAAAGCAATTATAGTGCCATGAAGTCATTCGGGTTTGGCGATATGCCTAACCCAATGGCTATATCGGCAACTGCCGGATAGTCTTGAATGGCGGGGTTAAATACGCTGATCAGGCGAGATCTCGTATTTCATATCGAGTGATCAGGCGTGACAGGTAGGTGCGTTGGATGTCCATCACTTTGGCGGCTTTGCTTCGGTTGCCGCCGGTGTGTTTCAGGTTGAGCAAGATGAATTCTTTTTTGAACTCGTTGAGGGCTTCGTCTAGGGTAAACCCGACGCGCAGACCGGCAAACTTGGGCAGCGATGCAGTGATGGGCAGGTCCTCGGGCATAATGGTTTTCCCGTTTCCCATCACCACCGCCCGTTCGATGGCGTTTCTCAATTCGCGGATATTGCCCGGCCAGTTGTAGCGCGACATTTTTTCCATGGCATCATCGGAAATGACCAGGCTGGACAGGCCGGTCTCCTTTTTAAACATAGATAGGAAGTGGTCGGCCAGCAAGGGCACATCTTCAAGGCGCTCACGCAGCGGCGGCATATTGAGTTGAACCACATTCAAGCGGTAATACAGATCTTCGCGAAACTTTCCCTCTTCGACCTCTTTCTTTAGATTTTTGTTGGTAGCGGACAACACACGTACATCAACGGTGATGGGGGTTGTGCCACCCACGCGATAGAAGACGCCCTCTTGGAGCACACGCAACAGTTTCGCTTGTATTCCCGGCGCCATTTCGCCGATTTCGTCCAAAAAGAGGGTGCCTTCGTGGGCCGCTTCGAACTTGCCGCTTTTGCGGCCGGTTGCGCCAGTGAAAGCGCCTTTCTCATAGCCAAACAGCTCCGATTCGAGAAGCGTTTCCGGCAAGGCTGCGCAATTTAAAACCACCAACGGTTTCTCCCTGCGGGGGCTTTCCCGATGAATCAACCGGGCAAGCAGCTCCTTGCCGGTACCGCTCTCGCCTTGTATAAGCGCAGTGGTTTTGGTGCGGGACAGTTTTTGGGCATCTTCGAGCACCTTTTCCAGAATAAGGCTATTGCCGATAATCTGGTGTTTTTCACCCAACTCTTTCTTTAAATCGAGGTTTTCCTGACGAACCTGTTCTAAACTGCGTGCACTACCGATGGCCAGGGCGGCCAGACTGGAAAACTCTTCCAGTACATCCATATCCGCTTGGGTGAACTGACTGCGGTCATGTTTGTTGATCACCTGGACCACGCCAATGGTGGTGGTATTGATCTTCAAAGGCACGCATGCCATGGAGCGGGTCTCGTACTCGATGCTATCGCTGATTTCACGCATCCATCGGCTGTCCTTCATGGCGTCGGCGATCAGCAGCGATTGGCCGGTCTGGGCCACATGACCAGCGATCCCCTGGCCGACCTTTACCTTGAAATCTTTGACGGCATCACCTTTGGCACCGGTGGCCACTTTGAAATACAGTGAATCGGTCTTGGGATCCAATAAAAGCAATGAGGCCGCTTCCGCACGCACGACGCCGGTCGCCGATTCGATGATCAACTGCAGGAGCTTGTCCAGATCCTGGACACTGGATACCCAGGATGAAATGGCTTTCAACTGATCGATGGGGGCGTTGGCTTCACAGGTGTCTGTCATTATAATCCATTAATGGTCACCACCACTGGCCGGTGACTGATAAGAGGTTCGCAGTTTCAAGTGGGACCCACCACAGCGGGTCTCTAATATTAGCTCAAGCGATCATTGGGTGTCAAATCAAATAATGGATATCATTAAAGATTAGACAGGGCCATTTTGGATGCCCGGGCCAATTCAGCCAAGGCGACGCTACTGGGCTTTTGGACAGCAACGCCCAGTTTGGACTGCGTGACCAGGCTGGCAAAGGTATTATCGGCCACGTTGATGTCAATCATTAGGCCGCCGTTGCGGTTGACGATGCCAACGATATGGTTGGGCAAAGTGGTGGCTCCCGAGGTGCCCGCGGTAATCAATAATTGCGTTCGCTGCGCTGTCTCGAGGGCGCTGTTGAAGTGGTAGTGGCGCTGGTTGTAAGATTCATCGAACCACAGGACATGGGGGCGGATCCAACCTCCGCAGGACGGGCAGGTGAGCGATTTACGATCCCTGTCGCTGAGCATCTCACCTTTTTTCTTGGGCGACAGTCCACTTGGCAGGGGAAACGGATCATCCCTGCAACCCGACGCACAACGGGCCTGGAACAGGTTGCCATGAATCTGGAATGTTCGTGACAAACTGTTTCCGGCCAGGATGTGCAGGTTGTCCACGTTCTGGGTGATCAGGGTGAATTGGTCGCCCAAAATGGATTCCATGGAAGCCAGAGCATCATGGCCGGCATTGGGCTGTGCCTGTTGGCACAAGCCCATGCGGTACAGGTACCACGCCCAGACCGACTCCGGATCCTTAGCGAACATGGTCCAGGTGGCCATCTCCTGGGGGTGGTACTCTCGAGAACCGATCGTCCAGAAACCCTCCGACCCTCTGAAGGTGGGGATGCCGCTTTCCGCCGAAACACCTGCCCCCGTGAGGACGGTAACTGCTCCCTGGCGGTGAATCGTTTCGGTCAACAGTCGGGCTGCCGATGCAATGCTCATCCGAAGTCTCCCATTTCCGTCCTGTTGCTCGGCTTGAGATTCTCTGGCAAATCGTTTACAAAACGAGGTGATTAAGCCACTTTTTATAAACCCAGCTCGAATTAAAGGACCCTGACCGCATGCTATTGCCGGAAAACAACCGTATCCCGAGTAACGTGGAACGCATTCATCTGATCGCCATATGTGGAACGGCCATGGGAGCCCTTGCTTGCATGCTCAAGGATATGGGATTTCAGGTAGCCGGATCGGATGTCAACGTCTACCCACCCATGAGCGACTTTCTGAATACCAAAGGCGTTACCGTGATGACCGGGTTCGAGGCCTCACATCTGGCATACCGGCCGGACCTGGTCGTGGTTGGCAACGCTGTGACCCGCGATAATGTCGAGGTGGTCGCCGCTGGAACGATGGCACTGAACTATTGTTCCATGCCCCAGGCGGTCAATCGGTTTGCCGCCGAAGGCAAGCGCCAGGTACTCGTGGCAGGAACCCATGGAAAAACGACCACGTCGGCGCTGTTGGCCTGGATTCTGACTTGTGCTCAGCGGGACCCGTCTTTCATCATCGGTGGTATCCTGCCCAATTTCGACAGCAACTACCGATCCGGAGCCGGAGATTGTATTGTTCTTGAAGCGGATGAATACGATACCGCCTTTTTCGACAAAGGTCCCAAGTTCTTCCATTATACCCCGGATGCCGCCATTTTGACCAGCGTTGAGTTCGACCATGCCGATATCTACCGGGACCTGGACCACGTTCGTGGCGCATTCCAGCAGTTTGTCTCTCAGATCAGGCCGGATGCCCTGCTGGTCAGCATCGATGATGACCCCAATGTCTGCGGCCTGGTCGGTGGGGTTGCCTGTCAACATGTGACCTACGGAATGCGACCCGATTCCACCTGGCGGCTTGGAGAGACGCTTGTCGAGCCGCCGGTTACCCGGTTCAAGGTGCTTCGCGCAGGAGAAGCGTACGCGACCTTCCAAACCCGGATGATCGGAGATCACAACCTCAAGAATATTCTCTCTGCCATCGCGGTGGCCGATCATCTGGGCGTCACGCCGGAGCAAACAGCCGAAGCGCTGGCAGGCTTCAAGGGGGTGCGGCGACGCCAGGAGATTCGGGGAGAAAAGAACGGCATCCTTGTTCTGGACGACTTTGCCCATCACCCCACGGCCGTCAGGGAGACCTTGCGCGCCGTCAAATCCCATTTTTTCAACAACCGGGTCGTCGCCGTTTTCGAGCCACGGACAAATTCCAGCATGCGAAAGGTATTTCAGGAGGATTATGTCTCCGTGTTCGATCCCGCAGATCGCATCTGTATCCGCAAACCGTCACTGTTGGAGAAGGTGCCGGTCGAGGAACGACTGTCTAGCCGGAAGCTTGTCCACGACCTCAACGCCAGGGGCAAGCACGCGATCCTTTTCGAAGACACCCAATCGATTATCGATGATCTGGTGCGTACGTCGATGCATGGGGATGTGATTTTGATCATGTCAAACGGCGGATTCGACAACATTCACACGAGGCTGTTGGACGCACTATAGTACGTCACTTTTGTGTAAACCCTGAGCGCCGCCAAGTGCGTTCGATTACAGGGTGCGTCTCGACAATTGCCGGGGCGGGCCCTTTCGTTTCCAGTAAGTGGTTTTGGATGCTTGTAAAAAAGGGCATAGGCAAGACCCTGTAACAAGGTCTTGCCTATATCAGAAGGAGGTTGGAAGGCGTAATGCTTTTTGTATAAGCATCTACCGTGCCAAAACTGAGAGCAGGTGAGCAGTTGACTGCGGGTGCATCCCGGAGCGTTGCCTGACTTGGTTGGACGCGCAAGGGGGGCCGTACAGGTGCACAATGATGCAGCTGTTGAATCGGAAGAGTAAATATATTTAAGTATTTATAGAAAGTTAAGTTCGTTCAAGCAGCTGCCGAACGACCGTCGCCAGCGACTGATCGAGCGCGTTGCGCCATTATCTGTTATTCATCGTCGGCGATGGTTTGGATAAGGGATGAGTCCAGGGTATCAACGCATTTTAAGAAAGTTTAAATTTATTAAAAATTTTATTGATTTTAATAGTTAATGTCGATATTTAAATATAAGGATGTGATGTCATCTAACTGTCCAAGGGACGGCGGATTCGTAGAAGCGGGCATCAACCCCGGCATTAAACGAATGGCCGCTCTGAAGTACGCGGTCAAAACAGTGAGGACACGCGAGCCATGTCGAATGATACCAAGCCAGTTCAGTTTCCCATGAGTGCCGCAGCCTATACGAGGCTAAAGCAACGGGCCAAGCATCTGGGGTTGTCCACGGGAAAGCTGGTCGAGAATCTGTTGGCCTCTCTGGAGCTGAGGCTCGAACGCGCGTATGCCGCGGCGCAGGTGGCCGAAAATCAAGTGTCCGGCAAGTCCGACAAACTGATGATCGAGGCGATTTTGATCGGTGATGGAAAAGGCTGGTCCGATAACTGGGAAAACAAGAAGATGGCCCAATACCTCTCTTTCGTCAGGAGAGATATTCTTGAAGAGGCCAGCCAAACGTCGCCATGGAAGCCCACCATTCACATTGCCGATGACGACACCGAAAAGGAGGAATAGCCGGCTTCAAGGTGTTATTCTGTAAGTTGGCGAAGGGCAGCGGCCCGGCGATAATAACTAGTATATTTTACGCAAAGGGTAGTAATTATAGTAAACGTTGTTCAGGAGATGGGGTCGAGGATAGCAGACAAGCACAATGGACCAACGTCCAAATCAGACCTTATTTTAAATATTTAAAAAAATTACAATTATATATGAATATTTCTATGAACCCTTTGGGCGCTGCTCTAGACATGCCGAATCCGTCATCGGCGACAAAACCATTGACATCACTCACCCATTCAATTACTTGCATGTTGCTTTCGACAAGCAAAATAGTTTAAAAACAATCAATTAAAAACGAAACCATTGCCACCATAGCATTTCTGGACGTCTTTCATCCCCACCACCCGTGACACCACCCTTTGGAGGTTTTAATCCATCATGAAATACGCTGCCACGATTGTCGGGACCGGTTGTGCGTTTCCCGAAAGTCGGGTGACCAACGACGAGATTGTCGCTCGCCTTGAAAAAGATAACATTACCACCAATGATCAATGGATCCGTGAGCGTACGGGGATCTGCGAGCGCCGCTTTTCCGATCTCGATAACCCCGATGAACACAATTCGTCATTGGGAGAGTCGGCAGCCAGGCGGGCCTTGGAGATGGCCGGTCGAACCCCAGGCGACATCGATCAGATCATTTACGCCACCTGCACCCCGGATACCCTGCTGCCTTCGACGGCCTGTTGGCTCCAGCACAAAATCGACGCCCCCCAGGCCTGGGCCATGGACATCAACGCCGCCTGCTCTGGTTTTGTGTATGGATTGGCCACGGCGGAACAGTTTATCCAGTCCGGCCATACCCGTACCGCCCTGGTGGTGGGCGCCGAAGTGCTCAACCCGTTCATCAACTGGCGGGACCGCGGTTCGTGCATCCTGTTCGGCGATGGTGCCGGGGCGGCGGTGGTTGAACGGACCGACCCCGAGGCGTCGTCGCGCATCCTGTCCAGCCATCTGCTGTCCGACGGTAACTTGTGGGAACTGCTTTATATCCCGGCCGGTGGATCACGCATGGAAGTCACCCCGGGACGGTTTTCCAAAAACCTGCACAAGATGCGCATGTACGGCAAGGAGATTTTCAAGGTGGCCGTGCGAACCCTGGCCGAGTTTGCCAACCGATCGCTGGAGAGCAACGGGTACAGCATGGAAGATCTCGACTGGTTTATACCCCACCAGGCCAACTACCGCATTATCGAAGCGGTGGCCAAACGCCTCAAGTGCCCGATGGAAAAGGTGGTGGTGAACGTCGACCGCTACGGCAATACCTCCGCGGCCACCATTCCGACGGCCCTGGACGAAGCGGTGCGGGACGGCAGAATCCAAAAGGGACAGTTGATCCTGCTGGACTCTTTCGGCGCCGGATTGACCTATGGCGCCATCCTGATGCGGTGGTAGGCACCCACTGGAGAACAATGGCTGTGGATATCGTTAGCGGTCGCCGCAGTATCAGCCCATGCTTCCACAACAGGCATCTTTTGGCCCAGGTCGGCGTTCTCGCTCCGTTGGGCACGCAGTGAAGCTTTAGCGCTATCCTCAACGTAGCGCTGCTACGCCTGCGGTTCCAACCTCGCTGCGGCCTTGACCTGAACCACAATCTGCCCGTTGCGGGTAGAAACGGATTGGTAGGCGCTTTCATGTTTACCTTTTTGGGGTGAGCGACCGAATCCTGTTTTGTACATGCCAAATAAGGAAAGTTAATTGAGGCGCCGACGGGCGCACGGAGGATAGATGATGCTGCTCGATCGGTTTTTTGAAAAGGGACGTGAATTCCTCGGTTGCGAGATCCCCATCATGTGCGGGGCCATGACATGGGTCAGCGATCCGAAGCTGGTGAGCCACATGGGGCGCTGCGGCGGCTTCGGCCTGCTCGCCGGTGGCAATGCGCCCGTCGATGTGCTTCGCCAGGATATCGAAACAACCCGTGAGCTGTCTGACAAACCCTTTGGTGTTAACCTGATCACGATTGCGCCGGCCTACCAGGATCAATTGAACATGGTCTGCGAGATGGCGTGCCGCGTCATCGTTTTCGCCGGGTCGATCCCCAGGGAAAACGAAATCCAACGGGCCAAGGAGAGCGGGGCGCGGGTGATCTGCTTTGCACCCACCGAACAGTTGGCCCTGAAGCTGATCAAGATGGGGACCGACGCCCTGATCCTGGAAGGTTCCGAGGCCGGCGGACATATCGGCCCGGTTTCCCTGACCGTGCTGATCCAACAAATTCTCTTTAACGTGGATTCCGTGCCCATTTTCGTTGCCGGCGGCATCGCCACCGGGCGGATGATGGCGCATCTGCTGATGATGGGGGCTGCCGGGATCCAGATGGGCACACGCTTCGTCATGTCCGATGAGTGCGCCGTACACCCCAAATTCAAGGAAACCTTCAGACGGGCCAAGGCCCGTGATGCGGTGGCCACACCCCAGTTTGACAGCCGCCTACCGGTGATCCCCGTGCGCGCGCTCAAGAATGTCGGCACCAACGCGTTCGGCAAACTGCAATTGGACCTGATCAGAAAACTGGAGGAGAATGCCATCGACCGCATGGAGGCCCAATACGAAGTGGAGCGCTTCTGGATGGGTGCGCTCAAAAATGCCGTGGTTGACGGTGATATGAAAAAGGGGTCGCTCATGGCCGGCCAAAGCGTCGGGCTGGCAGACAAAATCCTGCCCTTGCAGGGTATCTTCGATGAACTGGTCGACGATGCCGAGGCCGAGATGCAAAAGCTGTTTGGGCGCTTTTGCAGCGCTTGAGATGCTTTTGCTGAATGCTCGCTCAGGTTGGTGTTGACAACCGCCATTAAATCTGGTTAACCCATTTTTCGATCAAAGGTTAACCAGATGAATCCCAAGCAGACCATTCTCGAGATCCTCAATCAATCCGACCGGGTGGTTTCCGGTGAAGTCCTCAGTGCCCGGCTGGGCATCAGCCGGGTATCCATATGGAAGCATATCAAAGGGCTGGTTCAATCCGGCGTCCCCGTAGTCTCTTCCCCCAAGGGCTATCGCCTGACCCATGACCCGGACCACCTGCAGCCCTGGGCCTTTGGCGACCGTCAAGAACGCATCCATTATTTCGAAGATACCGCCTCCACCATGGACGCGGCCGCGCTTCTGGCGAGGGACGGTTGCCCGGAGTATACGGTTGTGCTGGCCCAACGCCAGACGCGCGGCCGCGGTCGCATGCAGCGGTCATGGACCTCCGACGAAGGGGGACTCTATTTCACGGTGGTTGTCCGGCCTGACAGTCCGTTGATGCACGCCGGACTGGTCAATCTGGCGGCGGCCATTGACATGGCCGGCCTGCTGCGTTCCCGCTACCGGATCGATGCGGGCCTGAAGTGGCCCAACGACATTCTGGTCGACGAGAAAAAGATATGCGGCATCCTGTCCCAGATGGAGGCCGAGGGCGATCAGGTGGCCCACGTCAACATTGGTCTGGGCCTCAATGTCAACAACCGACCGGAAATCGACCAACCCGGCGCCGTTTCCATCCAATCGCTCCTGGGGCATCCGGTGCCGCGCCGAGAAATCCTAACCGGTTTTTTGGAGGCTTTCGAGGCACGCATGCACGATTTCCATGCACCGCTGGTGGTCGATCAATGGCGTGCCGACAACGTGACGCTCGGAAAACCGGTTCGCGTGTCCACCGTCAAGGAGACTGTCGACGGCACGGCTGTGGATGTGGACGCCAACGGTGGATTGGTCCTTGCGTTGAGCGACGGATCCCACCGTACCGTGGTGCACGGTGACTGCTTTCATCAATGAGGCGCCGTCGACCTAAGAGGCACCCGTGACCGCATACGGAAACGGAGACGATCCGAGCCATGCTACCAGGTCGCATGCATGGCGTGGTCAACATTGTAACTATTGTCCATCCATAAATGGCCAATTCGCCCGATATCTGTGTTGTGCTCGAAATTTTTTCCTCGGAATATCAAACATATGCCTCCGCTAAAATTTCTCGCACGCCTTGATCTCGACCAAATTTGCCAATTTCTGGATGAACACTAACTCATATTAATCAGTGAGCTATTAAAAAGGGGAAATACGGTTATGGATGCATCCGCACACCGGTTGAAACAGATGGTTTTTGCATCGCTCTTGGCCTCCCTGACGGCCGCCGGCGCCTACATCGCCATCCCCATCGGTCCGGTGCCGATCGTGCTGCAGAACCTGTTCGTCATGCTGGCCGGTCTGCTGTTGGGCGGCCGCTGGGGGCTGATCAGCATCGGGGTTTACCTGTTGGCCGGCGCCGTCGGCCTGCCGGTTTTTGCCGGTGGGACCGGCGGCATGGGCAAGTTTGTCGGCCCGACCGGCGGCTACCTGGTGGGCTTCGCGGCGGCCGCCTATCTGATCGGCGTCCTGTCCGAACGGGGCAAGGGACGCGTCGCGGTCGACGTGCTGGCCATGATCGCCGGCACCGTTGTCATCTATGCTTTCGGGGTCGTCTGGCTCAAAGCGATCACCGGCATGACCTTTTCCAAGGCGGTTGCCGTGGGGATGCTGCCTTTTCTCATCGGCGATGTAATTAAAATCGCCGCCGCCATTCCCATCGCTAAGGCCTTGCGCCCCGTGATCGATGGCTCTTTTGCCACCCTGCGCGCAGCCGGATGACCATGGCCGTTATCGAGGTAGACCGGCTGGGTCATCGCTTTGCCGACGGCACCGTGGCCCTAAACGCGGTCAGCCTCTCCGTCGACGTTGGCGAGTTCGTTGTGATCGCCGGACCCAACGGGTCTGGCAAGACCACCCTGCTGCGGTCGCTGATCGGTCTGCTGTTCCCCGAATCCGGATCGGTGCGCGTTTGCGGTAAATCGGTGAAAAGCGATCCGCTGTTTGCCAGGCAGCAGGTGGGCATGGTGTTTCAGGACGCCGACAGCCAGATCGTCGGTGAGACCGTTTACGACGATGCCGCATTCGGTCCGGAAAACCTGGCCCTGTCCAGGCAGCAGATCGATGAGCGGGTCGCCCATGCCCTGGCGGCCGTGGGCCTGACCGCCCTGGCGGACAAACGGCCGCACCATCTGTCCGGCGGCGAGAAACGGCGTCTGGCCATCGCCGGTGTGCTGGCCATGGCGCCGCGCGTGTTGCTGATGGACGAACCCTTCTCCAATCTGGACTATCCGGCCACCTGCCGGGTGCTCGAGCAGATTCTTGAACTGCATCACAACGGGCACACGGTCATCATCACCACCCATGACCTGGAAAAAGTAGTGGCCCATGCCCAGCGGCTGGTGATCATGGACAGCGGACAGGTGGTTGCCGACGGGTTGCCTGCAGCTGTGTTGACCGCCGGCATCGAGCAGTATGGCATCCGTCCGCCTTGCTCCGTCCAATTGGGCCAAGGTATCCGTCCATGGGTGAGTTGACCGCCATCGGATTCATCCCCGGCCGCTCTCCGGGCCACCGCCTGGATCCCCGCACCAAACAGGGGTTGCTGATCGGGCTCAGCATGTTGAGCCTGGGGGGCACACCACTTTTTTTAGCCCTGCTCAGCCTGGCGTCCTTCTGGGGGCTGCACTGCGCCGGGATTCGGTTGCGCCGGCTGGCCGTCGAGATCCGTTATTTCCTGGTTTTCCTGGGGGCCATTTTCTGCCTGCGCACATTCACCTTCTCCGGCGGCTGGCTGCCGGTCTTCGACGGCGCCGCGGCAGGAGAGGCCCTGATTGTCTGCTGGCGTTTGCTGACCGTGGTTGTCATGGGCCTGCTGTTGATGGCCACCACCCGCATGGCCCACATCCGGGCGGCCCTGGTGTGGTATCTCAAGCCGATCCCGCTGGTGGATGAGAAGATGACCGCCACCATGATCGGGCTGGTGGTTCGCTTCCTGCCGCTTATTCTCATGCAGGCCGCCGACATCTCCGATGCCCAACGGGCCCGTGGCATTGACCGCCGCAAGAACCCCCTGGTCCGGTTGATGCGGTTCAGCATCCCGCTCTTCCAGCGCGTGTTCCTGAGCGCCGACGAATTGGTGGCGGCCATGCAGGCCCGCTGCTACAGTGAACAGCGTACCCTGCCAGACCTGGCCTTCACCCAACTGGACCTGTTGGCCCTGGTTGCCGCGACGCTGGCCAGCCTGACCCTGCTAATCCCCTGAATCCTTGAATCCTTGAACACTCAAGAAATATAAATTTTCCTATTGACAAAGCCCCGTCCTCCGTGTACTTACGTCTTTTCCCTTGGGGCCGTTAACTCAGTCGGTAGAGTATCTGCCTTTTAAGCAGAGAGTCGTTGGTTCGAGCCCAACACGGCCCACCACAATTTGGAAAAGTTTGCGTCCCCATCGTCTAGCCTGGCCCAGGACACCGGCCTTTCACGCCGGCGACAGGGGTTCGAATCCCCTTGGGGACGCCACTTTGAAATATATGTAACATCCCTATGCACTGGCCGTTTGTGAGGATTACTTCTCACGTACGGCTTTTTTATTGGTCGATGTAACTGTATATCTTGACACTTTCAAAGAGCAATGCCGATGGACATCGCGTTGACAATGGCAAGGGCTTTATATATGACCAGACAGCACCTTGATGGGGCGAATTAAACTGAGAGACCCTCGACATGCTCAACAAGAAAAAGACCTTTACGGAAAACATTCTGATTCTGGGACTCGGCGGCGTCGGCTCTTATCTGGCCAAGCGCCTGGTCCATGAGGGCTACGCCGTGACGGTCATCGAACCGGAAGGCCGTCTGATCCGTCATGCCGACGGCAGCCTGGATGCCCGCTTTATTCAAGGGTCTGCCATGGACATCACCTGTTGGCGGGAAGCCAACGCCAGCGCCATCGATGTACTCATCGCGGTGACCAACAATGACGCCGTCAACATGCTGGCCGCCATGATTGCCGACCGTTTCGGCATTCAATTGAAAATTGCACGGGTGCGGTCCCTGGATTTCGGTGGCAGCGACGCCATCCTCAGCAACGAGGACCTCAAGATCGATCTGATCATTCACCCGGAGGAGTTGGCCGCCCAGGAAATTGTACGGCTGGTCAAACGCACGGCCGGCATCGAGATCATCGATATCGCCGATGGCCAGACCCAGGTGATGGCCACCCGGGTGCACGATGATTCACCCTTGGCCCATCAGAACCTGAAAACCCTCTCGCGCACCTACAACGAATTTCCGTTCCGGGTGGTGGGCATTGCCCGGGGGATCACCACCATCCTGCCCGGCGGCGACCATGAGATCTTACCCCAGGATCAGGTCCTCATCATGGCCGCCAGACGGGATCTGCCCAAGTTGATGGCTTTGACCGGCGAGGAGCAGCGGCGGCGGCATCGGGTGATGATTCTGGGCGGTGGACTGGTGGGCAGTCGGGTGGCCGACCTGATGGGCAAGGACGTCCAGGTAAAGATCGTTGAAAAGGACGAGGAGCGAGCGGCTGAGTTGTGCCACATTCTGAATAACGCCGAAGTGCTGCACGGCGACGGTTCCGATGCCGAAGCGCTGGACCTGGCCGGGCTGACCGACATGGATACCTTCATCACCGCCACCGGCGAAAACGAAACCAACATCATGAGCTGCATGCTGGCCAAGCACATGATGACCACCAACAATGGGGAGAGCCGGAACGCGGAGCGTAAAACCATATCGCTGGTCAGCAAGGAGGAGTACCTGGTGCTGGCTTCCACCAGCGGTTCCGATATCGCCCTGAACAAGAAGATCTTGGCCGCCAACGAAATCCTCAAATTCATCCGACGGGGAGAATTGCTCTCGGTGGCCCACCTGCACGGCTTCGACGCCGAAGTGGTCGAGATCAAGGCCGCCCAGGGGTCGCCCATCACCCGGATCCCGCTTTCCAAGATCGATCCCTTTTTCCACGGTAAGATCCTGATCGGCGGCGTTTACCGTGAGGATCAATGGCAAATCGCCGTGGGGGACACCCGCATTCTGCCCGAGGAACGGGTGATTGTGGTTTGCAAGTCGTTGCACCTTAAAGACGTCCACAAACTTTTCTTAGGTTGAGGTCTTCCAGAAAAACCTGTTGGACGGCGTTATCGCTCGTCGAAGTATGAATTATGCGTAACAGCTTCTTCTGAAAGCCTCTGGGCTGGTAGCCGGCATTCTGCACGGCCTTGGCCCCTTATTCTCAAGGCTTCGGAATCCTCAACGTAGCACTGCTACGCCTCCGGTTCCGAAACCGCTGCGGCCTTCGCTCGCCCCCTCGCCCCCTCGAACTCAGAACCTCAAAACCTTGAACTCTGAACCCTTGAACCTCAATATTATGTCGAGGACTTGGAGCCAGTCGCCAACGCAGAGATTGAGCCGGTAGCCAGTTCTTTAGCTAGTGTGCGCCCAGAAATAGGCAAATTTGGTTGAGATCAAGGCGCGGGAGTAATTTTACCGCAGGCATATGGTTGATATTCCGAGGATAAAATTATGAGCGCAACGCGGATATCGGGCAAATTAGCCATTTATGGATGGGAACTATCTACC
>JAAUYD010220607.1_pt1 | contig 27990 bp, 25 predicted proteins | sample 7278101 | NCBI WGS metagenome assembly JAAUYD01 (sample SAMN14350128, study PRJNA611818) | marine sediment metagenome | isolation source: surface marine sediment (0.6m) | place: French Polynesia: Moorea | collected 2018-08
GGAACGAGACCTCTCGGAACGAGACCTCTCGGAACGAGACCTCTCGGAACGAGACCTCTCGGAACGAGACCTCCTCGCACGCCTGGCCCGCACCCACGCATTGGCATCGGCATCACAGCGGTACGGTCTCGTTTTGGCGGGACTACCGGCCTCCTGCCGCGCCCTGGCCGAGCGCCAGCTGCGGGTCTGGCGCGCTGCGACCGGATTTGACGGACCCCTCATCGACTATCGTCGCCATACAGGTGATTTCGCCACCGCCGCGGCCCTGGCGGCGGTGTGGGCGGCCGCGATGGTAGATCCGCAACGCCGGGACCCATCAGTCGTCGGCGACCCCTTCCCCAAGGCGATCTTGATCCTCGGCCTGGGCGCCGTGGTCAGCGCCATGGAAGTCGTCCCAATGGCGGAGGTCCCATGAAGATCCTGCTCATTTCCGCCAATACCCTCGCAGCACCTTACCCCGTCTATCCCATCGGGCTGGACTATGTCGCCGGTGCCCTTGATAGCGGATGTGTGGTGGAGATCCTGGACCTCAATGCCAAAGACCGTGAGGATGCCCTCGAGGTGACACTGGACCGCTTCAGGCCCGACCTCATCGGACTCTCGCTGCGCAACATCGACAACACCGACATCGTCGATGTCCAGAGTTACCTGGATGGCTATCGCAACCTGGTCCAGCAGATCCGCCGACGAACCCCGGCACCCATCGTCCTGGGAGGCAGCGGGTTTACCATTTTTCCCCGCCGCGTCCTCAAGACCATCGGCGCGGACTACGGTGTGGTGGGCGAAGGCGAACGGCTGAACCGTCTCGTTGCGGCGCTGGAGAAGGGTGACGATCCCGGTGAGATCGAAGGCGTCGTCACCGTCCGCGGACCGGCCAGACAGCCCCGCCCCTGGGACCAACCACTGAAACGAGATTTCCAGCCCATTCGACCCCACCTGGATTACTACCTTCGACACGGGGCCATGCTCAACCTGCAGAGCAAACGCGGATGCCCCTTCCGCTGCATCTACTGCACCTATCCCCACATCGAGGGGCGCCGCATGCGTCTCATCCCCCCGGCGGAGGTGGCTGCCACGGCGTTAGCGCTGGAGGACGCCGGGGCGAAGTATCTCTTCATGACCGACTCGGCCTTCAACGCCCATCCAACCCACAGCCTGTCGGTGGCGGCTGCTTTCCGGGAAGCCGGCCTCAAGACCCCGTGGGGGGGCTTCTTCGCCCCAACCAGACCGCCGCAGGGGTATTTTTCCAGCCTCAAGGCGGCCGGCTTAACCCACGTCGAGTTCGGCACCGAGGCCCTCTGCGACACGGTGCTGGCCAGCTATGGGAAACCGTTTGTCACGGCGGAGGTCTTTCGTGCCCACGAAGCCGCGCTGGAAGCGGGTTTACATGTGGCCCACTATTTCCTGCTGGGCGGCCCGGGAGAGACGGCCGAGACCCTCGCAGAGACCTTGTCAAATATTGACAAACTGAAAAAAACTGTTCTATTCCTCTTTTGCGGTATGCGGATTTATCCCCATACCGCTTTGTACGAAAGGGCGCTTGCGGAGGGCGTCATCTCCCCCACAGAGGACCTTCTCCAACCCGTCTTCTATCAATCCCCGGCCATCAGCAGCGAGGCGATCCTGAGAACGGCCCGCGAGGCGGCCCGGGGTCGCTTCAATTGGGTGATCGGCGGCGGCGATGCCCATACAGCCGCACTGCTGGAACGGATGTACAAACGGGGGTTCACGGGCCCATTGTGGGAGTACCTGATTCGCGGTGGAGGCGCACAATAGATGTGGCACAGCATCACCGCGATCACGACGAGGGGAGATGCGGCCGCCACGGCAGAAGTGCTGGTGCCGCAAGATGCGCTCTGGTTCGACGGCCACTTTCCCGGTATGCCGCTGCTGCCGGGGATCGCCCAACTGGCCATGGTGGAGGAGGTCCTCACCAAGGCCTGGACAACCGCCGGTCGTGCGATCCAGTTCAGCCGAGTGCGCTTCAAGCTCAGGATTGCACCCGGTACACCGGTGACGGTCAAGGTCAGCCGCCAAGCGGAAACAGAGGATCACTTCAGCTTTCAGATCATAACGCCCCAGGGGATCGCCTGTCTTGGATTGGTGCGGACCGGCATCCAATCGTCCGCATGATGGCTCGGCAAGCGATTGATCACAGGGAAGCTGTTGTTATGTTGAGGGTACATTAGAGAGGAATTGCCGAGATATGGCCAAAGAGCTGGACAAGATCATTGTGCATGTCGCCGAGATCATGATCAACGAATTGAAGCTGGAAGATGTCACCCCCGAGAACTTCGACCCCGAGATGGACCTGGTGGACGAAGTCGGTATCGACAGCATGGATCTGGCCACCGTCGCGCTGGTCCTGAGGGATGCGTACAGCGTTCGAATCGACGAAGACGACTATCCCAAACTAACCAACATTCGGCTAATTGCCGAGTATATTCACCGCAAACTGGCGGCGTGATCCGTATGGCGGCGCCGGTTCTCGTTGGCCGCGGCAGCATCCAGCGACTTTCGGTCGGACGATCCGCCGATCATCGTTAGCCGTCATTACCGCAGTAGATCCAAGATCTGGAACCATGTTAGACACGCGAGCGTCAACGCCGAAAAAAGAGTGGAAATTCGCCGATTTGATCGCCGATCCAGCGGTCAACGAGCGCTGGCGAAAGGTGCGCAAGTACTTCTTTCTGCGTGAATCCACCTACGACATGACAAACCGCTGCAACATCCGTTGCGAGGGCTGTTACTACTACGAGGGAGAGAAGCAATTCGCCGCCGAGAACACCGATCCCGACGCCTGGCGTCAGCTGATGACGGCGGAAAAGGCGCGCGGAATCACCTTTGTGGTCCTCGCCGGTGCGGAACCCTCTCTGGTCCCTGATCTCTGTCAGGCCTGCTTCGAGGTTATCCCCCTGGGAGCCATCGCCACCAACGGGCTGAAACGGATTCCCGGCGCGGTAGGCTATAAAATTCACGTATCGGTTTGGGGCAACGATGCCACCAGTCAGACGGTGCGCAAGGCCAGAAACCTCCTCCATCGCCAGATTGAGAACTACCGCGGAGATGAGCGCGCGGTCTTCGTCTACACCTTCACGCGCCACAACATTACGGAAGCCCCTGCTGTGGCCGAACGCCTCGTGGCCGAGGACTGCCGCTTGACCTTCAACATGTTCTCCGCCCCCGTCGGGTACGCTGGTGACCTGCGCCATACGCCGGCGTCACTGGTGAAGGTGCGGGAGACCATGACCACCCTCCTGCGTCAATATCCCCGGCACGTGCTCTATTCGACCTACAACGCCGCGGCCCACACCCACACCAAGGGACTTCACGAATTGTACACGTGTCCCTACCCGCGCTGTAACCCCTCAGAGGCGCTGGGATTGGGCCGCTCCTTTCGCCAATACCACACCGACCTCACCTGGGACCGTGCCGCCGCCTGCTGCGTACCCGACACTGACTGTCCCGATTGCCGCCACTACGCTGCCGGCAGCGCCATTGTCACCTCCAAGCTCTTCCGCCACGCCGTGGACCCGGATACGTTTCAGTCCTGGCTGGATTACGTGGACACTTATTTGGCGGTGTGGGTCAATGGCTACCGCAAGGGCCCAAATCTCTGCGATCACTATGTGGATCCTCCCGAAGCGCAAAGATCGGCGGCGGAAACGGCGCCAAGGAGTTCCTCATGAAACTGGTCAGCCACCTCCTCGATGACGAGTGGTACGCGCGTTACAAACGGATATCCCGCCTCAACATCCGCTCCTCCATCTACGACGTCACCAATCGCTGCAACCTGCGGTGCAAAGGCTGCTTCTTTTTCTCCTCCGACGAACACAAAGCCGCGCCGGAGGAGATGGATCTCACCAAGTGGGAGCGCTTCGTCCACAAAGAGATCGACAGAGGGGTCAATCTGGCCATCCTCATCGGGGGAGAGCCCACCCTCTGCCTGGACCGTGTGGAAGCCTTCTACAAACGGGTCTCCACCTTTTGCGCCACCAATGGTCTGATCAAGCTGCCCCGCGACCGGTTCCCCGATCTGATGGTGGGCATCAGCCTGTGGGGAGACGAAACGGACGAGAAGACCCTGCGCGGCAAGGACGCCTTCTCCATCTCCAGCAAACATTATGAAGGAGATCCCTACGCCTACTACCTCTATACCCTGACCCCCAAGCAGATCGGCAAGACGGAGCGGGTGATTCAAAAAATAGCGGACGCTGGTTTGAAGGTCCACCTGCAGCTGCTCTCCAACGACGAGGGGGTGGACGGTTTTTCCTGGACTCCGGCGGAGCTGGTGGATATCCGAGCGGAGATGGACGCCATGCTGGACGCCTACCCCAGGACGGTGGTCTCCTCCAAGTACTACCATGAGGTGATCTGCACTGGTCGCATGCAGGGTCAGCGCTTCGGCTGGCAGGCGTGTCCCTCGGTGACCATCACCCAAGACAACCGCGACCCTCAGCCGCGACGACTGACCAACTTCATCCGCTGGGCGTCGGATCTCGAGACCACCCATCGCTGCTGCACGTCGGAAACCCGCGACTGCGCTACGTGCAAGGATGGAGCCGCCCACATGAGCTGGGTGATGGTCAACAAGCGCGCGCACATGAACTCCTCCAAGGACCTTCAGAACTGGATCGAAGTGTACGAGATGTTCGCCAAACTCTACCAGTTCATCCCTTGGTAGGCTTCCGAGATGGATGAGCGCCACCGTTAAAAGGAATCCTCCCCACGCATGAAGCCCGACGTGCCCGTCATCATTGGCTACGACGCCGTCTCCCCGCTGGGAATCGATCTGCCGACCCAGTGGGAACGCGCCTTGGCGGGCAGCAGCGGCATCTCCGAATTGAAGCGATTTGAGTACGGCCCTGACTTTCCCGTTCGGATCGCCGGAGAAGCCCCCGACATCGATCACCTGCCCTACCCGTTTCTAAAGCCCCGCGAGCAGGCGCGCTGGCCTTCGCCCATCTACAAATATGCCCTGCTGACCGTCCAACGGGCCTTGGAGCGTTCCGGCCTGGAGATCACCCCCGAGATCGCCCGGCGCACCGCCATCACCTATAGTTCGGCCGTGGGGGGCCTGGATGCGGTCCTGGAAGCCGATCGCGGCCTGCGAGAAGCGCACAAACTGCCCCCTCCGGTGACCAATCCCAACTCGTGCATCAATATGGTGGGCGGCATGATCTCCATCATGACCAAGGCCACGGGCCCGATCGCCGCCACCATCACGGCCTGTGCCACGGGGGCCACCTCATTGGCCATGGGTGCCCTCCTGCTGGCCCAAAACCTCGCCGATGTGGTTATCTGCGGCGCGGTGGACTTCCCCCTGGTGGCCCCCATCGTGGCCGGATTCGCCACCATGAACGGCGCCTATCAGCCCAAGACGGGCGAGCCCCAAGGGCCTCCGCGTGCCGCCAGCCGCCCCTTTGCGCGTCACCGGCGCGGTTTCGTGGTCTCCGAAGGGGCCGGCTGCATCCTCTTGGCCAGGTGCAGTTTCGCAGAGCGCAACGGATTGGCCTATCGCACCGCCTTGGCGGGCTGGTCCATGACATCGGACGCCCACCATTACGTGGCCCCCAATCCCGTCACGGTGGAGCGCTGCATTCGTGACAGCATCGCCCGAGCGGACCTCCAACCCGGCGACGTCCAGGCCGTCAACGCCCACGCCACGGCCACACGGGTGGGGGACAAGGTGGAGGCCGATGCCCTCAATGCGGTCTTTGACGGCGAAATACCGCCCATTACGGCCAACAAATCCCTCTTCGGACACGCCATGGGGGCTTCCAGCGCCATCGAAATCATCTTCGCTCTGGAGGGCATGGCGCACGGGTGTCTGCCGCCGACCTTGAACTACGCGGAGGACCCCGACCTCGGGTTGGCCTCCGTGGTGGACCAGCAGCAGCGCCTGGATCAGACCCATGTATTGAAAAACGCTTTCGGCTTCGGCGGTTGCAACACCTGCATCCTCTTCCGCCGATTGAAATGATGGAAATGCACAGATGAGAGCGCCCCAAAACAGACGGGTCTTCGTCGTCGGCTATGAGATCGCAACCGCCCTGGGCAACCGCCTGGAAACCACCTGGGAGCGGGCCGCAAGGGGCGAGACCGGTTTTCGCCGGGTTACCCGCTGTGAGGTCACCTCCCGCAGCAATGTCGTGGGGGAGATCCCCGACTGGACCCCCGAGGACTTCGACTATATCGATCCCAAAGACGCCTATAACTGGAACGCCGATTTCGTCTTCCTCGCCATGGCCATGTGCAAAAACGCACTCGAGCACAGCGGCATGGAAATGACGGCCGCCATCGGGCCGCGGACCGCCTGTCTGGTAGGGTCGGCCCTCAACGGCACCGACGCCTATCGGGTGGCCACGGTCAACTATACCCAGCAGGGGCCCACCAAAGTGAGCCCGTACCTGCTGCCCAATCTCTGCGCCAATCTGCCAGCGGGCAAGGCCGGGATGCTGCTGAATTTTACAGGCCCCATCTTCAGCCCCCAGGGCGCCTGCGCTTCGGGCAATCACGCCATCGGCATCGGCGCCCGCATGATCCAGAGCGGCGACTGCGACGTCGCCCTGGTGGGCGGTGTGGAGACCTGTCTCATTCCCGAGATTATTCAGGGATTCGCCAACATGTGGGCCACCATCAAGGTGGGTCCCCAGGATCGCGCCTTCGCCGAGCCCGGCCAGGCCTCGCGTCCCTTCAGCATCGACCGACGGGGATTCGTACTGGCCGAGGGCGGCGGCATCCTGGTCCTGGCGGCTGAGGAGAAGCTGATCGATTTGGGCTTGACCCCCAGGGCCGAGGTGATGGGTATCGGGTGGACCTCGGACGCCCACCACTTCACCCTGCCCAATCAGGCCACTATTGTACGGGCCATCAAAGACGCCCTGACAGATGCCGAGATCGGTCCCGCCGACATCCACTGCATCAACGCCCACGGCACCTCCACCCACAAGGGCGACAAGGTGGAGATCGACAGCCTGCGCGCCGTGTTCGGCGAGCGCTTGAGCCGTATTCCCATCTCGGCCAACAAATCCCAAGTGGGTCACAGTCTGGGCGCTGCGGCGGCCGTGGAGGCGGTCCTGGGAATCGAGGGCCTGCAGCGCCAGACCCTCCTGCCAACGGCCAACTACTTGCCGGACCCCGAATTGGGCGAGATCGACGTGGTTCCCAACATCGCCAGACGGCAGGCCTGCGAGCTCTTGCTGTCCAACGCCTTCGGCTTCGGTGGTACCAATTGTTGTATTGTCTTCAGGGGAGTGTGAGGTCGTGAAACCCAAACCCTTCATCACCGCCGCCGTGAACGGCGACGAGCGCTACGTGCGCAACTTGGACACGGGCAAGGTCTGGCATCGGTGCCACCACCGCACCCTCTACGCCGACACCGATCGCAGTCAGGTGGTCTACCATGCCAACTACCTGCACTACTTCGAACTCGGTCGCGCTTCCCTCATGCGCGAAGTGGCTTACCCCTACAAAGAGATCGAGGAGAGCGGCTTCGTTTATCCCATCATCAAGGTGGAGATCGATTATTTTCATCCCCTCTACTATGATGACCCCATGATCATCTATACGCGGCCCTCGAACCTGGAGCGGGTGCGCCTTCAGTTCGATTACGTCATCGTTCACGCGGACAGCGGTGAATTGGTCTGCCAGGGCCTCACCCGCCATTGCGCCGTCAATAGTAAAGGGACTCCGGTGGAGGTGGATCCCAAGACCGCCCAGCTGTGGCAAAGCTTTCCCGAGTAACCGCCGACGTGCATCTCGAACGCCCCATTGCGCTGCCCGAGCGTGCTTACCTGCAGGATCACCGGTTCAATGGACGCCCGGTGCTGCCCGCCGTTGAGGCGGTGGAGCTGCTGGCGGCGACGGTGCAGCGCAATCTGCCCGGCTGCGACATTTACAGCGTGCGGGACGCCCGTTTCGATCGTTTTTTGCCACTGGAGAACGACCCGCAGAGGGCGCTATGGATCGAGTTGACGACCCATTCCGGGAGGGCGGCCACGGCGGTGCTGACATCGAAGCGGCGGGGCCAACGGGGCATCGCCCGTACCTTTCGCCACGCCGTCATGCAGTTTGGCGGCCCCGCCATGGTGACCACTAGAGCCGGATCGGTTGCCGAGGGTCAGGCGTGCGGCTTCACCCCGCCGTCCGCCGAGCGCATCTACACCGAACTGGTGCCCTTCGGCGCCAGCTATCGCAATATAGCGGAGATCACGGCAATGGACGCAGCCGGCGTCCGTGCAAATATCATCGCACCGGACCTGGGGGCCGGCTTCGTCCTGGGCAATCCCTTCGTTCTCGACGCGGCCTTTCACGCCGCCTGCATATGGGGGCAGCGCTACGCCGACGTGGTGGCCTTCCCGGTGGGATTTGACGGGCGCCGGGTGCTGCGCCCCTGTACGGCGGGTCGCCGCTATGTGGCCCAGGTTCGGATTCGTGAGCGGGATGCGGCTCACCTGGTTTTCGACATCATGATCATGGATCGGGAAACCTGTTGCGAAGCGATTCGATCGGTGCGAATGCGGGATGTGAGCGGTGGGCGGCTTAAAGCACCGGTCTGGATGGCGGTGGCGGCGGGTAGCGCCGCTGAAGCTTGACCACCGCCACCCGGGTGGCCCAGCGCAGAAAGATGGCCGTGTATTTGGCCCCGGAGAGCCACATCCCTAAAATGAAAACCAGGTGGGAAAGGCCGTAGGCCATCGGCCCGCCAATGGCCACGATAACGGGCTGTTCGAGGGCGATGGAGAGAACCCCCAAAAATGAGATCAACGGCCAGGCCACCAGGTAACTGAAGAGAATCAGGGCCACCCCGGTAATGATGCGCACGCTGGGCCGCTCTCTGAATGCGCTCAGGTCGGCTCTCTCTGCGATGGCGTCCTGAACATAGGGCCTTGCCGAAATGCGGGCCACCAGGGTCTGTATCCAGTGCCGGAACACCTCAACCTCGCTTGATCGGGTGGAAGATCATCGTCAACATGGCCCCTCTTTAGGCGTTTCGCCCATCGGCAGGCAAGGGTTTTCTGCGTGGCTGACCACCACCGGCCCAATCACTGATGGCGAGCGGCGACAAAAGGACAGAGGATTCGTGAACGGCTGGGAGCTATTTGACCAGATCTACTGCATCTCCGTGAAGGAGCGCCGCGATCGGCGAGCCAGCGCCCGCCAACAATTCGAACGGGCCGGCCTGGCAGACCGGGTACGCTACCGCCTGGTGGAAAAGGATCCCGTTGATAGCGAGCGTGGGATATATGAATCCCACCGGGCGTGCCTGGCGGAGGGCCTTGCGGCGGGAGCCGAGACCATCCTCATCTTCGAGGATGATGTGTTGCTGGCCCCCGTGGACACCCGCTTGGCGGTGCTGCTTACCGGGGCGCTGGCCATCGAAGGGTGGGAAATGCTCTGCCTGGGCGCTTTGGTGGACGGCAGCCGCGGTTGCGAGACCCCCGGCGTCCGCCGCATCCATTATCGGGCCCTGGCCCATGCCTACGCCGTCACGGCCGCCACGGCCCGCCGGCTGGTGCAGCTCCCCTGGGCGGGGCATACCTACGACGGCATGCTGCGACGGGAGATACAAAACGCCTACGCCCTCTATCCCGCCATCGCCTTTCAAAGCGACGCCCCTTCGGATAATGAAAAACATCGCCGTTTGGAACGCTTTCGCCTTTTGTGCGGCGGGTTAAAGCGCATTCAACGGGTTAACGAATTCTTCCACCGCCACCGCCCCCTGCTGCTGGCCCTTCACACGGCCGGCTGGGTAGCGATGCTGGGGATCATATTGTGGTGGCTGGCGTCATGACGCTGAAGACCGATGGGTTCACCGCGATGGTGGGTCCTGCCGCAGATTCAATAGGCCTCACCATGGGCTGCAGGGCCTCGGGAAGGGGCATCGCCGCTGGGATACCCAACCGGTGCAGAGGATGTGCAGGGCGGCCGTCGCCGGCGAGTAGAATCACCCACAAATGCAGGTAAGGCCGCGCAATTGAGCCCCAAATTTACCATACAGGGCGTTCATCTCCCCGCCCTCATCGCCACCATCGTGGTGACGGTTCTGCTGGCGTGGGGCGGCATCCTGCGATTGACCTTCGACACCGACATCGTGGGATCGCTGCCGTCCACCGATCCGGTGATCCGTGATGCAGTTCACCTGTTCAAGCACCACCCCATGAAGGACCGCATCACCATCGACGTTGGCCTGACGGCACCCGATCCACAGCGGCTGGTCACAATCGGCCTTGCGGTGGAGGCCGCCCTCGGTAAAAGTCCTCTGTTCGCCAGCATCGGCTTCGACGAGTTGCAGCGCGGCCTGCCTGAACTGGTCTCCCACACCACCGCCCATCTGCCCATGCTCTTCAGTGCAGCGGACCTGGAGGATGAGGTCGGTCCCCGGCTCCTCCCCGAAGCGATCACGGCCCGCCTCACCCAAGAGTTCCAGCAGCTGGCCGGCATGGACGCTATCGGCCAGTACCACCTCCTGGCGGCGGATCCCTTGGGGCTGCGCGAGATCGTCCTGGCCCGTCTGGGCACGCTGGCGCCGCACCAGGCCGTTCGCATGGTGCAGGGACGGCTGATCTCCAGCGACGGTCGGCACACGCTCACCGGAGCGGTTCCGTCGGGTTCGGCCACCGACACGCAACTGGCAGCCCGCATCAGTGGCGCACTCGCATCGCTGGAATTGGCGTTAAAGGACCGCTTCGACACCCCGGACAACCGCCTCACGCTCACCGTGGTGGGTGCCCACCGGGCAGCCCTGGACAACGAAACCATCGTCAAAACGGATGTCCACCGTGCCCTGCTGCTGGCCACCATTGGGATCGCCCTCCTGCTGCTCATCGCCTTTCCCCGCCCCTGGGTGGGGCTGATGGCCCTCTTGCCCGCCGCAGGCGGCACAGCGGCAGCGCTCTTCACCATCTCACTTTTCAATGACACCATTTCGCTCCTGGTGCTGGGTTTTGGCGGGGCCATCATCTCCATCACCGTGGACCACGGCATTTGCTATCTGCTCTTTCTCGACCGCTCCAAACCCACCACCGGAAAAGCGGCCTCCCACGAAGTCTGGTCGGTGGGCCTCCTGGCGGCGCTCACCACGGTGGGCGCCTTCGCCACCTTGGGCCTGAGCGGCGTCACCATATTTACCCAACTGGGATACTTCACGGCGTTGGGCATCGGCTACGCCTTTCTCTTCGTTCACACGGTGTTTCCCACGATATTTCCCCAGATGCCGGCAGCCAGCAGCCGCCGCCCCCTTATCCTGCACCGTCTGGCAAACCGCCTGGCCCGCGGCGGTGTACCCGGATTGATCCTGGTCCTTGGCCTCGGCGCGCTACTGACCATCTTTGCCAGACCCGACTTCGACACCGAACTGAGCCGATTGAACACCGTCAGTCGGCAGACCTTGGCGGCCGAGGCCGCCCTCCAGGAGATCTGGGGCAATCTCTTCGACCGCACCTACCTGCTCCTGGAAGCTGCCAGCCTGGCGGATCTGCAGTCGCAGAGCGACCGGTTATTGACCGCCATGGAACAACAGTCGAACGGTTTCACCGGCTTCACCGCCGCGATGGTCTTTCCCGGGCGCGAGCGGCTGGAAGCCAACCTGGCAGCTTGGACAGATTTTTGGACGCCCGAGCGCCGCGCGCGGGTGACCCGGTCGCTGAAAACAAGCGCCGCCACACTTGGCTTCACGCCGGACGCCTTCGCGCCCTTTATCGGTCAGCTGACGCCCAACGGCATCCCGAACCCCTCCGCGGAGATGGCCCCTGCCATCCAGCGACTCCTGCAAATCTCCCATGATGCTGAAACGGGCACCTGGCGCCATTTCGTAGCCCTCAGCCCTCTTGAAAACCGCGGCCCATCTGAACGCCCCGTGGTCAGCGCCCCCCGGGAATGGGCCGTCACCGCCATCATCTTCGACCCGCAGGGATTCGCCAGCCGCCTGGGAGAGCTGCTGTTCACGACCTTTGCCCAGATGCTGGCGGTGATCGGCGGCGCTGTGATCTGCCTGCTGCTGCTCTTCTTTGCCGATCTCAAGCTCACCCTCATCGCCCTCCTGCCGCTCCTCTTCGCCATGGTTGCCACCCTGGGAACCCTCAACCTTCTCGGCCACCACTTGGACCTGCCGGGCCTCATGCTGGCCATCGTGGTGTTTGGCATGGGTATCGACTACACCCTTTTTTTTATCCGCTCCTACCAGCGCTATCAGCATGCCACGGCACCCCCCTTCACCCTGGTGCGCACCGCGATCCTTATGGCCTCCGCCTCCACCCTGATCGGTTTCGGCGTAATGGGCACCGCTCAGCACGCCCTATTGCGCAGCGTGGGCCTGACCTCGCTGCTGGGAATCGGATACTGCCTGCTGGGCGCCTTTCTCATCCTGCCGCCGCTGCTGGACCGCCATGTGGCACGACGTCCGCCGGAGGACGCCCTCGACACCGCCGCGCGGGTGCGCTGGCGCTATCGCAGCCTGGAAGGGTACCCACGGCTTTTCGCCCGCTTTAAACTCCACTTCGATCCCTTGTTCACCGAGATCGGGCCGCTGCTTCCCGATACCGGGGACGTCGAGACCATACTGGATATCGGTAGCGGCTACGGCGTCCCGGCCAATTGGCTCTCCGAAACCTTTCCCAAGGCGAAGCTCTTTGGCCTGGAACCGCAGATCGATCGGGTTCGGGTGGCCAACCTGACCCTGGGCGACCGCGGAGAGATCGTCCAGGGCGGTGCCCCGGATATTCCGCAGGCGCCGCAACCGGCCCAGCTGGTCACCTTGCTGGACATGACCCACTACCTCAGTGACAGGGCACTTGAATTGACCCTTCAGCGCCTTTACAGCGCGCTATCGACCAACGGGCAGGTGCTGGTGCGTTCGGTAATCCCCTCCAACCAAGGCCGGACGCTCCTATTCCGGTTTGAGGATTTCAAACTCCGCCGCCAGGGATTCCGCGCCCACTACCGCACCCCCGAAGAGCTCGTTCGGCTCTTTTCCAGAGGTGGCTTTCGTGTTGACGCCGAAGCCCCGTCGGGCATCAAAGGAGAGCTGGCCTGGTTCGTACTGCGTCCGGTGCCTCATTTCGCCGGGGAGGAGGGTCGATGACGTTGACCGGAAAGGATCACAGCGGTCGCTGGTCACCGGCCCACGGCTGGGCGCTGGCAGCCCTCATCTGTGCCGGGGCGGTGATCTTCGTGGCGCCGCCGTTGGCCATGCTACCGCTGGCGGTCTATGCCGGCATCTGTTGCCTGGCCCCGTTCTTCCCCCACTGGAGCTGGTATCTGCCCGTCATCAGCCATGGCAGCCGCCAATCAAGGGCGGTCGCCTTGACCTTCGATGACGGGCCCGATCCCGCCACAACGCCGGCCCTTTTGGAACTCCTGCACAGGCATGGGATCCGGGCGACCTTTTTCCTGCTGGGCCGTCGGGCCGCCCGCCACCCCGATCTGGTGGACGCCATCCTGGCCGCCGGACACACCGTTGGGAATCACTCCTATAGCCATGCCCCCTGGCTCATGCTGCGCTCCAGCAAGCGTCTGTCCGCCGATATCGTCGCGACACAACGGCTGCTGGCCGGTCATGGTGTCCGACCCCGGGCGTTTCGGCCGCCGGTGGGAATTACCAATCCCCTTTTGGGTGGTGTGCTGCGGCCGCTGGATCTTATTGTCGTCAATTTCAGCCGGCGGGCATATGATCTGGGGAACCGACGCTTGGCGGATCTGGCGACAAAGCTACTCCGGCGCGTACGGCCGGGGGACATCCTCCTGCTCCACGATGCTGCGCCGCCGCGACCGGCGGAGGTGCCGATCTGGTTGGCAGAGGTTGAGCGGGTGTTGGCGGGATTGGCGAATCGCCAGCTGATGGTGGTCCCCCTGGAGGACCTCATCGATCGCAAGATAATGGACCGCTTGGGGCCTGGGACAACTGCGCCAGCGGAAACCGGCCCGTAGAGGGAGACCCCATCCATCGATGGTGGGTTCACCCACGGGAAGAGGCCCAACCTCGGAACGAGGCCTACCCTCGGAACGAGGCCTACCCTCGGAACGAGGCCTACCCTTGCGACGAGGATTCGTCCGTATCGGCACAATGCCAGCAGAGGGGATCGGAGGCCAGATAATCTCCCGTGAGCTGGTAGGCCGCCCCGCGGCAGCCGTAGCAGTGGGCGGCCTTCTCGCAGGTGCGGCAGGGGCCTTTGATTGTGTCGCGATGGTGTTTGAGATCGTGAAGGACCCGGCTGTTGGCGATGATGTCGGCCAGCGGCTGTTCACGAACGTTGCCGATGGGGAGGTTGACGCCCACACAGGGCATCACATCGCCGCGCGCGCCGACGAGGCAGGAGAACTGGTGGCGTAGGCAGCGATTGCCCAGGAGGGGTGGCTGGATCGACCAGCTCTGACCGTAGCGCGCCGCGTCGATGGTGGCGATCTCCTCGAAGAGGGCGCGCACCTCACCGGGTGAGACCGCCAGCCATGGGTTCTGCTTGGCATTGGCCTGGGGGGTGATGGTTTCGAAATAGGGATGGATCCCCTGATCCTTGAGCCAGGTCCACATGCCGGGCAGCTCTTGGAGGTTCTGGCGGCAGATGACGGTGGAGATCGCCAGGAAATGGTCGGCAGATGGATACCCCGCTCCCTTGAGATGGTCGAGTGCCTGGTGGATCAGCTCGTGGGCGCCCTCCCTGCCGGACAATCTGTCCTGGCGCCGGGCGTCGAAGCTGTTCATCTTCAGAACGACCCGCACCCGGTGCTCGGCGAGGAAGCGGGCCAGATCTTGGGTCACACCGGAGCCGTTGGTGAACAGCTCCACCCCCATTCCGGCATCCCGAATAAAAGCGATCATTTCGGTGAGATGGAGATAGATGGTGGGCTCGCCGCCCAGTATGATAATGCGGCCGGCACCTAAATCGCGGGCCTGGAGGAGCACGCGCTTGTGCTCCTCGGGCGACATCTCGCCCCGGAGCTGCGCTTCGCTGGGAACATAGCAGTAGGGGCAGTTGAAGTTGCAGCGCAGGCTAAACTCGATCTCCATGGTGAGCAGCCGGTTCTTGCGCGCCGTCTCCGCCACCAGTTCGGGATCGAAGCCAAAGCTGGATGGTTCGCTGCTGCAGCCGCCCATGGGGCCTCCTCTGATGGTACCGTCGATCAAGCTAGTGAACCTAGTGGAATCGGGGGTCGCTGTCAAGCGAATCAAAGCGCTTCGCCGGCGTCAGTGGCATTGCTGAAACCTGGGGATAAGGGATTCCGGTAGGTGATCCAACCGCCCTTCAGACCCTTTGCGAGAGGCAGTATGGAAGGTCCCAAGTTGATAGCGTCGCTCAACCGCAGGCGAGCTGCGGGGGCTCGGTACTTTTGCGAAGAAGTCACCTTTCAACATATCCACCGCATGGCCGATCGCCTGGCGGTGCAGATGCGGTCGGCCGCCGGGGGGAAGCCGGTCTGCCTCTGCTGCGGGGATCGGGCGGTGGTGGCAGCCGCCCTCCTGGCCGGGCTTCGGACGGGAATCCCCTTGATTCTGCCCCACGCCCATTCCGCTCCGACCCTAAAAGCGTTGCATCGCGAGTTCCCCTTTGCGGCCGCCGTCGTGGGGCGGACGGACGCCCCAGCGCTGCCGCCAGAGGTGATCACCCTGAGGACCGATGCCGCCCCTGCGCCCGATCCGGCCTCCGAGACGGGGGACGTGGCGGGCATCTGTCTCGTGGGTGTCGATGATCCATGGGTCTACCTCTTCACCGGGGGCAGCACCGGCCGGCCCAAGATCTGGACCAAGACCCCCACCAACCTCCTGGCCGAAACGGACTATTTGGCCCGGCGATTCGGGGTGACCCCGACGGACCGAATATTGGCCACGGCCCCGCCCCACCACATCTATGGCCTCTTGTATGGCGTGCTCCTGCCCCTGCTCAGTGGAGCCTGGGTGAGTGCCGCCACCCCGGTTTTTCCCCACGAAATCCTCGCCGCCCTAAAAAACACCCAAGCCACCATATTGGTGAGCCTGCCGGTGCACTATCGCAGCCTCAGGCACCTCCCCTTTGGCGACCATCGATTGCGCATGGCGTTCTCATCCACCGGACCTTTGGATCCGGCGGATGGGGAAGCCTTCAGCACCGCGACCGGTGCCCCCCTCTATGAGATTTATGGATCCACCGAAACCGGTGGCATCGCCAGCCGCTGCCGCCAGGCGGGCGAAACCGGATTGACCCCCTTCGCCCCGGTGACGGTCGATATCACGGCGAGCCAAGCCGCCGTGCGCTCCACCTTCATCTCTCCGGACCTGCCCCGTGACCAGGAGGGGCGTTTTATCTTGGCCGATCGTCTCGAAACCGCCGCTGACGGCTCCCTTGTTTTGAGGGGGCGCAACGACGGGATCGTCAAGGTGGGGGGTACGCGGGTGGATATGACACTGGTGAAGGAGTTGCTGATGGTGCAGCCCGGGGTGTCGGACGCCGTTGTCTTCAAACTGCCCGGATCGGCGGCCCGCGGGGCGGAGATCGTTGCCGTCGTCGAGGGTGACGTCCAGGCCGGCGTCCTGCGCGAGGTCTTGACGCATGCGCTGGAACCCCAGGCACTACCCCGACGTATGAAGATCGTGGACCGGATGCCGATGCTGGCCACCGGCAAATACGATCGCCAGGCATTACAGCGGTTGTTTTAAATGGGGGCCGTCGGGAAAGATAGCGGCGTGGTTCCCGCTCTCTGCGATCCCTATCCGGACCACGGGGCCCACCGGAAAAACCGGATGCAGCGGGAGGGCGACAAACCCGGCGGCCGACCAACAGCAAGGGTTTGACATCCATCCCTGTCAGAGGATAAACAGGGCTCGAATGCGTTTAAGACGCGGGCGGGATCGTTCTATATTTGGAAGGAGTCACACTTGAAGAACCATTGCACCCAACTGGGACGTACCATAGTCATTGGGTGGCTCGTCGCCATCATCCTCATTGTGGCAGCGGCCAGCTTCCCAGCCAATGCTCAGGAATCCAAGAGGATTGTCATTTTGCCCCTGGCCATCAATGCCGATCAGGATCTGGCCTTTCTCCAGCGGGGGCTTCAGAATATGCTCACCTCGCGCCTCACGGTGCCGGGCCGCTTGATCCCCGTGGAGCATCAGCTGGTGGCCGACGCCCTGGCGGCCGCCGACTTGCCGCAGGGCCCCCTGCCCCCGTCAAGGGCCATTGATCTGGCACGCCGTCTGGGAGCGGACTATGTGATGGTGGGAAGCCTGACGGTTTTCGGTGAGACCATCAGCACCGATGCGCAGGTATTCGCCGTCGACACCGGCGATCCCCGGGTCTCCTTCCACCAAGTGGGGGAATCCCAGAGTGAAGTAATTCGACACGTGGATGCCTTCTCCGCCGATGTCAATCAGGCCCTGCTGGGGATCGTTCCGCGCCAGCCCGCTGCGACGGCCCTGGCCCCTGCAGCGCCCACCCAACCGGCGGCGCCGCCAGCGTCAGATCCGCGCCGCCATCCTGAAACGCTCCTCGCCCCTGGCAGCGCCTCGCTTCAGGCCACCGGCACCCGCACCCTGCGTGGTTTGAGCGAGCCGTGGATCAGCCGTGCTTTTAAAACCGAGCTGAGCGCCGTTGCCGTAGGCGATGTGGATGGGGACGGCGCCAACGAGATCGTGATCGCCGACGGGAACACGATAACGCTTCACCGTCTGGTCCAGGGTCAATTGACGCGCGTGAGCGAATATGAAGCAAAATCCCGCAACCTCTTTCTCAATATCCACGTGGCCGACATCAATGACAACGGCAAAGCGGAAATATTCGTCACCAACCTGCCGACCGGCAGCGATCGTCTGCGCTCCTTCGTCTTGGAATGGGAAGAGACCGGTCTGAAACCCATCGTGGAGAAGCAGAACTGGTTCTATCTCGTGATGGTGGACGCCGACGGCGAGGCCTCCCTCTACGGACAGAAGAAGGGCGAGGATATCGACACCTTCGGCATCAGCCATCTGTTCGAGGACGGCGTCTATTCCTTGGCGTGGCGCGAGGGCCGCTACGAGCCCGACCTGCGTCAACCCCTTCCCAAAGGCGGCAATATTTTGTCGCTGGCATACGGAGACGGTATCGAAGGCAGTGAGCGGACGGTACTCAATTACAGCCGCAACTATCGCTTGAATCTCTTTGAAGCAGGTGGCGACGAGGTCTGGACGAGCGAGGAACATCAGGGCAGCCGCAACCAATACATCGAAGTTACGGTGGCCGATGACTTCAAAAAGGACAACGCCCGTGCCAGGCGCGTCTTCATGCCCCATCGCATCCTGGTGGCAGACCTCAATGGCAATGGTCAGCGCGAAGTCGTGGTGGCCTACAACGCAGAGAATCTCACCAGCCTATCCCGCACCAAACTGTTCAAGAACGGCCAGGTGCAGGGGCTGGAGTGGAACGGCCTCAACCTGACGCCCGTTTGGAATACGGCCCCTGTGGCGAAGTTTATTGCCGATGTAAATGTCGGGGATGTGGATAATGATGGGTCCCTTGATGTGATTTACGCCGTGGTCAATAAAACCGGCGTGAGCAAGAAGAAGAACCGCTCCACATTGGTGGTACAGCGCTTTGTCGCCCCCCAATAGGTCCGGTCATCGCGGTCACCGCTAGCCGAGTCGACCAAAGGCCTTTTCCAGCTCCCGGACAGACCAGCGCACCCAAGTGGGTCGGCCATGGGGGCAGTGCGCAGGATTATCGCATTGGCCCAGCTGGACCAGAAGGGCCTTCATCTCCGCTTCGCTGAGTCGCTGATGGGCCCGGATGGAGCGGTGACAGGCAATGGTCACCAAGCAGGATTCGATTACCCGCTCAACCCCACTCCCGAAACCCACTTCGGCGATCCGATCCACCACATCCCTGACGATCCCCGCCGCGGCGCCCTTGCCCAGAATGACGGGTACGGCTTTGATGACGAAAGTGGTGCCACCGAAAGGCTCCACCACCAGTCCCATGCGCGCCATGTCCGCCTGCAGACGCTCGAGGATCTCGGCCTCCGCATGGCTCAATTCCAATGTCTCCGGCAGCAGCAAGCCCTGCGATTCGATGGGTCTGCCGGCATGCGCCTGGCGCAAGGTCTCGAAGGTGATCCGTTCGTGAGCGGCGTGCTGGTCCACGATGACCAGACCGTCGGGTGACTCACAGAGCAGGTAGGTCGCCCGTATCTGTCCCAAGGGGATCCACTCGCCACAGGGATGATCCTCGGGGATTGGCCATAGCGCGGTCTGGGCAACCTCGCTGTCCGTGGCGGCGTCCGGCGGTGTCGGCATAGTGCCCTGTTCAGGCGTTTCAGCTGCCCTGGAGAACGGGGACGCCGGGTATCCGTGACGCGGTTCCGCAGAGGGAGAGGGCCCACCGACGGTTCGTCGAAAGGCGTCATAGGCCGGCGACGCCTGCGCCACCCCCTCGGGAGCTGGTGATGACGTCGGTGACGGCGCAGATTGTCCGCCGTCCGCAACGCCGCTCTTTGTTACGGCCCAGGTCGATCGCTCAGCCCGCACCAGGGCCTGCGCGACGGTTTCCTGAACGATATGGTGGATCCGCCGCTGCTGGGCGAAGCGCACCGCATGCTTGGTGGGGTGAACATTGACGTCCACCTGATCATACGGCAGCTCCAGGTAAAGCACCGCAAGGGGGAACTGGCCTTTCATGAGACGACCGGTATAGCCCTGAAACAGGGCGTGCTGAATCGAGCGGTCTTTCACATAGCGGCCATTTACATACAGGTGAATGCCCCGGGAGGTCTTGCGCGCGACGTGGGGAGCGCCGACCCAGCCGGTGAGGGTCAGGTAGAGGTCCTTGAAGTGGAGGGGGTAGAGTTGCCGACGGACCCCTTTGCCCAATACGGCGGCCACACGATCGACCGGTTCGGCGCAACGCGACCAGTTGCGCACCGTCCGCCCATTGTGGCTGAGGCTGAAATGCACCTCGGGGCGACCCAATGCCTGGCTGGCCAGGGTGTCGGCAACGTGGCCCATCTCGGTGCTGATGGCCTTTAGGAATTTGCGGCGGGCCGGCATATTGTAGAATAGCTGGCGCACCTGAATGAGGGTTCCCGGCGGTGCGCCCACCTCGGAGACCCCCAAGACCTTGCCCCCTTCGATACGGATCTGGGTGCCGGTGGCGGCGCCGGCCTCCCGGGTGGTAAGGCTAAATTTGGATACCGAAGCGATGCTGGGCAGGGCCTCTCCCCGAAATCCAAGGGTGCGGATAGCGAAAAGGTCGGGGTCCGCTTGGATCTTGCTGGTGGCGTAGCGCTCGATGCAGAGCAGTGCGTCATCGGCCGACATGCCGTGACCATTGTCGGCCACCTGGATCAGGCGCCGCCCCCCCTCCTCTGCCAGGACCTCGATGCGATCACTGGCGGCGTCGAGGGCGTTCTCCACCAATTCCTTGACCACCGAAGCGGGGCGTTCCACCACTTCACCGGCGGCGATCTTGTTGCTGAGAACTTCCGGTAGGATCTGAATGCGGGTCATGGTGTTCGGGGCGCCTCAGTCCCCTTGCCCCTCCTCAAGAAAGCGCTGCAGATAGCTGGCCTCTTTGGGTGAGAGGTTGAACTTGAGGGCCGCGTCGGCCACGAGCTGGGCGTCGCTGGTGGCCGCACCGCTCTGCCGCTGCTCAGAGATCCACTTGACCGCGTTGCGGAGTTGTTCGCCTTCGGGTTGAATACTCATCCTTGCCTCGCTTTCACGATTACACCGCGGGCCGGGCCTCGTGGTGGTGGGTGGCCTGCTCGAAAGCCCGCGCGGTGGTGAGCAGACGCGCCTCTTCAAAGGGAGCCGCCATGAGCTGTAGACCGATGGGGAGGCCCTCTTTTGAGAGACCGCAGGGTATGGAGATCCCGGGAATACCGGCCAGATTGGCCGAAAGGGTGAAGATATCGGACAGGTACATGGCCAAGGGATCGTCGACGCTTTCGCCGATGCGGCCGGCAGGCGTGGGCGCCACAGGCGCCAGGAGAACGTCGCATTGCTCGAAAGCGGCCTCAAAGTCGCGCCGGATCAGGGTGCGCACTTGGGAGGCCTTGCCGTAGTATGCGTCGTAATAGCCAGAGCTGAGGGAATAGGTGCCGAGGATAATGCGTCGCTGAACCTCGGCGCCGAATCCGGTGGATCGGGTGCCGCGGTACATCTCCATGAGACCGGTCTTGGTGGTGTCGCGATGGCCGTACTTGACCCCGTCATAGCGGGCCAGGTTGCTGCTCGCCTCGGAAGGGGCGATGACGTAATAGGCCGCGACGGCGTAGGGCGTGTGCGGCAAGGAGACCTCCACGCAGACCGCACCCAGCTCTGTGAGGGTCTCGGCAGCGGCGCTGGTGGCGGCGGCCACGTCGGGATCAAGGCCGTCGACCCGATGGTACTCCAGTGGGAGGCCCACCCGCACGCCGCGCAGATCGACGCCATCCGCCAGCGCGGAGAGGGAATCGGGGACCGGCCGGTTCACGGAGGTGGAATCGGAGGGGTCGTACCCGGCGATCGCTTCGAAAAGGATGGCGCAGTCGGTGACCGAACGGGTCAGCGGACCGATTTGATCCAGGGAGCTGGCAAAGGCGACCAGCCCGTAGCGGGAGACCCGGCCATAACTCGGTTTCAGGCCCACCACGCCGCAGTGGGAGGCCGGCTGTCGAATGGAACCACCCGTATCGGACCCCAGGGCCCCCAAGCACATCCCGGCCGCCACGGCCGCCGCGCTGCCGCCACTGGAGCCACCCGGGATGCGGTCACGATTCCAGGGGTTGCGGGTCACCTTGAAGGCCGAGTGTTCGGTGGTGGAGCCCATGGCGAATTCGTCCATATTGAGCTTGCCGACCAGCACGGCATCTTGGGCCTTGAGACGCTGGATCACGGTGGCGTCGTAGGGTGGCACGAAGTTTTCCAGTATCCTGGAAGCGCAGGTGGTGGGGATTCCGGCGGTGCAGATGAGATCCTTGACGCCCAGGGGAATGCCGGTCAGAGGAGCCCCCTCTCCTCTGGCCAATCGGGCATCGGCGGCGGCCGCCATCTCCAGCGCGGTGTCGCCGGTCACCGATATATAGGCGTCTATCCTGGGTTCCACCGCTTCGATGCGCGCCAGCACGGCACGGGTCAGCTCTACCGCGGAAAGCTCACCGCTGTGCAGCTTCGATTGCGCGGCGGCGATGGTCAGTTCATGCAGGTCCATGGCGGACTCCTGTCGCTACTCGATCACTTTGGGAACGATAAAGGCCCCTGCATCCGCTTCGGGCGCATTGGCCAGCGATTTGTCGGGACCCAGATGTTCACCGGGGTGATCCTCTCGAAACGCGTTCGTCAGGGCGATGGCGTGTGAGGTGGGCGGTACGCCCTCGGTGTCCACCTGATTGAGGCTATTGATGTAGTCGAGGATGGTGCCCACCTGGGTCGCCATCTTCTCCATGGCGGCCGGCTCGATCTCGAGACGGGCGAGCTGAGCGACATGGAGCACCTCGTCAGTGCTGATCTTCATCGGGTCTCCTTTCTTGGCGGCGCTGATGGAGCGCCAACCGCTGTCAGGGGCGCCGGCGGCAAGGTGCAACGTCGCCTCAGCGCTGGATAACGATGGGCTTGTAGCGGCTATCCTTGAATTGGCTCAGCGCCGCCTCGGCGGCTTTACGGCTCTGGTAGGCGCCCACCCGAACGCGATACCAGACCCCATTGCTGCCGGGGCGGCTGGCTGTCTGGTAGGCCGGATGGCCGGCCTTTTGGAGGTGTTTGACGATCCGTTCGGCAGCGGCCTGCTCCCGCACCGAGGCGACCTGAAGGGTAAATTTGGCCTGCATGCCGGCCAGTGCGGCGGCAACACCGTCGGCAGGGGTTGACGCCGCGGGATTCACCGCTTTGCCGGCAGCGCCATCCGCCTGTCGGGTTTGCGGCGCAGATGGTGCGTCGCCCGCCCTCTGGTCGCCCGCTACCGGTGCCGGACGCACCACCTTGGCAAGCGGGCGTTTTTTGGGGGGCACACGCCGTTTTTTGAGACGCTGTCCATCGGGGCCGACGACGCTTTCGGGGAGAATCGGGCGAACTTCGGTGTCCACCTGCGCTTTCCGCAGCGCTTGGATTCTGAGCGGCTCATCGGGCAGCCCCTCCTGGGCTCCCTGCCGGAGGCGGGCCTGGGCCAAGGCCGTCTCTTCGGCCCGTTGTGCGGCGATCTCGCTCTCCAGTGAATCCGCTTCAAAGGGCATCGGAACCAAGCCACGGCCCACCAGAACACCGAGAAAGAAGAGCCAGCCGCCCACGAACACCAAGACCGTCCCCCACATGAGCACGCCCTTACGTAACACACCGCCGTTCTTCGGTTTCGCTTTGGCCAAAAGCGTGGATCCTTATCTGCTACATGCGGTCGGGCGCCGACACCCCAAGCAGGGTAAGCCCGTTGCGAATCACCATCTGAATCGCTGTCACCAATAGTAGCCTCGCACGGCTCAGATCTGGGTCGTCGCCCAGGACGCGATGACGATTATAGTATGCATGAAAGGCGGCCGCCAGTTCCATGAGGAAAAACGTGATGCGGTGGGGCTCCATGGAGAGGGCGCTCTTTTCGACCACCTCTGGGTACCGGCCCATGAGTTTGATGAGACGAATCTCCTCGGGCGCGACGAGGTGGGTGGCGAGGGCCGCATCCCATCCAACCCTGGTGAAGCCGTTATCGGCGGCCCTGCGCACCATGCTGGCGATGCGGGCATGAACATATTGGACATAGTAGACCGGGTTGTCGTTGGTCTTCTGTTTGGCCAGTTCCAGATCGAAATCCAAGGGACTTTCGTAATGGCGGGTTAGAAAGATAAAGCGCGCCGCATCACTGCCCACTTCGTCGATGACGTCCGTGAGGGTTTCGAACTCACCGGCCCGTGTCGACATGGCCACGGGCTCCCCGCCCCGCAGAAGGTTGACCAGTTGCACCAGAATCACCTGAAACTGGTCGCGTCGTTGGCCACACGCCTCCACGGCCGCCGTCATACGCGGAATGTAGCCATGGTGATCGGCCCCCCAGACGTCAATGACGCGCTGAAAGCCGCGTGCATACTTGTCCTGGTGGTAGGCGATGTCGGAGGCGAAATAGGTGGTCTGTCCGTTGCTGCGGACCACGACGCGGTCCTTTTCGTCACCATAGTCGCTGGTGCGGAACCACTTGGCCCCGTCACGGCGGTATATTTTGCCCTGTCGCTCCAGATCCGCCAGTGAGCGGTCCACTTTGCCCTCGTCATAGAGACCCTGCTCGCTGAACCAGCAATCGAAGTGCACCCCGAAGCGCTCCAGGTCGCGGCGGATGCCGGCGATGATGGCCCGGGCGGCAAAGCGGGCACAGGTAAGGATGGCGTCCGCTTCGGGCTGATCGAGGAGATGCTCACCCTCTTGGGCCAATACCTGCGCGGCCAGATCGCGAATATACTCCCCCTGATAGCACTCCTCGGGAAAATCGACCGATTTACCAGTAGACGCCAGCAGCCGCAGATAGACCGACCGCCCCAAGGTATGTATTTGACGACCGGAGTCGTTGATGTAGTACTCGCGCTGGACGTCGAAGCCGCAGAACGCCATGATGTTGGCCGTGGCGTCCCCCACCGCCGCCCCGCGGCCGTGGCCCACATGGAGCGGGCCGGTGGGGTTGGAGCTGACGAACTCGATCTGAACCCGTTCGCCCTTGCCCACACCGCTAGCACCATAGGCGTGATCCTCGGCGTGAATTCGCGCCAGGGTGGGATACCAGGCAGCGGTCTGCAGGAAAAAGTTGAGAAAACCGGGTCCAGCGATTTCGGTTTTTCGGATCGCGCCCCCGCCGTCACCGATATGAGATTGTAAAATCTCCGCTATCTTGCGCGGGGCCATCTTCTGCTGCTTGGCCGAGACCAGCGCAAAATTGGTGGCGTAGTCGCCGTGGCTTTCGGACTTGGGCTCCTCAATGAGGATGTCGACCGACGGCGTGGCCGGCAGCTGGCCCTCGGCGTGGGCCTTTTCGGCTGCCGCCAATACCAGGGCGCTGAGTTTGGCTTTCATGAAGCTTCCTTTCACGGAGAATAAACCAAAATTAGATAGATAGTTTTGGTACCCAAGTCAAGGACGGCGCCAGCGATCGTGGAGCGCTTTTCCGTTGACAGCGCGCGCAACGGTGCTATACAAGGCCACCAGCATCGAACAGAAGTTCGATCCCTCTGATACCAAAATCGGTTTACACACACCAGAGACAGCCCAACCCCACCACGAAGGTGAGCCGCCGCCCGCAGGACAGGTGGATCCGTTCGTGGTTTTTTTATCCGCTCCGACGGCTCCCCGATGGCCTGGCAATCGGTGGTGAACGTCTCGGAAACGTTGCCAAGGAGGATGAGATGCGTAGAAACATCTTGGGGTTGTGGATACTGCTGGTAATCGCCGGCTGGCCGCAGTTCGGTTGGGCCCATTTCGGAATGGTGATCCCCTCGGACACCATGGTGACAGCGGAGGACGGTCGCACCATCCGCCTCGCCCTCAGTTTTTCCCACCCCTTCGAACGGGTGGGTATGCCCCTCACCAGACCCAAACGGGTGGGGGTCGTCGCCAACGGCAAGTTGCATGATCTGCTGCCGAGTCTGCAGGAACACACGGTGCTGAACCATGCCGCCTGGTCCGCCGACTACCTGGTCAAACGCCCCGGTGTCTACAAGTTCTTCATGGAGCCGCAGCCGTACTGGGAACCGGCCGAGGATTGTTTCATCATCCACTACACCCAGGCCGTCGTGACCGCTTTCGGTGATGATGAGGGCTGGGACAGCGAACTGGGCTTGCCCACCGAGATCGTCCCCCTGACCAAGCCCTTTGGACTCTACGCTGGCAACCTGTTCCAAGGGGTGGTCAAGCTGAACGGCGAGCCCGTGCCCTATTGCCAGGTAGAGGTGGAGTATTACAACGAGAACGCGGCGGATGCTGTCCGTGCGCCGACCGATATCATGATCACCCAAACGGTCAAGGCCGATGGCAACGGGGTCTTTTCTTTCGCGGTGCCCGCGCCGGGCTGGTGGGGGTTTGCCGCCCTGAACAGCGCCGACTACACCATCGCCCATGCGGGCAGCCAGAAAACGGTGGAAGTGGGGGCCGTCATCTGGGTGCGATTCCACCCCTGGCGCACGTCGGTCCGCTGATCAAGGCCGGCGGCTGGTGAGGCATCATCGGACGGTGGGTTGAGCGCTGATGACGGTCGTGCTGTCGTGCCGCTTGCGCTCAAGAGCCGCTTGCTCTATATGAGGGGCCGGATACCCTCTCTGCCGAACCCGAACAGCAAGCGATGGTGATGATGGCTCTAAGAATCTGGATGGGGCTGACGGGGCTGATATGCCTGGCGGCCGGCGCGCTGGCGGCCACCCACACCGATCCCGCCAGGTTGGCGCCTGGCCAGCCCCACCTGCGCATCCAACTGGTCTACAACTACGCGGTTTATACGCGCCCCTTCTTTTTTAAACCCAAGTCGCGCCCCTCCTTCGGCATCTGGATCAGGGAGCGGGACAGCGGTCGAACCCTTCCCGTGTTCGTGACCCGCAAAGCGGGCCTCGACAAGTGGACCTTCACCGCCAAGCGGCCAGAGGCGATTCCGGTCTGGTACGGCATCCGCGACGGCCAGAGCGCCGAACCGAAGGGCGACATCGATGCCATCTCCGCCGCCACGCCGAAAGGGGAGATGGCCACCATCTACTGGGAGATCCCGCCGACATTCCAGGACCGCTCCCTGGAGATTTATATCGAAGCCAACAACAGCTTCGACTTCAACCCCCACTACAGCCGGGAGAAAGGGGCCCCGCACTACAGCGCTGCCAATGGTCAGCCGTCCCTCGTTTGGCGGGCCGTGGTGGATCCGAACGCTGACAAAAAGGCGCCGGTCACCGCCCAATTGGTCGGCCACGGCGAGCTGTTCGGCAGAACCCACCATATCTATTCCGATCTGGGGAAGATCACGACGGCGGCCCACACTTTCCGCAATATCCAGATTGAGCTGTTGCGCTAGGCTGAAGCGATGGGGTGCCGGGCCGGGCGACCATCGCCGGCGGTATTGGCAGGTGCGTCGACCGGGTTGCCGCGCGCCACAGACCATGGGCCCGGCGCAGAGCATCACGAGTCGGAGGAGCGGTTTTGGCGATCGAAGAGCAGCGGCCCCTCCTGCAGGGCGAAACGCTTCAGCGGTTCCGGCAGAATGCGGGCCCGGGCGATGCGGTGTAACAGCGCGGAGAGCTCCAGACGGCAGAGGGCGAAATAGTTACCGGTCTCCGGGTCCTGCCAATGGTCGCTGATCACCGCCGTCGGCAGGGTGGCGCCGGCCAAAGCACGCAACTCCTGATGGACTTGGGTCCAGGTTTCGGAAGTACCCGCGGCCTGGGGTGCGTCCGCATATGCCGCCATGAGGGCGTCCACATAGTCGTCCACTACCCGACCCAATTTGTTTTTGGCCTTGTTGTCCGCTGCCGCGCGCATCAGCACCCGGCTCTTCATCTTGCCCACAACGCCGATCCCGTAAAGATAGCGGGTACCCTGAGCCATGGCTGGCCCTTGGCCCTCCTGCACCCACGCTGGCGTGCCGGCTGGTGCCTGGCGCTGGCCGGCACAGGCGCTTACGAGGAGTGCGCCACCGATCAGCAGCACCAACAGTGCGACCGGCCGACGGAGAGATGTTTGACACCCGTTTCTGCCCATATGGCCCCGCCTTGAATTGAAACGCGGATAAAGAAAAAGGGTCTCTGAACCGTGTCAGAAACCCTTGAATTCACATGGTGACCGGCACTGGGCTTGAACCAGTGACCTCCACCGTGTCGGTCTGAAAGGAATTATAAATAATAAAAACCATAAGTTAATAACGTATACTAAAGACAAATAAACTTGACATCTCAATTGCTCGATGGTCTACCTTATTAAAGGTAGGTTTTCAATATTGTGGTCACTATGTGGTCACAATCTCTTCGGGACAGGTGCCTTTTGGCATAAAGCACCATTAGCAGAGAGAATCGTATGTTCCAGGGATAGGGTAGCTCCCGAACGGCCAGTTTCCCGGCTGGCCTTCCCTGGAC